>Ga0070711_100000903_pt1 | contig 15645 bp, 17 predicted proteins | sample LARL53metaG_FD_65452 | JGI IMG/M metagenome (GOLD analysis project Ga0070711, IMG submission 65452) | Corn, switchgrass and miscanthus rhizosphere microbial communities from Kellogg Biological Station, Michigan, USA - LAR L5-3 metaG | ecosystem: Host-associated > Plants > Roots > Rhizosphere ... | reverse complement strand
GACGGCTTTCGCCGAGGTTTGAGCGCCTTCGTAACCCGATGAGGTTACCTATTATGTGCAGCAAATTGCACGTCGCAGACCTTGTGAGTCGCCCACAGACACTCTGTAACTCAAATGGCTGTAACCGTTTAGCGAATTCCGCTTCGTTGGTGGGTCAGCTGCATTCCTTACTGTGCCTAAGACGCTAACGGGCAACGGATCGGGGTGCAATTTGTCGAACATGCTGGGGGATGAGCTAGTCAGCAAACCAAAACGCACTCTACTTCCAGTTCTGACCGTTCTGTTTCTGATTTCTTACGGTCTGCTGACCATGCTGGTCGTGGAACAGTCGAAAACCATCGATTCGCAGCGCAGCCTTATTCAGAACTTATTTCAGGACAGCGTTCAGTTGACGACCCTCAAGGGCAAGGCGATTCAGAAGCAGAATGCTGACGCCCAAGCCCGTTTACAAAATAAGGCTCCGGCTGCACGACCTGCACCTCAGGCGGATGCACCTGCGCAGAACCGCAATTCCAGCAAGTTTCGTAGGCCGCTTCCCCAGAGGCCTCCGAAGGATACGTCTGGGGAAGGCGACCAGCGCCGAATGTTGATCTCTATTTAGTTGTTTGGGCCAGGCAGCTCCCCATGAAACTATTCGCAACGTTATTGCTGTCAGTTTCGCTGCAAGGCTTCTATCGCCTCCCGCAGGCAAAGCCACCCTCGGACCCTCACGTCGCCCAGCGACCGGTTCGTAAGGGCGGCCGCTGGTACCTGGCCGATAACGGGCACGCAGTCTACTGCTACGGCCCCGTTCGGGTGTTGCCGCAGCCCGAAGGCGGCCTTCAGCGCGTGGCTACATTCTGTCAGGGCGAAAGAAACGTCGTTCCGCTGCGAGACTAAGAGTAGCCCGGTGGGGCGGGCGCCCTAGTCCGCCGCAGTTGACTTTAAGGTGCTTAATTTCGTATTTTGCACGATTTCTATCTGGGTCGAAGGATTGATGTAGCCTCCAGGCGCTAGCCGATACTCATCCCAGCTTCTTCTGCCGGTCAGACTTAGGCCGATCCTTCACTCGAATCACAAATTTCAATCCCGACCATTTTTCGTTCACCGCACAAACTTTCACGTCCACGAGCCCGGCCGTCAAGCCAATTCGACGCACATCGTTTTCATTTACATCTACCGGAATGCCGGAGGATTTTTTGGGCCAGCTTACCCATAACATTCCCGTAGGCGCCAATCGCCGCCCGAAAAGGGGAAATTGCTCCTTCATCTCTGCCTGGCTCTTGATGAAGATCATGGCGAAATCGAGCTTGCCTTCTTCCCCATTTACTATCTGGCACATGGAAAGATCTTTTTTCAACTCAGTTTTTACGGTGACGGGCAGGGCGAAAAAATCAACTTTGAACTGAGGTTTGATTCCAAGCTTCCGAGGGAGGGGAGTACCGGAATATCCAGCCATGCGAACGCCTATTGCGCCGGAGCATAATAGCCACGCCGGCTGCGGACGCGGAGGTTTTTGTGATTCTGTGCCAAAATTTCGATGGTGTGATAGCGGCCATCGTTGCGGAGATCGGCGGGTTTATAAGAAAGTGCGTACTGACTACGCAATTCGTCCTGAATCTCGACGAAAGCATTGGCCACATCGTTCAGCTGAAAGGGGAAGAAGGCACGGCCACCGGTGGCTTCTGCCATCCGCTCCAGTACTTTGTCTCCCGTATGGCGGGTCCCAGTAACATTGGTGCTGATGGTGTAAATGATCACTTCAGCGCGTTGTGCCATATCGATTGCTTCTTCTCGAGTGACGTGGCTCATGTTGTCATCGCCGTCGCTCAACAGAATGATCGCCCTACGCACCGGGCCATTCTGCTTTTCCTTTAAAAGCTTGTCGCGGGCGGCAAAATATAACGCATCGTACATGGCTGTGCCGCCACCGGGCCGAAGCGATCGTACTCCGCGAGAAAGAGATTCCGCACTGTCGGTAAAATCCTGTGTAACTTCTGGAGTGACATCGAATCCGACCACAAAGGCTCTGTCATATCGCGGGCGGACGGTTTGATTGAGAAATTCAATCGCGGCTTCCTGTTCAAACTTGAAACGGTCGCGAACCGAGTTGCTGGCGTCGACTAACAAGCCCACCTGAAGAGGGAGCTGGGTTTCGTTGTGAAAACTGCGAATCTGCTCGGCGGGGCGGTTATCGTCCATCACCGAAAAATCGCCCTTGACCAGATCTTTTACGTAACGGCCATGCTTGTCCGTTACCGTGAATACGACGTTTACCTCATTCACCGTTTTGGTAATCGTGGTGCCGGGATCGTCGTCTGACAGAGCCGTTGAAGATTGGGTGGGCGAAGCGGAACTCGGTGGTCCCGCGGGGGCTGCTGCTGTTTCCGGCTGTGCCGGAACGGGCGGGGAAACTTGCTTGGGAGGCGGAGCCGGCTTGGGTTTGCTCAGTTGCTCCTGAACCGCCGAAGGCGCTGCTGGCAAATTATCCGGCCCTGAGGTTTGGGCAAATAGCATTACCGTCAGCGAAACACAGCCCCAGAGCAAAATGACAATGCGAAACCTCATGCACCCTTGATTATACAGCGTGGTGAAAGCACCGGACTGTTAAACCAGATCCGAGTCATTTGTATCGCCGGCTTGTGACCGGCTGCCCCCGGGGGCACTTTGCCTGCGGCGTCTGTGCCCCTACTTCCCCGCGGTGAGTGTGCTCAAAAAATCTTCCAGCTCGGGTGGAAGCGAGGCCGAGAAAGCAAGACTTTCTCCACTACGAGGATGTTGAAATTGCAAAGCGGCTGCGTGCAGAAAGTTTCTCGGAAGAGAAACGCTTGCCGCTTTACGGCCTGGGCCACGAAGATCACGATGCGCCCCATAAAGCACGTCGCCGACGACAGGATGTCCCAGTGAGGACAGATGCACTCGGATTTGGTGCGTGCGCCCCGTATCGATCTTTACCTCAAGCAAACTAAATTTCCCGTAGGGCGAATCCAGCTTTCGCTGCACCGCGTAATGGCTGATAGCTTCCCTTCCGCCTGGACGGCGCGTCGTCATGCGAGTGCGGTGAACACGGTCGCGGCTGATGCTGCTACTGATGGTCCCGCGCTCACGCTTCATCCAGCCTTGTACCAGTGCCAGGTATTTTTTCTTAATTTCCCTGGCCGCAAACTGGGCAGCCAGCCGTCTATGCGCTTCGTCGCTTTTGGCAACTACAATCAGGCCGCTGGTGGCCTTGTCCAGACGGTGCACAATACCCGGCCGCTGTTCTCCGCCTACGGCTGATAGTTGGCCGAAGTGGTGAAGCAGGGCATTTACCAGCGTGCCTCGATTCTTTTGGTCTTCAGTCGCGCCAGCTCCGGCGTGAACCATCATACCGGCAGGCTTGTTGACTACCGCTAGGTCGGCGTCTTCGTAAACGATGTCGAGGGGAATGTCTTCGGCCACGGCTCGGATCGGCGCTGGCTGTGCCATGGCTAAGACAGAAACACGCTCACCTCCGCGAAGGCGTTGAGAGGCTTTGGCGGCGGCATCGTCCACCAAAACCAGATTTTGGGAAATAAGTTGTTGAACGCGAGCACGGCTGGTTTCAGGGAGCTGCCCGGTCAGAAACTGGTCGAGCCGTTTGCCGGCATCGTTTACAGTCGCAGAAATCAGAACCTGGAATTGAGGCATGCAGGCGCGAACGCTCGTGCTCGCCCTTGAAGGGCGAATTTCTCCGCTCGTGATGAGTCGACTTACCGCTGTGCAGCTGCGGGAACTGCGCGGGGAGACGACTTCAGCCACCAGATGAAACCACCGGTAATTACCAGGCAGATGGAAATCAACTGGGTTCCAGTCATGATTCCGCCGAACACCGAACCGCGCCCTGGGTCGTCACGAATAAATTCGAGAAAATAACGTGCCACGCCGTAAAGCATCAAGAAGGCCGCCAGCACTTGTCCATCAAATTTCTTCCGCTTGAAAATCCACATTAAGATAAAAAAGTTGGCCAGTTCCACAGCTGCCTCAAACAACTGCGTAGGCTCGAGGGGAACTCCCAGCGGTGTGTACGAATTCAGATTGGCAATGGGATTCGTAAAAGTGACTCCCCAAAAATGTGACGTCGGTTTGCCATAGCAGCAGCCTGCGGCAAAGCAGCCCACTCTGCCGATGGCGTGTCCAATTGCAAGGCCGGGCGCAAATCCGTCCCACGTCGCCAGGGCGGGCATGTGGTGCTTGCGAATGTACCAGACCGCTGCCACCGCCGCACCAATCAAACCGCCAGAAAATACACCGCCTGCCTGCAGCGTACTAAAGCTGAAAATATCGCCCGGATGGGAAGAGTAATAACCCCAGTCGTTGATGATGTATAGAATCTTGGCGCCCACGATCCCACACAGAACCACCATCACCCCGAGATTCCACGCATCGTCCGGATTAATGCCCTGCTTGCTGGAGTTCCGGACACTGACCCACAATCCCAACAACACCCCGGTGGAAACCAGTACTCCGTATGTAGGAAGGAAAAACTTGCCGATATGAAAAAGTTGCGGAAACACTGAAATTTAGATGCGAAGCAAAAGGATTTTGTTACAGAGCAAGTTTAGCAGGTAGGAGGCACAGTCGGTCAGCAGGGTCGCGAATCTGCCTGCAGTCGAGAAATAGAAGAAGCCGACCCACTGTGCCGTGTGACGGGCCGAGAATGAACCCGTCGGTAGACGTTGGGTGCCCGCCGAGACCCATTAGGCATCTCCGCATGGCGGAGCGCTGCACACCGGATCCTAGTTCGAGTCGAGCTCCCGTTCATTCAGCATTGGTTCAAAAATCGGTAACCGCCATCACCAACCCGGCAGGTCGGCTTTCAGTCAGGATGCTAGGGTAAACACTCCTGGTTGGCAATAGGGAGGGCGTAAAAAGTTGGCAATCCATTTGCCAGCAACTTTGGTAAGTGGAGAAATTGAACCAGAGAAGATTCGCCGCAAGCAGGGCATTTTGGCCGACCACTGATAGTTGACGGTTGACGGCTCCGATCTTCTATCCGGCCCGACGTTTATCTCCGAGCACTTCGTCAAGCGCACTTGAAAGATGCTGGGCGCGACGTAAATAGTCGCTCGATCCAACATCCTGATTACGTTTCAGCAAGTGATATTCGTCGGCGATATTCAAGGCCGCCAGCACCGCCAGCCGCGCCGTATCCACAGTGTGGGTTTGTTCCGCCACTGCGCGCATCTTGCCATCTACATATTCCGCCAGCTTCAAGATGTAATCTGCATCCGAGCCGCGGAGATTGTAGGGCTGGTCAAAAATTTCCACGCGGACAGCATTATTGCTGGGGTCTTTAATCACCGGATGCTTCGTAGCAGATGCCATAATTGTTTTCTCCTCAGGACAGACCGCCCGGATCAGCTGACAGCTTGTTCTTCGGAAATCGATTCGATTTGTGCCAGCATCTTCTCAACCCGGCCTCGAATCTCCTCACGTTCTTTGCGCAATCGCACCATCTCGCGTCGCAAACTATCCAACTCTTCTTCGCGTTCTTCCAATTGCTGGCGCAGGCGCTGCGTGTCGCGCTCCGCTACCGCACGGGCCTCTTTACCCGATTTGTACATCTCAATGGTGCGATAAACTTTCTCTTCAAGCGCCTGAAAATCGTCGGCCGGAACCTGCGGAGATACCTCGTCAGCCATTCTCACAGACATGGAGCCACCACTTCCTCGTGAAAAATTGGGAACTTTAGCGCAGTATACCGCAGAAACCTGTGCATGAAGCAAGGGATAAGAAGCCTTTGTAGGTGCGGAATTTGGTGAGTGCGTCCTTGAGTGTAGCCCTTGACGCTATGGTCACGGCGGCCGAATCCACCGACGGCTATCTTTTCTTGGCAGCAACGGATTACTCACACGATATCGCCCCGCTGCTGCGGCATTATCGCGATCGCTACTTGGGAATCTGCAGTTTTCGGAGACGATCTGCCGCAGCGTCCAGGGTTTCGTCACGCTTGCAAAAGGCGAATCGGACCTGTTGTGACCCGTCCCGGCCATCGTTATAGAAACTTGATCCTGGCACGACTGCGACACCAATTTCTTTCACGAGATAGTTCGTGAACTTAAGATCACTTTCAAAACCGAAGGCGCTGATGTCGGTCATCACGTAATACGCTCCGCGTGGCCGGAAACATCGAAAACCGACTTCGTCCAACACGGGCATCAGACGATCACGCCGGTCACGATAGCCTTCCGCCAGGCTCAAATAGTAGGCGGGCGGAAGACCAAGGGCGATCGCTCCGGCCTGTTGCAACGGTGCTGGCGCACCGACGGTTAGAAAGTCGTGCACTTTGCGAATCGCATCGGTGATAGCGGGCGGTGCAACCGCCCATCCCACCCGCCAGCCAGTCACGCTGTAGGTTTTCGACAAGCCGTTGATCGTGATCGTGCGCTCGCGCATGCCCGGCAAAGACGCCATTGAGATATGCTTCGTGCCGTCATAAAGAATGTGCTCGTAAATTTCATCGGCGATGGCGAGCACGTTGTATTCAATACAAAGATCGCGAATCAATTCCAGTTCGGCGCGGCTGAATACCTTACCCGTAGGATTGTTTGGTGTATTGATGATGATTGCCTTGGTCTGATCATGGAATGCCGCCCGCAACTCATGTTCATCGAAACACCATTCGCCCTTCGGTGTTTTTGGTGGACGCAGTTTTACGAAGCGGGGGCGGGCTCCTGACAGAATCGCGTCAGGGCCATAATTTTCATAGAACGGCTCGAAGATCACGACCTCATCGCCGGTATTACATACCGCCAGCAAGGTCGCAATCATGGTCTCAGTCGAGCCGCAACACACAGTGATTTCGCGCTGCGGATCAACCTTGATGCCCTGCCATCGTTGCATTTGACGGGAGATCGCATCCCGCAGGGCTTTCGCTCCCCATGTGATCGCGTACTGATTGACGTCCGCGGCAATGGCTTCCTGGGCTGCACGTTTGATTTCTGCTGGAGCCGGAAAATCTGGAAATCCCTGGGACAGGTTGACTGCCCCATGCAGCATGGCTTGGCGGGTCATGTCGCGAATTACGGATTCCGTAAAGTGCGAAACCCTTCGGCTTACAAAAAGCTTTTGACCGGCCGTCATCTCTGGCATGAAACGTCAGCCTAGCACAACAGGTCGCGCATCGCCGGATCGAGACTATGCGCTGTAGAGTTAGGCAATCGCAACTTCGCTGGGGAGCAAGCGAATCTTGGGCCGCGATAGACCGACCGCATAAGCCATATGAAACCCGGAAAGCGTATCAGGGGAATAAGAAATAGCAGGTTGGGAATAACGAGACGCAGCCAGCGCAACTCACCTGCCGCCGCCAAGGCCAGACCAAGGATTATGATCCACTTCGGCAAGAGTTTTAGGAACGCAGCAGGAAGCGTGACTCCTGCCACGAATAGTCCCATGGGAACGGAAAAACCTGGACCTCCGAAGGCCTAGGACGTGCGCCCAGAAAACGCGGACGGCCTACCGTTGTAGCGCAAAACAATCCGAGACAGATCGTCGCGCCGAACTGAAGAAACAGGCAAGTAAGAACCGGGCGGCCGTGAGTTTGAAAATAGGACACCATGACATCCGAAGCCTCCCATGGCCCAGGATGGCCAGAAGTCCCCGTGGAGGTCCGGCGTCGCGTTGGGTGTGATTGGCGGCGGTGTACATAACGGTTACTTCAACGAGCCCTAATCAACATCAACTTGACGAATGCAGGGCAGGGCATTCGCCATGAAATTGGCTTTTGCCGGCGGAGCGCAACCAGAACTCGATCACCAATGTGTTGACCGAAAAGCCGATCCAGAAGGCAATTCCGAAGAACTGCCGTGGTTCAAGATGTGTCAGTCGGCTGGTGGCAAAAAAGATGCCCATCACAGGCCTGGTGGTTCCGATCCCCAACAGGATCGCAATGGCCCGCGTCATCCACCGCCTCTTCAGATTTTCGTTATTACGGCGCATGTAGGTGAACGACCGAAATAGCGAGAATAGGAACAACGTGTTGAAGAAAAGAACGGCTGATCGTTCAACCCATCCACCCACTGGATGCGCGTCCATGGCATACGCGGTCAATCCGACCACCGCTCCCAGCGGGTATAACATGCGCTCCAACAAAACGTCCTTATGGGAGACCTGAAACACAACCAAGGGCGCGATTACCACGAAAGCTAATGCTGGAAGGATGTGAGCTAATGTAAGCGCGGCATGCGACGCGAAAACCGCGTCAAGTGCAGCCATTTGAGCAGGGACATTGCGCGGCGGATAGGCAAGAGCGTACACACGCCGGAGGGCAACCGCGACGGAAATGACGGTACATATCCAGAAACCAACACTCCACCAACGAGGATAGGAGTTTCTTTTGACCGGGCCCGGAGCCTTGGTCGGTCTAGTTTGATGGTTCGACATCTTCCTTCCCCGAATTTAAACATCCTAACATTTAATTTTACACTATGTAAAGTTAAATTCTTGGATTAATATACCCGCGGTGAAGATCGAAGAAAGGCCTTCGTGTAAGCGGCCCTACTCTCTCGGGAGGCGCCAGGGCCTATCTGATGACAGGCGCAGGAGAATCTTAGCGGTTGCGCGGCAACGCCTTGAGTCCGACGGTTTTCTCCATCTGACCCTTAATGCTCTGGCTCGTGAAAGCGGCGTCACCCGGCAGACAATCTATAACCTGTTCGGAACGAGGGCTGGCCTTTTCGAAGCGCTTTTTGATCAACTTGCTGCGGACGGAGGCATGGGGTTGATGCGAGAGGTCATGCAGCAAGCAGAAGCCGACTCGATGTTGGAAAGCTTTGTCAGGGTATTCACCGAATTCTGGAAAAAGGACCGTCTCTTTATCCGCAGAATTCACGGAATCGCGGCCATCGACGCTGAACTCGGGGCCGCAATGGAAGCCAGGAACCAGCGGCGACAAGCCGCCGCGACCAGAGTCATTGATCGCTTAGGAGTATGGGCGACTGACGTAGATGCGAGAAATGAAAAGATCGCGGTGCTCTGGGCGATGACTTCTTTCGAATTTTTCGACGCCCTGGCCTTAGGCTGTGGTGCCGTTGACCAAGCTGCCGATCTGGTGTGGTCGATGGTGAAGAGAGAACTTCAGCGCTAGCGGTCGGGTGAACGGAAATGGATGGCTGGCGTCTGTTAAAACGCACGGCAAATTAAGCAGTCTCGCGTCCTGCCACCTCTTCCAATCCTCGCTCTTTTATCTCGATTTCCCGAATCCTGAACTTCTGAATCTTTCCCGTTACAGTCATGGGAAATTCATCCACGAACCGGACATGCTGTGGAATTTTGAAATATGCGATCTGACCTTCGCAGAAATCGCGAATTTCCTCTGCGGTGGCGCTGTTGCTGGCTTTCAGCCGTATCCATGCCACCACCACTTCGCCGAGTCGCGCATCGGGAATTCCGACTACCTGAACCTCCGCTACTTTCGGATGTGCGTACAAGAACTCTTCCACCTCTCGCGGATAAACGTTCTCCCCGCCCCGGATGATCATGTCCTTCGCACGGCCGGTCAGATGAATGTATCCATTCTCATTCATCACCCCGATGTCTCCGGTGTGCAGCCAGCCCTCACGATCTATCGCTCGCGCGGTAGCTTCGGGCTCGTCATCATAACCTTTCATTACCATGTAGCCGCGCGCGCACACTTCTCCTTGTTCACCTGTTGGCAGTGTGCCGCCATCAATCGTGGACACAATCTTCATTTCGGTACAGGGCAGCGCTCTACCGACAGTCGAGACTCGGAGTGCCACCGGATCGTCGGGCTCTGACATCGTGACTACCGGTGTACTCTCGGTCTGACCATATCCTATGGTTAATTCATGGCAATGCATCTCTGCCATCACGCGTTTCATTACCTCAACCGGACAAGGAGCACCCGCCATCATTCCGGTGCGCAAGCTCGTCAGATTGAAGTTTTTGAAATCGGGAAGGCCCAACTCAGCAATGAACATGGCGGGCACGCCGTACAAAGACGTTACCTTTTCAGCCTCAACCGCTTCGAGGGCGGCGCGTGCATCAAACGTCCAATTCGGAAGAACAATTGCGGCACCGCTCGCTAAGGCAGACATGGTTCCAATAACACATCCGAAACAGTGGTACATAGGCAAAGGAATGCAAATGCGATCGCGCTCGGTGAAGCGCATACCTTGCGCCAGCATCCGGCCATTGTTCACCTGATTGCGGTGTGTGAGCATCACCCCCTTGGGCGTTCCCGTGGTTCCCGAGGTGTACTGAATGTTGGCAACGTCCTCAGGCTGAATAGAAGGACGGGCATCGCCTTCGGCGCATTGAAATTCTTCCCACTCGACCGTGCCGAAAACGATCACGTGCTCGAGGGGCAGACTTTGTCGACACCGGGCTTCCTTCAAAATTTGCGAGTAATCGGTGCGGCCGTCACGTTCCCACAAGAAGAGCGCCTTCATGCGCGACTTTCGTAGAGTGAAGGCCAACTCGTGCGCACGATAACAGGGGTTCACGTTCACTAGAATCGCTCCCGCCCGCGCACAGCCGAGATGCAGCACTACCCATTCCACGCAGTTCGTAGACCACAAACCAACACGATCTCCCGGCGCGATTCCCAGCGACCAAAGACCCCGGGCGACGCAGTCCGCCTTATCGCGTAACTCACGCCAGGTATATCGTTTTGATTGATGACGGGAAACCAGGGCGAGACCATCGCCATGGCGCTCGACAGTTTCATCGAGCACCTGCCCAATCGTTTTCTCCCACAACCGCTGATCCGGCCCACGCGAGTAGCTAAGCACCAGGACGCCTCCAGGACGCCGGGGATTTTAGCTCAATTCTGCATATTCCGCTTTGCTTGTGTTATGAGACGAATGGGCCGCGCCAGGTACAGGATTGGTATTCCGAATCCCAAACGGTAAGTTCTAGTGGCAGTCCCGGCTACGAATGAAGAACTGCTGCTTGTCCATCTTTGCGGGTACCGCCACGTCGAAAAAACCGACCATCATTTCCTCGTAGGTCTGATCGCCCCATCTGACTGTCGCATTTGGGTCCGGATTATGGGGATTGTTAGGCGAGTTGTCATACCAGGCGACCGCTCGCAGCTTCGTTCCGGCAGGCAGCAGCCTCGGTTCCGCCAGGCGATAGCTCAACTGCCAGTGAAAGTGATAATTCACCCGCAGTATCGGCTCAATCGATCCATCGCCCCGAATGATGTCGTATTCAAAACGCTTCCCTCTGAGGTGCATATGCGGGAAAAGGCTAAGGAGAGCGGCCTCGTGGGGCAACGTTCCCTGAGTCTCAACGCGAAAATCGTCCGCGCCTGGCGGAATGATGAAAGCATGGTCATTCAATTGAAGTGTCATCACCCTTTGCGTCGGTAGCGTTTTCGCGAACACAAGTCCGATACGGGTCTGGTCTCGTCCAGCATGGCCGTTGGTGGTGTAATGCATCTGAAACAGTATGTCCGAGCCCGCAGGAACGAATTTTGCCATTCCATCCGGCCATCGATCCGGCGAACTGCCCGGCGCATACACCAGGAGAAGATCGCTGGTGGTTCCATGGGCATCCAGGCGATCTTGCGGATCCTGGAGACTTGAAGCGGTGAAAGGCTTTCCAACCGGAGCATGTCGGAGCCAGTTGGAAACCGGTGGGCGAATGTAGACCACGGCATGATGAACAAACTGCGGGCTCGAAGGTGCGACCTCGGCCATCTGCACCCACTTATCTTCGGTGAAATGGGTTGGGACGATCTCGTATGTGTATTCGACATCGCCGTCGGACGGAATGATGACCGGCGAAGGCATCTTCAGGACAGCATCGGGTTTAGGGATATTCCAGCCCTCGGTCCATTCTCGAGGTGGCGGCGCATCATGCCGACTACCCGCCGGACTTCCGTTCCTGACCCATGCCAGCACAATTGCAATCTGCTGCTCGCTGAGAGATGAATCGTTTGAGAAGTGCCCAAAGCGAGGATCGGCGAACCACGGCGGCATCATCTTGTCTTGCACGGCCTTGGCGATCGCAGGTGCCCACCGCCGGGTTTGCTCGAATGTCATTAGCGGCATCGGAGCCACTTCACCGGCACGATGGCAACTCTGGCAGTGGTCTTGAAGGATAGGAAGAATATCTTTATAGAAACCTGGCCGTTGGTTCCCAGTTTGAGCTGGCGCGATGAGGCTGGCAACCGCCACGATAACTAGCGAAGCTCCCGGGGCAACCAGTTGCGCAAAACGAAATCGCACTTTGCTAGTTTACGCTGGAAGCAAACGTTCTATGCCCTCAGCTTGCCGCCCAGGCCTTCGAGGGCACCGATGATCCTGGTGGACCAGCCAGCTACTTCATCTTCGCGCAGCGTGCGCTCGGACGATTGAAACTGTATTCGCAACAGAAGCGAATATTTTCCTGCCGGAACATTGTCCCCACGGAAAATCTCGACCGTCACCAACTGGCGTAATGCCGAAATCCCCAGTTCGTTCACTGCAGCTGTAATCTTCTCGAACGCAACTCCGTCGTCGAAAACAAAAGAGAAATCGCGTTCCACTCCCGGATAGCGGGGCAAGGGTTCGTAAAGCACGCTGCGCAAGCCATGCGTGTACAACCGATCCAAATACAGTTCGGCGATGAGAACATCCTGACGCAGCTTGCGAGCCGTGGTGATATCCGGATGAATCTGCCCGAACTGAGCCACGACTGCCCCATCCATCAGGGCGCGAGCCGAGCGACCGGGGTGATAATAGTCCGACGCTTGACGATCGAAATTCAACTTCGCGTGCTCAAACGGGTGCAGAAGGTTTTCCAGGTCACCTTTCAAATCAAAGAATCTGCCCTCCTGGTCTCCTCCACTCTTTCCTCCCTGTGCAGATGAAGAGGACATTCCCAGGCATATGCGTCTCGGTTCGCTGGTCACCGTTCCGGCTGCTTCGAAAATGCTGCCAGCTTCAAACAGACGCACGTTGTCAGCTCCTCGGTTGAGGTTATAGGCCAGCATCTTGAGCATTCCGGGGACAAGCGAGCTGCGCATGACCGACGCCTCTTCGCTTTGCGGATTCTGCAGTTCGACCACAGGCACCGAGGAAAATGTCTCCGCATCTTCGTGAGAGATAAACGTGAGCGAGACCGCTTCGTTATAGCCCAGGGCGAGCAGCAACGCGCGGAGCTTAACGTCTTTCGTAGAACCCGGGGATTCGATCACAGCCCCGGCGAACGATGGCAATGTGTTGACGAACTTATCGTAGCCATGGAGCCGTGCGATCTCTTCAATCAAGTCGATCTCGCGCTCCACATCCAGCCGCCAGGTTGGAATGTGTACTGTGAAGTCAGGATCGCCGCCGCGCTCCGGCATCAACTCAAATCCCAGCTGCCGGAGGATACGGAATATCTCGTTCGTCTCCAGTTTTTCTCCGAGAATGCGATGCACTTCAGAAAGATGCAAAGCCACCGGAGCCAGGTCTACCTGCCTGGCGACCGTGTCGATTCTGTCTCCGCTCAGTTTGCCGCCAGCCGATTCCAGGATCAAAGCCGCTACCCGGTCCGATGCCAGCGCAGTGGCCTGGAAATCCGCACCCCGTTCGAAACGATGCGAAGCATCGGTATGTAAACCGTGACGGCGAGAAGTCCTGCGAACGGTGGAAGGATCGAACCACGCCGCCTCAATGAGGATGTTGCGGGTCTTCTCGGTGATCATGGTGTCGAACCCGCCAATGATGCCGGCGAGGGCAACCGGTTTCACCGCGTCGGCGATGACCAGGTCTTCCGGAGTAAGCTCGCGCTCGACTCCATCCAGCGTTTTGAGGGCTTCGCCACTGAACGCCCGCCGCACAAGAATCGTTCCGCCTTCCAGCAGATCGAGATCGAAGACGTGGGTCGGATGTCCCATCTCCCATAGGGTGTAATTAGTTGCGTCGGCGGCGTTATTAATGGGACGCTGATCCATCAGCGTGAGGCGTTCAACAATGTTCGCCGCTGACGGTTCGATGTGTAGGTCGCGAATGATGCGAGCGGTATAACGAGCGCATCCGGATGGATCCGTGATCTCCACGCGAAAGCTCTCGCTATCCTGCGCTGCCGGCAAGTTGAGTTTCAGCGGTTGCAAAGGCAGGTTGTAAATCACCGAAGCTTCGCGCGCCACACCGTAGTGGTTCATGGCGTCTGGACGATTGGTCCCAATCTCCATCTCGAAAACGGTGTTTTCTCCCTCGCGCCTCATCCCCTCGACGGCAATGCCCACCGAAGTGAGATCCTGCGCCAGGCGGAGGTTGTCCACCTTCACATCGACAAACTCGCGCAACCATGAAGGAGAAAGTTTCATTTCCAGTTACCGGCCTTCAGCCATCAGCGATGTACAGCCAGAGACTTGGCGATACCTGAAGGACTGACACCTTATTATCCAAACTGCTCCAGGAACCTCACATCCCCGCTAAAGAAGAGCTGAATATCATCCACGCCATATTTCAGCATCGCGATACGGTCGGCACCCATGCCGAATGCGAAGCCACTGACTTTCCTGGGATCATATTCGACGAAACCGTAGACATTCGGATCGACCATCCCGCAACCGAGAATCTCTATCCATCCTGTTTGTTTGCAGGGACGGCAGGGTTCGGAGCCGCGTTTTCCGGTGCCTCCGCAAATGAAGCAGGAAACCATTACCTCCGCGCTGGGCTCGGTAAATGGGAAGAATGAAGGCCGAAAACTGGTCTTCACACTTGATCCGAACAGCGCTTTCATGGCGTGATCGAGTGTGCCCTTCAAGTCACGGAATGTAATGTTGGTGTCTACCGCTAGTCCTTCAACCTGGTGAAACATGGGCGAATGGCTGGCGTCGGGTGGATCGTTGCGATGCACGGTGCCTGGAATCACGATCCGGATCGGGGGCTTCATCTTCTCCATGGTGCGAATCTGTACCGGAGAGGTATGCGTGCGCAGCAGAAGGCGGTCGCGCTGCCGCTTTGATCCCTGCCCAGCGACGAATAGGGTGTCTTGGGTGTCGCGTGCTGGGTGGTTAGGCGGGAAATTGAGCGCTTCGAAGTTGTAATAGTCGCTTTCGATTACCGGGCCTTCCTGCACCGAGTAACCGAGATTGCGAAATACCGAAACGATCTCGTGCATTGTCTTGATCACGGGATGTTCAGCGCCCAGCGGACGGCGCTTGCCGGGGAGGGTAATGTCAACGGCGTCTATTGCTTGTTGGACGGTCGCCGCATTCTTGTAAAGATTCTCGGCACGGTGAACGCCTTCTTCGACAAATTTTTTGATCTCGTTGACACGCTGACCGACGTCGCGTTTGGCATCCTTCGGCGCAGCCTTTAGCCACAATTCGTTAGTTTCAGTGAGGATCCCGTTTTTGCGGGACATCCATCGATCCCGCAGTGTTTTCCAATCGGAATCAGTCTTGACTGCCTGGCATTCCTTTTCCAAAGCAGTGCGCAGCTTCTCAACGGCCTTGTCCAGCGCCGATGCGGTGTAGCTCTTGAGCTTGGGAACGGTATATGGCACGTTGATCTGATTTTTTCGCCTTGTCTTGAATCGGGCGTCGTTGCAGTCGTCAAGACTAGATTCGTCGCAGCTAAAGCCGGTCGGAATAACAACTCACAAATGAACCATATCGGCGCGGGGAACCCCGCGCTCCGATACAACCTTACTGATAGCTGAATGCTGGAGGCTAGTTCTACGCTGCCCCGCCGAGAGCACCCT
>Ga0070711_100000899_pt1 | contig 15665 bp, 11 predicted proteins | sample LARL53metaG_FD_65452 | JGI IMG/M metagenome (GOLD analysis project Ga0070711, IMG submission 65452) | Corn, switchgrass and miscanthus rhizosphere microbial communities from Kellogg Biological Station, Michigan, USA - LAR L5-3 metaG | ecosystem: Host-associated > Plants > Roots > Rhizosphere ... | reverse complement strand
GTTCCTCGCCAACATGAGTCACGAGATCCGCACGCCGATGAACGCCGTGCTCGGCATGGTCGAGATCGTTCTCGACACCGATCTCACCACGGAGCAGCGCCACTCGCTGGACCTGGTGCGCACCTCGGCCGAAGGGCTGCTCGCCATCCTCAACGACATCCTGGACTACTCCAAGATCGAGGCGGGACATCTCGACGTCGAGGCGATTCCGTTCGACCTGCCACGCCTCATTCAGTCGACGGCCAGCCTGCTGGCGGTGCGCGCGCGCGAAAAGGAGCTGGAACTGATTCCGGATGTGGCAGCGGATATCGCGACCACGGTTCGCGGCGACCCGAGCCGCTTGCGTCAGGTGCTCAGCAACCTGATCGGCAATGCCATCAAGTTCACCGAGACCGGCGAGGTGGTGGTCAGCGTGCGCCGGTCGACCACGGACGATGGGCAGCCGGCCCTGCGCTTTTCGGTGAGGGATACCGGTATCGGAATCGCCGCTGACCGGATCGGCCACATATTCGAGGAATTCACCCAGGCCGATGGATCTACCAGCCGGCGCTTCGGCGGTACCGGCCTGGGGCTCACGATTGCCCAGCGCCTGGTGGGCCTGATGGGCGGCAAGATCGCGGTCAGGAGCGAATTGGGCCGGGGCAGCGAATTCGAGTTCACCCTGCCGCTCGCCGCGGCCGACACTTCGCCCGCGAGCGGCCGCCACGCGATTCCGGTCTCGCTTTCCGGGCGGCGCATCGTGATTGTCGATGACAACGCCACCAACCGCCGCATCTTCCGGGAGGCGCTCACCGCCGAGGGTGCCCGCGTCGACGAGGCGCGTGACGCGGTGACCGGCCTCAAGTTGATTCGCTCGATCGGTGCCGAAGGTGCCCCGCCGGCCCTGGCGATCATCGACGTGCGCATGCCGGGGTTGGATGGCTTCGAGCTGGTCACCGAGATGCGCGGCGACACGGCGCTGGCGACGCTGCCCGTGCTGATGCTTACGTCGGCCGGCCAGCGAGGCGATGCGGCACGTTGCCGCGAGCTCGGTGTCAGCGGCTATCTCACCAAGCCGATTTCGCGCAGCGATTTTCTGGAGACCGTGACGACGATTCTGGGCGGAACCGGCGTCCGCTGCGACGAGCGCGAGGTCATCACCCGCCACTCGCTGAACGAAACCCGCCGGCCATTGCGCATCCTCCTCGCCGAAGACAATCCGGTGAACCAGGAGGTGGCAACGACGATGCTCCGGAAACGCGGCCACACGGTGGATACCGCCGACAACGGGCGCGAAGCGGTCGCGGCGGTGGAGCGCGAGAGCTACGATCTGGTCCTGATGGACATCCAGATGCCGGAAATGGACGGCTTCGAGGCCACGGCGGCCATTCGCGCCCTGGGCGACCGCGGCCGCCTTCCGATCGTGGCGCTCACGGCGCACGCACTCACCGGCGAGCGGGAGCGCTGCATCGCCCATGGCATGGACGGATATCTGGCCAAGCCATTCAAGGCGCATGAACTGTTCGCAACCGCAGAAGGCTGGGGAGGAGCCGCGCTTCCGGCCGGAGTGGCCGCTGCCCCCGGCTCGACCGCGGCGGTCGACCTCGACACCTTGCGGGCGCAGCTCCGGGATGCCGGTGCCGAGGAAGCACTCGACGGCATTGTGGACACGTTCCTTGGCAGCGTTCCGGAACGGGTCACGAAGCTGGTGACCGCGCTGGACGGAGGGACACCGGCGGAGGTCGCGTTCGCCGCGCACGCACTCAAGTCGAGCGCCGGTACCGTCGGTGCGGCGCCGTTCGCCGGCCTGCTGTCGCGGATCGAGGCGGCTGGCCGAGCGGCATCATTGTCGGATCGCGCCACGCTCGCCGAGCAGGTGCGGGGGACCGCCGACGGCGTCCTCGCCCACCTGCGGAGCTATCGTGGTAAAGCGGCCTGACGAGGCGCCTCGCCTCGCCAGCTGTCGCTGGCTGGCGGACCTCGCCGTGCCACTCGGTGCCGCCCGGCCGCCGCAGCTTCCCTTTGGTGACGAGACGTTGCCGGGCGACGCCTGGAAAGCCGTAGCGCGGTCGCTGGATATCTCGTCCGACGAACTGGCTGCCCGGGTCGCCGCGCATTTTCACCTCGGCGTCGCACAGGTGGACGGTGCGGAGCCGCGGGTCCTGGCGCTCCTCCCCGAATCGCTGGCCCGACGACACGTCCTCTTTCCGCTGCGCGAATCCGATCATCACCTCGTCGTGGCGACGTGGAACCCAACGGACCTGGGCGCCGAGCAGGCGGTTGGATTTGCCGCGGGCCGAACACCGACGTTCGAAGTGGCGCCGCCGCAATCGATCCAGGCCGCGATCGACATGTACTATGCTCCCGATCGCATGGTCGAACGCCTCCTCGATCGAGTGGACGAGGAAGCCGGAGCGGACGTCAGCGTCATTGACGAGCAGGGCCCGGAGGCAGTCGCGGCGCGGGATCTCGAGAGTGCGCCCGTGGTGCAGCTCACCGGGATGATCCTCACCGATGCGGTGCGGAGCGGAGCGAGCGACATTCACCTGGAGCCGGGGCGGGGCGGCGGCGTGGTACGATTCCGGATCGATGGCGTGCTCCGCACGCACATGCAGATTCCGATGCCGGCGCTGAACCGCGTCGTGTCCCGGATCAAGGTAATGGGAAAGATGGATATCGCCGACCGCGTGCGACCGCAGGATGGTCGCGCCCGGATCAGGGCGGACGGTCGCACGCTCGACTTGCGCCTGTCGACCGTGCCCACGCGCGACGCCGAAAAGGCGGTCATCCGGCTTCTCGACCCCGTCAGCAGTCGCACGCTCGAAGAACTCGGCGTACCGGCGCCGGAGCTCGCCCGGTTCCGGCGCCTGCTCCTCAATCGCGACGGTATCGTCGTGGTGACCGGCCCCACCGGATCCGGGAAGACCACGACACTGTACGCGGCACTCCGCGAAGTCGCGACCGGCGAAGTCAACGTGATGACCGTCGAGGATCCGGTCGAGTACGAGCTGCCGGGGATGACCCAGATCCAGGTGGAACCGAAGCGCGGCGTTACCTTCGCGAACGCGCTGCGGTCCATTCTTCGGCAGGACCCGAACGTCATCTTCATCGGCGAAATTCGCGACCCCGAGACGGCGGAGATCGCGGTGCAGGCCTCGCTCACGGGACATTTGGTGCTCGCGACGGTGCACGCCAACGATGCGATCGGCGCGATTGCCCGCCTTTCCGATCTTGGCCTCGACGCGGCCAAGATCGCCGGGACGCTGAGAGGTGCCCTCGGACAGCGGCTCCTGCGTCACGTCTGCGTCGCGTGTGCCGTTCCGGTCAGCGGTGCATTCACGCCCAGCGAGCAGCGCCTCGTCGAGCGCTACGGCATTCGTCCGGTGAAGCGCGCGGTCGGCTGCGCGACGTGCGGGCAGACCGGCTACCGAGGGCGCGTGCCGGTCATGGAAGTGATGACTGGCGGTCCGTGGCTCGAGCTCAAGGTCGGTGGTCGAGCGCCGGGCTCCGAGCTGCAGAAGGCGGCGGTCGCGGCCGGCATGCGCCCGATGCTTGCCATCGGCCTCGATCGCGTGGCGAAAGGCGACACCACGCTCGAGGAGGTCGAACGAGTGCTGGGCGCGGTCGAGGAACCGGTCGCGGCCCCGGCGTCCGAGAACGCCCCGCCGCATGTGCTCATCGTGGACGACGATCCCACCACTCGGGCCGTGGCGCGGAGCGTGCTGGCAGCGCAGGGGTTTCGCGTCAGTGAGGCCGTTGACGGTGTCGACGCTCTCGAACGGCTGCAGGCGTCCAACGATTTCGACCTGTTGGTGCTCGACCTTGAAATGCCGCGGATGGGCGGAGCGGAGCTGCTCGACCGGATCAGGCGCTCCGTCGCGACGGCCGGCCTGCCGGTGCTGGTGCTCACCGGAGCCACGGCGGAAGCGACGGAGGTGGAGCTGATGGAACACGGCGCCGACGATTACGTGCGGAAGCCGATCGAGCCGATGCGCTTCACGGCGCGCATCCGGGCGGCATTACGCCGCGCCGGAAGCTGACGCTAACCTCCGCAGGTAATGTCCGAGTGGGTCTTGGCCACGACCACGTCGGTGACGCCACCGACGGTCACATGCAGCGCACTCACATCGATGCTGTTGGCCGTCCGGGTTTGCTCGTTGATGACAATTCGCACCAGCCCGTCGACCAGCGTGATCGTCTGGTTCGGCGCTCCGCTGACGGAAATCGCCTCGCCGTTGATCTCCAGGTCGGTAATGGTCGAGCTGCCACTGAGGCTGGCAGGCCCGCCGAGGCAATTTGCGTCGGTCTGTGAGGAGAGAACGGACGCGGTAATGCCGATGCCACCGACCGCGATCGCCGCATTCGCAACTGACGACCCGGACGACGCGTCCCGGTTGCCACCGGTCGTACTGCCTTCCGCGGCGCCTGCCGACATCACGCCGGGAACGGTCAAGGCGACCTCGGACGCCTGAAGTGTTCCGCCGTCGGATGGCAGCGGTCCGGTGTCGCCGAGCCTCGTCGTGATCGACGCAAACAGGACCTTCACGGTCGCGTCAACCGCCGTCGCCCTCCCGCTGTAGGTCGTGGGAGCGGGCGGGTGGAACGTCTTCGACACTGGCGAGTTGGACGAGATATCAGGACCCACGGGGTTGGTGGGTCCGCAGGCCGCGAGTGCGGCCGCGATTGACATGACGATGATCCGACGCTGCAAGGATGACCTCCTGGCGGGAAAGCCTGGATCGGTGCAATCCTCAGTATCGGCTGTGTGGAGGGGCGGGTTTATCCCTGGCGGGGGAGGGCGATCGTGAACACGCATCCCTTGCCCGGCAGGTCGCGGACGCTGAGTTCGCCACCGTTCGCCTTGATCCCGCGGTGGCTGATCGACAGCCCGAGGCCCAGCCCGGTCCGATCCCGTCCCCGCTGCGTGAAGGGGAGAAAGAGGTCCGTGGGTTCGCCTTCCGGGAGCCCCCCGCATTCGTCCTCGACCTCAAAGCGCACCTGGTCGGTTGTCACCGACGTATTCAACGACACGTTGCCGTGCACGCGACCGAACTTGAACGCGTTCTGGAGGAGATTGGTGAGGGCCGCCGTGAGGATCGCACGATCCGCGTCGACTTCGAGACCCCGGTCGACGGGGCCCACGGAAAGGACCACGCCGCGCGCGGACGCTTCCAGCGTGGCGTCGATCTCGATCTCGTCCACCAGCTCGGCGACGGAGAGCCGCTCCCGATTGTGCAATCCGGAATCCAGTCGCACCTCGGCGAGCGACCCGTCGATCAGGTCGCGGAGTCCGCGCAGGTTGCGGTCGAGGACCTCGCCGGTGCTGCCGCCGACGCCGACTCGCCCGCTCTTGAGCGCGGCGAACGCGAGCATCGCGGCGCTCAGCCTGTTGCGGAGTTCGTGCGCCAGCGCTCCGGAACGCTCGGTCGCCTGATCCTTGCGCGAACGCTCGCGCAGGCGGGAATACTCGGTGACAGCCTGCGCGATGGCGTCGTCGAGACACTTGTTGAGTGTACGGAACTCGTCAACGGTGATTCTGGCATCGCTCTCGTCCGCGAGCTCGGTGACTGCCTGGCAGATGTCGCCGTAGTCGTGAACGACCTGGGCGATGGTGAAACCCATCCGCAGCAGATCGCCGCCATGCAGCGTGGCGCTCTGGTTGATGGCGTCGGCGCTGCCGATCGTGCGGTTGAGCGCGTCGACCAGCTGGTCGAGGAAGAGCGGAACGCCGTTCTTGAGTTCGAATTCGGTCGGTCGGGGGAATGACCGGGTTTTGACCTTCGCTTGAGCTCGGGCCAGAATCTCCAGGCGGTTTGCGGTAAGGAACTCGTGAAGCACTGCGAACCATAGCGATCCGTCCCGTGTTCTCCAACCTTGTGGAGACTCTCTCCCCCGAAATTGCCGCGTCGTGGCCTGCCGGGAACGCATCTCCTCCGTATTATCCGGACCATGATCCACGCCCCCACCCTGCAGCGAGTCCTGGGCGGCACGGTGCTGGCCGCGCTGGCAATCGGCTTCGTTGCCGTCGCCATGGGACGATTCAGTGGACGAGGAGGCGGACCGCCGCCCCGGCCCACGGTCACCATCGCGGTGGGTGGCGATTCCTCGGTCGAAATCCAGCCGGGGCAATATCATCACGACGAGTTCAGGCTTCCCGCCCGGGTGTGCACCCTGACGGCGCAAGTCGACGGCTCGGGTGCCGCGAGCCCGGCTTTCGAGGCCCTGGTCTTCGACGATGCCGGGTACTGGGAATGGCTGAAATCGCGCCGCGGGGGGACGATGCGATCGGGTGGCGTGGCGTCCTGGAGTCCGCACCTGACCCTGGTCGGTCCCGGCCGGTTTCATCTCGTCGTCGGAAATCCGGGTCACACCGCCCCGCTCCGCGTCAGGATCGTCAACGGGAAGGCCACCTGTCCGTAACCCCGCGCCCAGCCCGCAACCTTTTGGTCCCTCCATCCGTCAAGGTGGTGGCGCGAGCGGCCGGAGCAGGGGCGGAACACCGCTTCCCAAGGGGGCGCATGCGGCGTACTATCGTAGGCTTCCGCACTTCAGGGTGAGAGGGACCGCATGACGAGATTGCGTTCGCGGATCATCGCCACGGCGATTCTGCCGGTCCTGGCTATTGCCGGCCTCCAGCACGGCGCGAGCGGACAGACCCCGGCGCCCGCGCCGCCACCGGTCTTTCCGGCACTGTATCCGGTCACCGACGCGGACGTGCATTTCATCTCCGGCATGATCGGTCACCACGCGCAGGCGATCATCATGGCGGGCTGGGCGCCGACCCACGGCGCGAGCCCGTCCATCCAGACCCTGTGTCAGCGGATTATCAACGCCCAGACCGACGAAATCGCGCTGATGCAGCGATGGCTCCGGGATCGCCACCAGCCGGTGCCCGACGCGAAGGCCGGCCCGATGAAGATGATGATGAACGGTGTCGAGACCGAGATGCTAATGCCGGGCATGCTCAGCGACGCACAGATGAAACAGCTGGACGCGGCGCGCGGGGCGGAGTTCGACCGGCTCTTCCTGCGCTTCATGATTCAGCACCATCGCGGCGCGGTCACGATGGTGAGCGAGCTCTTCGCCGCGGGGGCAGGGCAGGACGAAGGGGTGTTCAAAATGGCCAACGACATCCAGGCCGACCAGACCACCGAAATCAATCGAATGACCAGGATGTACCTCACCATGCCAGGGGATTGACCATGAAATTCAAGCTTTACCGGGTTGCTGCCGGAACCGTCGTGCTCGCTGCCCTGGGCGCGACCCTCACGCCAGTGTCGGCGCAGTACCCGACGAGTCCCGATCCGCGCGTCGGATTGCGCGGCGGCAAGCTCGACACCAACGGCGTCGTCGAACCAGCGGCCACGGCCGCCTGGAACATGCGGCTGCTGTCCAACACGACGCCTCCCGCGCCGTTCCTGGGCAAGACCAACGCCGACCTGGCCTTCTTCGGCAAGTACGTGATCCAGGGGAATTACGGCGGCCCGTTGCTCTGGGATATTTCCAATCCAGCGCATCCGGTGCTGGCCAAGACCGATCTCTGTCCGGCGTCGCAGGACGACGTGTCGATCTTCAAGAACCTGATGTTCGTTTCCAGCGAGTCGAATACCGGCCGCCTCGATTGCGGCACCCAGGGTACCGGCCGCGACTCGGTGAGCAAGGAACGGATGCGGGGCGTCCGCATCTTCGACATCAGCGACATCAACAATCCCAAGTACGTGGCGAATGTGCAGACGTGCCGCGGCTCGCACACGCACACCGTCGTGACGGACCCGCGCGACAACGCCAATGTCTATGTCTATGTGTCGGGCCAGGCTCAGGTGCGCCCGTCGTCCGAGCTGGCCGGATGCTCGAGCGCTTCCCCGGACCAGGACCCGAATTCGGCCCGGTTCCGGATCGAGGTGATCAAGGTTCCGCTGGCCCATCCGGAGCAGGCGGCGATCGTGAACTCGGCGCGAATCTTCAACGACCTCGCCGCGCCACCCACCCACGGTGAAGCGAGCACCGAAATCGCCGCCCTCGACTCGGCGCGCAAGGCCGGTGCGTTCATCGCGGAATTCGGCGGCCAGCACATCGTGCTGCCGCCGGGCTTCGTCAAGCCCCAGCTCGACAGCGTGGTGAAGGCCCGCGGCGGCACCGGCGATCCGACCGGCGCCGACAGCGCCGCGTTCCGCGCCTACCTGCCCACGCTGGTGAAGATTCTCACCGGCGGTGGCGGCGGCAAGCCGACCGGACCCGATCAGTGCCACGACATCACCGTGTATCCCTCGATCGGCCTCGCCGGCGGCGCCTGCGCCGGTTACGGGTTGCTGCTCGACATCCATGACCCCTCACACCCGGTTCGCATCGGTGCCGTTTCGGACTCGAATTTCTCCTACTGGCATTCGGCGACGTTCAACAACTCCGGAACCAAGGTGCTCTTCTCGGATGAGTGGGGTGGCGGTGGTGCGCCCAAGTGCCGCGCGACGGACAAGAAGGAGTGGGGTGCCGACGCGATCTTCACGCTCGAGAACGGCAAGATGGTCTTCCAGAGCTACTACAAGATGCCCGCGGCCCAGACCTCGCTGGAAAACTGCGTCGCGCACAACGGTTCGCTGATCCCGATTCCGGGGCGCGACGTCATGGTGCAGGCGTGGTACCAGGGCGGCGTGTCGGTGTTCGACTGGACCGACCCGGCGCATCCGCGGGAAATCGCGTTCTTTGATCGCGGACCCGTGGACTCGACCTCGTTCCAGATGGGCGGGTCGTGGTCGGCGTACTGGTACAACGGCGTCATCGTGTCGTCCGAGATTGCCCGCGGACTCGACATCTTCGAGTTGACGCCCAGCAACTTCATTTCCAAGAACGAGCTGGATGCGGCGAAGACCGTGCACTTCGAACAGCTCAACGTGCAGGATCAGCCCAAGTTCACCTGGCCGGCGAGCTTCTCGCTGGCGCAGGCCTATCTCGATCAGCTGGCCCGGTCGAACGGCATGTCATCGAGCCGGATCGCCGCAACGCGGACCACGCTCCTGCACGCCGAACAGGTACCCGTGGCACAGCGTCGCGCTGCGCTCTCCAAGCTGGCCACCGAGCTCAACAACGATGCGTCGGGAGTCACCGATCGCGCCAAGGTGAGCACGCTTGCCGCGACTGTCAACGATCTGGCCAACGCGCCGCGCTGACAGCAGACGTGAGACGTAAGACGTAAGACGTAGAGGTGAGAAGTAAGCAGGGGAAGTGAGGGGGAGACCAGCGCCGGCGTTCCAGGTGCTGGTCTCCTTCTTACTTCTTACTTCTCACCTCCTACTTCTCCCCGCTTGCTTCTCGCTGCTCTATCTTGGTTCCATGCGTCCCCTCCTCACCGCAACGTGGCAGAATCTCGTCATGGTGAACTACGAAGCGGATGCTGGCGTGCTTGCCCGATATCTGCCGCGCGGCACGGAACTGGACTCGTGGGGCGGCACCACCTTCCTGACCATCGTGGGTTTTCAGTTCCGGGACACTCGCATTTGTGGCGTGCCCATTCCCTGGCACGGTGGCTTCGAGGAAATCAATCTCCGGTTCTACGTGCGTCGGGTGCTCCCGGAAGGCGTCCGGCGCGGTGTCGTCTTCATTCGAGAAGTGGTTGCACGCCGGGCGATCGCCTTCGGCGCGCGATTTCTCTATCACGAGCCCTACACCGCGTTGCCGACCCGAAGCCGGATCGTCCGGCCGTTGGCTGATCGCGCGGGTCGTTTCGAGTACGGGTGGCGAGGGCCTTCTGGCTGGATGACGCTCGATGCGACCGTGTCCGGCGCGCCGCGCGTTCCGGATGCAGGTTCGCTCGGGGAGTTCATCGCCGAGCACTACTGGGGCTACAACCGCCAGCCCGATGGCCGTACCATGGAGTACCACGTGCGGCATCCGCGCTGGGACGTTTGGGCCGCCGACAGCGTCGAGCTGTCATCCACCGTGCCGGCGTTTTACGGACCTGCGCTGACGTCGTCCCTGGAGCGCCCACCGATCTCGGCGTTTGTCGCGGCAGGCTCGGCGATAACCGTCCATCAAGGACAGTGCCTGACGCCGCCCTAGGTGCCCGCCGGGGCACGACTCTTGATTCGAGTCTGGAATCGTGAGAGCCCCAAGAAGCGACCTGACCGCCCTGTCGATCGAGTGGAAGCTGCCGCTCATGGCCGCAGGCGTCCTTCTGGCGGTGGCTGCGGCCCTCTGCTCGGCTGCCTACCTCCAGGTCAGCCGATCGGTGGAGGGCGCCGCGAGCGAGCGCCTCAATGGCGTCGCGACCCAGATGGTAACCGCGCTGGCCAAGAGTACCGGCCAACTCTCGCAGGTTGCCACGACCTTGGGCGGCAAGCCCGCGGTCCAGGCCCTGGTCGGGGCCGCAGGGGCTGGCGTCCGCCCCGTTGACAGCGCCGCGATCGCCCTCGCGATGCCAGCCGACACGTCCATTATTGCCGCCGAATTCTGGGACGCGAAGCGCCATCGGGTCTACAGCGCCGGGATTGCCGCCGCCCGGGTCATCGGCCTCAATTCGGACGACTTTTCCGCCTACCGCGCCGGATCGGATTCCGGTCGAATTGGCCGGCTGCGCGCCATCGGCGACACGGTGGTGTTCGCCACCATCGCGCCCGTGTCCGCACCGGGACCGGTGGCGTCCGAGGATCCCGCGGCCGGGTACGTCGTCGTCTGGCGACGGATCACCAACCGGGCCCGATCGACGGAGCAGCTTGCCCAGTTGATTGGTGGCCGGGACGGTACCCTCCTGATCGGAAGCACCCCAGGAGCGTGGACCGATCAGGCGACGCTGGTCGAACCGCCGCCCGTTGAAGTGAGGCACGCCGAAACCGTGCGATACAAGCGGGTGGGCGGCCGGGAACGCCTGGCGGCACTGGCGCCCGTGCCGGGTACGCCCTGGATGCTTGCCGTGGAACTGCCCCGCGATGTAGTCCTTGCGCCGGCTCGCCGCTTCGTGCGCAATTTCGCGCTGATTGCGCTCGTCATCCTGGCCCTGGGACTGGCCGGCATCTGGGCACTGAGCCGCGTCTTCACTCGACCGTTGACCCGCCTCACCGCCGCCGCCGATGCGATCAGCGCCGGCGACCAGACCGTCCGGGTTCCGGTTGGGCGCGACGACGAAGCGGGCCGGCTCGCCGCGGCGTTCAACCACATGCTCGATCGCGTGGCCGAAGAAGCCAGCGCCCGCACTGCCTCCGAAGAACACTGGCGATCGCTCTTCGAACAGAATCCGCATCCCATGTGGATGTACGACCTCGACACGTTCGCGATCCTCCGCGTCAACGAGGCGGCGGTGCGGCAGTACGGCTACAGCCGCTCCGAGTTCATGACCCTGACCCTGCGCGACCTCTACGCGCCGGAAGACCTGCCGGGGCTGGACGCCGTCCTCGGGACGATGGAGCCCGACGCGGTGACCATGTATGCCATGCGGCATCGGCGGAAGGACGGGGGAATTGTCCAGGTGGAGGCGCGGGGCCGGCCGATGTCGTACCCTGGCCATCGTGCTCGCCTGGTGACGGCTACCGACATCACCGAACGCGCCCAGCTCGAGGACCAGCTGCGCCAGTCACAGAAAATGGAGGCCGTGGGCCGGCTGGCCGGGGGCGTGGCGCACGATTTCAATAACCTGCTCACGGTCATTGGCGGCTACTCGGAAACACTCGCCGGCAGCGACCTCGCCCCGGACGACCGCGCCAGCGTCTCCGAGATCGCCGCCGCCGCATCGCGGGCGGCTGCGCTTACCCGCCAGCTGCTGATGTTCTCCCGCAAGCAGATCGTCCAGCTGCGGCTCCTCGACCTCAACGATGTCGTGATCGGTCTCGGACCGATGCTGCGGCGCCTGCTGTACGAGAACATCGAATTGGTCACCAGCCTCGGACCGAGTCCTGCGCCGGTGATCGCCGACGTGAGCCAGCTCGAGCAGGTGATCGTCAACCTTGCGGTAAACGCGTCCGACGCCATGCCTGAGGGCGGCACGCTGACGCTGGAAACCGCGGTGGTCACGCTCGACGCGACGTACGCGCACAGCCACGCCGAGGTGGTTCCCGGCCGCTACGTCCGTCTCGTCGTGAGTGACACCGGTATCGGGATGGACGCCGATACCATCGGGAAGATCTTCGAGCCGTTCTTCACGACCAAGCCGGTCGGAAGCGGAACCGGGCTCGGCCTCGCCACCGTGTATGGAATCGCCAAGCAGCTCGGCGGGCACATCTGGGTCTACAGCGAACCGGGACTGGGCGCCACCTTCAAGGTCTACCTTCCGATCGCCGGCTCGGAGCAGGCGGCCGAGGCTGCACCGCCGGCGCCCGCCGCGAACACCGGAGCTCGGTCGAACCAGACCGTCCTCCTGGTCGAGGATGAAGGCGCCGTGCGCCTGGCGGCCAGGCGAATGCTCGAGCGTTCAGGCTATGCCGTGGTCGAAGCTACCAATGGGCAGGAGGCACTCGACCTGATGGCCAGCCACCCGGGACCCGTGCACGCCGTGGTGACCGACCTGATGATGCCCGGCATGGACGGGCGGACATTTGCCGATCGGCTCCGCGCGACCAAGGTCGACGTGCCGGTGGTGTTCATGTCGGGCTACACCGACGACGCGGTCATCCGCCGGGGCATCGTCGATTCGTCCCACACGTTCCTGCAGAAGCCATTCACCCGCGACCAGCTGACCAGCGCGGTGGCCGGCGCGATCTCGGCCAAGGGGTAACTGAAAACGCCAGCCGGGCCGCCACGATCCTCGGTGACGGCCCGGCTGGCGTACAGCTCCAGTGCAGCTTCGCTTCTCTCTTCCCGCTTCGATCTACTGCAACTTCACCTTCGCCATCAGTGCGTTGAGCGAGTCGACGGAAAGATGCCCCACGACCGTCACGATGCGCGTCGTGCGGGTCACCTGCCCAGCCGGTCCCACGTAATCGGGATGCGTCCGCGAGAACATGCTCATCGCGATTCCGCTTGCCTGCAGGACCTGATTGACGGGCGTGACGTCATCAACCGGTCCCTCGAACACCCAGACCGAACGTCCATCGGCCAGCTGCTGGCGAATCATGAACGTCGGGCGGCCGCCGCTCGCGCTGGCGTGCATCCGGACGCTGGTGACACCGAGTCCCGCCACTCGCGCCAGTGATCCATTGCCAGCCTTCAATGCGTCGTCCCAGGTGCTGCGGGCCCAGTCATTGGTGACGACCGGATCGACCTCGACCGAGGACGTCATGAGGCGCGGTACGAAGACGATGGCGTCCCGTCCCGGAAGGACGCGCGGCGCGGCGGAAGTGCGCGCGGCCATTTCCAGCACCCGCTGCCGGCTGGCACCCGCGTCGGAATCGTTGACGCCCAGGAGGCCGGTCAGGACCGGTGTGCCCAGCGTGGAGGCCAACTGGGCGGACGGCTGGTCGGCCTGATCGGGCTGCAGGGAGAACCAGACGCCGAGCCCCACGACGGCGGCCGCGGCGGCAGTCAACGCGCGCGGCAGGCCCCGGCGCCCCACATGTACTGCAGCCGGCTTCACGGCCGGGCGGCGAATCCTGGTCGGCGCCGCAATCGCGAGGAGTGCCGCGGCGCGCGTCCGCACCTCGACCACCTCGGCGTGATGCGACCGGCAGATCAGGCAGCCGAGCAGGTGCTCCGCAATCTCGATCCGCTGCGGCGGCGAGAGTTCGCCGTCGCAGTAGGCATGCAACTCCTCTTCAGGAACGTGCGGCCGCGCGCTGTTCACTACGCTGTTCCTCCATGATGTCGTGCGCGGCGACGAGGCGCTTGCGCGCCCGCGCCAGCGTCGTCCCCACGGCCCCAACCGCCAGCCCGGTCTGATCCGCGATTTCCGGATAGGACATTCCGGCATCCCACAACAACAGCACTTCACGATCTCGCGGCGTCAGCGTCGCGAGCGCGCGCCTGACCTCGGCTTCCTGCTCGTCATGGTCCATCCCCTCCTCGACGTCTTCCTGCGCGGCGGGGGCGGCAATCGGCTCATGCGTGAGGAGAACCAGGTGCTTGCGGCGGCGAATGGCGGCGCGGGCTTCGTCGCGGGCAATGTTGGCTGCCACGGCAAAGACCCAGGACCGGGGCTTTTCTGGCTGATGGGCGAGGGCGCGCATGAAGACTTCCTGCGCGAGATCCTCGGCGCGATCCGCATCCCAGACCTTGCGGTACAGGAAGCGAACGACTGCGTCGTACGTTGTCCGGTAAAGGCCTTCCAGGTCGAACGCCATGCCGGGCTCCTAGATACGAGTTTTCAGGATGCGACTAGGAGACGAGGGACGGGTGGAAAGGTACACACCGGGGCGGTAACAGCGGTTGGGGGGTGGGGGCTGGGGGCGTGGGGCTGCTCGGCGTGCTACAGCTTCAACCTTCGGTTCTTGAACGCACACCCGGCGTGGAGGCCCGAGCGTTTTTCGGGCCATTGAGAACACATTATCGGCTTGGCCGGACGACCGTCCGCCCGGGTCCGGCCGTGAAGGTCGCAACTGCCGCCATCGGTCAGGTACCCACAGGCGGAGATGATTTCGACGACCACCTGCTCGTCGTTCTCGCGCTCGGTCTTGCACAGGTAGGGGGCCTTGCGGTGGCGAATCAGGGATTCGAGCAGCGGCTGCTTCGTGCTGCAACAGACGTCGAGCTGGATATCGCGGCAGCAGGCGGCGCCTCGCTTGTGATCCGAGGTGCTGCACTGCGCGGTCGCGCAGGGATTGGTGTCCGGGGCGAGCGGAAGCGAGCGTTTCGAGGCGGTGGCCGGAGCGAGGTGGAGACCCTTGAGGCGCCGGCCTTCGACGATGGCGAAGCGGTCGGCGCCCAGGCGGCGAGCGGCCGGCGTGTATGGGTCCCGGCGAGCGCGGCTTTCGAAGCCGTGTGCCGTGCACCGGCTCAACCGACCGTCGTCACCGGTGGCGAGGAAGCGGCAGGGGACGTGGATGCTCGCGTCGCACCAGAGTTCGCCCTCGCGCTCGAAGATCGGGCCGAACTCGATGCGCTCGGTATGTCCGAGGAGCCAGGTCGCATCGTGATCCTCGTCGGCGTCGGCGGTCGTGATGCGAACCGTCACGTCGAGCGTGCGGCAATGCCGCCCGAGACGGCGGCATGGTGGAGGCGACAATGAGGCTCCGAGCAGAAGACGTGGTTTCCGGGTGGGATAATAGTCGTCTCATGGCTGCTCGACGGGTAACTCATTATGTTGTCGCTGCCCGGTCGGGGCGGACAACCACGGCGCTGCCAGGGGGCAGCGGCGCGCTCACTCAAACGGATTGAGGCGATTTCAGAATGCGTGTTCCAGCGATGGTAGTCGGGGTGGCCGTGCTGCTTGCGGCGTGCGGCGGCGAAAAGAAGGCCACCACCACAGATTCGACGTCTGCGGCTGCTCCTCCGGCAGCAGCGCCTGCCGCGGCGCCTGCCGCGACCGGCGCCAGCCACGAAATCCAGATGGTGTCAACCGGTCCCAGCAGCTTCAAGTTCGTACCGGACAACATCACCATCAAGGCGGGCGACGCGGTCGTCTTCAAGGGCGTATCGGGCCTCTCGCATGACGTGGCCTTCTATCCGGACAGCATCCCCCCGGGTGCCGCGGACGTGCTGAACAAGGCGATCGCCGACCAGCCGCAGCCGCTCGCTACCCCGCTGATCGCCGACGGCAGCTCGGTGACGGTGTCCTTTGCCGGTGCGCCGGCGGGCACCTACAAGTTCTACTGCATTCCGCACATGGCGAT
>Ga0070711_100000894_pt1 | contig 15680 bp, 12 predicted proteins | sample LARL53metaG_FD_65452 | JGI IMG/M metagenome (GOLD analysis project Ga0070711, IMG submission 65452) | Corn, switchgrass and miscanthus rhizosphere microbial communities from Kellogg Biological Station, Michigan, USA - LAR L5-3 metaG | ecosystem: Host-associated > Plants > Roots > Rhizosphere ... | reverse complement strand
AGAAGCAGGTTTGCAAATGTATATCGTAGGCCATAACGCTTCCAATGAACAACTCGCTCTCTGCAGCGAAAATCAGAGGATCCATTGAGAAACAGGCGGCATTTCTTGGCTTCAGATAGCATGCTGTCTAAGTCTCTGCAGGTAAAGATGCGAATCGGCGCGCCGTAGGCAACTTGTCCAAAAGTATCGACAGGGTCGGCCCAGTAGTCGAAGCTCAGAAATAGGCTGCCGCCACTTTTGAGCAATCTGGCCGACTCGCTCATGAATGCCGTCACGTCTACTCCGTGCTCTATCACGCTTAGACAGGCAACAAAAACGTAGGATTGATCGGGAAGCCCCGTATTCGTTGCGTCACCATACTGAAATGTTATACCATCGTTTTCATCCGGTGCACCAAAGGTCAGATTCACACCTTTCAGGTCCTTGTAGCCCAACTGTTTGAGAGACGGAAGGAACACCGAGTATCGCTCTGCACCGGCATCCAGTATGGGGTCCAATAGCTCCGCGTTCATCGCCGCATGATACACCGCGAGAAAAGTGTCCCAATTCTTGGGATAATCGGGATGTATTGCAAGGCCAAGGCTCTTTAGTAGAGCTTCAGCCGAGCGCGCTGCATCGTGATCTTGCATTGCTGCGTTTGTCTGTCTCAGTACCCAAGCTCGCAAGTCTTGGTTGCGAAACCAATCGCTTGCGAGATTGTTCATTTGTTCTCCAAAGGTTGAAGCCTCGGGCTCTTCTCTCTGCGTCATCGGTCGCTGCTCAAGCATGTAGCCAGTTTCGATTTGAATCAGCGTTCGCACCACGCTCGCCATGCGCGACGCAGCGCTTCACTCAAGTTGCAACCGAAGCGCGGCGCATCGCAGAGTGGGCTTGCCTTCACGTGCGCACGCAAGCCGGCGCGCAAGGCGGCGAGGGCCGGGATATCGAAGGCCCGTCGCACCGCTAGCTCAACATACGCCGCGAGGTCGGGTGCGACCCAGTCGGCGAGGCCGGCGTTGTTCAGATGGCTCATCGAGTGGCGGGAGGCGAAGGTCTCGCCGGGAACCGTCACGGTCGGCACACCCATCCACAGCGCCTCGCAGGTGGTCAAGCCGCCGGAATACGGGAACGGGTCGAGCACGATATCGATGTGATTGTATTCACCCATGAATGCCCGATGGCCCGAAGGACCACGAAGCTCGATCCGTTCCGGCGCAATGCCCCGTTCGGTGAATGCGGCCAGTACACGCTCCGCCGTCGGCGGATCCGCGAACTGGTGTGTCTTCAGCACCAGCCGCGAGTCCGGGACGCGATGCAGGACATCGCACCAGATGGCGATGACGCGTGGTGTAATCTTTGCCAGGTTGTTGAAGCAGCCGAAGGTGATGTGGCCGTTGGCCAATGCGGGCAGCGGGCCGACATCCGGGGCGTAGGGCGGCGGGCTGTAGCACACATAGCCGTCCGCCAGGCGCAGGGGTCGCTCGGAATAGACGGACTCCAGTTCCGGTGGGGTCTCCCAGCGGTCGGTGATGATCCAGTCCATCTCGGCGAGGCCGCTGCTGTGGTTCTGCATGCCGACCCATTTCATCTGGACCGGGGCCAGCCGATGCGCGCAGGCCGCCATGCGGCCTGCCTCTCCGTAGCCACCAAGATCGATCAGAATATCGATGCCGAGGTCCCGCGCCTTCATGGCCAGCGCCGTATCGCTCAGGGTATCGACGTCGTGCCACTCGTGGGCCATGGCGCGGAAGCGCTTTGCCATCCAGTCCTTGGCGTCGTTCTGCGCCAAGCAGACGACCGCAAACGCATCCGGATCCAGCGTCTCGAATCCGGCGATCGTCAGCCAACCCACCGGATGCGCCTTGAACGAGCCGGACAACAGACCGATGACAAGCAGGCGTTCGGGGTCAGGTGTATTGGCGAACGGGGGCAGCACTTCGCGCGGCAGACCAACGGAGCAATTCTTGAGTGCGGCCAGCAACTCGGCGCCCGTAATGCCATCGCGATAGGGCAGCACGTTGCACAGAGTGCGCCGCGGCCACGACAGGCCGGGAGCAAGCGCGATGGCCCGGCGGGCCAGTTCCTCCGCCTCGTCCTGCGACCCTAGGCAGCTGGTCGCATTGGCAAGGTTGCACAGGTCGCCGGGCCGCTCGCCATGGCGCTCGATGCAGGCCAGCAGTTCGGTCCGCGCCTCGGCATGACGATACAGGCGCAGCATGATGCTGGCGTGCATGTCGCGAAGCTCATCGTTGTCCGGATCGAGCGTGCTCGCGTTGCGCAACACCGCCTCGGCCTCACGCACCCGGTTGGCATGGGCGAGCGCGTTGGCGAGAAGCGTTGCCGGGTAGGGCGCATCGGGTGCGAGTGCGGTCGCCGCCTCGTATGCGTCGATAGCCTCGGGCCGCCGGCCAAGCCGCTCCAGAAGGACGCCAAGTGCGGCTGGCAACACGTGGTTCAGCGGATCCTCTTCGCGTGCGACTTCAAGCCAAGTCAGCAGCGCCTCCTCCGAACCCGCAGCGAATGCGCCTTCAACACGATGCAACGCGTACTGCAACGTCTGTGGCGACAGGCGCTGAGCCTCGGCGAACGCCGGTTCCGCGAGCGACCTCTCGTCGGTCAGTAGCAGCGCAAGGCCCAGGGCGTCCCAGGCCTCGACCCGATCCGGAGCGATGCCGCAGCAGCGCAGCAGAAGATCGCGCGCTGTTTCGCCACGGCCGCGCATGATCAACAGGCCCGCCAGTCCGAGTAGCGCCGACTCGCGACGTGGGTTGATCTCGAGCGCGCGACCGTAGGCCCGCTCGGCATCTTCCGTTTTGCTTGCAGCGCGAAAGGCCTCCGCAAGCCGCAATGGCGGCTCGTCCCAGCCAGGCATGTGACGTTCCAGATCTTCCATCAGTCGCAGCGCATGCGTCGAATCGCCGGCCTTCTGTTCGGCCAGAGCCAGGTTCAGCAAGGTCGTTGGAGCCGTATCGCCGAGGGCGGCGGCCTTGCGCAGATCGGTCAGCGCAGCGGCTGGGTTGTCGTTGGCAAGCTGCACCATACCGCGCGCGGCGAGCAGCGCGGAATCCGGCTCGTCAGGCGAAGGTTCGTCGGCCAGCAACGCAAGTGCGCCAGCCGGATCGCCACGGTGCAGCAGGTCGAGTGCAGCTTCAGCCGTCACGTGCCTCTCGCTCCAGCACGGCAAGCAGCCCGGCGACTGGCGCATCGGCCTCGTAGCGCAGCGTCTGTCGTTCCAGGGTTCGGACGGCGAATCCCGCCGCGATTGCCGTCCTTTCGATGTAATCCAGGGAATGCGCGTAGCGACCCTGCGGCTGCAAAGCCCATTCGCCGCTGCCGCCGAGCGCGCCGTCCTTGTCCGGCAACAACTCCTCGACGGAAAGGACCAGCCAGCCGCCTGCCTCAAGTCGCTTGTGCACGCGAGCGAGCACGCCTCGCAGATCGCCGAAGTAGCACAAGACATCGGCAGCCAGGATCAACCGCCAGGACGCGCCGTCCTCGGCGAGCATCTCCATCAAGTCAGCCTCGTGCAGTCCGGCATAGCACTGTTTTGCGGCTGCCTGAGCCAGCATGCCGGGAGAGACATCGACGCCAACAAGAGGGCCAATCGGCAGGTCGGACAGCACAACGGCAGTCAGCCCGGTACCGCAGCCCAAATCGAGAACCGGGCCGAGTCTATCGCCAGATTGGATCGTGGGATGCTGCAGCAGCGCCGAGCGGATCAGGCCGGGAACACGGTAGCCGAGCGAGATCAGATGCGAGTCAAATCGATCAGCGTAGCCATCGAATACACTACGCACATAATCGACGTGCGCGCGTCCCGTGTCGGACACCTTGCCCGATGCAGCCACCAGGTGGCGGACATAGGCATCGTCGGGGCCGAGCTTGAGCGCCTCGGCATAGGCATCCGCCGCCTCCGCGTGCCGACCGAGGCTGGACAATGCCTGGCCTTTCAGGCCGAACAGGCGAGCGTCTGCCACGCCGTCCGAGCAGGCCTGCTCGGCCAACCGCAGGCCGCTGGTGAAGTCGCATCGGCGAACTGCCAGCAGGGCGGCAGCGCTGCGCAGCGCTGCCGCCCCCGGCGTCGCGGCGATGCCCGCCACGAGTGTCGCAAAGGCTGCGTCGCCGTCGCCATCCGCTTCCTGCGCGGCGGCCAAGCCCTCCCGATACGCTGGGTGAGCCGGATCGGCGGCTACAGCCTCACCGAGGCAAGCGGCGGCCTCGGCTGGGCGGCCTAGTTCCAGCAACAGCACGCCAAGCAGCGCCTTGGCTGACGGGTCGCGACGGTCGAGCACCACAGCCTCCGCTGCGTCGGCGGCGGCACCGGCCTTGTCATTCATCCGATGCCGCAACTCGGCCCGGCACTTGCGCAATCCGGCGTGGTCAGGGGTCTGCGCGATCGCGGCGTCCAGCTCCGACTGTGCAAGATCCGTGCGGTCCTCACGCTTAGCAAGCACTGCGGCGAGCAACGCGAGAAGCGGTGACGGTGGCGCAAGGCGCCGCGCCGCGCCGAGAAGCGGTCGGGCAGCGCCAGTGCGTCCTGCATCGATCAAGGAAGCGATGCGAGTTGTCAGTGCCTCTACATCGACAGTTTGCAGTTCCGGCATCGAATGCTCCTTTTGAGCAACCGCAGTCGGGATGCGGCTCAGACGACGAGGCCTCGCGCCTGAACAGCGAGGGAACTCAAGGTCGCCGTTGTGCTGTCGCTGCCGTTCGACGCCGCCGCCAGCAGATAGCGTTGGACGAAACTCTCGACGAACTTGGGGTCCTTGAACTTCGTGATATCGAGCCGCGAACTTACTGCCTTCTCCTGTGCCTCGAGCGGCTGAAAGGCGATCTGGAGCGGCAAGCCAAGTGCGGTGGTCACCACATTGCGCATCACCTTGTCGCCCAGAATCTGAACCACCGATGTGATGGTCGAAGCCTCCTTGCGGAACGTGAGGGCGTTCGACAGACCAGGCGTGGTGGCATCGAGCGACTGGCGCCACGTCGCTTCCGCATAGCCATCGGCGATAGCGCCGATCACCTTCGGATCCTGAATTATGCTGAGGCCCTTGGCGGCGAAGTCGTAGGTCTGAGCGACCGACTGCCAACGAGTGTCGGTCAACGTGTTGGCGAGCGACTTGGGATCATCCAAGTTTGACTGCAACGCCTTGCCGACCAGGGCCGTGTAAGGGATCTGGTCGGCAAGACCATTCGCGGTCAACAGCACCTTCATGACCGCCGAGTTCGACAGGAGCTGCTTCACCGTCTTGGCGCTCTTGACTCCGGCGGTGAAGGCATCGACGTCACGCTTCACCGCGGGCTCCGCCGCCGTCACCTTGATGTCCTGCGTCTGGTGCTGCTCCGCCGACTTCAGTGCGATGACGGGGTTCTGTCCCAGCGAGGTGGCAGAGCCGTAGAGCGCGGACAGCAGGCTGGACGAACCAGAGCTGTTCGCACCGTAAAGGCTCGTCAGGTAGCTGCCGATCGTGCTCACGACGAATGCGTCTACCAGCGGTTTCCGGTCGCGTCAGGGCCGACCGGCAAGTCCCGCCGCCACGTTCTCGTTGACGGAGATCAGGAATTCGAAATCGGGTGCATCGCGATCCATCTCGCGCTGTACTGCGAGCCCTACAGAGACGATCCCAGCGCGGAGATCGGCGGGCAGTGCGTTCGAGGGATCATTCATGAGATTCGTCACGGTCGACCAGAGCCGGCGATTGTCGGCAATCGCGCGCACGCGCTGGATCGCGCCGGACTCGCGCGCCGCCTTCAGCGCACCTATGGCGTGGTGGAACACATCGGCCTCCTGCTCACGGTCGGTTCGATGCGTGGCAGCGGACTCGTAGGCGCGAGTAGCCTGGTTCATATCGGACATGGCTCTGGTTGATCCCTCTGGGTTGAGTTAGGGTGTGGAGACACGCTGGTGATCGCCTGCGTGCGATCGAGCACCGTGTCTTCGTGGCGAATGACTCGCCGCGTGAGCTTCAGGGCCAAATAGCAGTCGTCAGCCTCCGCGGCACACAAGGCACGATCAAGGATTTCGCACGCCAGGCCTGACGTGGTCGCCCGCTTGAACTCGGCGATCAGTTCACGTGCCGCGACGAGACCCCTGGCCCGCTCTTCCGCCGAGCCGATATAGGCCGACTGCAGGGCGAAATAAATCCGTCGCGCCGGAGTGTCGGCCTGGTCGGGCGGCATGATCTGCTTGCCGAACAGGAAGCGCGATTTGGCGGTCAGCTCGATCCGCGACTTGGTCCGGAAGCGGATAGGCGCGCCGTTGACGATCATCATTTCGCCCTGGCGCAGCTCCAAGACAAGATTAGACATCCGCCTCTTCCTGGTTGGCCGGTTCCCGCACAAAGCCCTGCGGGACCCAAGATGTGCGTGCCGGCATTCCGCCGATCTCCCTACTCCGACCGGACGTTCCTGTCCGGTCGGGATCAGGTCGGATAGTCTACCTGAACAGGCTCATCAGCGCCTGCGGTGCCTGGTTTGCCAGCGACAGGGCCTGCGTGCCCAACTGCTGACGGATCTGCAGCGCCTGCAACTGCGCCGACTCCTTGGCCAGATCGGCGTCCACCAATGAACCAAGGCCGGCGTTCAACGAGTCGACCTTGTTGTTGTTGAAGGTGATCTGGCCGCTGACGAAGTTCGCCTCCGAGCCGATCGTGTTCAGCGCCGTTCCCACCGCATTCATCTGCCGCGTGAACATTCCGCCGGCAGTGAGCAGCGCTGCGGCATCGGCGGCGCCCATGGCAGCTTGGCCCGCGTGGCCCCAGGTCGTGTGGGTCGCTGCAACAGTATGCCCGCCGACTTGCGTCCCATGACCAGGCACCGTGCCGGTGCTGGGGGTAGCGGCAAAGTGGAGCGAAAGCGAGCCGTACAGGGCGGCCCCACCGAATGTGGCGATCCCGTACGTCGCGCCCGCTTCATTTCGAATTGTCACCACGCGCGCGAAGTTACCGCTACTTCCGGTGATGTCGCCTACCAGCGTCGCGCCGTTGTAACTCGTATCCTGAATATTCGATTTTACGGCTGCCAGCAGGGAATTATATTGCGTCTGATACTGGGTGCGCATGTTGCCGGACACGTTACCATCCGCCAACTTCACCAGCACGTCGCGCATGCTGGCCATCGTGTTCGAGACGGAGGTCAGACCCGTTTGCGTGGTCGAGATCAGGCCCTGCACGCTGCCGAGCTGCTGGTTCGCAGTAGTGATGGAGCTGACCGTGGAGCGAACATTCTGCGCCACAGCGAAGGCCGCGCCGTCATCGGTGGCGTCCGCCACGCGGTAGCCGGTGGAGACCTGCTTCTGCGTGGCAGCCAGGTCCGTGTTGGTCTTGTTCAGTGACTGGAGGGCGATCATCGCGCCCACGTTTGTTTGCACAGAGTTGACGGACATGATGTCTTACCCTTCTAGTACATCGAGTTAAGCATGCTCCCGCCTTCTGCGGGCATGGGGCCATATTGATGCGCCCAGGTTAACGGCCGATGAAGCGTGCCGCGGTTTCATCATGCCGCAGGCAGGAATTTTGCCAGCGACAGGCTGTTCAGCGTCGCGATGAGCTGGTAGGAGGCCTGCATCTGCGTCTGCACCTGTGTGAGCTTCGACAGTGCGGCCGCCATATCGACCTCCTCGGCCGAGGAGACCTGGCCGGTCAGCGCCGTCTGCGTGTCGGCGAGCCGGCTCTGCGTGGCGGTCAGCGACGACTGCACGTTGCCCAGCACGCCGGCGTCCCGCGCCATGGCGCCGATCGCCCCCGACATACTGGTGCGTGTGTTCTGCACCAGGTCCTGAAAGCCCGCGACATTTGCCTGCGAACTGCTGAGCGAGCCGATCGTGGCCAACCCGCGCAGGACATCTCGCATATAGGACCCGGTGGTGGTGGAACTGCCGTCATCAACCGTCGACGGTATCAGCCCGTTGTGGCTGGCCGACAGTCCCGTCGTCTCGGTCAGGTTCTGCCCTACCTGCACACTCGGCAGCGCCGGTGGATCACTTTTGGACAGAAAGTTGGAAAACGGCGATGGGGGGCCGGCGACGCCTGTGTACCGTGCGGCAGCAAGCGTCGCCTGGGCGACCGTTGCCGCATCGTGTCCAGGCTGGCCGAGCAGGCTGACCGCCGAACTGATTGTCGCAAAGAAGCCCGTCGGGTTGGCGGTCGTATCGGTGATCTGGTCCGGATTCAGTACCGGCGGATTGCCGGTGTCCTGGCCGGCGAACACGTAGACGCCACCGTCCTGCGTATCCAGCAGGCCCGCCACCTGCCTCAGCGCATCCCGTGCCGAGGCTGCGATGGTGTCTATCGCGCTCGTGTTCACGCCCTGCACGTTGTTGAGCTGCGCATAGAAATTCGCGGCGATCGACTGGATCTGCGTCAGCGACGATTGCGCCACCGACATCCGTCCCGTGGCGGCATCCACGTTGTTCTGCCACGCCTGCATGCTGGCGATCTGTGGGTGCAGATTGAGCGAAACCGGCGCGCCCGTGCCAAGACCGGCGTAGTTGTCGGCAATGAGGCCGGTGCTCACCTGATTGCTGATCTTGTTGAGCTGGGCATGCGTCGCCTGGCTGTCCTGGATCAGCTTGGTGAGAGTTGCGTTTCCGGTGACCCCGGTCATCGTGGTGATGCCGCTCATGGCGCGCCCCTCATTGCACTGCCTGCAGGAGTTGCGTCCACATCGACTGTATTGTGGCGATGACCCGTGCGTTGGCCCCGTAGGCGTTCTGCAATTCGATCATCCGCGACATCTCATTATCCATGTTCACGCCGCTCTGCGCCGACAGCTTGCTCGCCAGCGTCGACTGCACCGCAAGCTCGGTGTCGGCCTGCGTTGTGGTGGCGGCGCTCTCCTGCGCCTGCGATGCGACCATGGTGGAGGCGAGCTGCCCCAGTGAGGAGGGCGCGACATACGGCGCGTTCAGGTTGCCAGCCGGGCCGAGGCCACTGACGGTGGAAACCAGCGTGTTGCCAAACGTCTGGTTCAATACCGCTTTGATAACGTCGGTGAAGCCGGCGAGCTTGTTGACGTTGACGCTGGGCGTGCCGTCGCGCACCAGCGATGGCGTCTTCACGACGTCGGGATTGACTTGAATGGTGCCGGCAAAGCCGACATAGCCCTGCTGTGCGGGCGGCGGCGTATTCGCCGGCAGTGTCCCGTCCGGCTCGGTGAATAACTTGAGGCCGGTGGCTGCGAACTGACTCGAGAGGTTCTGCGCGAATTCGTCGAGCTCCGCCTGATCGGTCGGCAGCGTGACGTCGCGCAACGTGATGTTGGCGCCGATCTGCCCACCGCGAAGCTGGCTGGTCACATCGGTGCCACCGAGCATGATCCCCTCGATGCCGCCCTTCGGGTAATACGCACCGGGCTGCACGTTGCTGCCAGAAGTCGTGAAAGGATTGTCCGTGCCACGGGTCGGCAACAGCAGACCGGCGGTGGTGGAAATCAACTCGTCGCCGTTCGGCTGCTGCAGCGCCTTGATATCGACCAGCTGCGAGAGCTTCGCCACCGCCGCGTCGCGCTGGTTCTCGAGATCAGCGGTGCTCTGGCCGCTCGCCTTCAGTTCGATGATCTTGGTGCTTAGGCCGCCGATTGTGCCAAGCGTGGAGTTCAAAGTCGTCACTTCGCCGACGATGTTGTCCTGCGCCGTCTGGCGCTGTGTTGTATATGCGTCGCTGAGGGTGTTGATGCCCTGCGCCAGTGTCGCCGCGGTCGACACCACCTGGCTCTGCTGCGGCGCATTGCTGGGGTCGTTGAGCAGGGCGGAGAATTGGTTCTGCAACTGACCCAGCAGGCTGGCAATGTCGCTGCCCTGACCGGGTGTTCCCTGCACCGCGTCGATCGCCTGCAAGGCGGTCTGGCGTGTCTGTAGTCCGGCGACGGTCGCGTTCTGGCTGAACAGCTCACCCTGCAGCATGGTGTCGAGGTTGCGGATCGCCGGCCCGCTGTGCACGCCGAGACCCTGGCCGTCGGCGGTGACGCTGGTCTGAGTGGCGATCTCCGCCGCATATCCCGGCGTGTTAGCATTCGCCACGTTCTGCGACACAATCGCCATTTGGCGATTGACGTTGGCCAGCCCTCCGGCCGCGATCGACAGTGCGCCGTCGAGTCTCATGGACCAGGTCCTAAACCATAAGCATTAACGTTTCGTATCTATATTCTTTTATTGCGACAAATCGTCGACTTGGGGTTCGCCGTCGTTCGCCACGTTTTGTGGCACCAGCGCAAACTGGCTGTCGCTATTGACTAGCCCGCCGGTGACGATTGACAGCGCGGCATCGACGATCGCGGCCAGTTTCCTACTGCTTCATGTTGATCGTCTGCTGCAGCATCTGGTCGGCCGTGGTCACCATCTTTGTGTTGGCGGAATAGGCCTGCTGCGCGACTATGAGTTTGGTGAACTCGGTGGCGATATCGACATTGGAGCTCTCGATAGACTCGGTGACGAGGGTGCCCGCACCGTTGGTGCCGGCGGCCTCGGCCAGCGGCGTGCCGGAGCCGGGGGTGGCTGTGAAAGCCTGGCCGTCCTGGCGTTGCAATTGGTCGGGGGCATTGAACGTTATCATCGGCACCTGCGCTATCATGCGCGACTGACCGTTGTCGTAGTTGACCACAATATTGCCATTGGACTGTGTGGTGACCGATGAGAATGCGCCCGGCGGCACTCCGTTCTGGGTCAGCCCTCGTAAGCTGTATTGCGTGCCGGCATATTGCGTCACGCCGTCCGATCCTCCGTACGTTCCCAGGTTCAACTGGATAGTTTGCGCCGGGCCGGAACCGAAGTTGGCGGAGAAAGTCAGAAATGACTGTGCGTTCTTGTCACCAGTCCAGGCTTTGGAAGCACCCGTGACCACGCCTGGTGTCGCTCCCGTTTCCACGTCACCGATGGTGCCCGGGTCCGCGCCGTTTATTCCGAAGGTGACGTCAGCGCTGCCAGTCTGGGAAATCCCTCCCGCATCGGTGTAGCTTATCACGACGTTCCAGGCACCTGGGGCGCTTTGCGTCCAGCCCAGGTTGACCGTGTGCATGGTGCCAAGTGCATCATACACGTTGATGTCCGAAGAGAGCGGCGTCGTGGCTGCCGGCGTGGCGGGCAGGTTCGCGGACAGCGTCACGGAGGATGTCGCAACGGGATTATAGACAGTCTGCGACACCTGGATCGGCGTCAAGGTGTTCTGATTCACGACATTTGCGCCGGTGTTCGGATCGGTCACCACCGGCCAACCATTGAGGAACTTGCCGGCGCTGTTCACCAGGTAGCCGTTCTCGTCCATTTGAAAGTCACCGGCCCGCGTGTAGTACTGCTGTGGATCGAAGGAGGGGACATTGTTCACCTCGCCGTTCTGCTGCGATACGGCGAAGAAGCCTTGGCCTGTGATGGCGAGACCGAGCGGATTGTCTGTCTGTGTGATAGTGCCTTGCACGTTGTTGACATAGTTGGGCGTGGCAACCACGGCGCCAGGATCGTTGTGGGCCGCACTGCTGGTGGTCAGGTAGTCGATGAAGTTGGTATCGACTCGCTTGAAACCAACCGTCTGGCTGTTGGCGACGTTGTCGCTGATGTTGCCGAACGCGCTGGATTGCGCCGTCAGTCCACTAATCGCGGTGTTCATGGCGCCGAACAAGGACATTGGATAGCTCCTACAAGGGCTGCGGTGGTGGTCCGCCCGCACACTTACTCGCAGGAACCATGCCATCGATCAGTGCGGTGATTCCGACGTGTTTCACCGGATCCGCTGATGCGTTCGACGCTCCCAGGCACAACCGCCCCGGCAGTTGCTGCCTACCACCGTTCTGCAAGCCAGCGCTGGCCGCCGTTCGCCATGCGCCAGTCGATGGCATGACACTTGCTGCCAGGCAGGATCGAGAAGCAAAACCAGATGCAAGCAAGATTTTCCGTCGCACCTCAGACAACTGCCGCACCGCAATCCCCCCAACCTGCCGGCGGGGAACGGACAGCGAAGGCCGCGCAGCAGTTCGACGCGGCGATCGGCGTGGCGAAAGCGGCCTATGACGCGCAGCCGAAGCCTGCCGGCGAGAGCGCGAAGATGCCGCACGGTGAGACCGCCCACTCTGCCGCCTCGCGGTCTGACGGGTCGGCAGCCGATGCGCACGTAGATGCCGGGAAATCGGGTGAGGCGGCGGCTGCGGCATCGCAACCGGCCGCCCGTGGACAATCACCGCGGAACGCCTCAGCGACCGACTCCGCCAGTCGCCAACGACGAGCACAATCACCGACGCCAAAATCGGCGGGGCCCACGGCTATCGCCGCGCCAGCCGGCGACGTCCACGATGCTGCGGCCGCCGCATCGGAGAGCAACCCATCGCCGGCTCCCCTCGACGGCTTGCCCGCCGCGGCGGTGCAGAACGCGGCGCAAACCGGGTTGCCACAGTCGATCGTGCTTCCGACTGCGACCCCACCGGACCCGCAGTCGCAGGACCCTTCAGTCCAGGCCGGCCTCGAGCAATCGGTCGCCGGACGACGCGGATCCTTCGAGCACCCGCCCACAGCACTGATTACCGGGCCTGAAGTCGCCGCGGATGACGCGACCGTGCAGCCGCCCCTCGCCGGGGCTGCCGCCCCCGCACCGGGTCGATCAGCGCCCAGGGGCGATTTCCGGGCATTGGCGGATCGTTCAGGCGAAGAGCGCCCGACCCACGCACCGGCCGACCACGGGCCGTCAGCCACCGCAACGCCAAGCCCGGTCGGACCGGAGTCTGGTCCCCTGGGGAACCCGGCGACGGCGGCAACGGCACATCAAGAGACGACTTCTGTCGCATCGACCGAGCCGCCAACGCAGCCTGGCTCGCCGATCGCACTGGACACCGCACCCCCTGTGTCGCTGCCCAGTGTGCCGTCTGCGTCAGGCACACCGCATCCGTCGCCGCCCACCTCCCCGGCGTCGCAGGTGGCACCTGTACTGGTGTCGCTCGGGCATACGTCGGACGGCGCGACGCAGCTGACAGTGCGCCTCGATCCACCCGAGCTGGGCCACGTCGAGGTGCGCATCGACCGCCTGTCCGACGCGGGGGCCCGCGTCGAGATCACCGTCGAGAAGGCCGAGACGCTGACGCTGCTGTTGCGCGATCAGCAGCAGCTGCAGCATGCGCTGGACCAGGCCGGCGTGCCCGCGGACGGTCGCAGCGTCACGTTCCATATCGCCTCACCCGAGCCGGCATCACGCAATGAATGGGCAACCCCCTCCGCCCCAGGCCCGGCCACTGGTGGGCTGAGCGGGGACAGCTCGCATGGCGCCTCGCGTCAGGGCGGCCAGCCGGGACGCCAGCATGCCGGCACGAACGCCGGTGACGAAACCGAAGTCACGCCGATCGCGACGCCAGACTGGGCGCGCGCCGGTCTCAACATCACAGCTTGATGCGAAAGGGAACCATCCCATGAGTCTCGCAACTGTCGCCGCGCAGCAGAACAGCACCAGCACCAGCAAGAGCACCAGCACCGCGGCCGCGCAGCAGACCGGCAGCGCGGCGCTCAATTCGCTGTCGGCCAACTTCGGCGACTTCCTCAAGCTGCTGATGACCCAGCTGCAGAACCAGGATCCCACCAGTCCGCTGGATACCAATCAGTTCACCAGCGAGCTGGTGCAGTTCTCCAGCGTCGAGCAGCAGATCAACACCAACACCAGCCTGACGCAGTTGATCCAGCTCACCCAGGCCGGCGAGGTGATGCAGGCCTCGAACATAACGGGCAAGACAGTGACCGTCAGCTCCGATCATGTGCCGCTGCAGAACGGCAAGGGGACGGTCAAGTTCACCGCGCCGGCAGCAGAGCAGGTGGCGATCGCGATCTACAGCGACACCGGCGCCAAGCTGAGCGACGCGACCATGACGGCGACCAAGGGTACGAACACCTGGACGTGGGATGGCACCGACAGTTCTGGCCGCACGCTGCCGGACGGCAGCTACAAGGTCGCGGTAGCCGGCGCGAACGCCGATGGTACCGTGAGCGCGCTGCCGTTCAGTGTGGTCGGTACCGCGACCGGCGTGTTGAGTCAGGCGAACGCGGTCCAGTTGCAATTGGGCGCGCTGTCGGTCGATTTCTCCAAGGTGCAGTCAGTGGGGAACTGATCGTATCAGGGTCCCATACGCATCGACGCCGGGTGGCCGCCCGACTTCAATCGCTTGCCGGTGTTGGTGACCTTGGTGCCATCAACCTTGAGGATGGAGAAATCCTGGTCGGCATAGTTGCCGACGTACAGGTACTGTCCATCCGGCGAGAAAGCCATCGGCTCGGGGAAGTTGCCGACCTCGATGGTCTCGACCGGCGTCACGGTCTTGCCCTGGATGCCCAGGATCGTAACGCTGCCGTTGGGGTGATGGAACCATGCCTGCTTCATGTTCGATCCATCGACGTTCAGCGCCGCTGCAAGGTTGCCTTTCGGGCTGATCGCCAGCCCCTCCGGCGCATCGCCGACTGTGACGTGCGCGATCGCGCGCGGGTGCTCGCCGTCCAGGTCGATCACCGTCACCGCGTCCGCGTTGCCATCCGACGATCCGCCATTGCCATTGTCCGCGGTGAACGCCAGCTTCGAATCGGGCGACACCACGATGTTGTAGGGAAACGGATAGGTGGGAATGTCGAGCTTGTTGTAGCTTACCTTGTCGCCGTCCACATCGAGCACCGCCACCTTGTTGTCCGGCGACTTGAGCGCCAGCGCATGCTTCCCGTCGGGCGTGAAGACCACATGCGACACGCCGGGGCTGATCTGCACAGTGCCGGTCTGCGTCACGTTGGTGCCGTCGATCTTCAGCACGCCGACCGTTCCGTCCGCGCGGTTTGCCACCAGCGCCATGTCACCCTTGGGGCTGAACGACAGCCCCGACGGCTGCTTGCCGACTGCAATGGTCTGCGCCAGCTTCGGGGGATTCGCCTTCATGTCGATGACGTGCACCTTGTCGGTCGGCACCATCTTGCGGGTGCCGTTCTCCTCCGCGACCGTCATCGAATCGGCAACCAGAGCGATGCTGCCGTTTGGCGAAATCGCCAGATTGACCGGCGGCCCGACGATGGAGTTCTCGAGCTTCAGGGAGGCGACGACCTTCGGATCCTCGGGCGTCGCCAAGTCGAAAATGACCACGGTGTCGTTGCCGGTCGGATTGACCGCCGGCTTGCCCTGTGCATCGGCGCCGGGCTTCTCGTCGTTGCCCACGATCATGTAGGGCGCCGCGTTTGCCGGGATAGCTGTGGCGACAAGCAGCGCAAGACTTGCCGTGGCGGCGTGCTTCAGCATCGTTTCGCTCCCTCGAGTTGTGTCTTGTTGGGCCGGCAGTGTGGGAAGGATCGGTTCGACCGGCAAGCCCGGGATCGCGTCACTCCTCCGCCACGGTCTCTGCTTCCAGCTCCAGCAGACTCTCGGCGCGCTCGGCGTCGATCTCCTCCACCCCGCGCAGCTTCCGGCCAACGGCACGCGTGCGCCTGCGCGCTGTGTCGATCGTGTTGCTGAACGCGCCCGCCTGCTTCGCCAGGCGTTCCAAGACTTCGTCCATCTTCAGCATCTCGGTGCGCGTCGCGCCGAGCAGGTCGCGGATCTGGTCCGCCTTCTGCTCCAGCGCGAGCGTGATGAATCCCAGGTGGATCGTGCGCAGCAGCGCAGGGAACAGACTCGGTCCCATCACCAGCACGCGACATTCGCGGCCGATCTCATCGATCAGGCCAGGGATGCGCGCCACCTCCGCATACAGTGCGTCGGTCGGCAGAT
>Ga0070711_100000885_pt1 | contig 15762 bp, 17 predicted proteins | sample LARL53metaG_FD_65452 | JGI IMG/M metagenome (GOLD analysis project Ga0070711, IMG submission 65452) | Corn, switchgrass and miscanthus rhizosphere microbial communities from Kellogg Biological Station, Michigan, USA - LAR L5-3 metaG | ecosystem: Host-associated > Plants > Roots > Rhizosphere ... | reverse complement strand
CACCGGCCGCATCCCCGGCATCCGCGGCACCTGCCGCCGGTGCAGCCGAGGTGCCGGCGTCGCCACCACCTGCGCCGCCGTCACCGCGTGAGGCCGCTCGCATCAAGGCTTCCCCGCTCGCCAAGCGCATGGCCGCCGACAAGGGCGTGGACCTCGGCGGCGTTGCGGGTTCGGGACCGGAGGGGCGCATCATCAAGCGCGACGTCGAGCAGCTCGGCGCCACGCCGGCGCCGCGTGCCGCTGCAGCACCGAGCGGTGCCGCCTATTCCGATGTCACGCTCACGCCGATGCGAAAGACGATCGCCAAGCGGCTGGTGCAGTCGATCGGCCCGGTGCCGACCTATTACCTCACCGCCGAAGTCGACATGGAGCGGGCACACGAAGCCCGCGAGGCACTCCTGGCGCTGGACGACCAGGGCAAGTTCTCGTTCAACGACATCATCATCCGCAGTGCGGCGTCCGCCCTGCGCCGGCATCCGTGGGTCAACGCCTGGTGGATGGATGACCGGGTGCGCCAGTGGCACGAGGTCCACATCGGCGTCGCGGTGGCGGTCGAGGAAGGATTGATCACGCCGGTCATTCGCCATGCCGACCAGAAGACGCTCCGCGAGATCGGCGCGGAAGTGCGCGAACTGGCCGGAAGGGCGCGCGAAAAGAAGCTCAAGCCCGAGGAATACACCGGCGCCACGTTCTCGATCTCGAACCTGGGGATGTTCGGCATCGATGAATTCACCGCCGTGATCAATCCGCCCGAAGCGGCGATACTCGCCGTCGGCCGCATCGAGCCGAAACCCGTGGTGATCGAGGGTGAAGTGCGGGTGCGCCGACGCATGCGGATCACCATGAGCTGCGACCATCGCGTCATTGACGGGGCGACCGGCGCCGCCTTCCTGAAGACACTGGTGGGAACGCTGGAAAACCCGCTGGCGTTGGTGTGGTAAGAAGGATGAAGTCGTGAGTCGTGAGTCGTGAGGACGGCGCTGGCGAGACCGACCCGTGGTTTTCACATCGCAGTCCTCACGACTCGCGACTCACGACTCACGACATTATCTCGGAGATTCACCCGTGGCATCTAGCTCGTTCGACATGATCATCATCGGCGGCGGCCCCGCCGGTTATCCATGCGCCATCCGGGCCGCCCAGCTGGGCATGAGTGTCGCCGTCATCGAGCAGGCCAAGCTCGGCGGCGTCTGCGTCAACATCGGGTGCATTCCCACCAAGGCGCTGCTCTACAGCTCGTCGATGGCCGACATCATTCGCCGGGAAGCCAGGGAACTCGGCATCGAAACCGGCGAGGTGAAGGTGGATTACGGCGTGGCGATGAAGCGATCCCGGCGCGTCGCCGACCAGAATTCCAAGGGTGTCGAGTTCCTGATGAAGAAGCACAAGATCACGGTCGTGAGCGGCACCGGCGTGCTGGCATCGGGGACGACCGTGAAGGTCGGCAACGACGTGCATACCGCCAGGAAGGCCATCGTGCTGGCCACCGGTTCGCGCACCAAGGGAATTCCCGCCGTGGGCCTCGGCGTCAACAAGACGTCGGTGATCACCTCGGACGAGGCCCTCTTCCTGGAGCGTGCGCCGAAGAGCCTGGCCGTGGTCGGCGCCGGCGCCGTGGGGTCGGAGTTCGCCGACATTTTCAGCTCGTTCGGCACGCAGGTCACCCTGATCGAGGCGCTCCCCCGCATCCTGCCGCTCGAGGACTCGGAGTCCTCCGATGTCATCGCCAAGGTGTTCAAGAAGCGGGGCATCACGGTGCTGGCCGGGGTCAAGGTGACCAAGGCCGATGTCAAGGACGGCGAGGTGACGCTGCAGATGGAAGTGGGTGGCAAGTCCGAGAGCGTGACCGCCGAGAAGGTATTGATGGCGGCGGGGCGTGCGGTGAACACCGAGAACATCGGCCTCGAGGCGGTGGGAGTGAAGCTCACCGACCGGGGATTCATCCAGGTGGATCCCACCACGCTGCAGACATCGGTCAAGAACGTCTACGCCATCGGCGATGTCGCGGGGCCGCCCATGCTGGCGCACAAGGGGACCCGGGAAGGCACGCACGTGGCCGAGGTCGTTGCCGGCCACAAGGTGAAGGCGATCGATTATTCCAACGTTCCGAATGTGACCTACTGCCATCCCGAGGTCGCCAGCGTGGGGCTGACGGAGGAGCAGGCGAAGCAGAAAGGCATCGATTTCCAGGTCGGGCGGTTCCCGTTCTCGGCCAATGGCCGGGCCCGCGCCACCATGGAAACCGACGGCTTCGTCAAGATCATTCGCGAGAAAAAATACGGTGAGATCGTGGGCGCCCACATCGTCAGCGGACACGCATCAGAAATGATCGGTGAACTCGTCATGGCTCGGACGAACGAGTACACAGTTGAAGAAGTCGACCTGGCGATCCACGCCCATCCGACGCTGTCAGAAGCAATCGGCGAGGCGGCGCTGGATTCGATGGGACGGGTCCTGAACTTCTGATGCGCGTGTCGCGATGACTGACGGGCCGGAATTCTCGCCGCTCCCCCCGGACGCGCCCAAGGAAGATCGCATCGGCACGGCCTTCCTGGCGATGAGCTCCGCGGCGATGGGATCCGTCGCCTGGTTCTCGGCGCTGACCGTAATCCAGACCCACCTCGTGGCGGGCTCCACGGCGCAGACGGTGGCGCAGATCAACCCCAACGCGCCTGACGTCAACTTCATGGTGTACGGCACCGTGCTGGGCCTCGGGTTCACGGGCGTCGGCGCCTGGATCCTGATGGCGGCAATTCCCTCGACCTACCGGCGCGGGGCGCTCGCCATGGTCGCCGCGCTTGGCGGCACCTCCCTGGCGATGGTGGCCACGCTGCTGGTCTACCAATGGGCCGGTCGCGGCGCCCTGACCGCCCTCGGAGTCCTGGCCATCGGGATCGCCTTCTGGCTGGGTCGCCGCGCCGCGCTGAGCGCGCGATGATGCCTCCCCTCGACATCATCGACCTGGGTCGCAAGCCCTATCGTGAAGTTCTGGCATTGCAGCGGAGCCTGCGTCTCGGCCGGCTCGACGGCACCGTCCCGAACGATATCCTGCTCATGGTGGAACACGACCCTGTCTACACGCTTGGCCGCGGAACGCACCAGGAGTCGCTGCCGCTCTCCATTGACCAGCTGCGGGACCGGGGCGCCGATGTCGTGGAGATCGAACGAGGCGGAGACGTGACCTGGCACGGGCCGGGACAGCTGGTTGGATACCCGATTCTCGATCTGTCACGGCATCGCGAGGATCTGCATTGGTACCTGCGAACGCTCGAACAGGTGCTCATCGAGGCATTGAACGCGATGCAGGTGAGCGCCGAGCGCCGACCAGGCAAGACCGGTGTCTGGACCGCGGGGCGCAAGATCGCCAGCATTGGCGTGCACGTGAAGCAGTGGGTGACGCTGCACGGCTTCGCGCTGAACGTGCAACCGGATCTCGACTGGTTCACCATGATCGTTCCCTGCGGTATTCACGGCGTCGAGATGACTTCGCTCAGGCGCGAACTTGATTCTCGCGAATCGGAATCCGTGCTGTGGAACCGGACCCAGGATGCCGTCGTTGCCGCCTTCGGTCGTGCGTTCGCACGCGATCCGCAGCCTGCTTATCCTTCAATCCATGGCTGAACCGGTTGATCAGGTGCGCGTGTCCGCAGGCGCAGACGAGAAGATCGCGGCAATTCTGCGCGCCGCCGCGTCCTGGGCGTCCGAGGCGCCACCGCAGCTGACACCGGCGATCCGCGCCGTCTGCGTTCGTCTCGCCGAAATGGTCGCCGACCAGCGGCATTACCTCGCGCCGCTGCCCGAGCCGCAGGAGTCCGAGCGGAAGGCGATGCTCACCCAGGTCGCCGACCGCTTGCGCACCGGCCCCATCGCGCGAGAACTCAAGGAACACCTCGACGCGCTCGCCGAGATGGAACTGAGGGCCACCGGCTCGTGGTCGCTGGTCGCCTCGGCACAGAGTGAATGGGTGCAGACGGCGATCGAGTTCCTCCAGAAGAAATCGCTCGATGTGCCGGGCTCGGAGCGTCCGGATCAATACTGGGCTGACGACGTCGTTGCAGGCGTGATTGCGTCGGTCAAGGGCATCATCGGCGCCGACGACCTCTATTCGCGCATCGAGGCACAGTACGCCGGCAAGGGCCGGCCGCAAGTGCCGCGGGACGACGAGTAGCGGGTTGTTGCTCAACCCCGCCAACTGGTCCTATCGCACGCTCCTTCTCGCCGGTCTCGGCGTTTACATCCTCACCGCATTCGCCAGCCAGGGCTACCTGCAGTCAGACGAACACTTTCAGCTGCTGGAGTTTGCGGACTACAAGCTGGGCGTCACGCCGGCCGCCGACCTGCCCTGGGAATTCCAGCAGCAAATCCGGCCGGCCCTGCAACCGGCGCTTGCCGTCGGGGTGATCCGGGCCGCGCGCGCGGCGGGAGTTCTCGATCCCTTCTCCCAGGCGTTCCTGCTGCGCCTGATCAGCGCCCTGCTGGCGATCCTGGTCTATGCGTGGATCAGCAACCGATTGCCGGCGGACTCGTCCGGCGAATCCGGCGGCAGGATGTTGCTCGCGGTGGCCATCCTGCTCTGGTTTGTTCCCACACTGAGCGTACGCTTCTCGTCCGAGAACTGGTCGGGCCTGGCATTCCTGAGCGGCGTCGGCCTGTTGCCGCTCTCGCCGGCCGACGACCGGCAATCAACATTTCGCTCCGCAGCGGCGGGATTGCTGCTCGGCCTTGCGTTCGTGTTCCGGTTTCAGGTGGGCTTTGCCATCGCCGGGGTCGTGGCGTGGCTCCTCCTGCAGCGGCACCTTCGATGGACCCACCTCGCGACGATCCTCGCCGGCGGGGTGTGCGCCATAGCGATCGGCCTCGTGGCGGATCATTGGCTCTACGGGAACACCGTCATCACGCAGTGGCGGTATCTCGAAGCGAATATCGTGCAGGGCAAGGCCGCCGAGTTCGGTGTCTCGCCCTGGTGGTACTATTTCCCGGCGTTCGTCATGGCGGCGATTCCGCCGATTTCGGTGATCCTGCTGCTGTTGGCCGGGTACGGCATGTATCGAAACCCACGACACGTGTTCACGTGGGCCAGCATTCCGTTTGTTCTGGCACATGTTGTCGTGGGGCACAAGGAACTTCGCTTCCTGTTCCCGATGCTCTTTCCGTTTCTCTGGCTGGTGGTCAGCGGATGGAAAGCGTGGCACGCGAGGGTCACCTTGGGGAGGGGCTTGAAGGCGGGCTTCGCCGCGTGCGTCGGTATCAACCTGGTCGCGCTCGCTTTCGTATCCACCCGCGCCAGGCAACAGGCCGTGCCGTGCTGGCAATTTCTGTATCGCTATTCGAGCAAACGCGATGCAGTGCTGTACGCCGAGGGGAGCAGCCCGTATCAATCCGGGGTCCTCAAGACGTATTTCTACCGGGCGCCCGCGTTGACAGTCAGAGTCGTGAGATCTCTGGCAGAGCTGGAAGGGGGTTCCGGCGGCAAGCTTGAAGTGGGCGACCTCCTGCTTCAGCGCCACATGGCGGCGCCTCCGGTCATTCCCGGCTACCGCATCGAGCGGGCGTTCAGGGCCTTCCCCGACTGGATGATGCGACTCGACGTCGGGCACTGGGAGGAGCGCACCGAGATCTGGACGATCTACCGGGTGGCCGAGAGGACCTAGGTCAGCCTCGCAGCCACGATCGCGTTGCCCTGCGCGCTGATTACTTCTTGTTCGTCAGCGCCTCGCCGGCAGTCCTTATCGACGCCCATCGTGCCATCACTTCCGCGAGCTGCACGCGAGCGCGGGTACACGCGGCCACCTGAGCCGCGGTCGGCGCTACGTCCGCTGCCTGCATTGACATGGCGGCGGCCAGCAAGGCATTGCTCACGCCTGCCAGTGTCGGCGACGCTGGCGCGGCGGCGCCGCGACCACCACCACCGCCACCACCGCCACCGCCCCCGCGACCACCACGCCCGCCGGTCGTGGCCGGCGGCGCCAGTGAATCGAGGCGCGCCCTGAGCGTCGCCGCCGCGGGCCCGTCGAACCGGGCAAGCTGGTCGGCGAGGGCGCGAGCCTTGAGCTGGGCCTCATGCGCGGCTCGCGCTCCGGTGTACATCTCCCGCGACAACGTGGCCAGCTGGGAAAGGGCCAGCGGAGCCAGCTTGACGCGCGGGTCCATTCGCAGCGTCAGCGGCTGGGTGTATTGCTTGCCGTCCACCGTCAGCCGGACCGTGTAACGGCCCGGCGCAGCCCATGGCGCGTCGGCCATCGAAAAGATGCGATGCGGCACGGCGCCGGTGGACTGTTCCGCGCCGGGGGTGATGGGATCATGCCGCAGGTCCCACGTAAAGCGATGCATGCCGGCACTCGCCGACACGGCCATGGATGGCGCGGCCCAGTAGAGCGGCACGCTGCAGTGCGCTGCGTTCGGCATGCGCTGGCAAAGCGCATTGTATGCGGCCGGGTCCCGTGCAGGGTCCGGGTTCAGCAGCGTGTCGCTGCTCGAGTAGGTGCGTACCACCTTGCCGGCGTCGTCGACGATTTCAAGCGTGACCGGGGCCGACGCGTTCGCGGCGAGGTAGTAGTCCAGAATGGCTCCCGGCGGCGGATTTTCTCCGGCGGGAACCTCCGGTGGCCACGGGGTCGGATCGTTCGTCGCCGTGCGGAGCCGCACGGCAATCGCCGGCTTGAAAAGGTACGCGGCGTGCGCCTCGCTGGCTGCGCGCGCCGCCGCGGCCTGTCGCAATGGCGTCAGGTCGTCCAGGATCCAGAATCCGCGGCCGTGGGTTCCCGCCACCAGGTCCGAACAGAGGCAGGTACTGTCGTCCTTGACCTCGATGTCGCGAACCGAGATCGCCGGCATGTCGAGCCGGAGCGACTGCCAGTGATCGCCGTCGTCGAACGAAACCCACACCTGCGTGTCGGTCGAACCGTAGAGCAGACCCTTCTGCCGGGGATCCTCGCGAATGGAATTCGCCACTGCACCCGGAGCAATCCCGTTGTCAATCTCCGTCCACGTCTTGCCACCATCGTGGGTCCGCCAGAAATGCGGATTCGCATCGTCGATGCGCAGCGTGTTGGCGGCCGCGTACGCGGTGAGCAGGTCGAAGTGGCCCGCATCGATGTTGAAGATCCGCGTCCAGGGCTTGATGGCAGCGGGCGTGACGTTGGTCCATTGCAGGCCGCCATTCATGGTGACCTGGATGTTGCCGTCGTCGGTACCGGCCCAGAGCACGTTCACGCTGCGCGGGCTGGGCGACAACGCCGTGATCGTGCCGAGCGGAGCCGGCGTCACCGTACTCGCGTAGTTGCCGGCGTTGGCCGGCACTGCCCACGTCTGCCGGGCCAGGTCGGGGCTGATGCGGGTCCAGCTGTGACCGCGGTCGAGCGTTTTCCAGACCGCGTTCGATACGTAGAACAGGAGGTCGGGGTTCACCGGTGACCAGTTGATCGGCATCGTGCGCACGTTGCGATTGAATCCCGAGCCGGCCAGGTCGGGGCCGACGCTGCTGGTCTGCCCCGTCTTGCGATTGTACAGCGAGACGCCACCGCGCTGGCTGCCATAGACCATGTCCGGATTCCGCGGATCCGGTGCCGCGATTCCGTACTCCTGAATGTTGACCGGATGCCAGTCGTGGAAGGTGATCTCGCCATCCATCGAGCTGCTCGCCACGCACGCGGAGCCGGAGTCCTGCTGGCCGCCGCAAACGAGATAGGGAAAGCTGTTGTCGGTGGAGACGTGATACATGGCGGCCGTGGGCTGCGTGTACCAGTTGCTCCAGGACACGCCGTGGTTGGCGGAGATGACCGCGCCCTGATCCGCCACGATGAAAATGATGTTGTTGTTGTTCGGATTGATCCAGATCTTCTGATAGTCATCGCCGCCGGGCGCACCCCGAACCGCCGTCCACGTGGTGCCCCCGTCATCGGAGCGCCAGGAGACCGTCGAGGCGGTGTACACGACATTCTCATTCTTCGGGTCGACGGTGATGGTCGGCAGGTCGCCACCGCCGATGCGGGCGAGCGGCCGAGCGTCGGGTGCAGTTGGCGCGGTGCCGGCTGCTGCATCCGGATTGCGATTCGCGAGAAACCAGTGCTCTCCGGCGTCGGTAGACTTGTAGAGCGCGATCGCACCACCGCCGCCACCGCCCCCGCGCCCGCCGCGCCCGCCGCCGGCAGCACCGGCCGGCGCAGGGGCCGGGGCGACGGTGGCGTAAATCGTCCGCGGATTGCTCGGCGCAATCGCGAGATTCGCCTGGCCCACGGCCGGTAACCCGTCGGTGAGCGGCTTCCAGGTCGTACCGCCGTCGGTGGACTTGAAAATCCCGCCGTTCGGACCGCTGAAGGCCCGCCCCTCGATGAACTGTTCCTGCTGCTGCCAGAGCGCGGCGTAGACAATGCTGGGATCGGACGGATCGATGCGGACGTCGCTGCCGCTGGTGTACTCATCCTTGTAGAGCACCTTCTGAAAACTCTTGCCGCCGTCCACCGACCGGAAAATTCCTCGTTCGGCATTCGGCCCGTACGGGTGACCGAGCGCCGCCACGAAGAGGCGATTGGGGTCCTTGGGATCGACATCCACCATGGCGATCATCTGGCTCTCGCGCAGGCCAAGGTGCGTCCAGGTCCTGCCCGCATCCGTGGACTTGTACATCCCATCGCCAATCGCGAGGTCGGGACGGATGATGCCGGCACCGCTGCCCACGTAGATGACATTGGGATCCGATGGCGCCACCGCGATGGCTCCGATCGAACCGGTCGACTCGCGATCGAAGATCGGTTCCCAGTTCGAGCCATAGTCGGTGGTGCGCCACACTCCGCCGTTGTCGAACCCCGCATAGAAGACGTTGGGCTGGCTGGGGACGCCCGCGAGCGCGCGGGCCCGGCCGGCGCGGGTCGGGCCGATCTCCCGCCAGTGCATCGCGGACGAGAGATCCGGAGCCTGTGCTCCGGCGAGACCGTGGAACGACGCCGACAAGGCGGAAAGAAACAGGAAGCGAACCATGGGAGCGCGCACGAGGGCCATCTCCTGACGTGAAGCGGTATTCGGCTGGGATGTGGAATCGGGTTGCCGCTGACAGAGTATAATTTGCGAAGCCGATTTTCGGGGGCGAAGCTGCCCCGATCCCGTAGCTAAACGCTCCGGCACTCCCCGGCATCTGATCGCGTGTCCCACACCGTATTGCCACTCCAGTCCCGGTTGAACGCAGGGGAGGCCGGAATCGACGCCACCGTCCGGGACGCGCAGCGCGGCAATGAGATGGCGTTCGCCACCCTCTACGATGCTCATGCCGGCAGGGTGTATGCACTCTGCCTGCGCCTGAGCGCGGACCGGGTCATGGCGGAAGAACTCGTGCAGGACGTATTTGTGCGCGTCTGGGAAAATCTCGGTTCCTACCGGGGCGAAAGCGCGTTCACCACCTGGCTGCACCGGGTGACGCTCAATACGGTGCTGGAGAAGGCGCGGTCCGGGAATCGACGCCGGCTTCGCGTGCAGATCGCCGCCGATTTCGCCAACATCCATACCGAACTCGACGGTGCGGCGGCGGCGCCCGATCTCTGCGCCGCAATCGACCTCGAGACGGCCGTCGCGATGCTTCCCGCCGGCGCCCGCGCGGTGTTCGTCCTGCACGATGTCGAAGGCTACGGCCATGCCGAAATCGGGATGCTCCTGGGTATCGCCGAAGGTACGTCGAAGGCCCATCTCTTCCGCGCGCGCCGGCTGCTGCGCGAAAGGCTCGACCAATGACCTGTGACATGTCGCCCCAACGCCTCGAGGCATGGCTGGCCGGCACGCTCAACGACGCCGACGCGCGGATCGTCGAACAACACGCCGCCACCTGTCCGTCGTGCGAAGCACGCCTGGAAGCGGCGAGTCGTCTACGCCCCATGCCCCGCGAACTCCCGCTCCCGCCAGCATTGCGGGCCAGCACATTGCGTGCGGTGACGCGACGGCGCGCACGCCGGACCTGGCTCCGCCTCGCCGGAGGCGGAAGTGCCGTGGCTGCCATTGCGCTGCTCCTGCTCGTCAGCCGGCCCGCGTCCAGGTCGGCCAGCGACTTTCCCGGCGCGGGAACGGAACTCCTCGCTCGCGCCCACGCCCGTCCCGAACTTGCCGCGCTCGACGCAGCCGAACGCGACATCGAGCAGGCCCTCCGCGACCAGCCGGGCGACGTCGGCCTCCAGCAGGACCTCACCCGCGTTCGCCATCAGCGCGCCGCGATCCAGCAACTCGTGCTCGAGGCCAGGTCGTGACGCGCACCCTCTGGACCCTCCTGTTGCTCGCACCCACGCCGCTCGCGGCGCAGGCTTCGCTGCCGTACACGTTCGCCGTGGCGCCGGACGTGTCGATGCGCATCTGGGTTCCCACCGGCACCGTCCGCGTCGAGACCTGGACTCGTGACTCGATTCGAGTCGCCGGCTCCATCGGGCGCGGGGCACATTTCTTCGGCGGTGGCGCGGGACGGGGAGCCAAGCTCGGCGTCGAGAACTATGACTCCGCCAATACCACGCTGGCACACGGCGACCTGGTGGTGACCGTGCCGCGCAGGGCGCATGTATGGATCAAGATGACCGACGGGCAGGTGCTCGCCGTCAGGACGGCGGGCGAACTCGACGTGATCACGGTCACCGGCACCATCGCCGTGCAGGACGCGGAAGGCGTCGTGTCCGTGGAAACCATCGACGCCGATGTCAACGTCGCCCGGGTTTCCGGCGACGTGCGCGCCCGAAGCGGCGGAGGGCGCATCTCGCTCGCCCGCATCCTGGGGACGCTCACAGCCGCTACGGTCAGCGGGACGATCGAACTGACGGGTGCCTCGCTGCAGGATGCCCGCCTCGAGACGATCGGCGGCGGGATCATCGTTCACGCCACCGTCTCCCCGGAAGCATTGCTCGACCTGGAGACTCACAACGGACCGATCACGCTGTATCTCGACCGGGAGAGGCTGCCGGCGCTCAGCCTCTCGTCGCGAGCCGGCACCGTGAACAATGCGCTGGGCCCGGGGAGTGCGGGGGCCGGACGCATCGTCGCGCGGTCGTTCAAGGGCAGCATCAACGTTGTGGCCGGGAGCGGCATCGAAGGGAGGAAGTCAACCGCGCCACCCTGATCCGGAGATGTCCATGTCGACCCGCCTCGCCGCTCTCGCTGCATGCAGCACCCTGCTCTTCGGTCCTCCCAGCATCAAGGTCGAGCCTGTCGCCGATCCCGCCACTGCGCCGGTGAAGGGCGCCGTGTTCATGATCACCGGCCGGCATCACGGTGCCACGGAGGGGTTCACCGTCACCGGGCGCGCCGAGGGCCTGGTGTCCGGGAAGCGCGTCACGCACCCGCTCGTGCTCACGCCGGCGGCCGGCAGTCCCGGCGTCTACGGTGTGCTGAAGCAATGGGACGCGGGCCAGCCGTGGGTCCTGGTGTTCGCGATTGACGAACCCGACCACGGCGAACATGGCTGGGCTGAAGCTGCCGTCCGCATTGCGGCCGATGGGCGCGTCATGGGAATCGACTACCCGCTCGGCAAGTGGGACACCACGCCCTGGCCCCGTCGCGTTGCCGCCGGCGAAATCGACGCCGCGCTCGCCGCGATGACATCGAACCGTTAGCCGGCACACGCTGAGCGGACGCATGGCGACTGCGGTAGTTTTCGCGATCCCGTCCCGCAGGATCCCGCCATGCGCCGCTCCTTGTGGTACATCGTGCTCGCGTTCTTCCCCGCCGCACTTGCCGCCCAGGTACCCGGCCGGCCGGTCACGGCCGCCGATTCGCAACGCCTGCAGGCCAGGCGCGACTCGATCCGGCGCGCCGCCGCGATGCCACGGGTCTACAGCCACGCCGACACGCTGCGCGGATCGTTCACCACGCCGGGTCGCGCATGGTGGGACGTCGCCTTCTACGATCTTCACGTTGCCGTGAATCCAGGCGACAGCAGCATCAGGGGATACAACGGCATCACCTACCGGGTGCTCAAACCGGCCAGCGAAATGCAGATCGACCTGATGACCCCGCTCGAAGTGGACAGCATGATCCAGGACGGACGCCCGGTTCGATTTCGGCGCGACAGCAACGCCTTCTTCGCGACGCTTGGCTCGCCACAGCGGGCCGGCGAACGGCGGACGATCACCGTGTATTACCACGGCCGGCCCCGGATCGCGACCAACCCGCCCTGGCAGGGCGGGTTCACCTGGACCCGCGACAGCCTGGGGCGGCCATGGGTTGTCACCACGGATCAGGGCATGGGTGCGTCCGTGTGGTGGCCGAACAAGGACACCCAGGCCGATGAACCGGACAGCCAGCGCATCGCCCTGACGGTGCCCGACCCGATGATGGACGTCTCCAACGGACGCCTGCGCAGCACGACGCATCATCCCGACGGCACGACCACCTACGAATGGTTCGTCACCAACCCGATCAATAACTATGCGATCGCCGTCGCGGCGGGAACGTATGCGCACTACACCGAGTCATTCGAAGGGCTGAAGGGGAAACTCTCCCTGGACTTCTGGCCGATCGACTACAACCTCGAGGCCGCGCACCGTCAATTCGTGCAGGCGCGCTCGATGCTGCAATGCTTTGAGTACTGGTTTGGTCCGTATCCGTGGTACGCCGACGGCTACAAGCTGCTCGAAGTTCCCAACACCGGCATGGAACACCAGAGCGCGGTCTCGTACGGCAACTGGTACCAGAACGGCTATCGCAAGCGCGGCCGGGGTCTCGCGTTGCAGTGGGACTTCATCATCGTGCACGAGAGCGCACACGAATGGTGGGGCAACAACATCACCGCCAAGGATCAGGCGGACATGTGGCTGCACGAGAGCTTCGCGAACTACGCCGAGCAGCTCTATACCGAATGCCAGTTCGGCAAGGATGCCGCGGCCGAATGGCTCATCGGCAACCGGAGTGGGATCCGGAATGATCGGCCGATCATCCCGGAATACGGCGTCAATGCGCAGGGATCAGGCGACATGTACGGCAAGGGAGGCCAGATGCTGCACACGATCCGCGCCATTGTCGGTGACGATGGCAAGTGGCGCGGCATCCTGCATGGTCTGCAGGAGACCTTCGGACGGCAGACCGTGATGGGGAAGCAGGTCGAGGCCTACATCAGCCAGCAGGCGGGTCTTGACCTGACGAAGGTGTTCGACGAGTACCTGCGTACCACGCTGATACCGACGTTCGAGTACCGCATCGTGGGCGACCAGCTCAGTTTCCGCTGGACCGACGTGGTGCCGGGATTCAACATGCCGTTCAGCGTCACGCTCGACTGGCCCTCCTTCTCCGTGATCCATCCCACGGAGGCCTGGCAGACGACGCGCGTGCGATTGGCGAATCCGGCCGACTTCAAGGTCGACCGGAACTTCTACGTCAACGCCAGGGATGTCGGAACGCATTGAGAAGCTAGCGATCCGCTTCCCCCCGCAACACCACCGCCATCGGCAAGCCGACACCAACCGGATGCCAGAGCAGCGAGACCAGAAACCAGCTGGACCCGACCGGTGTGGGCTTGGCATGACTCAGCGGCATCACGACGAAATCCATCACCAGCCACACGACAACGCCGAAGGGGAAGCCGGTCTTCAACGCCCCATACCGGCCCGCGAGCACCCGGGAAAACGCGCGCCAGTGACGTGCCGCAATCAGGAAGATCGCCGTCCAGCCATAGGCGACCGTGCAATGGAGGATGGCGCCGAGGATGACCGTGTCGCTGCCCCCCTGAAACGCCGATTTGCCGAGGACTCCCGACGCAATCGACTGCAGCACGCGCGCATAGGTTGTCGCGTTGCGGATGACCACCCAGTAGGTCTCGGCAAACGAGATGTCGAGGATCGCGACCAGGGCCCCGGCGATCACAAACCGCCACACCTGGACGGGCGGCCGGGGGTGCGCCAACGGCGGATCCGCGCTCGACACGTCCGCGGACATCTTCATTCCTGCGATCCTCCGGGTTGGGTGCGCCGAACCTCGCGCCCCGGAATCTCGCCTTGCCGATCGCACCCGTTGCGGCGCCGCAGTTCGAGTTGGGTAAGCAACCCTGGGCGGGCCGGGTGTGGCACAAACCGCCCGGCGACCGTCCTAGAGCTACCGCAGTCCAAATGCAGGTTCACGCCTTGAGCGAGAGCGCCACATGACCTGGACCACCCAGAACCTGATCATCTTTCTGTTCATCGGTATCGTCGCCGGCTGGCTGGCCGGAAAAATCATGAGGGGCAGCGGCTTCGGGTTGCTCGGCGACCTGGTCGTGGGCATCGTGGGCGCCTTCGTCGGTGGCTGGCTCTTCGGCGTGCTCGGGGTCGGAATGGGCGGCGGGGTTCTGGGTTCGATCATCGTCGCCACCATCGGCGCGGTCGTCCTGCTCTTCCTGATCCGCCTCATCAAGCGCGCCTGAATCATCGGTCTCGTCAGTTCCCAATGACGAGGCCGATTGTCCCTTGCGGCTTCGGTGTTCCTTCGGTATCGTTGGGCAGGGCGTACCTATTCCACCCTACTTCATTCCTTTCATGGACCCGTCATGCACCTCACTCATCTGACTCCCGTGCTGGTCGTCGAACGCGTCGAGCCCTGCCTTGACTTCTGGGTTGAACGATTCGGCTTCACCCGACAGAACGAGGTACCCGGAGATGACGGTTCGCTGATCTTCGCGAGCGTCGAAAAAGGCGGTGTCGAGGTGATGTACCAGACTCGCGCCAGCGTGGTCGCCGAGTCGCCCGGCACGGCTGGCGAGCTGGCGGGGCACTCGATCGTGCTCTTCATCACGGTGGACGACTTCGACGCTGTCGAGCAGGCGCTCGCGGGCGTTCCGGTCGTGAAGCCGCGACACAAGACATTCTACGGCAGCACCGAGATCTACGTGCGCGAACCCGGCGGCAACACCGTCGGATTCGCGCAGATGGGCTGACCATGCCTGCCCGAACGGTTGGTGACCTGCAAGTGATCCCCGGTGTCGGTCCGTCGCTTGCGCGCGACCTGCGGGATCTTGGCGTTGGCTCGGTCGCCGCGCTGCGGCGCCGGAATCCGGAGCGACTCTACGCGGCTTTGAACCGGTTGCGCGGTTCCCGCCAGGATCCCTGCGTACGTTACGTGTTCCGCTGCGCTGTGTATTTTGCGCGCACCAGCACTCCGCAACCGGAACTGCTCAAATGGTGGAACTGGAAGGATCGGAAACTCCCGGCGTGACCAGCCGACGGCGAGCTGGAGGCGCAATGCTGTCCGGCATCCTCGGGACGCGCGGCGAGGTGATCGAAGCACACGCCAGCTGGGATGGGCTGCACAACCTGTCGCTCAAGCGCCAGGCAATCAGGCGGCTGGGAGTGTCCATCCCATGAGTTCGGTCACGATACCTGGACGAACCAACTAGGATGTCGCGCGCGTTCGCTCCCAAGGACGATCCCCCCGATCCTCCGCCGCCAGCATACTCCCTGCCGGATCGCTCAGACCCCGGGTATGACGCTGCGTCGGCCGCAGCGCTGCTGCAGGGTGCGCGCGTTGGCGAGACGGCGAGCGCCGAAGAAGCAACCGGCTTTCGCTGGGGCGACGCTGCGCTGATTCCTCATGTGGAACGCCTGCTTGCCGATGCACGCAACCGGGGCGACGAGCGCCTGGAGCAGGTGGCCGGGCGATTCCTGCGTGCTGCCGGTACCGGGTGACAGCCACCGACCGGCGGCCGTGGTGGGCGGCTCGCCATTCCCCCTCATTGGCGCCGCCCTGGGGGCCGTTCCACCGCCCGCCGCCCGGAAACCTTTCAGCCATCGCCCACGTTGAAAGGGGTGTCGCACCGGCATCCGCCGTGAGATTTTC
>Ga0070711_100000883_pt1 | contig 15771 bp, 13 predicted proteins | sample LARL53metaG_FD_65452 | JGI IMG/M metagenome (GOLD analysis project Ga0070711, IMG submission 65452) | Corn, switchgrass and miscanthus rhizosphere microbial communities from Kellogg Biological Station, Michigan, USA - LAR L5-3 metaG | ecosystem: Host-associated > Plants > Roots > Rhizosphere ... | reverse complement strand
CGCCTGCTGCTCGGCGACCGGGGCGACGGTGGCGGAGAGGTCCTCCAGCGCGCGGAAGAAGCCGCCGAAGTTGGTGCTGGGGGCAACGAGGTCGGCGAGGGCGGGCTCGCTGTTTTCGAGCAGCGGCCGCAGCTCGGCGAGGGCGGCGTTGATCTGGGGGCCGCGGCCGGCGAGGGCGTTGCCGAAACCGGCCAGGCCGCGCTGGATCGCGGTCCGCGTCTTCTCGTTGAACATGTCGAAGAACTGGTCGATGTCAACCGGTTCAGGATGGGCGGCGGAGAGCGGGATCGTTTCGCCCGCCTTGAAGCCCTTGGAGGAGTTGCCGGGGACGATCTGCAGGTACTTGAGGCCGAGCGGCGACTTCGGCCGGATGATCATCGTCGAGTCGTTCGGCAGCGGCTCGACGTTCTTGTCGAGGCTGAGGCTGAGTTCCGCGGCGACGGCGCCGCCACCCGTCTGCACGGGCACGACCGACTTGACGACGCCGACGCGGGCGCCGCCGATCCGCACCTCGTTGCCCTTGACCAGGGCGTCGGCGTTGGGCACGCGCGCCTTCAGGTTGTAGGTGGAGACGAAGGGGAGACCGTTGTTGGCGTTGTAGGCGAGGAAGACGGCGACGATCACAACCAGCACCGTCACCGCCCCGACGATCACCGGGCTGCTCGCCACCCCCTGTATGCCGCCGCGGTTCCTCATGGCGCGAGCAGGTAGTCGAGGAGGGCGCGGCGGGGCGCGGGCAGAGCCGCGCGGGCGCCGAGGCGGCGCCCCTGGTCGATCTGGGGGACCTGGGTTTCGGGTCTGGACGGCTGGGCGGGAGCGACGCTGGGCGGGGCTTCGCCCGGACGGGCGAGGGTTCCGCCGGCCCTCTGCGCTTCTTCTTCTTCCATTTCTTCGAGCGCAGCGACCAAGCCCGCAGCTCCAAGCGAAGAGGTGCTGGCGCCCCGTCCCGTGAACTTGGCCGAACATCCCGATGGGCTTTCGACTTCGTATTCGAGACAGTTGGTCAGGGTGACAAGGCTCCGTGTGAAGTGCCCGTATTTGTCGAAACCGTTTGTTGTCGCGGCGCCGTTGTAGATCAGTTCCACCAGGTGGTCCCAGCCCCCCGTTTCGCGCAGGCTGCCGAGCAGCCCGGCCAGCCTCGCCGTCGGCTTGACCCCGCTGCGGGCGAGGTCGCGGACCTTGCGCACGACCGGGTCGGCGGCGGCCAGGGTGGGCCCGGCTTCTTCGCCGACCGCCCCGAGCGACTTCAGCGAGATCGTCGAGGCCGCCGAGAAGGGAGTGAGCAGGCGGGTCGCTTCGGTGAACGCGGGAGCCGCCTTGCCGAGGTCGGCGAAGACCGGCGCCGCGGCGTTGGAGAAGCCGGCGAGGCTGCGCATCGTCGTGCGGAACTCGCGCAGGAAGGACGGGAACTTGCGCAGCGAGGCTTCCAGCTGGGCGCCGCGTTCGGCACTCGCCTGGGCCGCCGCGCCGGAGTTGACGAAGAAGCCGGCGAAGTGGGCGCGTTCGCGGGAGAGCGGGCCGAGGATCTGCTCGGAGTCGACGGAGAGCTGGGCGAGCCGGTCGCGCTGGGAGTTGAGCGTGCCGATCAGCCGGTCGATGTCGCGCAGGGCCGGGTTGGCCCGCTTCACCGCCGCCTCGATGTCGCTGCCGCGGGCGGCGAGGCCCCCGCCGAGTTCGTTGAAGATGAGGCGGAAGCGCTGCGCGTAGGGCAGTTTGTTGATGTCGTTGACCAGGTCGGGGTCAACGCTGGTGCTGTTGTTCTCCAGCGGCAGCAGGTACTGGCCCTTGCCCGCCCCCGATTCGATCTTCTTCAGCGGCGGTGCCGGGGGGGAGCCGGGAGCGCGGGGGATCGTCGGGCGGCAGTCGATGAACTTCTCGCCGATCAGCGACTGCGGCCGGATCAGGCAGGAGGCGTCGCTGCGGAAGTCCTGGAAGCCGGGGTCGGTGATCTTCATCACGATCACCGCCTTGCCCTCCTGGGCGCGCGGCCTGCCGTTTTCGTAGCTGTCGACTTCGCCCGGCAGGGTGACGCCGACCGATTCGATTTCGCCGACGTTGGCTCCCGCGATCCGTACCTGCTCGCCCTTGACCATGAAGCTGCCGTTGTCGAAGATCGCGCGCACGCGGTAGCCGCCGCTTTCGCCGCCACCGGAGACGAGCAGGACGACCGCGACGATCGCGGCCACGACTGCCCCTATCGCCAGTGCCCTCCTCATGGTCCGGGTGGCGCGTCGGCCGGGTTGCAGTCGGAGGTGGTTACGCCGGAGCCCGCGAAGGGCGGTTCGACGAAGGGGCTGGAGCCGTCGGCGGCTGGCTGGCTGCCGCCGCCGGGGCAGCGGCGCTTGACGCCCGCGCCCGGGGCGAGCGCGTCGTACTGTTCGCTCGGCGAGATCGGTTCCAGTTCTCGCGTCCCGCTGTTGTATTTGAAGAAGTTGGCGTCGGAGAAGCTGGCCCTGGCGTAATGGCCGTTGCCGTCGTAGGGGGCGGTGATCTGGCCAAGCTTGGCGAAGCCGTTGAGCAGGTCGGGCGCGTAGGCGCGGATGAAGTTCAGGTTGGGCTGGAAGGCGGCGGTCGCCGCTTCGGAGTGGGGGAAGGCCTTGCCAGCGCGCTGTACGACGACGGGCAGGTCGGCGAGCAGTTCGGCCGTGTCGTTGGCGAAGCCCTTGCGGGTGACGGTGAGCCGGAGGTTCTTGAAGACCGGCACCGCCTTGGTGAAGAAGGGGCGCAGTTCGCTGAGGAAGGGGGCGAGTTCCTTGGTCGCCGGCTTGGCCGTGTCGAAGAGCGGTTCGACGTCGTCGAGGGCGGCCCGCAGGTTGACGAAGGTCGTGTTGGCCTGGCGCAGCGTCGGCGGCAGCTCTCGCAGGCTGGTGCCGAGGGCGGTGTTCTGGCTGGCGATCGCTCCCAGCGCTGCGTCCGCGTTGCCGACCGCGCTGGAGAGCTCCTGGCCGCGTTCGGAGACCGCGGTGGCGAGCCGGCTCGAGCTAACCAGGAAGCGTGAGAAGAGGTGTTCGTCGGAGTTCAGTTCGTGGAGGAAGGCGCCGAAGCGGTTGAAGCCGACCCCGAGGTATTTGTAGGTGCGGTTGGCATCCCTGCCCCGGCCGGCGTAGAGCTGCGCGTTGCCGCGGATGAACTGGCCCAGCGCGCGCCGCACCGGCGGCGGGAAGGTGTTGAAGAGCTGGTCGATGTCGACCGGGGTCGTGGTCGAGGAGAGGCCGAGCGTCGCCCCGTTCTGCAGCGCCGGGCTGCTGTTGGGGCCGGGGCTGATCGAGACGTAGTGGTTGGCGACGCCGGAGAGCGAGGTGGCGCGGATCGTCGCCGTCGTGCCCTCGTGCAGTTCCTGTTCGACGCTGACCACCACCTCGGCGAGGTTGTCGTCGGTCAGCTCGATGCTTTCGACCGAGCCGACCGGCTGGCCGCCGATCAGGACCTGGTTGTCGGGGACGAGCTGGCTCGCGTTCTGGAAGAGGAGGTTGTACTTGTGTTCGCCGTTGCCGCTGAAGAAGGCGATGTAGATGAGCGCAAGCACGGCGGCGGCGAGGGCGGCGATCACCGCTATCCGGGCGGGGGTAACCCCCCGGCCTTGCGCCGGGCTGCGGTCCTCGCCTGCGGGATTGGAAGCCACGAATGGTCGCCCTGCGGTTCCCCCGGCCTCCGATCCGGTGGAACGGCTCGAGAATCGTATCCGAGCGCCCCGCCGCCACGGCCGTGCCGCGCGGGGACTTAACTGGAAATCAACGCGCTACTCTGGACGTGCCAAGCGGTTATGGGGATGGAGAGGCGCGAGGCCAATCGAGAGGAGCAAAAGCCAATGCGCAAAAGTCTGACCCTTGCCGTTGCCATGGCTGTAGGTGTAGCCACGATCGGGGCAGGCTACGCCCTGGCAGCCCAGTCGCCGACCCTGCAGGGGCCGGATGGCAACACCCAGAGCATCGCCGTCAACATCACCCCGAACAAGCGCCCCGCGACGAAAGCCGTTCCGGCGACGCTCGACGTCACCACCGCGACCGGAAACGCGACCACCGCCAACGGCGTGCCGGTGCCCGCGGTCGAGGCGATCGTCGACTTCCCCAAAGGTTTCTCGGTGTTCAGCAAGGGGTTCCCCACCTGCGACGCCGGCAAGATCCAGAACACCTCGACCGAAATCGCGCTCGAACAGTGCAAAAAGGCAAAGATCGGCGGCGGCACGGGCACGGCCGACCTCGTCGTCGGCAGCAAAGTCTTCCCGGTGACGACGACGATCACCGCCTTCAACGGCGTGCCCCAGGGCGGCAAGCCGGTGATCCTGCTGCACACCTACGCGCAGACGCCGGTGCAGACCACGCTCGTCCTGATCGGCGCCGTCTCGAACTACAACAAGCAGGGCTTCGGCGCCCGCCTCGACGTCAGCATCCCGCTGATCGCCGGCGGCCAGGGCGCGATCACCGGCTTCCACGTCAAGGTCTTCAAGAAGTTCACCTACAAAGGCAAGCAGCGCAGCTACATCAGCGCCTCCTGCCCGACCAAATCATGGAAGTCGCGCGGCCAGTTCGTCTTCCGCGACGGCGAATCCCTCACCCCCGTGGCGAAGGGGAAGTGCACGCCTAAGAAATAGGGCGGAGGGGCATTGCCGTATCCGGCTTCGGTCTCCTGAGAGGTGAAGCCGGATACCGGCGTGCCTTTTCCCAGGCCTTGGCGGCTCGCTTTGACCTGGATCGCGATCAACGCTGGCCTGCGCGAGCCGTCGGTCCAATCGGCGAATTGACGGCGAACTGGGCTTGACTATGAGCTTTCTGCGGTTTACTGTCAACCTTCAACTGCCGATGCACGGCGAATTCTCCAAGAACCAGAGGTTGATGCTGGTTGCCCAAGCCTTCAGGCCAGCCGCGCCCGTCGACGACCTCGAGCTCTTCGCCGGGCGCGACAAACAGCGCCAAGAGGTAATCGGGGCGGTCTCTCAAACGGGCTACCACGTCGCGCTCTACGGTGAGAGAGGAGTCGGCAAGACCTCTCTGGCGCGCGTGCTGGCGGCGATCTTCGCCACAGGGGGTCCATTGCAACTCCAGTCGGCAATGGTCAACTGCAACACCGATGACACCTTCGACTCGCTTTGGCGAGCCGTCTTCAGGCGACTGGGCCGTGAGACCGACGGGGAAGGTGCCCTGTCGCCTGAGGACGTCCGCTTCGAGATAGAACAACTCGAGGGCCCTGCGCTGATCGTGATCGACGAGCTCGATCGGCTCGAGAACGACGACTCGTTGACGCTTCTCGCTGACACGATCAAGACTCTCTCCGACAACGCGATTCCATCCACGCTCGTCCTAGTCGGTGTGGCCAACTCGATAGGGGAACTGATCGGCGAGCACGAATCGATCGTTCGCAACCTCGCGCAGATAGAAATGCCTCGGATGAAACCGGAGGAGCTGGAAGGCATCCTCCTCAAGGGCTGCGAGCACGCCTCGATCGGGATCGAAGCCAGTGCTGCGGATCGCATCGTCTCTCTCTCGGAGGGCCTCCCTCACTACACGCATCTCCTCGGCTACCGATCGGCCGAGAGGACGGTCCAAGATGACCGCAGCACGGTGACCCTCGAGGACGTCGAACAGGCGCTTCCGCGCGTCGTGGAAGGACACACGATCCAGAATGAGTACGTCAGAGCTATCCGCAGCTCCCAGCCGGGCAACCTCTATCGCGAGGTATTGCTCGCGTGCGCCGTCGCGCCCAAGAACAGCTTGGGGTACTTCACGTCGGGCCAGGTGCGAGACCCGTTGGAGGTCATCGTTGGCAAGCGCCTCGACATTCCTGCGTTCGCCAAGCACATGAAGGAGTTCTTGGATCCGAAGCGAGGAAGCGTCCTCCGGAGAGAGGGAAAACCGAGGGGCTATTCCTATCGTTTCTCCGATCCGATGATTCAGCCTTACGTGATCATGAGCTCTCTAGTCGATGGCCTCATCACCCCGCAGAAGCTGAGCGAGCTGCAAAGCAAGGCACATGAAACGGAGTCGGACGACGAAGGCCGAACGCGGGGTCGACTTTTCTAGCGGGCGCGACGCTCACACGTTCAAGCGTGGCAGCACCCGCGCCAGGGGGCGGGGTAGCCACCAGACGCGCTCGCCGATCAGCAGCATCAGGGCCGGTAGGAGAACGATGCGGACGACGGTGGCGTCGAGCAGGACGGCGATCGTGAGGCCGATGCCGAGCTGGCTGACGGTGGCGATCGGAGCGCCCGCGAAGGCGATGAAGACGGCCATCATGATCGCCGCCGCGCCGGTGATCACGCGCGCCGTCTTTTCCAGGCCGAACTCGATCGCGGTGGCGTTGTCGGCGCCGCCGTCGTAGCGCTCGCGCATGCGGACGAGGAGGAAGACGGCGTAGTCGATTGAGAGGCCGAAGACGACGCCGAAGATCATCGTCGCGCCGACGGCGTCGACGTAGGTGCGGCCGCCCAGCGGCCACCCTTCCGGCACGTGGGTGAGCAAAGTGAGGATGCCGAAGGCGACGCCGACCGTGGCCAAGTTGAGGCCGACGGCGATCGCCGCCAGGGGAAGGGCGCGCAGGACGATGAGGAGGATGAGGAAGGTGGCGATGGTGATCGCGATCACCACGTAGGGGAACCTTTCTTTGGTGATGTGGCTGTAGGTGTTGAGGGTGGCCGTGCCACCGGCGACGCCGGTTTCGACGTGGGCGTCTTTGCCCAAACCTTCCGCCTCGGTTTCGAGCTTCTTGTTGAGGGCGATCGAGCCGGGCGAGTTGAAGCCGTAGCGGGAGAGGACGAGCATGCCGGCGGCCTGGCCACCTTGATTGAGGGCGATCGCTTCCGAGGCGCGTTCGTGCAGCGCCCCCCGGGTGCCGTCGAGCGCCGAGAGGACGAAGTAGCCGGAGTCGAAAATGCCCGGTGAAGTTTGGCGCAGCCTGGCGACGCGCCGATTGAGCCGCCGGTTCTGCTGAAGGACGCTGACCGTCATCCGGTTGACGCCGGTCTGCAGGGGCAGGGAGCGCGAGTAGGCTTCGGAGAGCCCGTGCTCGAGTTCGGAAGTGCCGCCGGTGAGGCGGGCGAGGGCCGCCGCGAGCCTCGTCGCGCCTGAGCCGAGGCGGCCGAGGCCGCTGGCGAGCTTTTCCGCTTCCTTGCCGAATTCGGCGGCGCCGGAATTGATCTTCTTGCTCCCGGCCACGATCTTGTTGAGGCCGTTGGAAAGCCGTTTGGCGACTTTCGCCATCTGCCCGATCTGGTGCCCGGTCGAGTTGACCCAGCGGTTGACTTCGATCGCGTCGTGTTCGTAGGCGAGCAGGTTCTCGCGAAGGGTGTTGAGTTCCGCCGGAAGCCCCGCGTATCCAGGCGCGAAAGGGGCACCGCTGCCAGGTTCAGTGCCGCTTACCGCCGCCAACGCCCGTCGAACCGCCGCCAGTGTCGGCCCGTAGTTCGGGTCCGATTTGCCGCTCGTCATCCCTTCCAGCTGTTGCAGCGCCGACTTCAGCTGTTCTTCCGCGGCGGCGGCGGCGCTTTGGAGTTGGGGCACCCTGGTGTTGGCGTCGCTGTTTGCCCCGTCGCGGAGCGGGCGCGAGTAGTGAAGGGCGTTGCGAAGATTGGCCCTGATCGAAGGCAGGTTCAACTTGAGGATGAGCGCCCCGTTCGCCGCTTGTTCCTGGGCGTGGACGAGCTTGTGCGTGCCTTCGGCGAATTTCGCGACTTCGGCGACCGCTTCCTCGCTGCCGGCGGTTGCCTGACCCAGGCCGGCGGCGAGGAGCAGAGCGCCTTCTTCGGCTCCACCTGAGCCGCTGGCGAGTAGGCCGGCGCCGAAAGTCGCCTTGGAGATGCCGCCGCGCAGCGTCGCCACCCCCGCTGCCGCCCGGCCCAGATTGCGGCCGAGGCGCGTCAGGTTGGAGAGCGGCCCAACGTTTTCGTTGGAGCTGAGGAGCGCTGAGCCCGTCTTGTGCAGCGGTTCGACCCGCTTGGAGACCTGGCCGGGGCCGATCACGGTTTCCACGCCGGGGATCGCGGCGATCCGGCGCTGCCAGCGGGTGAGCGCTTCGAGGCGGCGCGGTTCGGTGATCGTCCCTTCCTTGGCGGCGGCGACGACCAGGTAGGGCGCTTCGAAGCCGGCGCCGATCGAGCGGCCGATCAGTTCGGCGTCCTGCCGCGCCGGGTCGTCGCTGGGGAGCTGGCCGATGCTGAAGGGGCCGGTCTTCAGCGCGAGCGCCGGCGAGGCGAGGATGAGGACGACGGCGCCGATCAGCGCGGCGACCGGGGCCGGGCGCCGCAGCGCGGCCGAGACGATCGTCATCAACCGCGAGCGTTCCCCGTTGGGTGCCGCGCCGATACGCCAGCGGTCGACGTTGGGGCCGAGCAGCACCAGGACCGGCGGGCCGATGAAGGTGGCGACCATCACGGTCAGCGCCACCACCAGTGCCACGGTGCCGGCGAGCGAGGCGAGGAGCGCACCCGGGACGACGAAGAGCGCGACGACCATCGAGATGACGAGCGTGCTGCCGGCGAAGACCACCGTGCGGCCGGCGGTACGGCGCGTCTCCCAGGCGGCGTCGAGCGGGCTGGCGCCGGTGGCGAGCTCTTCCCGAAAGCGGGAGACGAGCAGTAGGGCGTAGTCGACCCCGAGCGCCAGCCCCATCATCGTGCAGACGGTGAGGGCGAGGGCGCTGACCCCGAAGAGGTGGGTGAGGATCGCGAGCAGGCCGCGCGATGCGAAGACGGCGATCGCGCCGAAGCCGAGCGGCACGCCGGCCGCCACCGGGGAGCGGAAGACGAGGAGGAGGACGATCAGCAGGATCGGCAGGGCGATCAGCTCGCCGCGCTCGCTGGCGGTGATCGACTCGTCCTCGACCGAGCGGGAGAGCGTGGCGAAGCCGCTTTGCGTCGCTCTGACCGGCGGGTGGATTTCTTCTTCGAGCAGTCTGTTGAGCAGGGGGACCTTGTCCTTGACCGCCTCGGTGGTGCCGACGTGGAAGTCGGCGAGGATCAGCGCCCGGTGCGGCCCCGGTCGCAGGCGCGCCACGGAGCCGCGGTCCCAGGGCGAGAGCGTCGTCACCTTCGGGTCCTCGCGAAGGGTGCGGATCAGTTCCGGCCCCTGGCGATCGATTGCCTTCGACGGGCCCTGGAGGAGGATCGGGAAGAGGGCGGTGTTGCCGAAATTTTCCTTCAGCAGCTGGTTGGAGTGAGCGGTGCTCGTGCCGTTGATTTCGAGCGTGCTCGGGCTCAGCCGGCCCTCGAGGCTGAAGCTGAAACCGACCAGCACCGCGACGAGGAGGAGGGCGACCGCGAGGGCGCGGCGCGGGTGGCGCAGCGTGATCGGGGGGCGCGGTTCGTCTGCATGCTTTCGCGCAGCCTCGCCTCGCCCCCTGCTCCTCCTCAAAGGCACGGACGTAGTTTGCCGCTCCGGCAAGCGGATCGGCGACAAAGAGTCAGAAGAGTTTGTTAAGCGACGGCGAACAGGGCTGACCGGGAGAGGTACCTTGTTCAGGGAAGGATCTTGAAGAGGCGGGCGCTGATAGGGCTGACCGTGGGGCTGACCACAGCGTGCCTGCTGCTCGCCACGAGCGCCGGTGGGGCGTTGGTCAAGCTCGGCAACCTGGTCCTGACCGCCGACGGCGGCTTCACCCCGCGCACCCTGCCACGGCACCGCTTCGCCCCGATCTCCTTCAACGGCCATGCCGACGCCAGGGAGACCGACGGCAGCATCCCGCCCGCGCTGCAGCAGGTCGTCCTCTACTTCGACCGCGATGGCCGGCTCAGCACCGCCGGGCTGCCGACCTGCGACCCGGCGCTGCTGCAGGAAGCGACGGTGGAAGAAGGGCGCGCCAGGTGCAAAGGGGCGATCGTCGGCACCGGTCACGTCGAGGCCCTGATCGCGAATCCAAGCGGAGCGCCCTACGACGTCAAGGCCGCCGCTACCCTCTTCAACGGCCCCGTTGAAAACGGCCATCCGACCGCGATCTTCCACACCCGCACGACGGTCCCGGCGACCCAGAACTTCGTCATCGTGATCCCAATCGAACGGGTCGCCGGGGGCTACCGCTACCGGGTCACGTTCGACGTGCCGCCGATCGACTTCGGCCGCGGCTCGCTCGTCCACGTCGACGTCCACATCGGCAGGCGCTACCGCTTCAGGGGCGCCGAACGCAGCTACGTCTCGGCGCGCTGCAGCGACAACGTCCTCAGCACTCGTGGCCGCTTCACCTTCGCCGGCGACACCGTGATCGAAGGCAGCGTCGAAAAGGCCTGCACGTTCCGGTAGCCCAGGCGCCACGGGGCGGCTGGCCCGAGCTTCCTATACTTGGCCCTCCCGGGCCGTTAGCTCAGTTGGTAGAGCAGGAGACTCTTAATCTCAAGGTCGCTGGTTCGAGCCCAGCACGGCCCATCGGCGGTTGCTTCGGGTAGCGGCGAGGCGCGCTCGAGGGACGTGCTCGGCGCCTACCCGCCGAGCGGTGCGCCGGTTCCGCCGAGACCGCCGAGCGAGTTTTTGAGGGCTTCTTTGCCTTTTTCTTTTTCGGTCTTTTTGAATTCGCGCACTTCTTTGTGGTACTGCTGGGCGCGAATCCGCGTTTCGGCGAGTTTTTTCTTGACTTCTTTGGCTTCGGCCTTGGTCGTCTTCTTCGTCGCTTCCGCGGCCGCCTTGTCGCCGGCAGCGTAGTTGCCGGCGAAGTATTCGTAGGTCGCGAGCAGGCTGAGTGAGCCAAGCGAGGGCTGCGCTTCGGCCGCGATGCGCTGCGTTTCCGCCGCCTTCTTGATATTGGCCTGCGCTTCTTCAATGCCGCCCGAGAATTCGGCAACCTTGATGTACGTTTCCGCGGCCGCGTGGGCGAGCGTCGGGTTCGGCGTGTCGGTCTGCTTCTTGTATTCGGTCCACGTTCCCAGCGCCGTCGTGTATTCGCGCAGGGCTTCGGTGGTCGGGACCGGCAGGCCGGTTTCCGGGTTGACTTCGGAAAGCGCCCCGGCGGCGATGATGTGCGCGCGGGTCAGCGAGAGCAGCAGCGCCTCGTTGCTCGGATCGCGGCGCAGTTTTTCTTCGAGCCGCTGCACCTGTTCCTGGTCGATCTTGCCGGCGCTGCTGACGCTGCTGCCGTTGCCGATCAGGGCGCCGACGTTGAACGGGCCGACGACGAGGAAGAGGCTGGCGCCCATCAGCAGGGCAAGGACCGCGTAGACGACGCGGACGACGTGTTTCCGCCGTCCCCGTACGTCGAAGACCATCCGCCTTTCGCCACCTTGCGCCACCTTGCTCACCGCTCCTGGGTCGAGGGCCTGCCGATTCCACCTGCCGCCCTCGGCGTACCGAAGGCGCGAGCAATCAAGATACTCAACTCAAAGAGGACGAGCAGCGGCACCATCTCGATCAGCATCGAGATCGGGTCGACGCCGGGCAGCGCCGCGGCGATGATCGCGATGATCAGATAGGCGTAGCGGCGGTTGGTGCTGAGCTGGCGTGGGGTGACAAGACCGAGCCGCGTCGCGGCCAGGATCGCGAGCGGCAACTGGAAGACGAGGCCACAGCCGAGCAAGGTCGTGGAGAAGAAGCTGTAGTAGTCGCGCGCCCGCACCTGGACGTTGAACTGGCTGTCGTTGAAGCCGAGCAGGAACTTGACCGCCGCCGGCATTACGACGAAGTAGCCAAAGGCGATGCCCGCCAGAAAGAGCAGCGGTGCCAGCAGCAGGATCGGCATCACGACCCGCCGCTCACGCCGGCTAAAGGCCGGCAGAACGTAGGCGTAGGCCTGGTAGAGGAGGATCGGCAGGGAGAGGATGATCGCCCCATAGACGGAGACGGTGAGCGTCGTCGTAAAGGCCTCGGCGACCCCGAAGGTGAGCAGCTTCTTGTGGTTCTCCGGCAGCGGCCCGGAGGCGATTTCGAGCAGCAGGTGGTTCTGCCAGAAGCAAAGGCCCAGGGCAACACCGAGGACGAGCAGGCAGATGACGATGCGGGTGCGCAGCTCGTCGAGGTGCTCCACGAGGGTCAGCCGATCCTCGTGGGAGACCGGCCTCATCCGGGCCATCCGCCCCGCCTCAGTGGCGCTCGTGGGCGACGCCCTCGCCCTCGGCCGCCTTCTCCGTCGCCTTCTCGGCGGGCAGCGGCGGCTGCTCGATCGACTCGCGCTGCGCCGGCTCGTGGCTCTCGCCGCTCAGCGAGCCGCGGAACTCGCGGATCCCTTTGCCGAGCGAGCGGCCCAACTCGGGGAGGCGCTTGGGGCCGAAGACGATGAGCGCGATGACGAGGACAATCGCCAACTCGAAAGGTCCGACGTTTGGCATCCGCCAATGGTACCGGCAGAGGGTTGCGATCGAATCGCGTCGAATTGGGTAGTTGAGATACCTGAAAGTTGGGCTTTTTCGCAGTCTCGCGGAAAACACCGGATTGACTAGCCGGCTCGCGGGTTCGATAAGGCAGATATGCGAAATGCAAGCGCAAGCCAGACGAAGACGCTCACCGAGCTCCACGTCTGCCCGCGGTGCAGCTCCCCCCTCGTACAGCCGACCTGCTGGGAGCAGGCCGAGGACAGGGGGCACTGGCGACTCTGGCGGCGCTGCCCCGAGTGCGAATGGCAGTGCGATGAGGTCCACGGCGAAACGGAGATCGACGCCTTCGACGAGGAGCTCGACCTCGGCACGCAGGCCCTCGCCGGAGCGCTGAAGGAGCTCGAGCACGAGAACATGCAGTTCATCGCCGACACCTTCGCCGCCGCGCTCGAGGCCGATCTGATCAGCGCCGACGACTTCGGCTAGCCCGGCACGTCAGCTGTAGCGCTGGACGACGCCATCGGCGACCAGCTCGAGCAGGTGGCGCTGTTCGGGCTCGAAGGGGGGCGAGGCGAGGCCGCCCTTCGCCGCCTCGATCATCTTCAGGGCGCGCGCCCGCACCTCCGCGAGGGCGCCGGTCGCCTCGATGCGCTCGCATAGCCGCTCCGCGGCCGCGGGGTCGAGCGAGCGCAGGTCGAAGGCCTTGAGCTCCGGATCGGAGGCGGCGGCGAAGATCAACGGCAGCGTCACCGTGCCGTCGAGCAGGTCGGTGCCGCGCGCCTTGCCCGTGCGCTCAGGTGGGCCGCTGATGTCGAGTACGTCGTCGAGCAGCTGGAAGGCGAGCCCTATCTGAGAGCCAAAAAGCGCCATCTCCTCCGTGTCGCTCCCCATCCGGCACGCGCACTCGAAGAGCGCGGCCGTCTTCAGCCGGCAGCGCTCGAGGTAGCGCTCCTCGGAGATCGAGAGGTCGTAGGCATCCTGGCGCTGGGCGAGCTCTCCCCGAGCCAAGGCAACCGAGGCGGAGGCGAGAAGCGCGACTGCGCCCTCGTCGTCGTGGCCGCCGAGCAGGGCGAAGGCGCGCGAGAAGAGAAGATCGCCGACGGCAACTGCCGCCGCGCGGCCCGAGGCAGCGGCCACGGTCTCCCGCCCGCGGCGCAGCGGTGCGGCGTCGAGTACGTCGTCGTGAACCAGCGTCGCCATGTGGACCAGCTCGATCGCCGTCGCCGCTCGCACCGCGCGCTCGTCGCCGCCGGCGCCCGCGCAGAGCAGGACCAGCATCGGGCGCAGCCGCTTGCCCCCGGCGCTGAGGGTCGCCTCGGCGTCGCGGTGCAGGAGCTCGCCGTGCTCGCCGATCTGCTCACGCAACAGCTCCTCGACCTGGGCGAGCCGGGTGGGCAGCCAGCGACTCGACGCGTCTAGGACCGCCGTCACCGGCGGCGGCACGGCCGAGGGGCGGGTCACCTGCGGGCGCCGCTGTGGATCGCGATGATTCCGCCGGCGAGGACCGTCCAGCGGATCCGCTCGAGGCCGGTCTCCGCCATCATCGCCGCGAGCCGGGTCGGCGGCGGAAAGCTGCGGACCGACTCCGGCAGATAGGAGTAGGCCTCGGGCTCGCTGGAGAGGGCACCGAGCAGCGGCACGATCCGGTCGAACCAGAGCGAGAAGAAGCTCGAGAGCGGCGGCCGGGTCGGCTGGGTGATCTCGAGCACGACCAGGCGACCGCCGGGACGCAGGACGCGCGCCATCTCGCTCAGACCGCGCCCGAGGTCGGCGAGGTTGCGGACCCCGAAACCGACCGTGACGGCGTCGAAGCGACCCGCGTCGTGGGGCAGGCTGAGGGCGTCGGCCCACTCGAAGCGAACGCCGGTGGCGCTGCGCGCGGCGGCCTTCTCGCGCGCCAGGTCGAGCATCGGCTCGGAGAAGTCGCAGCCGACGACGCTGCCGCCCGGAGCCGTACGGCCCGCCAGGGCGAGGGCCAGGTCGCCGGTGCCGCAGCAGACGTCGAGCGCGGTGTCACCCGGCGAGAGCTCCGCCCGGTCCGCCGCCCGCTCGCGCCAGCGGTGATGGAGCCCCGCGGTCATTACCGTGTTGAGCGCGTCGTAACGACTCGCGACGCGATCGAACATGCGGTTGACCTGCCCCGCGAACTGGGCGGAGTCGCGTGACGGACGAGAGGGGTTAGTCGAGCGAGGAGAGGAAATCGGCGAGCTCGTTGAGCTTCTTCGGCGGCAGTTCGCGGAAGGAGGGCATGATACCGGGGCCGATTTCGACCGAGCGGATGATCGCCGCGCGCGGGATCCGCTGCGCGATGTGGGTCAGTTCGGGACCGGGCCCGTTGTTGCCGTTCTCGCCGAGCTTGTGGCAGGCGAGGCAGCCGGAGCCGGCGACGACCTCCTTGCCGGCCTCGTACCGCGGCGCCACCTTCATGTCGATCTCGGTCGGCGAACCGCCGGTCGCACCGAGGTAGGTGAGGTAGGCCATCGCGACGATCGTCAGGCAGCCGGCGGTCGTCGCGATCGGCCGGCGGATCGGGTTGCGCTCGGGACCGCGGTCGTAGAAGGGCAGCAGGAGCAAGAGCACCATGCAGACCGTCGGGATGCCGATCGTCGCCACCGGCACCAGTTCCGGCGGCTTGATCACCCGCAGGACCTCGAAGAGGAAGAAGAAGTACCACTCCGGCCGCGGCACGTAGGTGGTCGTCGTCGGATCGGCCTTCGGCCCCTGCTCGGCGCCGAGGATGATCGACATCGCGATGATCACGCCGACGACGAGCAGCATCATCGCCGAGTCCTTGAGCACCGCGTAGGGAAAGAAGGGCTTGCCCTTCTTCTTCAGCAGCTCGTATTCCTCGAGATAGGCCTGCTTCTCCTTGGCCTTCATCAGCTCGGCCCCGCTCCGTTGCCCTCGACGCCGGCCTCCAGCTGGGTGGCGGGCATGGCCGCCTTCGGCTTGCCGGCTTTCAGCCACGGCGGCGCCGTGGTGCCGAGCTTGACGACGAGGTAGAGGTGGGCGCCGATCAGGGCGATGATCGCGCCGGGAATGAGCAGCATGTGGATCGCGTAGAAGCGCGAGAGCGTCGTCGCTCCCAGCTCGGGTCCGGCGCGGAGGAAGTCGCTCAGGTAGGGACCGATGACCGGGCCGGTGCCGTTGATGTTGATGCCGACGACCGAGGCCCAGAAGGAGCGCTGGTCGAAGGGCAACAGGTAGCCGGTGAAGGCCATCGTCATCGTCAGGATCAGGAGCACGACGCCGATCACCCAGTTCAGCTCGCGCGGGTACTTGTAAGCGCCGAAGAAGAAGGTGCGGCCCATGTGGAGGAAGACCAGGATCACCATCACGCTCGAGCCCCACTTGTGCATCCCGTGCACGAACTGGCCGAGGAAGACGTCGTTGTTGATGTGGGCGATCGAGGCGTATGCCTGGGTGGTCGAGGGCGTGTAGAACATCGCCAGGAAGACCCCGGTGATGGCCTGCGAGACGAAGGCGATCAAGGTCGCCGAGCCGAGCGTGTAGAACCAGTTGGTCCCCTTCGGCACCTTGCGGTAGAGCAT
>Ga0070711_100000882_pt1 | contig 15771 bp, 7 predicted proteins | sample LARL53metaG_FD_65452 | JGI IMG/M metagenome (GOLD analysis project Ga0070711, IMG submission 65452) | Corn, switchgrass and miscanthus rhizosphere microbial communities from Kellogg Biological Station, Michigan, USA - LAR L5-3 metaG | ecosystem: Host-associated > Plants > Roots > Rhizosphere ... | reverse complement strand
CGGATCGGTGGATTTCCCGTCGGTTCGCTGGGCGGGGGAGGCGTAGATACCGGCGCGTCTGCTGGGTAGCGACATTGAGAGAGCGTGGTTGATAACGCCCAGGCGGAGATCTTCGAGGCTTATCAGTCCTCCGACAAGCGCGAGGGAGGTGGCGGATGCCCCCCACCACGACTTGGCGCCCGGCCATGCGTCGGGTCCGTAGACGCCCTGGTTGGATGAGACTCGCTGCATCGCGCCACCCCAGGACGCTTGCCAGCCATCCGTGGTATGCACAAGCCTCCAGAATTCCCATAGTTGGTCTGTGCTCGGCTGCCAGACCGCGAGCAGGCCGTCGGTGCCGGTCGCGGGGTGGGCGTCTGCGGGCAGCGGAACGGCGCTCCATGCTTCTTCCAGCGAGGGCGCGGGGGTGTGGTTGAGGATGACCTTGACGGTCGGTTGACCAGCGGGGACGGTGTAGATCGGAAGGCTGTAGTAGGTCGTGTTGATCCACGGTCCTTCTTTGGCTTGCTCCTCCGCCGCGACAGTCGCGTCGAGTGCGCTCACCAGTTCGCTCGAAGCGGGGTCCAGCGGAGCATTCGCCGGCACTGGCACATTCCAAAAACTTGACGACGCAAAAAAATGGAACGAAGTCGCTTCTCCTGGCGAGCTCGGCGATTCGGAACCGCCGCCGGACGAGACGCCGCCGTCTTCGGGAGGTTCCTGGGACGGGGGTTCCTGCGCTGAGGCCGGCCCGCCCGGGAGCTCCGGCGTGCCGAGCGGACTTTCGATGCATTCCAGACATTCCGGCAAGGGACCTCCGGGTCCCGGTTCGGAGGCACCCGGGGAGACCCCACCGGGCACAGGTTGCACTAGCGTCGGGAGCGTGGTCCGCGTCGATTTGGGCTTTGAGTCGGCGCCGCCCGATCTCCTGTCGACCGGCAAGGCGCCGTACCCTCGCTTCCGCGGCTTCCTGGCGCACCTACCGCGGAGGGCTGGACGCCGACCCGTTCGCTTGGTGATGCGCCCACGACGGTGCACCACGGCCACGCACTTGGTGTGGCGCAAGCCCGTGTGGCGCAAGCCCGTGTGGCGCAAGCCCGTGTGGCGCAAGCCCGTGTGGCGCAAGCCCGTGTGGCGCAAATGCAGGGTATGCGCGGAGACCGCCGCGTGTATGTGCGAGCCGCGGGCGCGATCGGCAGCGTATGTGGCCGTGCCGCAGAGGCAGCAGAGGACGATGACCGACAGCGCGAGGCTCATCAACAGAAGGCCAGCTCCGATCGGACCGACTCCGATCGGACCGACTCCGATCGCCGGGCCGCGGCGTGCATGTATTGCGGACATCCTTGTCCTAGTACCCCGGATCACTAGTTCATCACCGATTGATGGACATCCCCCAGGACGGCCGCCCAGAGGCGACTCCAACGGTGAGATGACTCAGAAGCCCGTCATTGGACGCGGCTCCAGAAGCCCGTTATCGGACGCCGCCCGCCTCGTGAGCACAGCGGAGCCCAACCTTGGACGTTTGTCCGGGCGTGGGATCGCTATTGGCCACCGGACCTTCCACCACGGCTACGGCAGCCTCATCGAATCAGGCTAGCCCGACGGCGCCCCGCATCCATCCGGGACTGATACAATTGTCTGCACATGGTGGCCTACCCGCCTGCGCTGAGAGTATAGAAACTGATAGTTTCTATCTCGTTTGCTCGTCCCGGTCGTATAGCTCCATCAAGTAGCGTTGCGTGACCTAGCGCCGATGACTACGATGAGTCCAACCCATCTCCAAGGCAGCATCGCGGCAACCGACACGGCCTTGGAGCAGGAGGGTTTTCGGCGCTTCCCCTACAGCCTGCTCATAGTCGATGGCGATAAGCAGGTTCTCGCGCGCAATCTCGAGGCTGCGAAGCTGATCGAGGCGATGGATCTGGGCGACGCGGCGCTGACATGCTGCGCGCTGCTGGGGTGCCGCTCGGAAGAGGGCGTGCTCGCGGGTGCCTGTCTGACCGAGCTGGCGCTCAGTCAGGAGGCCCCCCTGCCGGAGGTTCGCGTGGATATCCCGACGGTCGAGGGCATCCGCGCCATGTGGGTCGCCGCCGCGCCCCTGCGACAGGACGTGCCCCAGGTCGTGCTGCAACTGCGTCCGGGCATCGTCCAGGACCGCCGACGACGTACTGACCCGCACTGGATGACAGGCGCACAGCTGCACATCCGCGTACTGGGTAGGACGGTCGTCGAATCGGCCGAGGGCCCGATCGGCGGTGACTGGCTCGAACACCGCACGGGACAGCTGCTCAAGTACCTGATCGCCGAGCGTCACCGGGCGGTGCATATCGACGAGATCGGCGAGAACATCTGGCCTGGGGCAGATTTTGCGATCGCAGGCAGCGTCCGCTACTACATCTACGCGCTGCGCCGCAAGCTCGAGCCGCAGCGCGGCCGACGCGAGCTCTCGACGTTCATCGTCTCGAGCTCCAGCAGCTATCGCCTGAATCTCGACCACGTCAAGGTCGATGCCGACGAGTTCGAGACGCGCGTGACCGCAGGCTTGGCGATGATCGAGCGCGAGCCGCAGGCCGCCGCCGCGGAGATCGAGCGGGGACTGTCCGTCTACCATGGCGATTTCCTCGCCGACACCCCTTACGCCGATTGGGCGCTGCTGGAGCGTCATCGGCTGCACGACCTCGCCTGCGTGGGGCTGCGCAGTCTCGCCAGAGTCCGCCTCGAGGCGCGCCTCATCGACAGCGCCGTCCGCTGCCTGGAGCAGCTTGCGACCCTACAGCCCTACGACGAGAGCGTGCACCGGCAGCTGATGGAGCTGGACATCATGCGCGGACATCGCAGCGACGCTGTCCGTCGGTACGCCTCACTGCGTACTAGAATTCGGCGAACGTTCGGTCATGATCCGGATTTCACGCCAGCCGACCTCGCAAGTCCTAAGCCGTAGGACGCCAAGCGCGCACCTCAAACGTCAAAACGAGCCTTTTTTGGTCCCTGGATCGGGCGCTCAGAGCGTGAGATGCCACGCTTGCGGGCCGTTGAAAGAGAGTGTGCCACCATCACATCGAGGTTCGCCGTGAGCAAGTCGACAGCGCGACACGATCGCAGGGTCAGGCAAAGGCGGAGCATGGCGCTGGAGCTTGACGGTTTCGCCGCCGAGGCGATCGACGAGGAGGCCGATCGCCTGGGGGTCTCGGTCGAGGAGCTCGTCAGCTTCTCAGTGCTCTACTACCTGGCCGATGTCGACAGCGGGCGGATCTCGCGGGAGATAGCCATGAGCCCCTATCGGGAGGACAATCTTCGTCCTCGCTGAGCGTCGGATCGGCTGAGCGTCGGGTCGCACGTGCCCCGGCGGAGTAGGTCAGCTGACTATCTCTATCCGTGATCGTCGTAGTGAGTCGACCGTCGAGGGAGCCGCTTCACGAGCAATGAGATCGGCTGTCAGCGCTCTGCGCCCACGATGGTGCAACCCGTGGATCGAGCCCTCCGAGCGGCCCGTCCGCGCCGCTATCTCCGTCGGCGATAGACCGGCAAAATGGCGTAGGACGAGCACCTCGCGCTGGGCTCGTGGCAGCTTGGACAGCGCTTCGGTGAGGTCATTGATTCTGGAACGGCCAACCGGGTCGCCGTCACCTTCGTCACTCTTGCGGACCTCCTCGACGGGGACCAGTCGCTGCCGGCGAATGTGGTCGACCGCCACATTGCGAGCCACTCGCAGGATCCAGGCGAAGAAGGGGACGTCGCGTTCCTCGTACTTGCCGATCACGTGGATGAGCTTGGCGAAGACGTGTTGCGTCACGTCCTCCGCCTCATGATGATCATGGACGATGCTCCGCACGTAGCCGTAGACGTTGTCCGCGTAGCGCGCGTACAGAAACCCAAGGGCCTCCCGATCGCCTGCCTGCGCGCGTCGGACCGCGCGTGCAACCAGTCGTGCCGAAGCCTGCTCGTTCGCATCCACTCCATCAATTGCGTCGCTCATATACCCCTCCGTGGTACCCCTCCGTGGTTGAGTGCGTAGAAGCCAAGCGCAGTAGTGTTGCATTGATCTTTAAGAGCAAATTAGACTCGTGTTAGAGCACTCCCATTAAGCGGATTCCCCGAACCCAAGGACAGATAATCCTGTCATCCGGAACTTACCTGCTGTGATCCGGCTCTGGGAGCGATCGTGTCGGGAAGTATGAGATTCGTACATATCTCTCGATAGTCGGGGGCTTTCGGGGGCTCTCGTGATCTTTTGGTGAAACCTGGCCCCATACCGACCTGATTGGGGGTGGATCGCGTTTATCTTTGGCCGCCGCAAATGAGCGCCGAAGCGATGCCGATCCTCCGTTACAGGCGCCCGCCCGCAAGGCGGCGATCAACATGAAACGCCAACCCCGCACGGCGGCGCTCACGCTCGGGGGCTCAGGGCCAGCTATCGCCACGAGGCGCAGACGGCGCACGGTGCTCGCGCTCGGGCTCTGGCCCTGGCTCGCGCTCTGGCTCTGGCTCGGGCTCGGGCTCGCGGGGCTGGCGCTCAGCGCGTACACGTCGCAAGCCTCGGCGGTAATCCAACCGGCGATCACGATCGACGGCCCCAGCGAGGAGATCGTCGGCTTCGGCGGTGTGGCGATGGCCGAAGATGGCACCGGCGGGATGGCGTATCTCAAGCGAGTGGGAGGCGTCCCCCACGTATTCGTCTCGCGCTACGAGGGAGGTCACTGGCAGGCCCCGATCCAAGCCGATGCTGGTCAGCCGTACGCAGCCGCCTGGCCGCGCATCGCCGCGGCCGACGGCGGCGAGCTGGTGGTCGTGTGGGCGACACCGTTCGCCACCGAACACAACCTTCCTGTGGATGAGCTGCTGGGCTCCACGCTGGGCGCCGGCGCTCAGGCGTTCGGCCCGCCGATGATCGTCGATTCCGACATTCGCGCCGGAACCGGCACGAGCCCAGACCTGGCGATGAGCTCCACGGGGCAGGCCGACGTCATCTACAGGGTCGTCCATGACGAAACGGGGCGGATCTCGAGCATCCCGCTGCTGCGCCCGGGGGATGTCGTCGAGGAAGTGCGCGTAGCGCACTTCAACGGGCAGACCTGGTCGGGCCTGGGCGCGATCAACCGCGATCCAGGAGTCTCGATGCGACCCCCGACCCAAGCCAACGCCCCGCAGATCGCGATCGGCCCGACCGGAAATGGGATCGTCGTCTGGCAGGAGCCGGACATCGAAGGCGTCGCGCGTATCTGGGCGAGACGCTTGTTCGGACGCACCCTCAACTACGTGCTCCCCGTCAGCGCCACGAGCCTCGCGGGGGCACCGATCGGGCTCGACGCCGACGCGCCCAGCGTCGCCCTCTCACGACTGGGCCAAGCCGAGGTCGCCTACCGACAGGCGGCCGGCCCCAGCTCGCCGTTGCCGGGACCCCGCGTCTTCCTGAACACCTTGCCCGACGGAGAATCAGCCAAAGCGAGCGGCGCGCAATTCCTTGGCGCGAGCGTCGCCGACTCCGCCGTGCCCGGCGGGGCGGGGGCCACGATCGGGGCGCCCAGCGTCGACATCGACGAAAAGCGCGACATCCGCCTGCTCTACGACAGCAACGGCGTGCCGCGCGTCGTCGAGGGCAACGACCGGGGCTTGTCGGGCACCCTCTCCCTGGGACCGTCGTTCGCCGGAGACGGGCTGTCCGCGGAGAGCGTGATGAATCCCGCCGGAGGAGGGCTATCGGCGTGGCCAAGCACCGATGCACAAGGCAATCCGGCGGTGGCGGTGCGCGAGGACTTTCCCGGCGGAGCCGCGCAGACCGCGCTGGTGAGCGGCGGCGAGGGAGGCCCGGTCGGCGAGCTCGCCGTCGGCCGCTCAGGGCTCGGCGACGGGCTCATCGCCTTCCAGCAGGGCCCGCTCGGCAATGCAGCGATCGTCGCCGCGCAGGCCACGGCGCCGCCCGCCGAGCTGACCCTCAGCACGCCCAATGGCTGGGTCAAACCCGCCCGCGCCAAGGTCTCCTGGGAACCGGCGATCAGCGCAAACGGGCCACTGAGCTACCGCGTCGTGCTCGACGGGCGCCCGCTGACCACGTCGGCCGGCACGTTCGCGCTGCGTCTGAGTCCGCGCGGGCTCGGCAGTGGCGCCCATCGTGTCCAGCTGCTCGTCACCGATAGCGGCGGGCAAGCCATGCTCTCCTCCCCGGCGACGCTGCGTGTGGACGGCTCCCCACCGACCGTGACGATCGCCCGGACCCGGCGCAAAGACACGATCAGCGTGCGTGTCCGTGATCCTTGCTCGGGTGTCGCCGCCCGTGCGGTGAGCATCCGGTTCGGCGACGGCCACAAGGCCGGCGGCCGCGCCAGGCTGCGTCATCACTACGCCCACGCTGGGATCTACCAGGTGGTCGTGCGCGTCCGCGATCGCCTGGGCAACGCCGGCGTCGTGCGCCGGTTGGTGAGCGTGCGATGAGGCATGTCGTTGCGATGAGACATGTCGTTGCGATGAGACAGCTCCCATCCGCGGCGACAATCACCGGCGCCAGCGCTCTGGCGCTGTGCCTCGCCCTCGCGGCGATGCTCTCCGCGCAGTGCGCGCCTGCCCGGGCCGACGTGTTCGGTCCGATCTCGCTGATCTCTCAGAGCTCGACCCAGCAGGTTGACTACGCTCACGACCCCGCGATCTCCGGCGATGGACGGTATGTGGCGTTCGATGGCTCCTTCGGCGGGATCGCCGGCGTGTGGCGGCGCGACCTGGCGACGGGGCAGGTGCAACCGGTCGCCGTCGAAGACCCGGGCGACCCCGCCGTCAGCGTGCCCGACGCCGAGCTGCCCTCGATCAGCGCGAGCGGGCGGTATGTGAGCTTCACCACGACCGCGCGTCTGGATCCGCTCGACGACACCAACGAAGGACCGGACGTATACGTGCGCGATATGGAGGAGGGCATCGACGAAGCGGGCGCATTCACGCTCGCCTCTGCGGTCACGGGATCGGCGCAGGGTCTCGCGTACGAGCCATCGTGGGGGCTCGAACCATCGTTCGAAGCCAAGCACTACGGATCGGTGGCGAGCGGGCGCACCGCGCTGAGCGCCGACGGACGCATGGTCGCGTTCGTGACGAGCGCGGTCTCCGATCTCGACGGTCCTGGCACGCCCGCCTTGCAGGTTGCGGTGCGAGATCTGAACACCAACAGCACACGGCTGGTCAGCGCCGCGTATGACCCGGCGAGGGGTAAGCCCGTCGTCGATCCCACCACCGGCGGCCCGGACCCCGTGTCGGGCGAAGAAGGCGGGTTTACCTACGGCGCGGTCTACTCCCCCAGCCTGCCTCCGCCGGCGTTCAACCCGCCTGCCGCCTACGGTCTGCAATCGCCGCTGGGCGCCTCGATCAGCGGCGACGGCTCGACGGTCGCCTGGATGGGGCAGGACATTGGAGCGCAGACGCAGACCCTCTCCGACGAAGCGCTTCCTCCCAGATACAGCGAGCCGCTGTGGCGACGTATCGCCGATGGGCCTGAAGCACCGACGCGCCCGATCACCGGCGGCTCGGACCCAGCCAACCTGGCCTGCGCGGCGAGCGGTGAGACCATCCTGCCGTCCAAAGCCTCGCTGTCGGACCCATGTCAGGGTCCGTTCGCGACCGAAGCGCTGGGCGTCTGGACCAGCGGCACGGGAGATCCCGTGCCGCAGTTGAGCGCCGACGGAGCGACCGTTGCATTCCTGGCGAGCGCGCCGCCGGTCGGAGGGAGCTTCGGCGAAGATGTCCTGAATCGCGCCAGCGATCTGTATGTGGCCGACATGCACGCAGGGCTCACTCGCGTGCAGGCGTTGCGTCCGCTCACCGAGCTCGCCAGCGGCAATGCGCAGGAACCAGCCACCACCGCTCCGATCGTCGACCTCGGCATCTCGCCCGACGGCAGCCAAGTCGCGTTCACGAGCCAGCGCACCGCATTCCCGCTCGGCGCGCCCACATATGTCAGCGCGCCCGCGGCGACTCCCGGCATGGTTGAGCTGTTCGACGTGGATCTGGCCAACGACACGCTCACGCACGTCACCCAGGGCTTCGCCGGTGAAGCAAGCGCCGCGCCTCACGGCACCGAAGTCCCCGGCCAGGACCCCTACCGCAACACCAACGGGGCGTTGTCGCCCTCGTTCTCGGACGGGGGTGACACGCTGGCGTTCTCCTCGACCGCCGCGAACCTCGTCTACGGCGACGGCAACACCCCCCAGCAGCAGGAAAGCCCGGTATTCGACGGCAGCGACGCGTTCGTGGTGCCCCGGATCGTGTTCGACTCGACGCCCACCACGCAGTTCGTGTCGAACCCGCCGGGGATCCCGCCGCTGACCGATGCCTGGCGTCTCGGCGTGACGGCGTTCTCGCGCCGGGACGGAAGCGTCGTGCTCGAGATCGAGGTTCCGAGCGCGGGAACGCTTCGCGCCGGCGCGCGCGGCGCCGTGCGCGTCCGGGCGACCCGCCCCATCCGCGCCGAGCACAGCGCGGCTCACGGGCGCGTCTCGACCCACGGACGTTTGGGACGCGGCACGGCCATGACGGTGGCCACCCGCACCGTCGCCACGAGGACCGTGCAAGCACACGCGGCCGGGCTGGTGGTGATGGCGCTGAAGCTGACCAAGCCCTATGCCGCGCTCGCCGGCAAGCGTGGCGCGGGAGGGCTCTCCGCGATGGCAGATGTGAGCTTCTCGACTCCCGGCCGTCCGACCCTGCATGGGAGTGTCACGGTGACGTTCCAGCGCAGCGCGCATTCGGCGCGGCGCCCGCGCCCACGACGGGGGCGGACCACCGTTGGGGACGGTCGCTCTGGCAAAGGCGTCCGGCGATGAGCCGCGCCCCGTTCCGCGTGTCGCCGCGTGCCGCCAAACTGCGCGCCGCCGCGCCGCGCGCCGCCGTGCTGGCCGTGCTGCTCCTTGGTGTTCGCGCCCTCCCCGCGCCCGCCCAAGCCCAAGCCCAGGGCCTGGCGGACGATGGGGGCGCGTCCTGGCGCTTGGAGCAACCCAAGCCGCCCCCCCCGCCCGCGGGCGTGCAAGGGTCCTCCACACCGATCGGCCTCGGCTCGATCGGGGACATCGAGTTCTGGGCGCCCAACCGCGGGCTGTTGATCACGGCCGGCAACGGCGGCACGATCCCCGCCGGCCTGTGGGCATATGACGGCGTCGGCTGGCATGAGTTGGCGACCGTGTGCGGAGCGACCGACGGGCGCATCGCCTGGGCGGGACCCGATGAGTTCTGGACGATCTCCGACGGACGTCCCGGTCAGGCCAATGAAGCCAACGGACAGACCCCGCCGCTGGAAGACAACACCCTGTGTCATATCGCCGGTGGCCAAGTCGTGACCTCCTACGCTTCGCCCGCGTTCCAGGCGAGCTCCTACCAGCCGCTGCACGCGGCCGGCTGCATCGGCCCCAGCGACTGCTGGTTCGCCGGAGACCCGCTGCCCGAACCACAAGTGGGGGCGTTCCAGCTGCACTGGAACGGCGGCTCGCTAAGCGCCGAACCGCACCCCCAGGGCCACGCCGTCGAGGACATGCGCCTGTTCGGCGGGCGGCTGTATGAGAGCGTGCGTCTCGCCCGCGAAGACACGCTTACAAACCCCGAGTCGCCCGAGCACCCGCCGATCCTGCATCGCATCAACCCCGCGGGCGTGCAGCCCACGTTCGTATCACTGTCGCCAGGCGTCCCCACATATGCGCCCGGGGAGCTTCCCGAAGCGCTCGACTTCCTACGCCTGTCCGCCGACGCGCAGGAATTGTGGGCAGCCGCCGGTCCAGCTCCGTTTCCGCCCGAAGGCTCGGCGCCCGGCGAAGTGAGTGTGGTGCGTTATGCCGGGGGGACGTGGAGCCAGGTGATCGGTCCCGGCGAACCGTCGCTCGCCAACCCCCTGGCGGGGTTCGTGATCGAGGGGATCGCCGCCGAGCCCGGCGGGGAAAGCGCCTGGGTGGCACTCGACACCCCGAGCGACGCATCCCACACCAGCCCCACGGCCCCCGCCACAGTCGCGCGCGTGTCGGCCGACGGAGCCATCACCGACGAGCAGACCCTGCCCTCACCCGAAGAAGCCGCGGCCGGGATCGGCCCCAAGGGCGCGGCCAGGAGGATCGCCTGTCCCGCACCGCACGAATGCTGGATGGTCACCACGCAGGGGTGGCTGTTTCACCTCAGCACCGGGGGCTCGCTGCCTGCCGACACCGATCCGGCGTTGCACGGTCTGATCACGTTCCGTCCCCCTGACGAAGGTCTTCCGCAGGTGGCCCCGGACGCTCCGCCACCCGATGACTCGGGGCTGAGCGAAGCGCGACCCGAACCGATCGCGCCGGCGCAGGAAGAAACCACCACGGTCAAGGCGAAGGTCATCGCGCCGCTGCTGTCGCGCGTTCACACCCGGCTGGTGCGCCGCGACACCCTCGAACTGCGGTTTCACCTCGCCGTCAAGGCTCGTGTTCGCTTGCTCGCGCGTCGGCGTAGGCGCATCGTCGCCAGCACCCCGGAGCGTACGCTGGCGGCGGGCAACCGCCGGCTGCTGCTGCGCCTGAACCCCCGGCGCTGGCCGACCAAGCTCGATCTGCAGACCCACGCGCTCGCTCCGCTGCCGACAGTCTCGGGCGGCGGCTCCGCCGGTTCCGGTGCGGGGTCGAGCGGCCCCGGCCCCGGACCTAACGCCGTGGCGACGTCCATGGCATTTCCCAACACGCTGACGGACGGTCCCCTGACGGACGGTTCGCTGACGGACGGTTCGCTGACGGACGATCGATCGGGGCTGCTGCAGCAGTTGGGGCAGCCCCGATGAAGCACACGCAAGCACACACAAGCCGGCCGCGCCGGCGGAGATGGAGCGCGACCGTGCTCGCGGCTGTGGCAGCGGGGCTCGCGCTGGTGTTGGTGCTGGTCGGCAACCCGCTCCGACCCGGCGCGACGTCGGGCGCGGCCGGACAGACAGGCGCGGCTGGAGAGCCCACGGCTCAGACCGACGCGTCGGTACCGGCGTTCAAGGTCACGATGATCGGCGCCTCGCCGCAGGAGGCGCCCGGCGAGACATGGGGTATCGGTGAAGCGAATGAGAACGGCACAGCACCGAGCTGGGTGGTGCTGCGCTATGCGGAAGGCTCCGGATGGTCGCTCGGTCCCGGGCTGCTCGACGCCGCCGGTCAGCCCCTCGCCGGCTTCCGGCCCGACACGCTGAGGGCACGGGGGCTCTCGGTAACGAGCCAGCTGACGGGTCAGATGACCACCGGCGGCGGCGGCGTGCTGGTGGGCACGACGCCTCCCGCTGCGAAAGGAGGCGGGGCCGCAAGCGGGATCGAAAAGGTCGTGCTCGTGCGCGACCGGGGGGGCGCCTTCCGGGAGACCGCGCCGGTGCCGGTGCCATCCGCAGAAACCTCCGGTGGCTCAGGGGAAGGCGAAGGTTCTGGCGGCGAAGAAGAAGTCCCGCTGCTCAAGCAGGGCGAGACGCTGTTCGGCGCCGCCCGCGCGCCGCTGATCGCGCCGCTGGAAGAAGCAGGCGGCGGCGCGGGAGCGCTGGTGGCGCCCGTCGATGAGGGGAGCGGCGTCGAGGACGGGGTCTTGCACTGGGACGGCAGCCGCTGGACGCGTGAGCCGATTGAGATCCCGAAAGACAGCGAAACGGAATTCAGGGTTCTAGCGATCGGCGCGAGCTCGCCGTCGAACGCCTGGCTGTTGGGGCAGCTGGCCTCCAACTCCCACTACCCTCCCGGCGCCGTTGCGCTGTTCCGCCGCCGGCTCACGGGCACGGAAGGCCCGAGCTGGCAGCCCGTGGCGCCGGCCGCCGGGGGCGCTCCCGGCGAAGCGCTCGAGGCCAACGGACGCACGTTCACGGTCCCCGGCACCGGCGCGCCGCCGACGGTCCTCGCGCAGATCCTGACTGTGACGAGCGATGGAGTGTGGATCGACGGCGAACGTTCGGATGTCTCAGCCTCGGCCACGATCTACTTCAAGCCCGACGGCGAAGCCGACAGCGGACAGGTGCTCGCCAGCTGGTGCGAGCTGCCCACCGGCGCCCCGTCGGGAACGCCGCCCTGCAACCACGAGCTGCCGGAACCGCTGCCGACGGGACCGTCGCGCAGCATCGCCTGGGCCAACGCCGCGACACCTGAAGGCTTGGGGGAACGGGTGATCACCGGGCTCTCCGACGGAGTCAGCCTGCGGCTTGATGGCACTTCGTTCACGCCCGTGCTCGCGCTTGGCGGGTCGAATCCCCCCAACGACGTGGGGGGCACCTACGGCGCGGCGTTCTCGAGCCCGCGTGAGGGTTGGTTGGGGCAGGCACGGCTGCCGGTGCACCTGACGCTCCACCCCGCTCCGAGCCGCCTGACGCCGTGGCCCACAGCGTTCCGTCACGCGCTGATCGCGATCGCGCCCCAGCCCGGCGCGCCGGTCGGGTCGCTCTCAAGCGAAGCGCTGGCGGTCGGCGATCAGGGCGAGGTGGCGCGCTACGAGCCGGGTAAGGGCTGGATGCCCGAAAGCCTGCTCGACTCCAGCGGGCGCGTGCTCACGCCGCGCCTGCGCGCGGTCGCCTGGCCGACCCCCTCGCGCGCGTACGCGGTCGGCGACCTCGGCCAGATGTGGTTGTGGAAAGCGGAAACGGGACTATGGGAACAGGACCCCGCGACCCCGTTCAACTTCCGCGGCAACCTGCTGAGCATTGCGTTCGACCCAAATAACTCCGGACGCGGCTACGCGGTCGGCCAGGGTGGCTTGCTGCTGGGCTACGGCAAGACCTGGACGCAGGAAGCGCTTCCGCCGCAGGTGGCCGGTGCGACGTTCACGTCGGTCGCGTTCGCCGGCTCGGAGGCGATCGTGGCCTATCACGAGCTTCCTGACCCCTCGACCAACCATTACACGGGCGGGTTGCTCGTCAACGACGGGTCGGGCTGGCAGATCGACCAGGGCGCGGCCGCGGCGATGGGCGTCAACGTGCCCTGGGCGGTCGCGGGGCTGGCGGATGGCGGCGCGGCATTCACGGCCGGAGAACCGTCGGGCTCGGGCTTCGGCGGCCTCGTGTTCGAGCGCTCCGGGACAGGCGCGCCGTGGCAGCAGACGCCGACGCCGCTGCCGGGCGGAGCCGAGCCGGGCTCGCTGGCGCTGTTCCGCGAAGGCGGCGCGCTGCGCGCGATCGCCTCGGGCAGCGTGCCGAACACCTACTCGCTCGAAAGCTTGTCCCCGCCGCCGCCGGGATTTCCGCCCAACCTGATCCCGCCCTACCCGCTCAGCGCCGAATATGGCGCCGGCCACGTCGTGCGCCAGACGCCCGGCGGCTGGTCAGACGAGGAGCACGAGCTCAACAACGTGCAGGAACCGCCCGGCCACTATGCCGAGTACGACATGGTCTACCGGCCCGACCCTGTCTCGGCCGTGCTCGTCGATCCCTCCGGCACGCAGGGATGGGCCGTGGGCGGGTTCATCGACACCGCCAACAGCAACGGCGCGCTCGACACCGCCGACGTCGAGCGCTACCCAGCCGACGGCTCGGCTCCGTTGGGTGCTGGAACATCGACCATGCCCGTCGAAAAAGAAGTCCAGGAGCATGAGCAACAGGACGCCGACTTCGCGATCGGCGGCGGGGCCCAGTGCGCCGCGCCCTGCGCCGAGCTGGCGAGCGCCGGCATCGGTCCCGACGTGTGGTTGTCCTCGGCGCTCTCGCGGGCGGCACAGATCCAGGGCGTGCGCGCGTTCCTGTACACCGGCCCTCGCGCGAGCACCGGCGCGACCGCGGGTCCCGCGACGCTGACGATCCCCTACGCAGCCGAGCAAGCACGCTACGCACAGCTCCTGGGCTCGAGCCCGATTCCCGCGTTCACCGCGGCCGCACCCACCGATCTCGACGGAACGCTCGGCGAGGGCACGTTCGCACAGGCGTTCTCCGGGTTTCCACAGCCTCTCGGCAACGGCCCGGCGGCGGGCGGACTGGCGCCCGCCGGGCGCTCGAGCGAGCAGTGCGCCGGCGCAGCGGGGTGCCAGGCCGCCTATTACGCGCTGGACTCGGCCGGCACTGGGGGGACCGTGCGCGTGATCGTGCTCGATGACAGCATCGACGTCGGCGCGACCCAGCGGGCATGGCTCGCCGCCCAGCTCCAGGAAGCGGCCCAACGCGCCGAGCCCGCGATCGTGCTCGGCAACGCCAACCTCACCGCGCAGATCGCTGGTCACGACGCGGCGGCCGCCGCGGTCGCTCAGATCCTCGTGAGCGATGGCGCCTCTGCGTATATCTATGACGCCCCCGAACAAAACATCACGTATCCGCTGCGCGTGGGCACAACATCGATCCCGACGTTCGGCTCGGGCACGCTCGGCTACATCAACCACACAGCCGAGAGCCAGGGCGGGTTCCTCGGCGCCAGCGGGTTCCTGCTGGGTCAGGTCAACGTCGCCGCCCGCGACCCGCGCACCAACCGCGCGCCCGTCAGCGCCCACCTGATCCCGAACATCTCAGAGCTCGCGCTCGAAGCCGAGAACGGCACGCTGCTGCGTCGCAGCCAGGCCGCGCTGTTCGACGCGCTCGCGCGCCGCCCGCGCGCGGGAAACCGTTCGCAGAATCAGGCCAACCGGCCCGACACCGACCCGTACATTCCGATCCCGGCCAACTGCGTAGGGACCGCGTGCGCCGGCGGGCTGTTCCCCGAATACACGTTCAGCTCATCGCGTCCGGACATTGGCGACTTCGTGCAGCCGAACCTCGCCTCCGCCGACCCGCACGCGGTGCTCCTGGGCCCCAGCGGCAAGCCGATCCCCGATCCGGGCTCGGGCCTGTTCTGCGCATACAACGCGGGCACGACGATCGTCACGATCAGCACCGGCGGACTGTCGGCCTCGCTGCCGGTAACAGTCCAGGCCGGCAGCGTCAGGCGCCCGTGCGGCACCACTCCGCTCAAAGAAACCGCCGCCACGCAGCGTTCGACGCCCGCTAAGCCGCCGGTGCCCGCCCCCACGCCCGCTCCGACCGGCGCCGCTCCGGCGGCGGCCGTGCCCCTGGTGCCGGTTCCACCGGCACCCCCGCTCACGCTGCGCGCCCCCACTCCAGCGACTCCGCTCACGCCGTTCTTTGCGCAGCCCGCCCCGACCGTGCCACTGACCGCTTTCGTGATCCCGCCTCTGCCCCTGGCAGCCCGCCCGGCTCCGCCGACCGGCAGCTCGTTCGTGACCTCGCCTGTGTCTGTTGCCGAGGAAGAAGAGGAAGATGAGGAGGCGACCGAATCGGCCTCAGCACAGGCCGCCGCGTACAGCGCCCCCGAACACGAGCCGTGGCCCGCGTATGTGCTCGGCGCCGTGCTCCTGGCCGCATTCGCCGGCGCGTCGGCGTTCCGGCGCCCGGGCGGCGGGCGGCGCGAGTTGCGCGTGGCCCCGGCCACCATCTCGACGATCCGCGCGCAGCGGCGGATGGCGCCGAGAAGCCGGCGTCCGTGGTGAGCCTCAGCGCTCATCGCTCGGCCTCTCTTTACGACTTCTCAACAGGACCGGCAGCCGGGAACGGTACGTTCAGCTGGTTCGCTCTGTCAGGGCGAGCACTGGGTGATGCATAACGTCAAAAGCGTCCATCGGTGTCTGCTGGCCGCGCTTGCGGGGGCAGCGCTGGTGGTGGTCGCCGTGCCCGCGAGTGGCGCTCTCGCTGAAACCTACGGCGAGCTGAGACACTTCGGCGCGGCCGGGATCGGCCACGGACAGTTTAAACTCACCTCGGGCACCCATGCGCTCGGCGTCGATCCAACCGATAACAGTGTGTATGTCGGCGATGAAACGAAAAAAGGCGAATACCGCATCCAGAAGCTGACCGCCGCGGGCGCATACGTGGCCCAGACAGCTGCGTTC
>Ga0070711_100000877_pt1 | contig 15841 bp, 13 predicted proteins | sample LARL53metaG_FD_65452 | JGI IMG/M metagenome (GOLD analysis project Ga0070711, IMG submission 65452) | Corn, switchgrass and miscanthus rhizosphere microbial communities from Kellogg Biological Station, Michigan, USA - LAR L5-3 metaG | ecosystem: Host-associated > Plants > Roots > Rhizosphere ... | reverse complement strand
GGCAGGCCAGGCGGTCTCCGAGCTGGACGGCAAGGCCCTGCTCCAGACGCGTGGGTGGTAACGCGGTTGCAGTTCTCGCCCTCCAGGGGGCGTTCCGCGAGCATGTGAAGGCGCTTCGCGAGGTCGGCGTCGACGCCCACGAGGCGCGCCTGCCGGCCGACATCGAGCGGGCCGCCGGCCTGGTCATCCCGGGCGGTGAATCGACGACGATCTGGAAGCTGATCGACGCCTACCGGCTGGAGCCCCCGATCCGCGAGCTGCACGGCGCCGGCCGGCCCGTGTTCGGGACCTGCGCCGGCATGATCACCGTCGCCCGCGACGCGGTGGACGGAATCCCCGAACAGCGCTACCTGGGCCTGATCGACATCGTCGTGCGGCGAAACGCTTTCGGCCGCCAGGTGCGGAGCTTCGAGGCCGACCTGGAGCTGGCCGGCGATCCCGAGCCGATGCCCGGCGTGTTCATCCGCGCCCCCTGGATCGAGTCGGCGGGCGCGGGAGTGGAGGTGCTTGCCTCGCACTCCGGCCATCCCGTCGCTGCTCGCCAGGACGGTGTGCTGGTGACGGCGTTCCATCCCGAGCTGACCGGCGACCGCCGCCTGCACCGGATGTTCGCCGGCATGGTCGCCGGCGCAGGAAGCGAGGTGGCGGCATGAGCGGCCACTCGAAATGGTCGACGATCAAGCGCCGCAAGGGGGCCGAGGACGCCAAGCGCGGCAAGCTCTTCACCAAGCTGACGCGGGCGATCATCATCGCCGCCCGCGAGGGCGGGCCGGACCCGGAGGCAAACGTGACGCTCGCCAACGCGATCGCCAAGGCGCGCTCGTACTCGATGCCCAAGGACAACATCGAGCGGGCGATCACGCGGGCGACCGGCGGCGGCGAGGGCTCGGACGCCTACGAGCCGATCTCCTACGAGGGCTACGGCCCGGACGGCGTCGCGATCATCGTCGAGGCGCTGACCGACAACCGCAACCGCACCGCAGCCGACGTCCGCTCGATCTTCGCCAAGCACAACTCCAGCCTCGGCACGCCCGGCTCGGTGGCCTGGCAGTTCGACCGGATGGGGATGATCGAGGTCACGGCGGAGGGGGTCGACGAGGACGAGCTCACGCTGGCCGCCGCCGATGCCGGCGCCGAGGACGTGCAGGTGGACGGCGGCAGCTTCCGCGTGACCACGATGCCGGCCGATCTGGCGGCCGCGCGGGACGCGCTCGAGGAGGCGGGATACCCGATCGAGTCGGCCGAGCTGACGATGGTGCCCAAGAACACGGTCAGCCTGGAGGAGGACTCGGCCCGCAAGCTGCTGCGCCTGATCGATGGCCTCGAGGACCTGGACGACGTCCAGGACGTCTATGCCAACTTCGACATCCCCGACGCCGTGCTGGAAGCGGTCGCCGGCTAGGCGTCTGCAGGCCGGCCGAGCCAGCGTGAATACGCGGCGGCCGCCAGCGATCCGCCGGCCCCGGGTGCCAGGTCTGTAAGGAGTTGCTCCCTGGGAGTACATTCGGCACGCGGTCGTTACAGGCTGGCTCCCCCCAGCCGCCACCGTGGAGTCCAGTCCACGGTTGAGGGCGAGAACGGTCAGGACAGGAAACGAACGAACGTTCGACGGCTGTCCGGGGCTCCGGCTACCCTTGACGCGATGATCGTGCTCGGCATCGATCCTGGCATGGCCGAGACCGGATTCGGCGTGGTCCGCAGCGCGGGCAGTCGCTTCCGGGCGCTCTCGCATGGTGTCATCTCGACGCCCCCCGGCGACCCGGCGGAGCAGCGGCTGGCCGAGATCCAGCGCGAGGTCGCCGCTCTGATCGGCGCCCACGAGCCGGACGCACTGGCAATTGAGGATCTGTACGTGGGGCGGAACCCGCGAACGGTGCTCCTGGTCGGCCAGGCCCGTGGGGCAGTCATGGCCGCCTGCGGGCAGGCCGGCGTTCCCGTCGCCGCCTACGCCCCGGCCGAGATCAAGACGGCGGTCTGCGGGTTCGGACGGGCCGAGAAGTCGCAGGTCGCGCAGATGGTATCGGCGATCCTCGGCCTGGCCCAGCCGCCGCACACGACGCATGCCGCGGACGCCCTGGCGGTCGCCATCTGCCACTCCCAGCGGGGGCGCCGCAACCCGCCCACGGAGCTGGCCGGATGATCGCCTCGCTGCGCGGATCGCCGCTGCGGGTGGCGCCGGGCATCGTCGTGCTCGACGTCGGCGGCGTCGGCTACCAGGTCTCGGCGACCGCCTCCGCCTGCCGGCGGGCGAGCGGACCGGGGGAGGTGACGCTGATCACGCACCTGCACGTCCGCGAGGACGCGCTGCAGCTCTTCGGCTTCGCCGAGGCGGCCGAGCGTGACCTCTTCGAGCTCCTGCTTGGCGTCTCCGGCGTCGGCCCCAAGGCCGCCCTGGCGATCGTCTCCGGGTACGCGCCGGACCAGGTTCGGCGCGCGGTGGCGGCCGGCGACCGGGCGCTCTTCACCTCGATCGCCGGGATCGGGCAGAAGACCGCCGAGCGCATCCTGATCGACCTCAAGGACAAGGTGGACTCGCTGCCGGCGGCGGCCGGGAGCGCCGACTCCGGCCCACTCGACGACCACACGGCCGCCCGCGACGCCCTGGTCGGGCTGGGCATGTCGGTACCCGAGGCGGAGGCGGCTCTGCGCGACGTCGATGACGGCCTGCCGGTCGGCGAGCGGGTGCGCGCGGCGCTGGCCGGGAGAGCGGCGTGACCACGCAGCGGATCCCGGACGCCCTGATCGCCCCCGGCGAGGAGGAGTTCGACCGCTCGCTGCGGCCGCGAACCCTGGACGAGTTCATCGGCCAGAACAGCATCAAGCGTCAGCTGGGAATCTTCCTGGCCGCGGCGCGCGCCCGCGGCGAGCCCTGCGAGCATGTCCTGCTGGCCGGCCCGCCGGGGCTCGGCAAGACGTCACTGGCCGGGATCGTCGCCGCCGAGATGGGATCGGCGCTGCGTGTCATGTCCGGCCCAGCCGTCGACCGCAAGGCGGACATGGCGGCGATCCTGACCGGCCTGGACGCCAACGACGTCCTCTTCATCGACGAGATCCACCGCCTCAACCGGGCGATCGAAGAGCTGCTCTATCCGGCGATGGAGGACGGCTGCATCGACCTCGTGATCGGGCAGGGACCGGGGGCGCAGTCGATCCGCCTCGACCTGAAGCCGTTTACGCTGGTCGGCGCGACCACCCGCACCGGCCTCCTGACAACGCCGCTGCGCGATCGCTTCGGGATCACCCACCGTCTCGGCTACTACGAGCCCGCCGAGATCGAGGCAATCGTCGCCCGCTCGGCCGGCCTGCTCAGGGTCGAGGTTGCGCCGGCCGCCTGCCGGGAGATCGCCCGGCGATCACGGGGGACGCCGCGGGTGGCGAATCGGATCCTGCGCCGGGTGCGCGACGTGGCCGAGGTGGAGCACCAGGGCGTCATCAGCGAGGAGGTGGCGATCGGCGCCCTGGAGCTGCTGGAGGTCGATGCGATCGGGCTCGAGCGGCTCGACCGAACGATCCTGCAGACGATCGCCGAGGCGTTCAGCGGCGGCCCGGTCGGGCTCTCCACGCTTGCCGTGGCGATCGGCGAGGACGCGGATACCCTGGAGGACGTCTACGAGCCGTACCTGATCCAGCGTGGGCTGATCAAGCGGACGCCGCGCGGCCGGGTGGTCACCCAGGCCGGCTACGGCCACCTCGGCATCGCCGTGCCGGACGGCGCCGGCCAGCTCTTCTGACTCGGCCGGGGGCGGGTTTTGCGATCATCCGGTGGTGCGGATCCACCGTCAATGGCTGCTCCTGACGCTCGGATCGCTCGTCTTCCTGGTTGCCGGCTCCGCCTACGGCGTGTCCCGGATCGAGACGGCGTCGCGAGGGCCGGCGTTCGACCGGTCGGCGCTCTGCCTGCGCATCAACGGCCAGGCCCGGCAGCTGCTGGGGGTGATCACCGGCTTCGGCCTGGCGGTCTCGGGCCCGGTGGTCGAGAACGCCGACGGCACCGGCCGGGCCAGCCTGACCTTCGACGTCCATGGCCAGTGGAGGAGCGGTCGTGCCCGTGTGAACTGGGTCGAGGACGATTTCATCTGGCACTGGAAGGGTGGAAAGGGCGGCGGCTCCCTGAACGTGGGCGGTACGGTCTATCCCCTGCACCTGGCCCGGGTCTCGGTGGTCGGCCCGCAGCGATACTCCGACGTGTGCGCACCAGCGAGCTCGATTACGACCTTCCACCCGGGCTGATCGCCCAGACGCCGGCCGAGCCGCGCTCATCGTCGCGGCTACTGGTCTACGACCGGGCGACGGGCGCGATCCGCCACCGCCGGTTCGCCGACCTGCTGGACGAGCTGGCGGCGGATGATCTGGTGGTCGTGAACGACACGCGTGTGCTGCCGGTGCGGCTGCGCGGCCGCCGAACGACCGGCGGCGCCGTCGAGATCCTGCTCCTGGAGCCGCGCCGGGACGGCGAGTGGGAGGCGCTGGCGCGGCCCTACGCCCGCCTTCGCAGCGGCGAGGTGGTCTCGGCGGCAGGGCTCGACCTGCGCATCGAGCAGCGGCTGGGGGAGGGCCGGGTGACGGTCACGCCGCTGACGTCGGAGCCGATCGAGCAGGCGCTTGCGGCCGCCGGCGAGATGCCGTTGCCGCCCTACATCCAGCAGGCGCCCGCCGACCCCGACCGCTACCAGACGGTGTACGCGCGCCAGCCGGGGTCGGCCGCCGCGCCGACGGCGGGGCTGCACTTCACCCCCGAGCTGTGGGCCACCCTGGGGACGCGGATGGAGGTGGTGGCGGTGACGCTGGGCGTCGGGCTCGACACCTTCCGGCCGGTCGCCGAGGACGACCTCGCCGAGCACGAGATCCACTCCGAGCGCTACCAGGTTTCGGAGGACACCGCTGCCGCGATCCGCGCGGCGCTGACCGACGGGCGCCGCGTCGTCGCGGTCGGCACGACCGTCGTTCGCGTCCTGGAGACCGTGTTCGGCGACCCGCCGGGGGAGCTCGCCGGCCGCAGCCGGCTCTTCATCACGCCCGGATACCGGTTCCGGGCAGTGGGCGCCATGGTGACCAACTTCCACCTGCCGCGCTCGACGCTGCTGGCGCTCGTGATGGCCTTCGCAGGCATCGAGGGCACGCGTGATCTCTACCGAAAGGCGGTCGCCGAGCGCTACCGCTTCTACTCGTTCGGAGATGCATGCCTGATTCGCTGACCGGCCGCTTCGACGTGGTCGCCGAGGCCGGCGAGGCGCGCGCCGGTGTGCTCCAGACCGCGCACGGCGAGCTTCTGACGCCGGTCTTCATGCCAGTCGGCACCAAGGCCAGCGTGAAGGCCGTGCTGCCGGCCGAGCTGGAGGAGCTGGGAGCGCAGATCCTGCTCGGCAACTCCTACCACCTGCACTTCCGGCCCGGCGCCGAGCTGATCGAGCGGATGGGCGGCCTGCACCGGTTCATGCAGTGGCCGGGGCCGATTCTCACCGACTCCGGCGGTTTCCAGGTCTTTTCTCTGCGTCACACGGCCACCCGCACCGACGACCAGGGCGTGGTCTTCCGCTCCGTCTACGACGGCTCCGAGCACCGCTTCTCGCCCGAGCTGGCGATGGACGTCCAGCGCCGCCTGGGCTCGGACATCGCCATGGCCTTCGACGAGTGCCCACCGGCTGATGCGACGCCGCCCGAGGTCGCCGATGCGGTGCGGCGAACGAGCCTCTGGGCGGAGCGTTCGCGTGCCCAGCCACGGGCGGAAGGACAGCTCGTGTTCGGCATCGTGCAGGGAGGCGTCGACGCCGGTTTGCGCACCGAGAGCGCTCGCGCCGTCACCGAGCTCGAGTTCGATGGGTACGCCATTGGCGGCCTCTCAGTAGGAGAGGAGCGTCTGCCGATGCTGGACACCGTGACCCACACGACCGCATGTCTGCCGGCCGGCAAGCCGCGCTATTTCATGGGCCTCGGCGATCCCGAGGGGATGGTCGAGATGATCTCCCGCGGCGTCGACATGTTCGACTGCGTACTGCCGACCCGGCTCGGCCGCACCGGCTCGGCGATGACCGCCGGCGGCCGGCTCAACCTGCGAAACGCGCAGTTCGCCGATGACCCGCGTCCGCTGGTCGAGGGCTGCTTCTGCCCGGCCTGCGCCAGCGGCTTCAGCCGCGCCTACATCCGCCACCTGATCGGCCAGCGAGAGATCGCTGGCCTGCGCCTGCTGACGCTCCACAACCTGCACCAGGCGATCGCCACCGTGGACGCTGCCCGGCGGGCGATCCTTGACGGGAGCTTTGCGTCGTGGCGGGAGGAGCGGGCCCTGGAAGCTAGAATTGCCCGCTCGTGACCGAGAAGCGTAAGAACCTGCTGATCCTGCTGCTCGTGCTCGCGGTCGCGGCGGCGTCGGCCGCTGCCGTCTCGGTGAAGGGCTTCACGCAGGGGCTCGACCTGAAGGGCGGCCTCCAGGTCGTGCTCAAGGCCGAGCCGAAGGCGGGCCAGACCGTCAGCTCGACCGAGCTCTCGCAGGCCGCAAACGTGATGCGGAACCGGATCGACCCGCAGGGCGTCAAGCAGCCGGAGATCGTCACCAGCCCATCCGACAACACGATCGAGATCTCGATGGCCGGCGTCACCAACCCGAACGCCGTGTCCGACCTGCTGACCGCCGGGGAGCTCCTCAACTTCGACCTGCTGAAGTACACGAACAAGGTGTCGCAGCAGAACGGCCAGCCTTACACGGTCCTGCCACGCGACTCTGCCTACGCCCTGCTGCGGGCGGCCGACAAGGCCGCCGGCCCGGGCGGCGCCGCCACCGCCGCGCAGTGGGGGCTCTTCGACCGAAAGACCCAGAAGCCGTACAAGCGGACGCAGCTCCTGCCGCAGCAGAAGCAGGTGCTGGGGCAGGCGGGGGTGAAGACGAAGCCGCCGGGCACGGTCTGGCTCTACGTCCCCAAGGGCACCTTCGCCGTCTCCTGCAACGCGGTCACCGACGGCTCCTGCTACGGCGTCAACGCCACAACCGGCACGTTCTGGTACCTGTTCAACCGGCCGCCGGCGAACGTCCTCGTCACAGGCCATCAGATCTCCTCGGCCCAGTCGACGACCGACCAGAACGGCCAGCCGATCGTCGCCATCTCCTACAAGAACGGCGGCGCCGAGACCTTCCAGAACATGACCGCCCAGACGGTGCAGACCGCGGGCGCGGCCGGACTCTCCAGCGGCGCGCCGAACGCGATCGTGGTCGATAACCAGCTCGTCTCCTACCCGGTGGTCTCCCCGACCCTCTATCCAAACGGGATCTCGGGCGGCAATGGCAGCGAGATCAGCGGGCTCTCCAAGTCGGAGGCCGACCGGATCGCCCTGCAGGTGCAGTCGGGCACCCTGCCGGTGACGTTCTCGACCCTCTCCGAGGACATCGTCTCGGCCACCCTGGGCAAGTCGGCGCTGCACAGCGGCCTGATCGCCGGGGCAGCCGGACTGATCTTCGTGATGATCTTCCTGATCGCCTTCTACGGCTTCCTGGGGGTGATCGCCGACCTCGCCCTGGTCGTCTACGGGCTGCTGCTGGCCGGGATCGTCGCGCTCATCCCGGTCACCATGACGCTGCCCGGGATCGCCGGCACGATCCTCACCATCGGTGTTGCCGCAGATGCCAACATCGTCATCTTCGAGCGTATCAAGGAGGAGGTGCGGGCGGGTAGGTCGATCCGCTCGGCGATCTCCACCGGCTACCGGCGCGGTTTCCACACGATCATCGACGCCAACGTGGTCACCCTGATCGCCGCCGGCGTCCTCTACGTGTCGTCGACCTCGTCGGTCAAGGGCTTCGCGCTGATGCTGCTGATCGGCGTCATCACGTCGATCTTCACCGCCGTCGTGGCAACGCGGGCGATGCTGAACGTGCTTTCCGGCTTCTCGTTCATGTCCAGCCCGCGCGTCCTCGGTGCGGTCGGCAGCGGCGATCGCTGGAAGCGCTTCGACTTCATCGGTCGCCGCCACGTCTGGTTCGCCGTCTCCGCCGTCGTGCTGGTCGCCGGCGCCATCAGCCTCGGCACGAAGGGCCTGAACCAGGGCATCGACTTCACCGGCGGCAGCCAGCTCGACTTCCCGACCGCCAAGGCGCTCTCGACGCAACAGATGACCAACATCGTGCAGCCGTTCACCGGCTCCGGCACGGTCGTCCGCGGCGTCGTCTCCACCCACGCCACCAGCGGCAACACGTTCACCCACTTCCAGGTGCAGTCGCACTTCCTCGACCAGCACACGAGCAAGCAGCTGCAGGCGGCGATCGAGCAGAACGCCGGCACCCAGCCGGGCCAGATCAGCCTGCGCAACGTCTCGGCCTCGTTCGGCCAGTCGGTGCTGCACTCGGCCTACCTGGCGATCGCGTTCTCGCTCCTGATCATCTTCCTCTACGTCTGGTACCGGTTCGAGTGGACGTTCGCGGTGCCGGTGATGGTCGCCCTCGGCCACGACATCCTGATCACGATCGGGATCTACTCGCTCTCCGGCAGGGCGGTCACCGCCGACACGGTGGCGGCCGTGCTGACCGTGCTCGGCTACTCCATGTACGACACGGTGATCGTCTTCGACCGGGTGCGCGAGAACATCCCGATCATGCGCCGGTTCACGGCCTCGAAGATCGTCAACGAGTCGCTTGCCGAGACGATCACCCGGTCGCTGAACACGTCCTTCGTGACGCTGATCCCAGTCATCCTGCTCTTCATCTTCGGCTCCGGCACGCTGACCGACTTCGCGTTCGCGCTGATCGTCGGCATCGCCTCCGGCGCCTACTCGTCGATCTTCATCGCGGCGCCGATCCTGGCCATGCTGATGGAGCGCCAGCCGGCCTTCGTCAAGCGCCGGCACGACCTCGAACGCGGCATCGCCGAGGAGCCGGCCGCCCGGCCGCGGTCGCTCGCTCCGGCCACGCCCGGCGCACCGGCGCCGCCTACGACACCCGAGCCCGCCCCTCCGCGCCGCCGCCGCCGCCGCGCTCACGGCCGTCACCGCTGACAACAGACGCGTGTACCTCTCTAAAGTTCGACTCGAGGGTGGCCGATACGAGAATGGACCCATGGGATCGCCCAATGCATCCTCCGATAGGCGCTTCTCCGATCTGATCGCCGTCATCGAAGCGACGCGGTCGCTCGCGTCGGCGAGCGACGTGGGCGACACCATGTCGCTCTTCGCGCGCGAGCTGACGCTGCTCTTCGACGCCGCCGCCTGCGTCATCTCCCGCTATGACGAGTCGACCGACACGGTCAAGGACTGGGCCGCGTTCGTACTGCCGCCGGCGACGCTCTCGCCCCAGGCCGAGCAGTACAAGCTCTCCGACTACCCGGTCACCCGCCGGGTGCTGACCGAGTCGATCGAGGTCTCGACCACCGTCGGCGACGGCGGCGACCCGGCCGAGCACGCATTTCTGCAGCAGATGGGCTTCAAGGCAAACCTGATGCTGCCGCTCGTGGTGGGCGACCAGGTGCAGGGGCTGATCGAGCTCTTCGACACCCGGGCCCGCGTCTTCACTGCCGCCGAGCGCCAGTACTGCCGGCTGCTCGCCGACCAGGCCGGTGTCGTTCTCGCGGCGGCCCGCCTGTCCGAGCAGCTGGAGGAGCAGCATGTGGCAACGGTGGCGGCGCTGGCGGCCGCGCTCGAGGCCAAGGACGCCTACACCGGCGGCCACGCCCAGGCGATCGCCGAGTTCGCGGTGGCCGTCGGCGACCAGCTGGGTATCACCGGCCGCGAGCTGAAGGCGGTGCGGATGGCGGCCCTGCTTCACGACGTCGGCAAGATCGGGATCCCGGAGTCGATCCTGAACAAGCCCGGCCCGCTGACCGACGACGAGTTCACGGTCATGAAGCGGCACACAGTGATCGGCGCCGACATCATCGCCGGCATCCCCGGCATGGACGAGGTGAAGCTGCTGGTGCGCGCCAGCCACGAGCGCTGGGACGGCCGCGGCTATCCGGACGGCCTGTCCGGGAACGACGTCCCCCGCGGCAGCTACGTGATCGCAGTCTGCGACGCCTACCACGCCATGACCGAGGATCGCGTCTACCGCAAGGCGATGTCGGCCGAGCTGGCCGTCCAGGAGCTCCGCCGCTGCTCGGGGACGCAGTTCATGCCGGCCGCCGTGGAGGCGCTCGAGAAGGTCGTCCGCGAGGGCGTCACCCAGCGCATCCGCTTCCCCGAAGCCGCCTGATCCACGCCTCGCGCCGGCGATGACTAAATGGTGCCTGGCACCTGGTAGTCACGTTGCGTGCGCAACGGTCCGAATAGCAGGTGCCAGGCACCTTCTATTCAGGCGACGGCGTCGGCGGCGCTGACGAGCCTGCCGCCGCGTTCCACGACCCAGTCCAGGAGGCGCTCATAGGCCGCATCCCAGCCGCGCGCCGACGGCCGGTCGAAGCGGTCGTTGTGCCACAGCACGGCGACCGTGCCGCGTGCCTCGGCGACCCGCTCCAGGAGCGCCGCCGCCCGCTCGAACCCGGCGCCGGCATCGAGGTTCAGGTAGCGCTCCTCGGCCAACGTCGCGTCCATCACCGCCAGCGGTAGCTCGAGAAGGTCGAGCGGCCGGTCGGCCGCCAGGTCGTAGGGGCGATAGGGATGCGAGAACCCGGCCCGCAACCCGGGCCGGTCGGCGTATCCCTGGCTCGAGTCATAGGCGAACCCGCGGGCGGCCAGCAGGGGCAGGGTGTGGTGCGGGTCGTGGCGCAGATAGTGGAAGCGAACGCCGCGCACGGGCGCGCCGGCCAGCGCCTCCAGGCGCGACCGCTGCGCGTCCAGGAGCTCCGGCCGGCGGCTGGCCTCGTAGCTTGGGTGGAGCGCCAGCTCGTCGCCCTGGCCGAGCACCTGCGAGACGATGGCTGCCCGCGCCCGGTCATAGCCAGGCCCGTCGGCCGGATGCGTGCGCCCGGCCATCACGAAGTGCGTCGAGCGGGCGCCGCGCAGCGCCTCCAGCTCGTGCATGCGGGCGAACGACCAGTTGGGGTCACTTCCGCGCAGGCGGTGAAGCGGCGCCGCGGCCAGGCCGCGTAGCTCGGTGGCCAGTTCGGACGACCGGCGCGCGGTTGCAGCGGCCCTGGCCCGGGCGGCCGCCCCGGCGAACGCCCTCGGGCCGCTCCAGCGCACCGGCACGTCGATGTCGTGGGTCAGCGCAACCGTGAACGGGCGGTCGGCGGCCGCAGCGCCCACCGCGACCCGGAAGCGCTCGGCGAGGGCGTCCACCGCCGGCTGCTCGGGATCGGCCAGCGCCGCCGAGGCCGGGAAGCGGCCATGCCGGTCGCGCGGCGACCCCGGCCGCTCCTCCCACCGCGAGAGATGCCAGAAGGCGCTCGCCACGACGTCCTCGACCCCGTCTCCGAAGTCGAGCAGGCCGCCTAGCCCGGGCGCCGGCCGTTCGGCGGAGCCGGAGGCGAAGTACTCCCAGGCCCGCTCGGAGCCCGCCAGCCGGGTTCCCGGATAGTCGACCTGCGGCGCCTCGGCACAGGTCGACGCGAGCGTCTCGATCGCCCAGGCGGCCTTCTCGCGAACGCCGGCGGGCAGGTCGTCCAGGCTCACCGCGCGCCCCGCCGAAGCATGCCGTACCACTGGCTGACGGCCGGGCGGGGGTCGCGCAGCGAGAACACCGGCTCCGAGAACGGCGGCCGCAGCGGCGCGGCGAAGGCGCGCAGCGAGCGCCCCTCGGCGCGGCTCTCGCGGACGTGCCCGGCGAGCGCCACCCAGCGGCGATGTCCGGGCCGCTGGACGGCCGGCTTGACAGGCCGGCCGAGCGCGTCCAGGTAGGCCATCGCGACCAGGTCGACGCCGCAGTCGGCGGCCAGGCCGTGCCACTGCCAGAGGCGGGCGTTCACCTCCATCAGCTTGAAGCGCCCGTCGCGCGGATCGCGCTTGAACTCGACCTGTGACGTGCCGTGGAACCCGAGCTCGCGGAGCAGCCGCAGAGCGGCGTCGACGGCATCGGAGTCCCACACCGCCTCGCCCACCCGGCAGGTGCCGACGCCGGCCGGCATCTGCAGCAGCTTGCGGCCGCAGAACACACCCAGCGGGCGGCCGTCGCGGGCGATGTAGCTGCCGACCGTCCACAGGCAGTCGTCGCCGCCCGGGATCAGCTCCTGAAACATCGGCTCGTCGGCCGCCGCCTCGCGGTAGGCCGCGACCAGCTCGGCTGGCTCGCCGGCCTCGACCAGCGGCCGGCCGTGGCGGCGCTTGAAGTCCGTGCCCAGGGACGGCTTCATGACCGCCGGGTACGGGATGTGGTAGGCCGCATCCCAGGCGGCGCCCTCCGACTCCGGGTAGGCGGTCTGGGGAAGGCCAACGCCGGCCCGCTCGGCGGCGGCATACTGGAACCGCTTCGCCTGCATTGCCTCGAGCAGCTGCGGCGGCCCGGCCGGCAGAAGCAGCCGCTTCTCGGCCGCCCGCACGACCCCGATCAGGTACTCGTCATGGGTCGGGATGGCGACCGCCGGCCCCGGCAGCGCGGCCGCCAGCTCGCGCAGGAACTCGGCGAACGCCGCCGGTTGCGCGGCCGGATCCGGGCAGACCACCGGCAGCGCCAGCCGCGAGCGCAGCCCGAGCGCATCCGGCCGGTGGTCGACCGCGATCACCGGCACCCGCAGCCGGGCCAGCCGGCGGATGGCCGAGAGCCCGTTCACGAAGCCGCAGTCGAAGACGATCGCCGGCGGCTTCGACGACCCGCTCAGATGCCGGTCGAGCCGGCCGGCCAGGGGCTCACCGGCCATCTACTCGTAGCCGAGGTCGCGCAGCCGCTCCAGGATCCGCGCCTCCTCGTCGTCCGAGTAGACGCCGGACTCGCTGGCTGCCGCCGCCGCCGGGGCGACCGACCGGAGCTCGTCGGCAGCTTCCAGGATGCCGTCGATGGGCGGCTCGATCCCGTCCGTTGACAGCCCGTGCAGGCGCAGGATGGTGGCCGCAAGCTGGACGATGCTGCTGCCGTCCGGCGTTCCGCCGACGCGGATTCCCGGCCCGGCGGCGGCCAGGATGCCATCCACGCCGTGGTGCCCCGAGTAGCCGTAGAACGACTCCGGGTCGAGCCGCTCGTGGCGCTCGAAGGCCTGCGGCCAGGCCCGCCGCGACGACTCCACGTGCACGCGCTCGTCACGGGGAATGATCACCAGCTCGGGCGCCTTGCCGGCGTGCTCGCCGTGGTACAGGTCAGAGCCCCGCAGCACCTCGAACAGCGGCTCGCCGGTGGCCGGGTGGGGGATCTCCGCCAGCTCGCCGGCCAACCGCTCGCGGTAGGCCGCGTCGGTACGGGCGCCGGTCACCTCGCCGAGAAAGATCTGGCCGCCGGTGGCGAAGCAGTAGGCGCGGGTGCGCCCGAAGTCGATGTCGGCGAAGGCGCGGTCGGCAACCGGCGCCGGCAGGCCGGGAACGCGGTCGAGCAGGGGCGCGTACCAGCCGCTGGTGCGGGCGAGCTTGCTGTCGACGCGGGCGAGCAGGTCGAGCCGGGTCCGGCGCAGCTCCTGCAGCGAGCGTCGCCGGTAGCGGAGGTGCCCGTGCTGCTCGAGCCAGGTGTTGGCGTGGAACGTCCAGTGGATCGGCTTCATCCCGTGGTCGGACATGACGATCGCCGTCGGCTCCTCGCCGTAGAGCTCGCGGGCGCGTTCGATCAGCTCGCCGCAGACGCGATCGACGGCGCGGTAGACCTGCACCAGCTCGTCGCCGGAGCCGGCCTGGCCGTGGGCCGGGTGGTCGGCCTCGAGGCGGGCATAGCCTAGGTGGCCGGCGAAGTCGGTGGACATGAAGTCGACCGCCAGCAGGCCCAGGTCGGGCTCCATCTCCATCGCCATCCGGCAGACGTCGCCGATCTCGTCCACGTGCTCGACGAGCAGCCCGGCGAAGCGCTCGAAGTCCTCCCACCAGCGCTCCTTCATGGGGTGGTGGGCGGTGACCAGACGGGGATGGGCGGCCCGGATCCGATCGCGGGCGGCGGCGGGCGTGATCTGGGGCTCCGACGGGCCGCCGTAGCCGGTGACCAGGACGCCGGCGATCTCCTCGCCGGGATAGGTGAAGGGCACGGTCACGAAGGCCGAACGGATCCCCGCCTCGCCGAGCGCCCGCCACACCGGGGCGCCGCTGCGGCTGGCCGCGCTCTCCACCCGCGAGAGGCTGCGGTTGGGGTTGGAGGAGAAGTTGAAGATCCCATGCGCGCCGGGGTTGAGGCCGGTCAGGAAGGACGACCATGCGGTCGGCGTGACCGCCGGGATGGTCGAGCGCAGGCGGCCGAAGGCGCCCCGCTGGGCGAGCCCGGCCAGCGTCGGCAGCGCGCCCTCGGCGAGCAGCCGGTCGACCAGCTCGGGGTCGGCCCCGTCCAGTCCGAGGACGAGGACCCTCACGCCGGCACGGCGACCGCGCGGCGCGCGAGCACCCGCCGGTAGACCGCCTCCATGGCCGGGCCGGGCGGGCCCAGCCGCTCGCGGACGACCCGCTCGTTCCGCTCGCCGTAGGCGCGGCGCAGGTCGGGATCGGCGGCCAGCTTGCGCAGCGCGGCCGCGCAGGCCTCGGTGTCCCGGCAGTCGACCACCTCGCCGCCCGCGCCCTGGGTGATCCACTCGTCGATCGTGATCGCGTCGCCCATGATCATGGGCAGGCGCGACGCCATGCACTCGATCATCGACGCCGGCGTGGCATCGGTCGAGGCGATCGAGACGCCGAGATCGCAGGAGGCGCAGAGCTCCGGCAGCTCGTCCGGGCCGGCGAAGATCTGGACCAGCCGGTCGCGCAGGCCGAGCTCGTCGATCAGGGCGTCGATCTCGTCGCGGATCCAACCGCCGCGGGCGGCCATCACCAGGCGCAGCCGCGGCTCGTCGCGAGAGACGCGGGCGAACGCGTTCAGGAGCACGTCCAGGTTCGTATTGGGGCGGTAGTTGCGAAGCGACAGGACGACCAGCGAGTCGTCCGGCCAGCCGTAGCGCGCGGCCAGCCCAGGCCGCCGGTGGTCAGGCGAGAAGCGGTCGGGGTCGCAGTACCAGACGATCCGGTCGATCCGGTCGGCGGGCGCGCCCAGGCGGGCCGTCTCCTCGGCGTTCCCCAGCGACGAGACGACGAAGTGGTCGCCGGCGGCGATCGCCGCCGCCACCCGCCGCCGGCCTCGTTCGCGCTCGCGGCCGTAGGTGAAGATGTCGGTGTTCCAGGGACTCATGACCAGCGGATGGACACCGGCCTCGGCGGCCCACCAGCCGTAGGGCAGGAGGTAGTGGGCGTGCACAAGGTCGACGTCGAGCCGGGTTGCCAGGTTGCGGATGGCGCGTGCGAAACGGAGCTTGCGGACGCCCTTGATGCGGGTGCCCAGCTCCAGGTTGCGGATCTGGTGGGCGGTGATGGAGTCCAGCTCGCCCGGCCGGTCGCTGATCCGGTCGGAGACGATGTGCACGTCATGGCCCAGCTCGGCCAGCCGCCAGGCCCAGCGCAGGAAGATGATCGAGCGGCCGTCGCCGACCCCCAGGATGCGCAGTCGCGTCGCTGCCATGGGCGCCGATTCTAGTGATGCCGGGGTCGCCGACCCCCCGGTACGATGCCGCGCGTGACCGCCAGGCGAGTGATGATCGTGGGCCTCGACTGCGCCCCGCCGGAGATCCTCTTCGACGACATGCGGGCCGAGCTGCCGGTGCTCTCGGGCCTCATGGACCGGGGCGCCTGGGGGCCGCTCGAGTCCTGCGATCCGCCGATCACGATCCCCGCCTGGTCGTGCATGACCAGCTCGAAGGATCCCGGCACGCTGGGCGTCTATGGCTTCCGCAACCGGGCCGACCACTCCTACGACAAGATGACGTTCGCCACCGCCGACAAGATCCACGAGGACCGGCTGTGGGACATCCTGAGCCGTGCCGGCAAGCGCTGCGTGGTGCTCGGC
>Ga0070711_100000876_pt1 | contig 15842 bp, 13 predicted proteins | sample LARL53metaG_FD_65452 | JGI IMG/M metagenome (GOLD analysis project Ga0070711, IMG submission 65452) | Corn, switchgrass and miscanthus rhizosphere microbial communities from Kellogg Biological Station, Michigan, USA - LAR L5-3 metaG | ecosystem: Host-associated > Plants > Roots > Rhizosphere ... | reverse complement strand
CTTTGGCAGAGCTTGATCCAGTCGCGGTAGACGGTCGAGTAGACCCTGTGACGCCCTTTGTAGCGCCCCTTCGGCGCATGGACCTCCCGCGTCACGCCTGGGCCGCCCGGACCTGCCCCTCAGAGGGAGGATGAACCTCCACGACCTTCTCGAGATCGACTGGCGCATTCAGCGCGCTCAGCATGTCCGCCTGGCCGTACGCGCCAGCGGTGGACTCCCAAGCCCGCAGATTGCCCTCCAACTGCTCCAACGTGCCGCGCTGACCGGCGTCGAATGTATAGGCCACGAGCTCCTTGGCGAACTCCTCGACCTCCTCCGGGGAGAACGCCGCCAACCAGGGGTATCCGGTCTGCATCGCCCACCGACTCGGCGGCGAATCCTGATGCTCGTTGTAAATCGCCAGGAAACGGCCCGTCTCTGCTACCTGCTCCAGCAGGCGCCGCTGGAAGTCCGCTATACCCTTGACCTGGATGACCAGCAGCTCGCCATCAGAGTCCAGGACCTCTTGGGGCCGGTCCTTCGCCCGATCGAGCAGTGTCCGATAGTCACGCTGGATCTCCGTCGGACCCCATGGCGCCTCAGCACTGCGCCCTGACGCACGATCACGCATCGGCGCTACGCGCACGGGCATTTGCTTCTCTCGGCTTCCGCGAGCCATATCAAGCCCTTTCTACATAGGAGCCGTGTAACGACCCCTTCCAAAACACAATCTTTTACAGATCTACATAAACTTCTATGTAGAATACCAGACCCAGGACTCTGCCCGCCCCTGGATCACACTCAAAAGCGCCACCTCAGCGCCAACAGGTGCGGTGACCGGCGCCGACAGCAACCGACGCAGCATCTGGCTCACGGGTCACCCCCATCAGCCCCACACCCGGACACGCGCACCCGACGACAGAGTCGGGGGCCGGCCTTGCACCTCTCGCGCGCCCGGAGAGGTTCGGACTCCGGACTTCATTCCTTGCTCCTCACGCCGCATTGCGCGCGCCGCCTGCGCAGGACGCAGAATAAGGGCGGATGAACCTGCTCGGAACCCTGCTCGGCGGGCGCTACCGCCTCGATGCCGAGATCGGGCGCGGCGGCATGTCGACCGTGTACCGCGCGTTCGACACCGTGCTCGAACGGCCGGTGGCGATCAAGCTGATGCACCGCGAGATCGCCGCGGACTCCGACCAGCTGGAGCGCTTCCGGCGCGAGGCGCGCGCCGTCGCACAGCTCAACCATCCGCACATCGTGACGGTGATCGACGCCGGCGAGGAGCCCTCCACGCCCGATGCCGCCGCGCAAGGCGAGGAGGTCGGCACGCCCTACATCGTGCTCGAGTACGTCGAGGGCGAGACGCTCAAGCAGCTCATCCGCCGTGAGGGGCCGCTCCAGATCACCCAAGCGGTGGCCTATGCGATCGAGATCGCGCGGGCGCTCGGCGCCGCGCACGAGCGCCTGATCGTGCACCGCGACGTCAAGCCGCAGAACATCCTGATCGGCAGCGAAGGCTCAGCCAAGATCACGGACTTCGGGATCGCACGCACGCTCACCGAGGAGGGCCTGACGATGGACGGGCGCGTGCTCGGCACAACCGACTACGTCTCGCCCGAGCAGGCGCTCGGGCAGCCGGTCACCGGGCAGTCCGATCTGTACTCGCTCGGGGTCGTGCTGTACGAGATGCTGACGGGCGCCGTCCCCTTCAGCGGCGAGACGCCCGTCGCAGTGGCGATGCGCCACGTGCGCGAGCAGGTGCCCGACGTGCAGTCGCGCCGGCCCGAAGTCTCCGCGGCGACCGCCGCCGTGGTCGAACACGCGACCGCCGCCGACCTCGCCCAGCGCTACCCCGACGCCGCGGCGATGGTCGCCGACCTGGAGGAGGCGCTGGCGATCGAGACCTCGCGCTCGGGCCAGGTGACCGGCGAGGTCACGAGCGTGCTGCGCACGTTGCCGCGGCGCTCGCGCCGGCGGCTGCCCTGGCGTATGCGCCACCCCGCCCGCTGGGCCGTGTCGCTGGCGCTTCTCGGAGCGACCGTCGCGCTTGTGCTCGTGCTCGCCGCCGGGAACACCCACCGCGGCGTGCCCCCCAACGTCGCGCCGCGACACGGCCTGCAGGCCGTCCGCCTCGGTCAGACCGCCGCGCACGACTACAACCCGTTCGGCACCGGGCCCGAACACCGCTCGCAAGTCTCCAACGTGCTCGACGGCGACCCGAACACGACCTGGAGCACTGAGCACTACGTCGAAGGGACGCTCGCCAGCAAGCCGGGCGTGGGCGTCTACCTCGACGCAGCCCCGGGCGTGCGCGCGCGCGCGATCGAGATCCAGACGCCCACTCCCGGGCTCACGGCCGCGATCTACGCGTCGAACGGCTTCCGCGACAGCCTGCCCTACGGCGATCCGACGCCACTGACGCAGCGCGGCTGGACGCAGCTGGCGCCGGCGCAGACCGTCCGCGGGCACACGACGATCTCATTGAGCAATCCGAGCAAGGCCATCCGTTACCGCTACTACCTGATCTGGATCACCGCGCTGCCGCCATCCAGCGAAACGGCGGAAATCTCCGAGGCGACGCTGTTCTCGTGAGCGCCAAAACTCGCGGCGGCGGCGATCGGCTGCTGGCTTTCCGCGCTTCCTAGTGCCGGCGTGCGCGGCGCTCCTCGCGCCGCTCGATCCCCAGGCGGCAGAGGCGATCGAGCAGTTCCGGATAGGAAACGCCAGACGCGGACATCAGCTTGGCGTAAACGCTCGTCGGGGTGAATCCGGGCATCGTGTTGAGCTCGTTGACGAGCACGGAGTCGCCATCCACAAAGAAGTCCACGCGCGCAAGCCCATCGCAGCCGACCAGGGCGAACGTCTCGACGGCGAGCTCGCGGACGCGCGCGCGCGCCGTGTCGGAGATGCGAGCCGGGATGACTAGATCCATCCCCCCGGGGGTGTACTTCGCGGCGTAGTCGTACCACTCGCCGTCGAACACGATCTCGCCGGGTTCCGACGCGAGCGCTTGCGCGGCGCCCGCGTCCCGTTGCGCGAAGGGCAGACCGAGCACGCCGCACTCCACCTCGATGCCGGGTGCGAGCGCCTCGACGATGGCGAGCTCGTCGTGCGCAAACGCCTGCTCCAGCGCGTCCGCCACCTGAGCGGGCTCAGTGACCTTGACGATTCCCACCGACGAGCCGAGGTGGGCGGGCTTGACGAACACCGGCAGCCCCAGCTCCTCGATCTCTGACAGCACGCGGGCACGCTCGGCGCGCCAGCGCGACTCACGCACCCCGACGTAGTCGACCTGGGGAACCGCCGGGATCGTCGCCGACAGCAGGCGCTTGAACAGAACCTTGTCCATGCACAGCGCCGCCGCCGCGACGCCGGCGCCGACGTAGGCGACGTCGAGCGTCTCGAGCAGTCCCTGAACGGTCCCATCCTCTCCGAACGGGCCGTGCAGCGCGGGAAACGCGACCTGGACCCCGAGCAGGCCCTCGCCCGGGCGCACGCTCACCGGCTCGCCCTCGTGTCGCCACCTGCCGTCGCGACCGATCTCGATCGACACGACCTCGTGCCCACCCGTGAGCAGGCCCTCGCGGATCGCGGCGCCGGAGGAGAGCGAGACATCGTGCTCGGAGGAGCGCCCGCCGGCGAGCACCGCGACGGTGAGCGCGGCGGCATCGTCGACCGGGCTCATCCGCTCGACGCCGGCGGGGTCGGGGTCGCGGGAGGAGTCGGCGAGGTGGTTGTCGGGGTGGTCTGCGGCGCGAGCGCGCCGATCGCGATCGTGACCGTCGCGCCCTTGCGGGCCTTGTGGCCGGCCGCCGGGCTCTGCTTGAGCACGATGCCAACCTGCGACGCTTCGGTCGTCGTCTGGGTGCTCGCCTGGGGAGTGAAACCAGCCCGCCCGAGGGCGGCCGCGGCTTGCGCCTCATTCTGGCCAACCACGTTCGGGATCGCCACTTCGGTAGGGGCTTGGGCCACCGTCAGGTTGACCTTGCCACCGACGGGCAGTGAAGAGCCCGCGGCGGGAGACTGTTCGAGCACGGTGCCGGGGGACTGTTCGGTCGAGGTCTCCTTGGTGATTTCGCCGACGGCCAGCTTTGCGTTTGTCAGCGCCGATTCGGCGCCCGTCCTGGACTGGCCGACCACATCGGGGACGCTCGTCTGCGCGGGGCCGCCAGAGACGAGTACCTTGACCGAGCTGCCGGCCTGCGCCACCGTCCCCGCCGGCGGATCGGTGGAGATCACCCGTCCGCTTGCCACTGTGGCGCTCGGCTGAGTTTCGGTGGTGGGCTTGAACCCGGCGTCTTTCAGCTTGGTGGTGGCCTGCGCCGCGGTAAGCCCGGCGACGTTCGGCAGCGGAGAGTTGCCGGGGCCGGTCGACACCGCGATCGTCACGCGCGCGCCCTTGCCCACGACGCTGCCCGCGGGCGGCGTCTCGCTTATGACCACGCCACTCGCCACGGTGACGCTCGTGGTCAGCGCGGGAACGGGGATCAGGCCGGCGTTGCGCAGCGTCGCGCTCGCCGCGGCTTCGCTCTGTCCAGTCACGGCAGGCACCGTCACTCCTCCATCTGAGGACGGGCTCGATAGCAGCAGCACGACCACCACCACGGCCAGTAGCGCGGCCCCCCCCAGCCCCCAGAGCAGGCGCCGGCGGCGTCTGGACGCAGCCTGCTCGTCCATGCCACCCGGTGGGCCCGGCGGTGGCCCATCGGCGGGCAACAGCAGCGCAGCCGGGGGCACGCCGGTGGACGGCGCCATGCCTGCCGGCGCCACCCCTTGTGCGGCGGCCCCGGACGCCTTGGCCCCGGACGGCGTGGCGCCCGAGAGGGGGGTGGCGAAAATGGCTGTCGCGGCGCTCGCGGGCAGGCGCTCGCGGGCGGCCTGCAGGGCCACGATGAACTCCTCAGCGCTCGCGTAGCGCGCCACCGGATCCTTCGCCAGCGCGCGCAGCACGACTTCCTCGAGGGCCGCTGGCGTCGCCGGGTTCACCGCGCTGGGGGGCGGCGGTTGCGCGGAGACCTGCTTGAACGCGATCGCCACCGCCGTGTCGCCGTCGAAGGGAACGACGCCGGTCAACAACTCGTACAAGATCACCCCGACCGCATACAGATCCGACGCGGCGGTGACGGCGTGACCCTGGGCCTGCTCGGGGGAGAGATACTGGGCGGTGCCCATGATCGAGCCCGTCAGCGTCATGTCCGACGCACCGGCCTGCGCGATGCCGAAGTCGGTAACGCGCGCGCGGCCCTCCTCGTCCAGGATCACGTTGTGGGGCTTGAGATCGCGGTGTATCACGCCGCGCGCGTGCGCGAAGCGGGCGGCCTGCAGGATCTGCGTGACGATGTCGATCGCCACCACTGGGTCGAGCGGGCCCTGCTCGCGCACGAGCGCCTTCAGCGAGCGGCCGGGGACGTACTCCATCGCGATGTAATACGTGCCGTCCCACTCGCCACGGTCGAAGATGCCGACGATGTTCGGATGCGACAACCTGGCGGCGCTGGAAGCCTCGCGGCGGAACCGCTCGACGAACTCCTGGTCCTCGGCGAAGTGATGGTGCAGCACCTTGACGGCCAGCTGACGGCCGAGCAGCTGGTCTTCCGCCAGATACACGTCGGCCATGCCTCCAGAGCCAAGACGCGAGACCACCCGGTAGCGACCGTCGATGATCGTGTCCGGCTCAACCATCGTGCGCCTCAGCCATTGAGCACCGCTTCCATCACCTGGCGCGCGACCGGCGCCGCGAACGCGGCGCCCTGGCCGGGGACATCCTGCAGCGTCACGGCAATCGCCACGCGCGGGTTCGAGGCGGGCGCGAACGCGATGAACCAGACGTTGTTGAGGGCAGTCCCGATCTGTGTCTCGGCGGTGCCCGTCTTGCCGGCCACCTGTATACCCGGGATCTGCGCGGCCGTGCCCGTGCCTTCATTGACCACGGCTTCCATCATGGTCGTGAGCGAGGCTGCGGTCGACGGTTTCATCACGACCGCTTGCACGCGCGGGCTGACCCGCAGAACCGTGCGCCCTTCGGGGTCGACGATCCGTCCGGTCAGGTGCGGAGCCATCAGCCGGCCGCGATTTGCGACGGCCGCGGCCACCTCCGCCATCTGCAGGGGAACGACCTGGAGCTTGTCCTGGCCGATGCCCATGCGTCCGACGTCGACGAACAGGCTGGTCGGCGAGATCAGCCGCTGACCACGGTACTCGCCGCTGGCGGACATCTGTTCGCCCGGATAGTCCAGCTGCGGTTTGCGGTCGAAGCCAAAGCGGTTCATATAGCGGGCGAGGGTCTGCTTACCGATGTGTTCGGCGACCTGCGCATACACCGTGTTGACAGATTTGACGAGCGCTTCGGTCAGCGTGAGCTCACCGAAGTTCTCGTGCCCGTCATTTGACAGCGGCACACCCGAGACCGAGATGCCGTCGCGGCCGCTGACGCGCGTCTGCGGCGTGTACTCGCCAGAGTCGATCGCGGCGGTGGCGGTCACCACCTTGAACGTCGAGCCGGGCGCATAGCCGAACTGGGTCGCGCGGTTGACCAGCGGTGTCCCGGCCAAGTCGCGCGCGAGCCGCCCGTAGGCCCGCGGCGAGCGCAGCAAGTTCGGGTCATAGCTCGGTGTCGAGGCCATCACCCTGACGGCGCCGTCGCGCGGGTCGAGCGCGACGACCGCGCCTCTGTGTTCTCCCAGCGCCGCGACCGCCGTGCGCTGGGCGGTGGGGTCGAGTGTCGTAAGGACTTCATCGCCCTGCCTGCGCTTGCCCTGCAGCTCATCGAGGATCGCCTGCAGGTTCGTGGCGCTCGTTTCGCCGTCGAGCGCGGGGTTGCGATAGCGCTCCAGCCCCGACTGGCCGAGGTTGGTGAAGGAGTAGCCGATCGTCTGAGCGAACAGTGAGCCGGTCGGGTACGTTCGCCGATATATGCCTTCGCGACCGCGCACGCTACGCGCGAGCACCGCTCCCCCGGTGGCCAGGATGCTGCCGCGCCGCGTGCGTTCCTGCTGCAGCAGCGTGCGCTTGTTCAGCGCGCTCTGACGCAGCGACGCGGCTTCGAAGATCGTCCAGCGCGAGGTGAACGCGATCAGCAGCGCGAACAGCACGACGACGAACACATACAGGCGAACGATCGGCTTATTCACGGAGCTGTCCCAGTTCCAGCCTGCGCATGAGACCGGTTGCATCGCTTTCAGAGCGCAGCGAATGGTCGAGCAGCGTGCGCCTGCGAGCGGGGGACAGCGTCGAGGCGCTCACCCCGGTGACGTAGTCGCTGCTGTACAGCTTGATTCCGCCGGGCAGCTGGTAGGGCACCCCACGATAGAGCGTGACCAGGCCACGGCCGTTGGTGCCGACGAAGTACACCGACTGCAACGCCAGGTAGGCGCCCGCGACGATCAGGCCGAGCACGACCACCGCGATCGCCGCTGCCGCCGCCCGTCTCGCGCGCGCAGCTCTGCGCGCGCGGCTCGGCTCGCCCGCCGGCACGGGCATGCGCGGGCTACGAGGTTGCACGGGCACCGGCGCGGTCCGGGCCTCTCCATCCAGCGCGGGGCTTTCAGGCACGGAGGGATCCTCCAAGCGGAACAGCACGACCGTGATGTTGTCCCGCCCACCGGCCTCGTTGGCGGCCGCGATCAGCGCCTCGCCCGCATCGCGCAGATGCGGATGCGAGCCCAGGATCTCCGTCAGGCGCTCCTCTGCGACCATCGTCGTCAGGCCATCGCTGCACAGCAGATAGACGTCGCCCGCGCGGGCGAGGAAGGAGCGCGTATCCACCTCGACGGCCAGCTCGGGCCCGAGCGCGCGTGTGATCACCGAGCGCTGCGGGTGATCGACCGCCTCCTCGGGGGTGATCTTGCCCTGGCGCATCAGCTCGTCGACGAGCGAATGGTCGTCGGTCAGGCGTGCCAGCTCGCCATCGCGCAGGCGGTAGGCACGACTGTCGCCGACATGGGCGATCGCGATCTCATCGGGCGCGACATACGCCGCCGTCAGCGTCGTGCCCATCCCCGCGTGCTCGGCGCTCGAGTGCGACAGCTCGTGAATGCGCGAGTTGGCCGTGCTCGCCCGCGCCGCGAGGTCGCGCTCGGGCTCGGCGGAGTCGCCTAAGCCCTGCTCGAAGACGTCGACCGCGATCTTCGACGCCACCTCACCCGCCTGGGCGCCGCCCATCCCGTCGGCGACGACGAACAGCGGCGAGCGCGCCAGCAACGAGTCCTCGTTCGCCCGTCGCTGGCGGCCCGTGTCGGTGGCGGCGTACTGTTCGGCGACGCGCAGCACGGTCAATCGACCTCGAACGTGAACTCGGAGTCGCCGATCCTGATGCGATCGCCGGGATGCAGGGGCCGGGGCGTCTCGAGCAGCTCCTCGTTGAGGTAGGTGCCGTTGGTGGAGCGCAGATCCTCGATCACGAGGATGTTGCCCTGCGGGTAGACGCGCGCGTGGCGCGAGGAGGCGAATGGGTCCTCGAGCCGGATCTCCGCCTGCTCGCCACGGCCGAGCACGATGTCCCCGTCGAGGTCGTAGATCATCCCGGGATCGTGTCCCGGCGCACGCTCCACCGCCAGCCTGGGGGCGCGCCCGATGAGGCCGGCGACGCCGGCCGTCGAGGCCGCGTGCAGGCCGGTCGCGTCGGGGGGCACCGGGGCGCCCTGAGCCTGAACGGAGGCGGACCCGGCGCCGCGCAGGTCGCGCAGCGCGCTGCGCGCGACCCACAGCAGGAACAGGTAGAGCACGGCCAGAAAGCCGAACTTGAGAGCCACCGATACGGGCGCGAGCGTGGTCATGAGATGTCGAACACGATCTCGGTCGAGCCCAGCTCGAGACGATCTCCCGCGCGCAACGACTGCGCTCCGTGGACATCTCGGCCGTTGACGCGCACGCCGTTGGTCGAGCCCAGGTCGGCCACGGTCCAACCGTCGGCGCTCGGGCGAAGCTCCGCGTGCCGGCGGGAGATGCCGGTGTCGTCCAGCACGATGTCGCAATCGCGGCTGCGCCCGATCACGCCACCCCCGGGTGGCACCTGCAGGCGCGTGGCGCCGATCGACAGCAGCGCCCGCATGGGACGTCGCGCCTGGGCCTCTTCGACGGGGCCACGGACGCGCGCCGAGGTGCTGTAGATCATCGTCTGTCCATGTTCGTCGAGAGGCTCGACCGGATGCCCGCCGCCGGCCTCCGATCGATCGTCACTGTGACCGCCCGCCCGGACGAGCCGGGCCTGGATGCCGAATTCGCCGAGCGACAGGGCCTCGTCGGTATGGAAGGAGATCAGCGGCTGCGAGGCGAGGATCAACTCCTCGCGGCGGGCGTGCTCGAGCAGGTAGGCGCACAGCTCATCGATCACCTCCTGCTCGACGCCCTCGTAGCGGGCGCGATCCTGGGGCGAGAGCCAGACCGAGTACTCGTTCGGGGCGTACGTACGTGAGACCGAAGCGGTGCGATGCTCGTCCATCTCACGCGCGAGCTTGTGCGCCAATTCGATCGGGCGCACCTCCGAGCGGAACACACGCCCAAACACGCCTTCGACGAGATTGGCGATCGTGGTCTCTAGTGCTCTCAGCAGCTTCATGGCAGGGCCTAGTCGTAGTCGGCCTTGGTTCGACCTCGGTACAGAGGACTCTAAGGGTGACGAACCGAGACCGGGCCGCGCAGCGCGCGAGCGGCGACCGCGACGGTCGCCCCGAGGAGCGCGCCAAGCACAGCGCCCCGTGGATGCGGGAGGGGCGCAGCGATGGACAGGCCGGCGTCGAAGTAGGGCGTGGCGGCGAGCAGCGCGGCCGACCACGCCACCGCCGCGAGCGTGTCCAGAAGCGCGCCGGCGCCACGCACGACCCACGGCAGCACAGCCGCGCCGGCGGCCCACAGGAGCGCGCCGAACAGAACGCCGGTTGTGAGTGCGGGGCCGACGACGTGTGTGGCAGCGCCGCCGAGCGAGCTCTCCCACACAGCGCGTCGCGGCATCCCCGCGGATGGCCCCAGCCACAAGCGCGCACCGGTTGAGCCATCGACGAGCAATGGCCCGGCGAGGATCAGCCACCAGTAGCCAAGGGCGCCCAACGCCGCGCGCTCTGACCAGTGCGAGGCCTGGCCGGCGATGGCAGGATACGCGCCGGCGAGACCTACAAGACCGAGCAGCGGCGCGAGCCCGCCCGTCAGCCAGCCGACGCCGGGACGGGGGCCCATCAACAGCAGGGGAGCGGCCATCGCGGCGAGCACCACCAGCGCAAGCCCGGGGTGACCGCTCGAAGCCTGCCAGACGGCGATGGCGAGCACGCACCCAAGCCACACCACGCGGGGCAGCAGGCGTCGGGGGGCAGCGGACACGACACCCTGACTCAGGGGGATGGCGCGATGCTGGGTCGCGGCGGCATCGTGGACAGCGGTCGCGGCCCGATCCGCGGGATGCGGCACGGGGGCGCGTGGCCCGATCCGCGTGCGCAGCAAACCGCGGCCCCGCCTGGGACCCTCCGCCAGAGCCCGCTCGAGGGCGGCGCGCAGCCCCTCCAGGGTTCCACGGGTCGCGGGGTCGACGGCGAGGGCGGTGGCGAGGGCATGCGACAGAGCACGCGGCAGATCGGGGCGGCGAGCCTCGAGCGCGGGCAGCGGACGCCCGATGCGCCGCGCGGTGGCCGCGGGGGTGGGTCCACGTACCGGATTGACGCCGGTCAACCCCTCATACAGCACGAGCGCAAGCGAGTAGAGGTCGGTGGACTCGTCGACCTCGCGGCCTTCGCTCTGCTCGGGAGCCATGTAGGCGAGCGTGCCCAGCGTCTCTCCCGTGCGGGTGAGCACGTCGACGCCTGACAGGCTGGCGCCGCCGAAGTCCGTGAGCTTGACTGGCGTTTCGCGCGCCTTGAGGTCACGGGGGACGAGCACGTTCTGGGGCTTGACGTCGCGGTGAACGACTCCGCGCGCATGGGCGTGGGCGAGCGCCTGCGCGAGCGCGATGCCGATCTCCAGGAGCTCATCGTCAGACAGCGTTTCCGCGGCGATGAGCTGCGCGAGGGTGTCGCCGTGAACCAGCTCGGAGACGAGATAGAACGCGTCGTCGTCTACATACGCCTCATACAGCGCCACGATCGCGGGGTGCGCCAGGCGCGCGGCGGCGAGCGCCTCGCGGCTCGCTCGCTCGCCGGCGAGCGGCTGCTCATAGCCGTTCAGCCCCTCCGGCGAAGGCAGATCCGGCGGCAGGGGTATGCGCTTGAGGGCGACTTCGCGGTGCAGCAGCTCATCCTGTGCACGCCACACCACGCCGAACCCACCAGCCCCGAGCCGTTCGAGCAGGCGGTAGCGGCCGTGCAGAAGCGAGCCGTCCCGAACATGCTCGTGCTCGCGCCCGGCGCGCGAGCGACGATCCTGGACGAGGGTTTCGAGCGAGTCCACCAACTGGCGCGTTCGCCGGCCATAGGCGCACTCCCTGCACGATCGGCGCAGGAAAAGGCGGACTGACCGAGAAGTTGCAGGATCACAGGCGATGCGGCGGCAGTCATACTGGTGCCCTGCCTTGAACAAGTCCCTGCAAAGGAGCACATAGCTTTTGTCGTTCTTTGACGACGGCGAGGAGACAGAGACTCGCCCGGCAGCCCGGGCGCCGCGGGCGCCGCAGAGGCCCCGTCCGCGCCGTCCCCAGCACGCTGGCGGCGCAGGCTCGCATGACGAGCACACCGTGATGGTGCGCCGGCGTGTCGCGGCCGGCGCCGGCGTCGTGCTGCTGATCGTGATCGTGCTGATCGTCAACGGCTGCCTGAAAAGCCAGAAAACCGATGCGCTGAAGAACTACAACCGCAACGTCGGCAGGATCGTCGGTGAATCCGACCAGCAGGTTTCGCGGCCGCTGTTCTCGACGCTGTCCGGCGCGAGCGCAAAGCCGACGGGCGACGTCGAGACACAGATCAACCAACTGCGCCTCGAAGCTCAGAAGCAGGCCACCGAAGCAAAGGGGCTGAGCGTTCCCGGGGAAATGGACGCGGCCCAGCGGGATCTGCTGCTGACGCTGGATCTGCGCGCCGAAGGCGTCGAAAAGGTCGCCACCCACATGCGCACCGCGCTGGGCGGACAGGCCAAACAGGCGAGCACGCTGATAGCGGGTGACATGGAGAGCTTCCTCGCCTCGGACGTGATCTACTCCCAACGGGTCGCACCGTTGATCGCGCAGACGCTGAAGAGCGGCGGGGTCGAAGGTCAGACCGTCGCCGGCTCACACTTCTTGCCCAATATCGGCTGGCTGGAACCGGCCACGGTGCTCGCCCGCATCACCGGCCAGTCGCCGAGCTCCGCGCAGAGCGGTCAATTGTCTCCCGGCAGCCACGGCAGCGCGCTCGTCGGAGTCAGCGTCGGCGCCAACACGCTGGCGAGCGAACCGACGTTGAATCACATCAGCGGTGGATCCAATCCGACATTCACGGTGGCGGTCGAAGACGCGGGCGAAAACCCCGAGACGAACATCAAGGTCGACGTGACCGTGACCGCTCAGGGCAAGCAGCTCAAGGCGACCAGGACGATCAACTCGATGCAGGCCGGGACGAAGGTGAACGTGGACATTCCCGTCGAAAAAGTCGCCCTCGGCGTCGCGTCGAAGATCGAAGTGTACGTGGAGCCTGTGCCCGGGGAGACCAGCGCCGAAAACAACAAGAACACCTACCTGGCCATCTTCGGGCCCTAGACCTGGGAGGGATCGGCGAGGTGTCCGCGCCGACTGGAGCACCTCGATCTGGACGGAGTCTCCCGCGCACGAGCTCCTCGGCGATCGCTAAGTTGTGGCGATGAGCGTAGTCCTCGCCGCGATAACCGATACGCAGGGGATCGTCGCGATCGCCGCCGCCGCGCTCGCGGTGATCGCGCTGATCGCCTGTGGGGGGCTGGCGATAAGCGTGCGCAAGCTGAGGCGCTCACAGCGGCTCGTGATCGGTGAGCGAGGCGAGCGTGACGTGGTGGCACACGCAGCCGCCATGGAGGACGCGTTCGAGGCGCTGCGGGGATACGTCGAGGACGTGGCGGCACGGCTCGACGGGCGGCTGGCGGGTGCGGAGACAGCGCTGCACGGCGCGATCGCGCACAGGGCGTTGGTGCGCTACGACGCTTACAACGAGCTGTCCGGGCAGCAGTCGATGTCGATCGCGCTGCTCGATGACGCGCGGTCGGGGATCGTGCTGTCGTGCATACATCACCGCGACCAGGCGCGGGTATACGCCAAGCAGGTGCACGGCGGGCAGGGGGAGCTCGAGCTGTCGCCGGAGGAGGCGGAGGCGGTGCGCCTCGCGCTGAGCCCGGCGGGGAGCGTGGAGCAGGCCGATGTCGCCAGTCAGCACGCCGGCTAAAAGCGCGGGGGAGTCCTCGTCGTCGGGCCGCCCGCGCGTCGGGTATCTCGGCCCGGAGGGCACGTTCACGGAGGAGGCGCTGCTGGTGAGCGTCGAGCCGGACACCGTGCGACCAGTGGCGCTGAGGACGATCTACGACACGATCGCAGCGCTCGCCCACAGGGAGGTGGAGTGGGCGATCGTGCCGATCGAGAACTCGCTGGACGGATCCGTGAGCGCGACCCTCGACCTGCTGGCCGCGGAGGAGAGCGGTCTTCAGATCGTCGGCGAGGTGTTGCTGTCGGTGCGGCACTCGCTGATCGCCGCTTCGCAGCTGGCGCTGACCGAGATCGAGACGGTGCTCACCCATCCGCAGGTGCCCGGCCAGTGCGAGCGGTTCCTGCGCGGGGAGCTCGGACACGCACGGGTGCTACCGGCCAGCTCTACGGCCGAGGCGGTGCGAATCGTCGCCCGCGGCGGGCAGCGCGGACAGGCGGCGCTCGGGACCGTGCTGGCCGCCCAGATCTACGGCGGGACGGTGATCCGGGAGGGAGTGCAGGACAGAGACGACAACGAAACGCGATTCGTCTGGCTTGCTCGGTCCAAAGAGGGCGCTGGGCGAGCGGCTGGCGACCACCAGCCGCCGCTGCGCTTAGGCGGCGGCCATGGCGAGTGGAAGACGTCGTTGGTGTTTTGGGGCCCGGGCGCGGACAGTCCCGGCTGGCTCGTGCGCTGCCTGGACGAGTTCGGGAGGCGGGAGATCAACCTGACGAAGATCGAGTCGCGTCCCAAGCGCGAGCGGATGGGGAGCTACATGTTCTTCGTCGACCTGCAGGGTCAAATCGGCGACGGCCCGGTCACGGAGGCGGTGATCGGATTGCAGGAGATCTGCGAACAGGCGCGCGTGCTCGGCTGCTACCGCGCGAGTCAGAGTCCCAACGAAGCCTCGGCGGGGAGGCGTAGAGCCGAGAAACACCCCGCGACGGATTGCCACGGTGAATCGGCGGCGCCGCTACACTCCGGCGCTACAGATGGATAGCACCGTTCCACCTGTAGTACTCAGGTCCGTGCCGCCACCAGAGCACCGGCGGCGCGGGCCTGACAGTGGCCGGGTGCTCGTCTTGAATGCCACGTACGAGCCGATCAACGTGTGCTCGGTGCGGCGCGCGGTGGTGCTGCTGTTGAAGGACAAGGCGGAGCTGCTCGAGCGCGGGCGCTGGGAGCTGCACTCGGAGAGCTCGACGATCGCGCGTCCGGTGGTGATCAGGCTGGTCAGCTACGTACGGGTGCCGCGCGACGCACACCGGCGCAAGATCACCAGACGAGCGGTGTTCGCGCGCGACGGGTGGGCCTGCCAGTACTGCGGGTCACGCTCGAACCTGACCGTAGATCACGTGATCCCACGCTCGAAGGGCGGCAGCTCCAGCTGGGAGAACATCGTCGCCTCATGCGCGCCATGCAACCGGCGCAAGGGCGACCGGCTGCCGCGCCAGGCCGGGATGCATCCACGCCGCGCGCCGCGCACACCGCGAGCGGAGGTCTTTATTCACGTCGCCTCCCCGACGATTCCGGCGGCGTGGCTGCAGTACCTGCCCCAAGCGGCCTAGACTTTTGAAGCGCTCCCTCGACGCCAGCAGGTGCGGTGAGCGGCTTGGCCGGCAACGGACGAAGGAGCTGGCTTACGGCTCACCCACAAAGCCGCCCCCGACATCCACACATCCACACGTGGCGAGGGGCACCCCTCGACAGGATGCCCCTCGCGGGCACGGCTGTGACTGGAAAGACCGAGACGGCTCGTTGCGCTACTGCCGGAGGGACCAGGTCCGGCGGTCGTCTCGGGGTGTCCCGGGTTGGATTCCGCTAAGCGGTCCAGCCTGTCCGACCTAGCGGCCGGTCACCTCCAGGGTCCCGCGAGAACTGTGACTAAGCGTTTGGACCACCTCCTTTCTCTGGTCTGGCCAGAGTAGCGGACGCGGATGACGAGCGCGAGCCTATTCCTCGATCGGCAGCTCGTCGGGCGGAGCGTCGCTCTCGTCGGTGTCGACCACCAGCGCGACGGCGCTGACGAGGTCGTCCTCCTTGAGGTTCATGGCACGCACGCCAGTCGCGCTGCGGCCCTGCTGGGAGATGCCGCCCGCGGAGGTGCGCTGAACCATGCCACCGACCGAGATAAACACGAGCTCCTGGTGCTCGCGCACAACGAGTGCCCCCGCCAACCCCCCCTTGCGCTCGGTCAGGCCGATCGTCTTGACGCCTTTGGCGCCGCGGTTGGTCTTGCGGTACTGGCTGATCTGCGTGCGCTTGCCGTAGCCGTTTTCGGTCACCACCAGCAGGTCCATGTCGTCGCGGGCGACGTCCATCGCGATCACCTGCCCGTCCCTGCCCACGTCCATGCCGCGCACGCCGGTCGTGTCGCGCCCCATCGCGCGCGCGTCGGACTCGGCGAAGCGCACCGTCAGCCCGGCGCGCGAGACCATGATGATCTCGTCGTTCGGGTCGACCGCGCGCACCGCCAGCAGCTCGTCGTCGTCGCGGATCTTGATGGCGATGATCCCGTCCGCTTTGATCGGCGTGTTGTAG
>Ga0070711_100000873_pt1 | contig 15854 bp, 13 predicted proteins | sample LARL53metaG_FD_65452 | JGI IMG/M metagenome (GOLD analysis project Ga0070711, IMG submission 65452) | Corn, switchgrass and miscanthus rhizosphere microbial communities from Kellogg Biological Station, Michigan, USA - LAR L5-3 metaG | ecosystem: Host-associated > Plants > Roots > Rhizosphere ... | reverse complement strand
CAGCAGCTCCTGTTGACCATTTTCACACTCCGTTATCTACTTTGATAGTATATAAACATCAGGATGGTTTATCCAACCTGCGAATGCTCAACTCCAATTTGTTTGTATTCATTGAACACGATAAACTAATTATTGCGAGATGAATAATAAAAACTCCTGTATATAGGTGAAATAAAGAGTGCACGTGTACGTCAAAACATTGGGAAAAATTGCAAGCAGATATGCTCCTACCAGACTCCTTTCTTTTCATTCAGTTCATGTGTTTATAATATTACAGCTAACAGAAAAAAAGGGCATGTACGTAGAAACTCATTGTGTAAGGAACTATTTCTTGGAGAAGGTTCTGTCAGGGCATTAGTAAAACATCTCAATGCCGAGGGTATAATAGAAAGCACCAAAGTTGGCACAACAACTACTTCGAAGGGAAAAAGGGTATCTAAACAATTATTGTCTTCAATACCTGCCGAAATGAGCTTATCAATGTGTTCTGTTGCTATAAGTAAGTTCAACTACGCAGTATTGTTAAAAACAAAGCCGGTTGTATCTACTATAAATCCGGTCTTGCTCTCTTGTCTAGTATATTTAATTTCTGGTCTGGCGATTGAATAGAACAAGTCGTCGTTCCATTATCGTAATATAAACAATGATTACGCAGCTATAACTATAAGATGTGCGAAACACTTTTCTTGAGTTCTGTGGCTGTATCATTCCTTGATTTACGATTGGTGGGCGCAGGTATAATTGGATAGTATTGCTGCTGTACACTTTAATCCTAAGATAGTTCGTTGAAGAACGAAAGTTTATTATAAATAAAGTCAAACAACATCAGCTTTTGCCGCTTCTATCTAATTGTTTCAACACTTTGGAACCATTTACTTTAGGTTGAGGATATTTTAATTTCATTCTATCTAAAGTGTTGACGATGGTTCGTGCGACCGCCCAATTACGGAACCACTTTAAATTTGCAGGGATAACGTACCATGGTGCCCATTGGGTGCTACATCTACTCAGAGCTTCTTCATAAGATTCCATATACTTATCCCAAAATCTCCTGACAAGAAGATCACTTTCAGATATCTTCCAACGTTTTTTTGGATCCTGTAATCTCTCTTTAATTCGTTTTTTCTGTTCATCTTTGCTAATATGCAAAAAGAATTTTAGTAATGTTACATGATTCTCTGATAAGTATCTTTCAAAATCATTGATCTGTCTATATCTCAGACTCAACTCATTCTTCGGAACCAAATTACGAACACGAACTTCTATAACGTCTTCATAATGAGAGCGGTTAAAGACAGCTATTTGACCTTTTGAAGGAATTGCCATATGAACACGCCAGAGATAATCATGCAAAAGCTCTTCTTCAGTTGGGATTCTAAATGACTTTACATAGCAACTTTGAGGGTTTAATGCTCCCATTACATGACGAATTGTTCCATCCTTACCCGAGGCATCAACTCCTTGAAGTATAATCACGAGAGAGTGGCTCTTAGCCGCATAAAGCTTGAATTGTAATTCGGACATTTGACTAGAAAAATGAGCCAACTCACTTTCAACATCTTCCTTTCTCTTGCCATCATCATAGCCAGTATCCCAATCCTTTAAATTCAACTTTTCTGTTGTTTTTTCTGGCTCTATAAGCAATTTCTTATTCAGTCCCATCGGTATAGTTAGTCATTGGTATCCCATTTAAATTGCGAGATATCTCTTGCTAGATACTGCGACAGAAAAACGTTTTATTAGTTCGTTGCCAACGTTAGCAAACCTTAGCACCAATGGAAACAGGCAATAAATGTCGATAACCCGCAACGCCGGCCGATACCATACCAGTTGATTCGATTGGTAGGCTAGATTCTGCAAGTATTTTGAGTTTGAGTTTGACTTGTCTCTAGCGAGAAGATTATTTACATAAGTATCTGTTATTTGTGTGGTGTGTGGTTGAAGTCTTCTTAGCAAAGCATCGGTTTTCGGGTTAGTTCGTTGTGCTCCTTCTACGCGTTCTGTATAAGCGTAGTGCTTTTGTTTTTCCTTCGATTTTAACTACGCATCTTTCAGGAGGCGTCTTCACACTAAGTTGACAAGATCGGTAGGTTTCGATCTGAGCTTTTATTGCGATTAGAGAATTCAACAATTACTCCGGTCACTGGATTATAATCAAATGAATAAGCGTCATTTGAAGAAATTGGTATCCATTCTATTGCATTTTCTTTGCATAGAGGACATTGAACAACAATAAAACTACTTCTCAAGTTAAGATAGGATGCACACCAAAAGCATGAATTACACAATAAGAAATCTGTTTTTTTGATTGGTGAAGTGGTCCTACCGTCATGTGGACTATTACTTTTTGGAAGAGAGTGATAAATTGTCTCGGCAGAAGACATTAAACGATAGGCGCTTTCGTACTATAAAACTATCCCTAGAGTTTTGTCTTAACATTAAAGTATTAATAATTTGACAATATTCGCTTCCCTACACCTGTCAACGAAACTGTGACTCTGTCATTGTTTAAGTGGATTAGTGAGACGGATGATTCCATCGGGTTGCCACGTCGAGCACATTAGATAATCCTAGGTAAATGGTATAATGCTTGTAAAGAGAGTGATTTTAAGTCTCAGGAACGATTCTGGTGACCTATCCAAGTCTGCGATCGAAAGTGTTTTCTTTTATTATCGTCAGTACAACCTCATGAGTGTCTATATTCCCAACACTCCTTATGTTCTGCGGCATCTTGTAATCTAGAGCTAAGGATTACCTGTACCCCTTTTCCCTCCTCTGTTATTAACTAACCTATTTGGCGGGTGAGCAGCGATATATGTAAAAGGCGCCTCTTTTAAGGATTTTAAATCGTTATGACCTAAAAACGTAATTCGTAAAGCTTTCAGCATAACATTATCATAATATTAGAACCTTAGAACCTTAAAGTTACCAATTCGAATTACCTGGGTTCATATATATTAGTGTGTGGTTCAAATAGAATCAAAGGAAATGAAGTGGTGATAATATAATGCGATGTAAAAGCTGTAACACAACATTACATTATCACACTGCCGGGATGACATGCCGTAACTGCGGGCTAAGTGTTGATCATGAATTGTTACTACAGGAGAAATGTGTTTCATGTGAACACCTGCTAGAAGAGTCTGAAAAGACAACGGGCATTTGTGTTTTCTGTCAATACGATATAGTGAAAGGCAGTAAATAATAATTTCAAAGAAATAAAATCATTAGCCGAAGTGACGTAAGTTCTATATATGAACTAACTGTAAGAATGATTAAGGTGGGAGGTATTGGATGCTATTCGTGGAATAATTACTACGCAGAAAGTGTAACTTACAAGAAAATACATCCAGATATCATTAGCTGACGCTACTACGAGTATTATCTCTACAATTAGAAGTAAGGCGAAACCTGTGTGGTTTAAGCACTGGATCTTTGAGGCACACGCTCAGATTATAAACCCATTAATAAAACCACTAATTATCATTATTTAGGTTTGGAATTTGGTTAGATCGTCGCTTGCACTTAAAAAATGGTTACCATTAAGCATAGTAGGAGCAGCGATTTCTTTAATTACTGCATTATTACTAAATGTACCTCTGGGAAAAACGATTGTAGCAATTGCTCTTACCGGAGTCTTGATATTCAGTGGATTTCTTCTGAGATCGTTTGGAAAGGGAAAGGAAGAAGGAGAGGAGGAATTGGGGAATGAAAAGGATACAAAATAATGCAAAATAATAAGGGTGCAACCTATGCTGTATGTGATATTCGAGAGTTCTCGCTAATATCACACTTCTCGGTAATACAAATAATATATCATATATATCTAGCAAATTAGAAACATGAATATATATTGTCATTAGACCTGAAAAATCTACTTCAAACAGCACTATGGTTTTTGAGACGAAACGATTGGGATATGATCAATTATTACAATTTTTTGGCACCGTATTTTCTGCGTGCAACTGGAAATAATATGTTAAACTTTGGCTTCTGGACTGATAACACCCAAAATCCGAAGGAAGCACAAAATGAATTATGTAGATTAGTTGGAACGTTTGCTGAATTGGATTTGGCAAAGAATTTGGTAGACATAGGAAGCGGATTCTCAGAACCAGCAATGCTTTGGAAATCAGCTTATACTCCATTAAATATTATCTGTGTAAATATCAATTTTCTGCAACAAAGACTTGCTTCAGAGTTGATGAGGGAGAGAGCAAATAATCATGATAATAGTAATAATAATAATAATCAAAATCAAAATCAAAATATTATGAAGAATACAATCTCTTCCCGATCACTACTATCATCATCTTTTATTGCCAATACTATTACTAATGTCACCGAGATTATGCCACTGGTGAATGCTACGGCCAAAATCCTGCCATTTCGAGATAAATGCACAGATAGAATGATAGCTCTAGAATCTGCGCATCATTTCAAACCCTTGGTTCAATTTATACAAGAGTCAAGGAGAATTTTGGAATACGGTGGTCTACTTGTTTTAGCCATACCTGTTATGAAACTATCTAAATACAATTCGATATTAACACCTACCATGCTAGAGTTCATGAAACTTGGAATCCTCTCATTCTTGTGGGCATCGGAACACTATGAATTGAAAAATATAGAATCGATGGTCAATAAAGTTGGATTTGATATTATTGATATCCAATGGATAGGATCTAATGTGTACGAGCCTTTGGCAAATTACTATATGCAAAATAGAAGCGTGATAAAAAACATGTTGTTGAAGAACGAGAACACATCGCTATTATCATCATATTTTCTTAATATTTCTTATGACCTATTTGAAAAAATTGTCTATAAATCAGCATTGAAAATGAAAGCAGCTTATCAAAAAGGAATCATCGATTATGTTCTCATAAAGGCAAGGTCAATTTAGAATAATGCTTACTAACTCCCAAGTAACAACGAACCTTAACTGATTATCTTTCAAATATCGATGAATATGTTTCTTGTAAACTAAGTGCGTTTGACAAATTCGATGATACTACACAGTAACCTTAGTGTTACCAAGTACGCAGGAAATAACCACTAGATTTAATTACAATATATACAAATTATAGACCGAGAAAGAAAATTGAGTATCAGTAATAACAGGCAGTTCATGCTTAATCAACTAGTATGGATTGGAATATCATTTGGCATAAGCTTGGCTATTTCATTACTGTTACCGTTCCCAGTCTCTCTGGTTGCAATATTTGGAGTATTCATTTTGCTAAATATCTATATGAGGAGCATAATCATGAGAAAAATGGGTGGTCGTGGAGCAACAGGAAAATTAGGCTCAATGTCTTCTATGTTTAGCAGCAATAACAGTTCAGCATTGAAGTATTATTGTATAAGCTGCGGGACACAACATAGGGAAATTGCCTGTCCCAGTTGTGGCTCGAAAATGAAAAAAGTCGGATTTTAATTGAATCTTGAATAAAAAATGGTTTGTTCTTCCTATAACGACAACATAAACACACTGAACCATCTTTTTTCAGTTGTAAGCACAAAAATGCCGACGTAGTCGATTCCAACTCGAATTGTAAATCCAATTTCAGTACCTGTAACTTCTGCCTCTAAACCGTAGTCACCGAGTTGTTGTTCTATCCGTAGACTCTATCTCGTCTAACTATCTCGTTGAAACGCGAAACAAGAAAAATATTAGATATAGTTTCGTAAAAGGCGGTTATGTGTGATCGGAATGAGAGTGACTGCGAGCGTTTGTTTTGTGGTACAATTGTCTAAATATTATGTTATCTCAAGAGCAAGGGTTTGGCAGACTTTATAGCATCTGTTAGAGAAGCGTACCTAATACTATATTATATTCACTGTTTCTTTCATCATGTTACGCTTTTGGTGAGTAGGAATCACAGGAAAAAAACAAATTTGTCCTCTGAGGTCAAAAGAGATAATACTGAATCGGTTTACGACGAATTTTTATCAACAGAATTATCCACAGAAGCTGAAGCATAAATAAAACCTCAATGAAACAGTAACAATACTTATCGCAAATCTTATCTTTTGAAAGTCTTTCAAGAATGATACATGATCATTAAAGAGGGACTAACAATAATTGACCAGACTCATTAACTAACGATTATATAATTGAAACCAATTTAAGACGTAACACAATAGGTATGAGCAATTTGCGTATTAGCAGATCTTCTATTTTTCTCATAATAAGCATTGGATGTGGCTTCATATTTTCAACACTTATCATAATTGCAATAATCATTCCCTCGGATGCAGTATCAATGACATCAAAAAATATTACTACCGCGGCACCATTACCTAATTTTAGTTTTGCAGCTGCAGGTGATTGGGCCTGTAATTCTAATTCGATAACTACGGTGAAAAACATTGCAAAAATTAATCCAAATTTAGTATTAGGATTAGGTGATTATTACTATAGTGATTATCTCAACGAAAGCAAAAACCCTGACTGTTGGTTTAAAATAGTTAAACCAATAGACGAAAAAATGAGAATTGCGATAGGTAATCATGAGAGCGAATCTCCGTCACTTTTAAAACTATTCATGAGCCATTTCAATCTTACAAATGAATACTACTCATTTAACTACCAAAATGTTCACTTTGTTGCACTATCAACAGAAATACCACTTGGTATTGGTTCGGAACAATATAATTTTGTGAAGAGCGATCTTGCAAAAGCAGCATCGAGTCCAAATATTAATTGGATTATAGCATTCTATCATAGAAAGGCATATTCTTCACCATCTATAGTAGCACCATATGCTACGGTAAGAGATACTTATCACCCATTATTTGACAAATATCACGTTGACCTTGTTCTGAATACAGATATGCACAACTATCAAAGATCTTATCCTATAAAATATAATAGCACTAATTCAACCAAACCGGTAATAATAAATAGAAATATGAGTAATTACACTAATCCACAAGGAAGAATATACGTAATAGCAGGAACTGCGGGTGCCCATCTTTTTCCGTTATATGGAAAGGCTCCTTATGTAATCACTCAATATCTAGTACATGGCTTTCTAGATGCAACTATAACGAATAGTGGAAGGACTCTTAGTGCAAAGTTCTATGCTAATGATGGATCTGTCAAAGATCAATTCACAATCAAGAAGGTTCAGATAGCATTCTTTCCAACTGCGAATCACTGCAGAGTTGTAATTAAAGGAAGTTAGGGTCTAGGACTCAGAAGGAAGTTAAAGTTGTGATAGAATACCTAGAATAGAGTAAAGCCTGAACTTCTATTATATATGAGGCCGTTTCAATCCGTTCGACAAGTGCCTAAAAATTCATAGTCGATCCTTGAGTAAAGCAAAGGCGGTGGAAGAGCAGAAATGAACCACAGTATTAGCCACCGTATTGATTCCACTTAATGAAATGTAGCCGTTATTCTGTGTGGAATCTGAAGGGGGTACCGATATGTTTCAACCGCGAAATGTTTTAGTGTTTTTTTAAGTAAATTCAATCCCTTTTATCTTCTCAATCTTGTTATCAGTTGCCATTTATTGAATTAAATCCACTTCTTGTGTATAGTTTTTGTGTAACAGAACAAGAGCAGCAGGAAATATTATCCCATATACAAACAGAATTTCTAATCTAAATTAAGAAAAAGAAAGGGAAAGAGTAGGTGATATAGGAATTGAAATTAACCTTTAGAAGTGCACCACACCACCTATATCCACTCATTGAGAGCAAAGAATGTCCCGCATCTTCACTTAAGCTATTTGGATATCCTCTGATTGTAAGAAACATAATGATGGCTCAAAAGTTTATGAGTGTCGATACAATTTGTCTGCCTGATGAATTCTCGGATGCTTCGAGATTAATTCAAAATTATTTTCCAACGCTTAACCTGAAGGAATTTTGCGATGATAACCGTGGTTTTGAAAAATATGCCACCAGCATCAACGCGCCTACTCCTCTTAATTATCATTTTGCTACACCGCTGCAAGGCCAACATAGCAATTTTGAGATACCTATAAACTCACTAATCCACAATTCTGGTTTGTCTAATAATAGTAACCATAATTATGATAATAGCAAGGAACTTGTCGTTGATGTTCTTACCTATCCCTGGGATTTTCTTAAAGCAGTTCAGGATGTTCTACGCAGCGAAATAACACACACTGTAATATCTCCAATGGCAACAGTTGCCAAATCAAGTATTATTAATGGACCATGCATAATAGAAGATGATGTCATAATAGATGATTTTTGCAAAATTGTAGGTCCTCTCTATATCGGAAGTGGAAGTTTCATTGGCATGAGTTCCCTTATGAGAAAATCTATGTTGGGCATAAATACAAGAATTGGATTTAATTGTGAAGTTGCAAAGACATATTTTGAAGGTCATGACAGAATTGCGCATCAAAATGTAATATTGGATAGCATAATTGGCAGAAATGTTTGGTTTGGCGGATATTCCGGAACAGCCAATGTTTTACTCGATAGAAAAAACGTGAGATATCAAATTGATGATAACTTGGTAGATACCGGCACCGACCACTTTGGAGCAGTCATTGGCAATAATTGTACTGTCGGGGCTTCCGTAATTATACTACCAGGCAGACAAATTCAACCAAATACAATAATTCAAGCTGGAACTATTGTTGGAAAAAAAACCACCTAAAGCAGGTAAGTGTTGATAATCCCAATTTTAAATTAATGTTATACTGCAGTGAAGGATGACATTACAGATATTAGGATAAGCCTTCAAGAGTGAAGTATTCATCTCAGGTCAAAATTATTACTATCAAATTACGGATTCCTTTTTCTGAAGGATGTAAAGGATGTTTGGATCTTGCTGGATGATCGTCAGATTTTTAACTTTAGATAAACTACTCTTTTCATATAACACCCACAATCTAAATCTAATGTTATTTATGGTTATATACCTAAAATGGAAGAAGGGAAAGAGATATGAAGTTAAGACGTGAACACATTTTTGTGTTGGCCATAATTGCTGCGATCATTAATCATAATTGAAGTGTCACTCTATCTAATACCCAAATAAAACTTATTTTCTTTAAATTGGATTTGCATTGCATTGGCAAATCTTCATTCTAGAGACTAAGATTTGAGCAAAGAATACTACTAACGGAAAAGGTGCTACATTTATCAACGAGACTAGACTTTATAGTTAAGCAGTAATTATATCAATATTAACCAAGATGGAAGAAATTCTGCGCACCAGATTGAATTAATTGGATTTATCATTTAAATTCCCCAAATATATTCATTCTTTTTGTAGATTGTAGGTTACCACGGACCTGTCTGGCCGAAGGTCTTTTTTCTTTAGATGGGAAATCAATCGCTTAAATAACACTATCTCGTTATTATTCTTGAAGGATATGCCAGCAGCAAATGAATCTCCAACTGGTTATCCAAATCCTTCGGATCAAAATATTAAAGCTGCTGCCCCTGAGGAAGTATCTTTCATTAGATCGCAAGATTATTGTGTTTGTTTTGTTGATATAGTCGATTCTACAAGGATTACTTCTAGTATTGATAATCCAGAAAAAGTTAGGAAATATTATGGGATATTCCTTAACACGATGGCGGCAATAGCCAGAAACTTTGGAGCCAAAGTAATAAAGAATGTTGGGGATTGCTTGATCTTCTATTATCCCGAAACATCAGATTCTTCTGACAAGTCTTCCTTTAAAAATGTGATTGAAGGCTGTATAACGATGATAGAAGCTCGTGACACAATTAATGAAAAGTTGCATGAAGACGGATTACCCTCTCTTAGCTACAGAATTAGCGCTGATTATGGTAGAGTAGAAGTTGCTAGATCAACTACGTCAGAAGTCGATGACTTGTTCGGTCCGACTATGAATATGTGTGCAAAGATAAACTCAAAGGCATCACCAAATGGGTTAGCGATAGGTGATGGCCTACATAAAGTTGTGCAATCATTCTCTCTGCTTTCTTCGCTTGAAGAAGATTATTATCATTTCGAGGAGATAGTAGGATCAGAAGACCAGCAAGGTGAATTTAACAACTATCCTGTATTCGCTTTACACCGTAATGATAGGAATACATTTAGTCAGTCTGAGACAATGCAGGAGCGAAAACATACTCCAACTATATTGCTAGTAGACGACGAAGAAGACATTCTCTACACTTTCAAGACAGGCTTAGCTTGTGAAGGCTTTAATGTTGAAGCGTTTGCAAACCCTATGGAAGCACTGACGCACTTTGCTATGGTAAATCCGTCTCATTATGATTTAGCTATTTTAGATATAAGAATGCCTGGCCTCAACGGATTACAACTATATTATAGATTGAGGGCAATTAATAGAAAAATCAAGATACTCTTTGTATCTGCTTTAGATGCTGTACCGGAGCTTATAAGTATACTACCTGATGTAAAGTCTACAGATGATATTATAAAAAAACCAGTTACAATTGGTGATTTTGTAAGTGCTGTAAACACAGCTCTTGCGTGAACAGCTCTTGCGTGAGTGATGCACAGATACAGCCTAAGAGGTTTTAATTCAATCTAAACGCAAAGAGAAAAAGAAGCCATTAGCTGAGAACGAGGAGTCAATGCTCCTCGGTTACCTTTTTTTAATCCGTCTTCTTTGATTTGGGCACCATAACCATCTTTCTACTTCCTAACACTTCATAATGCATATATTCTGATACAATTACGATAATAATCAAGTCTTTTCTATCTTGATTATATACGGAGCTAAATATTATTTCTTCGTGTTTGCCAAGTCTCTGTGGGACAAATAAAATGTAAGAATTCGACACCTCATAGCACTCCAAAATTATTTAAGATCCCAGTGAGACAGAAGGAGAATCGGATGTAAGGTAGTTTAAATTCAACGCTCAAATAACCTCATAGTCTCTACTAGATGTCTTTGGCCAAAGATCTTTTTGATACTAGTAATGCAATAGAGTTACGAGATGCTTTGAATGGAGTGTTGCTAAACTCATCAAGCTTTAATTGGAAACTTTATGAGGCCTTCGCCGAGGCTTATTCAGTTTACTTGAATATACTCTTCAAAGAAAGTAATACTTCAAAGGATTTAGGAGAGTTCGAGCAAATCATAAGAAAGAATATTGGCAATATATTTAACACAAAATTCAGAGACTACAGCTTCGTTAACATCCTTTCAGATGCAGTTTCTAGCTACTCAAATCTGGCTAAGGTCACAGGTTTTGGGAAGACATATCAACACCTATCCAATCTATGGTCAGTCTGGAATAACGATTTCGTAGAACCACTAAGAGATACACCCTCGAGAACGCCTTCACATAGGGTAGGTAATTTGGAGAAATACTCTTTCTTCCGATATGATCATTATAAGACAAGAGAAGGAGATAAGAACAAAGATAGAACATACCCAACAACACCTTGGTGTGTTGGTGCAAAAGGTTAACTACTACTACCAGCAATATCGACCACTTTTTTTATCTACTAATCGTCTATGCTTTCATAAATAGGCACTACATCCTTGATCTTCTTCCAGAAGTAAGTGTAGTAGGAAATTTGCTAAGGCAAGGATTTGATATTTTTGCTACTGATTGTGGTACCCCTTCTGCTTATGACAAGGATTTGACTATGGGTCACTTTGTAAATCGCCATATGGATAGCTCTGTTGATCTGATAAGAGAGATTACCAAAACAGAAAAGATATCTTTGTTTGGTTATTGTTGGGGTGGTGACCTCGTTCTTATTTATGCTGCATTACATCCTGAAAAGGTCAAGAATGTAATAACAATTGCTACGCCTGGTGATTTAGTCTTGATGATACATTGCTAAGCGTTTGGACAAAAGGTATGGACGTGGATACCTTTTGAATGCATTTGGAAATGTGCCAAGTACGTTATTAAATGAGGCCTTTGCTCTCAGAAATCCAGTAGAATAATAGCCATAAGTATCCTCATTTTTTTGAACAACCACATGGCTTAGAATCCATAATGGAGTTCCTTGCCACAGAAACGTGGCTATATGATAGCCCGTCTGTAATAGGTGAAATATACAGGGAATTCGTAAAGTATTGTTACCAACAAAACCTGTTAATTAGAAATAAGATGAATGTGGATGGTGCCATTGTTAACTTGAAGGATATTGATATGCCATTTCTGAATGTAGTAGCACAAGGAGATGATTTAGTGGCAGCGTCTTCGAGTATTGCCCTAAACAATGCAGTTGGAAGTATTGATAAAAGTGCTATTGAATTTCAATCAGGACACGTTGGCCTGATAATAGGCGAAAGGGCTCATCATGAGGTCTGGCCGAGAGTAGGCAACTGGTTGAGAGAGCGATCATAGGCGAGTTCAAAAATTACCTTACTCACGACTAATAACTAAACAGTTTTCTTAAGGTTGCCAGGTGACTCAAGATTTTCTATTGGGATATTGCCGTTAGCGACAGTCCAATCTGTTCATATATTATCTAATACATTTTACTTTAATTACAAATATAATTAGTGTAATAAGGTAGTTTAGTCAACTCTCATACTGATAGATATTGAGCTATTTGCCAATACGGTGTAGGTGGTTTAGGACCATTCTTGTGAAACAAATCCCGAAGTTCCATTCTTGTCAAGAGCACCAGTGCCAGAAATAAGAAGAACACAAGGGAATGGTCCTTTACCTATAGCGGGTTTCTATACAACTTGCGATACTACTAATCTGAAACTTGTATTTGAGGTTTCATGGTTAAACCCCACCCACTTTCCGACAATGATAATGATAGTTTTATGAATAGCAGATCCCTATATAAGTTCTGAAGGAGAGGAAAAATGAGCATAAGTTTCTATGGTATATGTCTGATGAACGAGAGGATTTCTTAAAGATCATACCCAAGAATTTCTTAAATAGTTCCCAACTTATCAAAGGATATGCCATATCACAAATCTATTAGGAAACTGTGGGTGGTTATGCTTGTCTTTATCGCTTTCACATTGCTACTTATTATACCAAGTACTACAATACTGATTAGTAATAATAGTTATTTTGGTACTAGCAATCTTGCGTATGGTAAACCAGATCAATTGAACTCCAATGTTACAAATTCACTAAACATACGCGATATACCAGTAAATAAATTCCATGTAGGGGATATTGACATTGCATACAAGACCTTTGGTAAACGTGACCCTATTTTGCTTATTAGTGGTGCTTCTGCGGACATGAATGCTTGGGACCAATCCACCCTAACAAGTCTCTCCTCAAATCACACAGTAATTGTATCTGATAGTCGTGGAGTTGGAAATACAACCATTGGTTCCAAGCCATTCTCTGTGCCGCTACTTGCAAATGATACTGCTGGTTTACTAGACGCTCTGAAAATACAAAAGGCAGACGTCCTTGGATATTCTCTAGGTTCATTTGTAGCACAACAGCTTACAGTTACGCATCCAAAAAAGGTTAACAGCCTTATACTTGTTGCTGCATCAGGCGGTGGGAAAGGAAGTATACCTAAACCACCTCAGTTTTTAAAATTACAATCCGATATCACAAACAAATCTCTAAATAATATTCCTGTTTCTCAGGGGGAAATAAATACTCTAGTATCTGCCTCATATGGATCAGGATGGTTCAGACTACATCCTGAATCTGTTAAGAATCTTCCAACGGCCCAAGAAGCGCTTTCTAAGGTTTCTCCTAACACTTTAAGAGGTCAGTATAACGCAGGAATAGGTTGGGAGGCAACTAACTGGAATGGTGCGTGTGACGAACTTGCGAAAATAGCCAAACCAACTTTGCTAATTACTGGAACCGATGATAATAATTACGTGCCGCATGGTAATTCTTTAATCCTTGCAGGAAAAATTCCAGGAGCCTGGTTTATACAGATCAAAGATGCTGGTCATGCCGTACTGGGACAGTATCCAGACAAAATCAATAAAGTATTACAAACATTTCTTTCGACTACAACAAACCATGGTTGATGAATATAGTATCTGGTGGCTGCGTCTACCCTCCCACTCTATCAGTAGCTCCCAGATTTTTAGCTGTCCTACCTTTTCCTACAATTCAAATATGGTTTGCAGGAATCTATGCGAGAGGTTGTATTCACCCTGAGTTGCCAATTATCTACTGTGGTACGTAGTCAACCTGAACGCGGTAAGAAATACTGTAGAAGATGTGAAGTTTATTATTACCACGATGGTGTGTTCTGTCCTTGTTGTGGAATGGCACTCACTACCTCTGTCTTCTTCAGGTTTCCTGCTCCCAACATATTTTATCTCATCGCCATCAAATCCTATTAGCGGATTCTGTTTTTCACCAACACAGTCGAACAATATCCTTGATTTAATTAATTTCATAGATTAGCTTGATATGATATCTCTACTTTAAATTATGTTTAGACCTGTGTTCTCAATATAGTGAAAAGCTATAGCAGCTATTCTGCAAACATCCTTCGTTATCAGTTCTATTTTCAGATAAGACGGGGTTCACTTTTCCGAATATTGTAGTCTCCTTCCGATTGTGAACATGGGAAGGAAGCTCAATTAATTGCAGATGATCAATAAACGTACTAAGATTTGGGTAAAATTGGTGAAGGGACCATTTGAAAAGAGGTGTGTCTAATCATACCAGCCTTAACCAAATGTCTTTTGGATTCAACCAGGATAACGTGTATACCTGCTTTGAAAGGCGTTTAGACCTTCTAATTATCTTGACTATCATATTCTACAGCATTTATCATAATTGATATGTCTCGTTTACCCTTCCTTTTCACAATTTCTGCATCTTCTCTTGATTTTTTTTACAATATGAAAACCCAGATTTTCGCATTCTTCAAGGAATTTATCTACTATTTTAGTGGTTTTGAACCATTAAAATCATTGGTAGTAGCATAGGTATTACGTTCATGGCAAAATATTGATTATTTTTTTAAGAACCTTCGGACTAATCATTGAAGTAAGATGATTCAATTTTCAACGGCTGCCAGTCATATTCATTTGGCTGCCAGTCAAATTGTTTTGTGCGTTAGCGTAAGGCATCAGAGAGATTACTATCAATAGAGATAGAGGGAGTAAAAATTTTCTATTATTAGTTAGTGAAAAATAAAAGGTATTTAGTAGAATCGCAGGGACATAGCTTGTGTTCGCAACCGTAACAGAATCCTTATTCAACACTAGGACCATTTTCGTCTTAATGAAAGGTGTATACGCCTTTTCCTTTGATTTTGTCTAGTTTTTTTGCGGCAGCTAAAAGATAAAATTAAAGCAGAAACAAAAAGAGAACAACTTTATTAGTACATATAGTGGGAGATATCTAAAACGAAAGAAACCGGTTTTGATTGCTGGTCAGCACCACTCGATTCACTATCGACAGATTCAAAGAGTTCTTGTATCTTATTACCAATATACAGTAACGGCATCTTTGTAAGTATAGCAGCAATTGCAAGAATAATTGCTGGTATTCATAGTGGCGTACTTGCAGATCCATACCTTCGGAAATCCTTCCGCCTACCGCATAGATTGACCAGTCGGATAGGCTAGTCTCCGAACCAGATCTCCGGTGGTCAAAGCATAAACTTTTGTGATGGATGGAAGGACATCCTGTAATAATAACTTTCCATAGCCACATTTATTGCGTCCTATGAAGAGTGGATGAATTAGAAAATTATATTTGACACTTTATTTTCCAGTGCATGTATTACAACACTATCCCCAGGCTGGATTTTACTCATAACGGATGCAGGAAAGAAATTGCTTCCGTATTTATGTTGATATATGGTAATGGTAATTGTAGCACTTACATAGATAGGTGACACTTTCAAATACCCACATAGGTGACACCTTTCTGCTTGGTATTATTTCTGTTATGCGATCTATTGAATATTTGTAGAAACATTTCAGATG
>Ga0070711_100000872_pt1 | contig 15859 bp, 12 predicted proteins | sample LARL53metaG_FD_65452 | JGI IMG/M metagenome (GOLD analysis project Ga0070711, IMG submission 65452) | Corn, switchgrass and miscanthus rhizosphere microbial communities from Kellogg Biological Station, Michigan, USA - LAR L5-3 metaG | ecosystem: Host-associated > Plants > Roots > Rhizosphere ... | reverse complement strand
GCCTCTTGCCCCCGAGGATCAGCCATCATGACGCGACGCTCGCCCGGCTCGTTGCGCTTGGAATTAGAAGTTTTCACCTCGTCCTGGAGCTTGCGTGTCAGTCGCGCCAGGAACTCCTCGATCTTTTCGACCTTCTCGGCGGTTTGATCATCGCTGGTGCGAACGCCGTCGCCGGCCCAGGCCTGATCGCGTTCGCTCACGGCGAGCGAAAAATCCGACTGCTGCGCCGCCAGTCTCGCCTCGTCGAGATCCGGTATCGAATTGGCGTTGGCAAAGCGCGGCTCGAGCCAAGGCGGCGTGTTCGGGTTTTGCGCCGATTTCCATGCTGTCCGCTCGCGCAGCCAGTCGTTGCGGCGTCGACGACGGCCGAGCCGGTAGACGGCGCTGCCGGTCAGCCCGGCCAGTGCAAGCGCGCCGGCCGCGACCAGCAGAAGCTTCTGGATCGAGCCGATGTTGCGCTCGGCCAGTGCCGGCGCCGCGGTTTGCGCGCGATCGGCGGCATCTGTTGTCGCGTCGGAGGCTTGGACATCGGCCACCATCAGCGACATCTCGGGCTGTTGCTGGCCTGCCGCCGGCTGATTGGTCGGCGCGGGGGCGGCGCCCGGCGTACCCGAGCTCTGCGGCCAGCGCGAGGCCAGCGATGCGACCGGCTCGTTCGGCGCCTGCGCCGACGCAGAGTTCGGCCAGACCGATGATGCGGTGGGGGGTGCCTCTGCAGGCACGCGGGCGCGCGGCGGGATTTCGGCGTGGGCATCGGCGATCGAGCGCGACGCAGGCGCGTCGGTGCGGCGCGCTACTGGTTCTGGCGCGGCCGCGACCGGTGTCTCCGTGCGCGCGGATTTGTCGTCTCCGCCGCGCAGATACCAGCAATGGCGGCCGGTTCCGCGTTCGATGTGATAGTACCAATGCTGCCCTTGCGGGGTCTGATCGGTCGGCACCGTCACGCAATTATCGGCCGCAAGTACAGCGCGTTGCGGAAGCATCGTCCAAACTGCGCCGGCCGCAGCACCGAGGAAAAAGACCGACGCGAATTTCATTCGCACGCTGGACATACGCGACTCCGGTTACGCTACGCGACTATTGCTGACCCAAAATCTCGTTGAAGAGTTGGGTCGCAATGGGCCGCAAATCCGGAGAGGATGGGGCTTAATTCGGGCTCGTGTTCCCTTGCCGAAAAGCGGGCATTTCCGAGGCGATAGTTTCCGAGGCGATAGTATGTCGTCGAACTGCCGCCTTCGCTTCGCCTTATTCGCTCGCGAGCACGTCGGAGAACAGCACGTAGCGCTCGCCGTTGAAGCGCACCAGCCGCATCTGCTTGATCGGCCGGTGGTCTGTCGGGCTCGAGGTCAGCTTGACCCCCGGCAGCAGCAGCGGCAGCTCCATGTTGAGATGGGTCGCTTTCTCCATGACGTTTTCACGCGTGAGATTGTCGCCGCATTGGCGCAGCAGCTCCACGACCGCGTGGCCGATATTGTAGCCATAGGGCGCGTAGTAGTCGCTCTTGTCGACATGGGGGTTGTACTTGTCCATCCAGACATTCCAGGCCTTCATCTCCGGATCGTCGCGCCATTGCGGATCGGCCGGATCTTTCTGGTAGGCCGCCGAGATGATGCCCTTGGCCGCTTCAAAGCCTGCGGGCTTGATGGCGCCTGCGATCGAGGAGCCGACGCTTGAGACGAATTCCTGCGGATGCCAGTCGATGTCGTAGGCCTTGCGGATGGCTTGCGCGGCGAATTTCGGCACCGAGAAGATCAGCAGTACATTGGCGCCGGCGGCCTTCAGCGACACGATCTGGGAGTCCACCGTGGGATCGCTGGTCGTGTAGGTCTGCTGCGACACGATCATCTTGTCGGCCTTGTCGCCGAGCCCGCGCTTGAAGCCGAGCAGATAGTCGCGGCCAAGGTCATCGTTCTGCGAGAGGATGCCGACCCTGGCGTCCGGCTTGTTGGCGAGAATGTATTTCGCGTAGATCTCGCCTTCCGAGGCGTAATGCGGCGTCCAGCTCAGCGTCCACGGATAATGTTCGGGATCGTTGAAGACGGTGGCCCCGGTGCCGATGAAGAGGTGCGGCACCTTCTTCTGGTTGATGTATTTCACGACGGCCATGTTGGTCGCGGTACCGACCGGATTGACGAGGAACAAGACTTCCTCGCTTTCGATCAGTCTGCGGATCTGCTCGACCGTTTTCGGCGGGCTGTAGGCGTCATCGAGCGCGATATAGTTGATCCTGCGTCCGTTGATGCCGCCCTCGTCATTGATCTTCTGGAAATAGGCGGTCGCGGAGACGGCGCCCGCCGAATAGGCGGAGGCGGGACCGCTGAACGGCGTCGTGGTGCCGATCTTGATCTCCTTGTCGGTAACGCCGGGGCCGTATTGCTTCTGCGCGGTCGCGGGTGCCGCCGCGACAAGCGCAAGCGCGGCGAGAACGCCGCGCGTCCATTGTTTCCCCAACGTCATGTCTTCCTCCCGTTTTATGTACGGGGAGGCCGCGAGACATCTGCAGTTTCAGTTTTTCAGTACGATACGTCCCACGACTTTCCCGGCTCGCAACGCGTCGATCCATTTTTGAACGTCAGTCATGGGTTCTTCGCGCATCGGCGTCGGCCTGACCTTTCCGGACCGCGCCAGATGCATCAGTTCGTGACCTTCGGCGAGCGTGCCGACCATGAAGCCCTCGATGGTCATGCGCTTGTAGACCCACTGCACCATGGGCAGGTTGAAATTGCCGCCCATCAGGCCGGACACCACGATCTTACCGCCGCGCGCGACCACTGAGACCGCAAACGCCATCGATTTCTCGTTGCCGGCGAAATCGACGATCTCATCAAAACCGCCCTCGGTCTCCCTGATAATTCGTTTAACGATGTCGGGCTCGGCCGGATCGTAGGCGAAGGCGGCGCCGTTTTGCAGCGCCGTTTCCCGTGCGGCGGGATTTAGATCGGCGACGCTGATCTTCTGCTTGAACATCGCCTGCGCGAAAGACAGGCCCATCATGCCGACGCCGCCGAGGCCGATGAGAAGGAGATTGCGCTGGCGCGGACGATCGACAAGGCGCTTCAACGCGCCATAGGCTGTCACGCCCGAGCACATCAGCGTGGCGGCCTGGTTCACCGGCAGCGGATCGTAATCGAGCAGATATCTGGCGTCGGGCACCAGCACATGGGTTGCAAAGCCGCCATCGATGGAGACACCGAGGAAACGCTGCTTGATGCAGAGGTTCTCGTCGCCGTTCTGGCAATCGCGGCACTGGCCGCAGCCGATCCACGGAAATACCGCCTTCTTCTTGCCGATCAGCTCCTTCGGCACCTCGGGTCCGACGTCGTCGACGACACCGGCGATCTCATGGCCGAGAGTGAAGGGCAGCGTCATGCCGCGCGTGGTGTCGAGGCGCTTGCCGCCGCCGAGATCGGCATAGCCGTCCTGGATATGCAGGTCGGAATGGCACAGTCCGCAGCGCTCAATGCGGACCAGCACTTCCTTTCCCTGCGGCTTGGGCGTTTCGGCGATGGTCTCGCAGAGCGGCGCATCGAATTTGACCAGTGATTGTCGACGCATCTGCACCATGTGGCTTCTCCCTTAATGTCCGCGCATGATCTCTCGGACAGCCGCCTCACGCGTCTCGCTGACGCGGCCCTTTTGGTCCGGATCATGCTCTAACGCGCATCCGGTGTTGTGTTTCGTATATCCGTCAATTCACGCGCCATGGCAACAAAGCCGGAGATCGGAACGGTCTCGGCGCGACGCGTCGGCTCCACATTGGCCGCGGCCGCAAGCCGCAGCGGATCGGCCGGCAGCGATTTCAGGCTCTGGCGCAGCATCTTGCGGCGCTGGCCAAAGGCTGCGGCGGCGACCTGTTCCAGCGCGCGGCGATCGCAGGGCTCAGGATGCGGGCGCGGCACCAGCCGCACCACCGACGAAGTGACCTTGGGCTGCGGCACGAAGGCGGCCGGCGAGATGTCGAACAGGATTTTGGTTTCCGCGCGCCAGTTGGCGAGAACGCCGAGCCTGCCATAGGCTTCCTCATTCTCGCGCGCCACGATGCGTTCCGCCACCTCGCGCTGAAACATCAACACCATCATGTCGTACCAGGGCGGCCAGGGTTCGACGGACAGCCAGCCGATCAGGAGGTTGGTCGCGATGTTGTAGGGCAGGTTGGCGACGATCTTCGCTTTCGTCGAGCCGAGATAGGGCCTGATATCGAAGGCCTGTGCATCGGCGCAGACGATCTCCAGGCGTCCCGGATAGCGTTTGGCAATCGTCTGAAGCGCGGGAACGGCGCGCTCGTCATGCTCGACCGCGATCACGTGGGCGGCGCCCAGCGCGAGCAGCGCGCGCGTGAGCCCGCCGGGACCGGGGCCGACTTCCACGACCGTGGCGCCTTCCAGCGGCCCGGCGGCGCGCGCGATCCGCGCGGTGAGGTTGAGGTCGAGCAGAAAATTCTGACCCAGCGATTTGCGCGCCGACAGCGAATGCTCGCGGATGACCTCGCGAAGCGGCGGCAGATCGTCGATCGCGCTCATGCGCCTCCGGCCGCGGCCATCCGCTCGGCCAGGCGGAGCGCGGCGACGAGGCTTGCCGGATTGGCCCGGCCTGAGCCTGCGATGTCGAACGCGGTACCGTGATCGGGCGAGGTGCGGATGAACGGCAAGCCCAGCGTGACGTTGACGCCGTCGTCGAAGGCGAGCGTCTTGATCGGGATCAGCGCCTGATCGTGATACATGCAGATCGCGCAGTCATAGGTTTTCCGCGCCGCGTCGTGGAACATGGTGTCGGCGGGCAGCGGACCGCGCGCATCGATGCCTTCGCGGCGCAGCCGGTCGACGGCGGGCGCGACGATCGCCTGATCCTCGGTGCCGAGCGAGCCGTCTTCGCCGGCATGCGGATTGAGGCCCGACAGCGCAAGCCGCGGGCGAGCGAGGCCGAAGCTGCGTTTCAGGCCGTCGGCCGCAATGCGCGCCGTGGAGACGATCAGCTCCGTGGAGAGCTGTACGATCGCCTCGCGCAGCGACAGGTGGATCGTCACCGGCACGACGGCGAGCGTGGGAGACCACAACATCATCACCGGCTGCGGCGTCTTGCCGTCGCGCGCGGCGAGCTCGGCGAGAAATTCGGTGTGACCGGGATGACGGAAGCCGGCGCCGTAAAGCACGCTCTTGGCGATGGGGTTGGTGACGACGGCGCTTGCGTGCCCCGCATCGACATCGGCAACCGCCTGCCGGATCGCGGCGATCGCGGCCGGTGCGCTCGACGCGTCGGGCCGGCCGGGCTGAGCGCTGATCGCGTGTCCAATCGAGACGACAGGCATTGCGGTCGAAAACGCAGCGCGAGCACGTCCGGGTTCAACATCGGCAATCGGGACGTCGAGGCCGAGCGCCTTGGCGCGCCGCTCCAGGAAGGCGCGATCGCCGAGCAGGTAAAACGGCGGAAGTTTCAGTTCGTCGCGGCGCAGCCACGCCAATAGCGCGATGTCGGGTCCGATGCCGGCGGGTTCACCCAGTGTCAGCGCAAGCGGTTGGTTGCTCCCCATCTCACACCGCTAGTTGCGCTGTGATTTTGGTTTCTTGCCCGGCTTGTCCTCCGCGTTCGGATCGAAACCGGCCTGCCGGTATTCGATCATCGCCGCCTTGCGGATTTCGTCCAGATAGTCCTTCGATGTCTTTTCGTATTTCTGTTGATACATCTTTTCGCGCATTTCTTTTCGCTTCGGCGAGTCGATGGTCGTCGGCTTGCGCCCGCACAGGGCCACCATCTCGATGCCCTGCTTGGTCACCTCCGGCGGGGTCAGATGGCCGATCGGGGTGTCGTCCAGGAGCTTCCGCAGATTGACGGGAATGTCTGCCGACGTGCGGACGACCATCTCGCGGATCGCGGCGTTCGGCATCGACTTGAAATACTGGTTGGCCTGTTCGCAGGTCTCGACGCGGGAGCGCAGCGTCTCGGCGTCCTTGTGCCGAAGCTCGACCGTGCTTTGCGCGGAGCCTTTCGGGACGATCAACACGACCGGCTGCATGCGGTATTCGAACGCTTCGCCCTGCTGCGTGCCATCGCCACCCTCTGCCTTCACCCGTTCGGCGACGTCCTTCTCCCCGATCTGCAGCCGCTCCTTGAAGCGGCCGCGCACAAGGCTGCCCCAGACAATATCGGTCTTGATCCTGTGCTTGAAGGTTTCGGGCCGGATGCCTTGCTTCTCCAGCGTGGCGGTGAGTTGCTCGGGCGTGAGCCGCATCCGCTGCGCCATCTGTCCATAGGACTGGTCGATGTCGGAGCCGGACGGGTCGACGCCGTATTTCTTGGCTTCCTTGATCTTCACCTTTTCGTCGATCAGCTCGTTGAGCACTTCCTGCCGGCTCTGCTGCTTGTGAGTGGAGACGAAGTTGAGCTTGCTGCGCTGCTCGATATCGAGATCGGTGATCGGTTCGCCATTGACCATCACGGCAATGGTTTGCGCGCGCGCGGACGGGGCCGCCAACGCCATCAAGGCGCACGCCAATGCGCAGCCCGGAAGCAGGGCCGGAAGTCGACGCGAGAATATGGTGCCCATGATCATGGTCGATCTCAACCCATCAGAATCAAGGTTCAGCCGTTTCCGGCCTTCATCAGCGCGGTCCTATGGAAGAGCGGCGCTGACGGAAGACGAGGTGTTGGCAAGGGTGCGCAGGCCGATCTGCAACATGTAGGCATGGCTCAGCACCGGCGGTGCCGTACCGGCGGTATAGTTGTAAGACGTCACATAGTTCGCGGCCAGAACGAAGCAATCATCCACATAGCCGGCGCCGACGACATATTGGTTGAGCTTGTTGGCTTCAAGGTCCCAGCGCATGGCGCCCGTCGCCACCCAGTTCGCCGCGACCTTGACGGAACCCGAGGCGAGCAGGCCTTCGCGGCGCGTGAGGTAGCCAAGGTCGGGCTGCGGCGCGTAGTTGCCGTAGAGCATGCTGACCGACCAGCGATTGAAGTTTGCTCTCGCTTCGGCCTCGAAGCGCTCGACATTCCAGGTCTGCTGGTCGAAGCGGGAGCGTACGCTGAACGTGTAGGTCGAGTTCGGAGAGTAGTTCACGCTGGTCACATAGTCGGATCGCGGCGTGGCGAGGCCGGAATCGACGCCAGTGTTGATCTCGTCGTGAACGGCAAAGGAGTTCATGCCGAACAGCTGGTAGGACTGGCCGAACAGCACCTTGACCGCGCCGCCGCGGTCGAACTGCGTGGTGGCCTGCACGCCCGCGTTGGCGCGTCCGCCGCCCTCGACGCGGTCATAGCCGGAGAACTTGTCGACGCTGAACAGATTGCTCGCGTCATACACGAGGCTCTGCGCATCCTCGTTCGGAAGCTTGCCGGCATAGCTCTCGTTCGGGCGGATGATGACTTGCGCGATCGGCTCGATGGTCGTCGAACCCCATGGCTGCACGTTGATGAAGGGATAGCGATATTCGAGGCCGACGGTCGGCATCAGGCGCATCGCCTGGGTGTCGCCGACCGGGAGGAAGTTGGAGACGCCGGGCTGGTTGGAAACCTCGGAGTTGATCGCGTCCACCCGCATGCTCGCGAACGGCGTCCAGATCTCGCCGATGGGGTCGGTGAACGACTTGCGCCATTGCGCTTCCGCCGTCAGACGCGTGTAGGTTCCGGGGAAGCCACGCAGCAGACATTGCGTCGGAGTGCGCGCCAGCGGATCGGCGGAGGCGACATTGCAGAGTCCAAGGGTATTGGCGGTCGTGGTGATCGGATCGAACACCGCGTCGTTACGCGTCAGGTTGACGAAATTGGTCTTGTAGGAGACTTCGCCGCCGAAGATATTGTAGTTCAGGACGTTCGAGTAATCGAGGACGGGATAGACGACGGGCACCTGCTGCTGGTTGCCCGAGAAGCTCAGATAGTAGATCGAACGCAGGTCGAAATAGCTGCGGTTGCCGACGCCGGTCAGGTAGAGCTGCGATATCGCTTCCGTCGGCAGGCTCAGGAAGGACGCCATCGGATCCTTGTACATGGCGAGGCGATAGTCCGACATGAAGTAGTAGTCGGACAGCACCACGCCATCCCAGCCCCAGACCCATTTGTCGTTGAGCGCGAACTGGCCCTTGGTCTCGATGCCGCCGCGGAACTGCTTGTCGCCGGGTTGTCCTGCGAAGGCGCCCGGATCGAGCTGGTCGATGCCGTAGGCGCGGATCTGATAGGAGCCGTTGATCAGGCGCTGGCGGAACTCAGCCTGCATCAGCACGCCCTGGCGCGAGGTGATCCGCGGGATGAAGGTGGCGTCATAGTCCGGCGCGATCGCCCAGTAATAGGGGACCTCCATGCCGAAGCCATAGCCGGTCGTTTCGCTGTAGGCCGGCATCAGGAAGCCCGACTTGCGCTTCACGGTCGGATCGGGCGTCGAGAAGAACGGCATGTAGGCGACCGGCACGCCGAAGAATTCGAGCTGCGCCGTTTCGAAATACAGCATCTTCTCGTTCTGGTCGTGGATGATGCGCGCGCCCTTGACCTGCCATAGCGGCGGTTTCTTCGGATCGTCCTTACAGGGGGCGCAGGCGGTATAGACGCCGTTTTCGAACACCGTGTAGTTGCCGTTGGAGCGGTCCGATCGCGTCGCAGCCATTCGCGTGGCGTCGGCAGTATCGACGCGCAGCGAATCGACGAAGCCGTCGCGATAGTCGTCGCTCAGGTCCATCACGTTGGCATAGGTGATCTTGCCGTCGGCATCCGTCATGCGGATGTTGCCCTCGGCATGCAGCCGCTTGGTCTTCTGGTCGTAGATCACCTTGTCGGCTTCGACGCTGGTGCCGTTGTAGAACAGCTGCACGTTGCCGACCGCCGAAACGCGGTTGTTGTTGTAGTCGTAGTCGACCTCGACCGCCTGCACGAGCATCTGGCCGTCATTGGGGACGCGCGGGCGGGTCGGCTGCGGGGGACGCGGATTGTAGGTGAAGCCCTGGGCTGCGGCCGGTTGCGCCGTCACCAGTTCGAGCGCGCCGGCCAGCAGCATGGCGAACACCATCGCGAGCGGAGCAATCGCGGCAACACCCATCCGTCGCCGGCGAGGGGCTGCGCGCCGGATTGCGGACAGAGTCATCTGGAGGGCGGCGACGACTGCCACTCTACCCGTCCTCCTGGTACAGCAAGGCCAAAAAACCGGTGAGGCCGCCCACCACCACGGGCAACCACGCCGCAACGATCGGATGCATCAACTCGGCCTTGCTCAGATCCTCGGTTACTTTCGATAAAACGTAGAGCAGAAAGCCTGCGCCGACGCCACTCAAAACCATCTTTTGCACCCCGCCGAATCGGAAGAAGCGCAACGATACGGATGCCGCCAACATGACCATTGCGGCAAGCAAAAACGGCTGTGCCAGAAGCTTGTGGTACTGCAGGCGATAACCTGCGGTAGCAAAGCCCGAACTTTCCGACGAGCGGATGTAGTCGGGAAGTTGCCAAAAGGACACAGTTTCGGGGGTCGAAAAACTGTTGCGGACCTGGGCCGGCGTGAGCGAGGTCTCGAGCCGGAAACTGTCTTCCTCGACCGGCGGTTCATCGAGCGAATAGCGGCGCGCGTTCCTGAACAGCCAGTAGCCGTCTTCCAGCGTTGCCTCGCGGGCCTCGATTCGCTCCTTGAACACGCCGGATGTATCGAACCGGAACAGTGTCAGTCCGGTCAGCCGGGCGCCCTGCTTCTCGCTACGGACGGCGTTCATGATCACCTGGCCGTCGGCATTTTTCTGATTGATCCAGAAGCCCGAGGCGTCCTGCACGCCGCCGCCCGGCGCGCTGCCAAACAGCTCGGCCTCCATGCGCTTGGAGAGCTCGCGCAGATTCGCCGACATCGGATTGTAGGCCGTGGTCGCAAGCAGGCCGAGCAGGAGGGCGCTTGCAAGCGCCGGCGCGATGAACTGCCAGGCGGACACACCGGCCGCGCGCGCAATCACGAGCTCGAGCCGCCGCGACAGCGCCAGATAGCAGGTCATGGCGCCGATCAGCACGCAGAACGGCATCATCTTCTCGAGCAGTTGCGGCACGCGGAACAGCGAGGTCTCGGCCACGGCGATCGGGGAGGCGGTCGCAAGACCCGAGGTCCTGCGCACCATTTCGATGTAGTCGACCAGCACCAGGAGCAGGAAGATGCCCGCGAACACGCCGAGCGCCGAGACCACGAAGCGGCCGGCGAAGTAGCGCCCGAGTGTGTTGGTGACCATGCTCATGCGGTCACCGGACGGCTGAACAGCCTGAGCAGGCGGTCATTGGATTTCTGGATCGCTTCCATCAGCATCGCCGAGGGCTCGATCACGATGCCGGCGATGATGAGCCAGAGGCCGGCGCCGATCCCTCCGAACAGCAGCGCGTATTGAACCGCCGCGGCCATCGGCGACTTCACCGTCATGACCGAACAGGCAAATCCGGCCATGCGCAATCCGAACACGGCCACGATCGATCCGCCGATGGAGAAGTTCCGGCTCTGGCGCGTGGTGCGTGGCGCACCGAGAAACGCGAAAGTCAGCGCCGCAAAGGCGAACGGATAGAACGGCGCCATGAAGCGGTCATGCAGTTCGGCGCGGAGCTGGCCGGGGAGCTGCTTGTAGATCGGATCGTCCTCGCTCGGGGACAACAGCTCCCACAAATAGCGCTCGCGAATGCCGAGCGCGACGTCGCCATGCTGCGAGAATTTCGACATGTCGAAGGCGTAGCGGGCGAACGCGACCATCGCGGGATCGCGCTTTCCGGCTTCGAATTTTTCCAGGTTGCCGTCCTCGAGCACGAGGAACGAATTGGCGCCGCTTTTCACCACCGTGCCGTGGTCGGCGACGATCGAGATGCGCTCCTTCGGATCGCGACGGTCGTCGATGAAGATGCCGACCAGACGGCCGCCGGGCTGCCGCTCGCGGATCCGGATCGTCAGATTTTGATCGAGTTGCGCAAAACGTCCCGGCTGCAGCACGTTGGTGAGCACGTCGGCCGTGATCTCGGCGTCCCACTGCTTGATGCGGCGCATGCCGTCGGGGGCGAGATAGGCCGCGATGAACGCGACCAGCATCGACACCACGATCGTTGCGAACACGAACGGACGGAACAGGCGGAACGGCGAGAAGCCGGCCGCATTCATCACGATGATCTCGGAGTCCGTTGCGAGCTTGTTCAGCGTGTGCGAGATCGCGATCATCAGCGCGATCGGCGCGATGATCAGCACCAGCGCCGGAATGACGAGACTGGTGAGGCCGAGAAAGGTGAGGATGGTCTGACCCTGGCTCGTCATCAGGTCGATGCCGCGCAACGCCTGCGTAATCCAGATCACGCCGGTGAGACTGATCAGGACCAGCGCAAACGACGCAAGCGTCGTGCGGAAGATATACCTGTCGATCGACCCCATCGCTAACGCACGGTCCCGCCCTGTCGCCGGCCTCACTGCGAGCCACCACCACCCTTCGAAAAGGGAGGCCCCACTGGCCGCGCCGCAGTCCCACCGGCTATTGTCTCACTAGCATCCCTTTGATCCGTCAACAAAATGGCCGAGCCATGGCGGCGTCGCCCCAAGCTTAAGAATTCCTCAATTGTGGCTCGATGGCCACGCCAGCCTTGGCAGGCTGGGGAAAGCCGGGCCATAGTGGCAAAACCGGCTTTCCTGCGGGGCTACAACGGCCCCATGGAGGCATCCCCAGGTCCCTCGCGGATCATACCCTCGCGAATAACGCGAAAGCCTGAATTTGGAGGATTTTCCTATGTCCGACGCCGTCAAGGTCGGCTTCGTCCCGTTTTCCGCCGCCCCGCGGGGCACCTTGGTGGCGTTTTGCGACGATGCGTTGAAGTTCGGCCCTGTGACCCGGAAAATCCTTGGGAAGGCCGAGGGGTTGGTGAAGCGGGCGGCGGCCACCAGCCAGTTCAAGGGAAAGAATGGATCCGCGCTCGATATTTTGGCTCCCGAAGGAATCAAGATTCAACGCTTGATCGTGCTGGGCGCCGGCAAGGCATCCGAGCTCAAGGAGAAGGATTTTCTCAAGTTCGGCGGCGTCCTGGCCGGCAAGCTGAATTCGGCCAGTGAGGCGGTGACCGTCCTCGCCGAACTGCCGGAGGGTGGCATTGATTCGGAGCTGGCGGCTGCGATCGCGACCGGCATCAGGCTGCGCGCCTACAAATTCGATCGCTACAAGACCAAAAAGAAGGACGGTGAGGAGCGGGGTCCGCGTGGCGACATCTCGGTCGCGGTCGAGGACGTCGCGGCGGCCAAAAAAGCCTATTCACCCGCCGATTCCATCGTCGATGGCGTCAACCTCGCGCGCGAGCTCGTCAACGAGCCCCCGAACGTCCTCTACCCCGAGGAGTTCGCCCGCCGCGCCGCGCAGTTGAAGAAGCTCGGTGTCGATGTCGAGATCCTCGATGTCAAAGCGATGACCAGACTTGGAATGGGCGCGCTGCTCGGCGTTGCCCAGGGCTCGGCGCGTCCCGGCCGCACCGTGATCATGCGCTGGAATGGCGGCAGGAAGGGTGACGCGCCCGTCGCCTTCATCGGCAAGGGCGTCTGCTTCGATACCGGCGGCATTTCGATCAAGGGTGCCGCGAGCATGGAGGAGATGAAGGGCGACATGGGCGGCGCCGCCTGTGTCGTCGGGCTGATGCATGCGCTGGCGGCGCGGAAGGCGCGCGTGAATGCGGTCGGTGCGATCGGCCTGGTCGAGAACATGCCCGACGGCAACGCGCAGCGTCCGGGCGACATCGTCACATCGATGTCGGGCCAGACCATCGAGATCATCAACACCGACGCCGAAGGCCGCCTCGTGCTCGCCGACGTGCTCTGGTACGTGGCGAGAAAGCACAAGCCGAAATTCATGATCGACCTCGCGACGCTGACGGGCGCGATCATGGTGGCGCTCGGCAGCGAGCATGCCGGTCTGTTCTCGAACAATGATGAACTGGCGGATCGGCTTTTGAAGGTCGGACTGGAGACCGGAGAACGGGTCTGGCGCATGCCACTCGCGCCCGAATACGACAAGCTGATCGACTCGCAGTTCGCGGACATGAAGAACACCGGCGGCCGCTACGGCGGCTCGATCACCGCCGCGCAATTCCTGCAGCGCTTCGTCGACGACACGCCATGGGCGCATCTCGACATCGCGGGCACCGCGATGGGGGCGCCGAAGAGCGACATCAACCAGAGCTGGGGTTCCGGCTTCGGCGTGCGCCTGCTGGAGAAGCTGGTCGCCGAATATTACGAGAAGTGAAGGGAACGCGACGCAAGAGAACGCGAGGGAAATGGCCACAACGAAATGACCGAGGTCCTGTTCTACCATCTGCAGAACATGTCGGTTGAAAACGTGCTGCCGCCGCTGCTCGAGAAATCGCTCGAGCGCGGCTGGCGCGTCGTGGTGCAATCGACCTCTGAAGAACGTGCCGATGCGCTCGACGCGCATCTGTGGACCTATCGCGACGAATCGTTCCTGCCGCATGCGACCTGGCGTGCCGGCGACGCGGAGGAGCAGCCGATCCTGCTGATGGTCGCCGACGGCAATCCCAATCGCGCCAACGTCCGCTTCCTGATCGACAATGCCGCCTTGCCCGCCGACTCGCAGTCCTATGAGCGCATGGTGTTGCTGTTCAACGGTGACGATGCCGACGCGCTTGCGGCGGCGCGCAGTGCCTGGACCGACTGCAAGTCGCGGGGACTCGATGTGACCTATTGGCAGGCGGACGAGCACGGTCGATGGCGGCGGCGCGACTAGGGGCATGATCGCCGTTTCCGTCAGATCGGGCCGGGTGGACGCCAGACGTGACCGCTCTCCAAACCCGTCATTGAGCTTTGGAGGCCCCGTAGAACGGCGGATTAACGCGGCCTCGCTATTAGTGATAAACTGCGCTATCTGCCCGGGGGGCTTTCCAAAGCCACGGTGACGCCGCAAAGTGGTGGTGGAACAAATGCTTGGAGCATGATCTAAAAAGATCATGCGAAGTTCCAAGGGCGGGACGGGGGAACTGGCCTTAACGTGCGCTACCACAAGCAACATTTCGCGCGGCTCTGGACGCTGCTTGCGCTGGCACCGCTGATCGCGGGCTGCTCCGGCGCAACCGACCTGATATCGAGGGATGCCGAATGGTTCTCGCGTCCGGGACGGCTGTTTATCCGCCAAGTCTCGATCGACGCGGCGCCGCTCAGTCCGAACGCGCCGGTGACGGCAGAGGATCTGGTGAGCGCCGAAGGCGCCTGCCCGGGCATGGCGGCGCCGGGCGATGCCCAGGCCCTCGCTGACGGACCGGCCAGTGCTCCGGCCCAGCCCGCCGGATCTGTGGCGCTCGGCCATACCGAATGCGACGTGGTGCGCGGCCTCGGCGCGCCTGACAGCGTCAACCTGTCCAGCAATCCGCGCGGCGAGCGTCAGGCCGTCGTCACCTGGACGCATGGCGGCCGCCCCGGCATCTACACCTTCAACGCCGGACGGCTGAGTTCGGTGGAGCGTGCGCCCGAGCCGGCGGCCCCGGCACGCGTGGCCAAGCCGAAGACCCGGAAAAAAGAAGCGACCTGATCGCGGCTGCAAAGCCGCTTCGAGAACTCAGCGCGCCCGCGTCAGCCTGCTGTGCCCAGGGCATACTTAGCGGCGCTTGCCTGCGGCGGTCACGTTCACCGTTGCCGGCAATCTAACCCGGGAGAACTTCAGCCCACCCGGTTATCCGAGCGGGCTTTTTGTGTGCCGCGGCTTCTCAGGGCTGCCTGATAGGAACTTTGGGGCGCGAGCCGATTTGAAACCTGTGGCAACGAGTCGATCGGGTGTAGGCCCAGGTTCGGATCATGTTCACACCGACGTTGACACCACTGTTCTGCTGGGAAGCGATCGGCAGCTTCGGTTCGCTGCGCGAATGGGACCAGTTCCGTACCTGGATGCGAGATCAGGTCGCGGACGCAGTCGCCGAAGAGATCAACCCTCCAGCCGACGTCGAGCCTGGTGAACGATGGTTCAGGCATGTCTCCACCGGAACGCTGTGGCGGCTGGTGCCGGTTGAGAACCCCTATGGTCCGGGCTTCTGGCCTGTTGACGACGAGGCGGCTCCTCCGGTTTGCCTCTCGCATGCGGCCATCGTGACGCAAGACGAACCCAGCATGACCAACTCAACGAAGCCGCATTGATCGCGCGTCCCTCGCCGCGGCCGGGCCGCCGAAGGCGCCGCGTCACGCGAGCCTCACGGGCGTGATGCGAGCTGTTCGATCAGGTCGAGGCGCTCCTTCATGGGATCGGGGCCGCAGGTGAGGCCCGTGTTGGAGATCAGCAGGAGATCATCCTGCGCGGACTGCGGGCGCCACGCCGGCAGGCCCGATCCGTTCGGGTCGCCGTATTTCGCGAAGTTGGTCCAATAGGTGCGCATCGTGCTGGAGACCTCCCGGTCCTTCTGGCTGTACAATCCGGCGCGAACTCCGAGCGTGCCGAAGATGAAACGTATTTCCTGTCCTTCCTCGCCGTCTTCGGGCGGTGCAGCCGTCTCCGGCACGTAGTCGAACCGATATCTGTAGGTGGCAGCGCCGTGCCCGGCGTGCGAACGCGCCACGGATCGGGTTGGCTCGGACAACGCCCAGTCCGTGCGAAGTCGCCGGGGCGTATCGTTCGTCATTTGCAGCAGCTTCTGCAGCAACGGCGCAGGCATGCCCTGCGCATACGGCGCGTAAGGAAAGCCGTTGCTGCCGATCAGCAAGGGGATGTCCCGCTCATGGCCCGCACGGATCGTATCCTGGAGCTGTTCGTCCACATAGACGCCGTCGATCGTGTAGGCGGGCCCAAGGGCAAGGGCCGGCTCCTGTTTCGCCTGCGCGGCAACGATCTTCTGCAGGGCTGATTGCCGCATCTCGACCTGGCTGACGCCGAGCGCCTGCGCGAAGGCCTTTGTTGCCAGTTCGGCC
>Ga0070711_100000870_pt1 | contig 15888 bp, 17 predicted proteins | sample LARL53metaG_FD_65452 | JGI IMG/M metagenome (GOLD analysis project Ga0070711, IMG submission 65452) | Corn, switchgrass and miscanthus rhizosphere microbial communities from Kellogg Biological Station, Michigan, USA - LAR L5-3 metaG | ecosystem: Host-associated > Plants > Roots > Rhizosphere ... | reverse complement strand
TGGCTGCTGGCTGCTGGCTGCTGGCTGCTGGCTGCTGGCTGCTGGCTGCTGGCTGCTCCGTGAAAGAAATCAACCTCCATTAATAAGGAGAGTGGCTTCCCACTGGGGGCTCTGCCAGTTCCCAGCAGCTAGTAGCTAGCAGTTAGTAGCTAGCAGTTAGTAGCTAGCAGCTAGTAACTAGTAGCTAGCAGCCAGCTACTAATAGTCTATCCGTCCCGCCCCCGGCAACCCGGACTCTCACCAACCTCCGTACTGACGCGCAGCAACCGCGACGCTCGCCGCCACACTTTCGGGGGCCGCAGCGCCAGCCGCAATCTCGATGTCCGCAAGGCGGTACCAGCGTTCGCGCGCCCGGAGCAGCTCGTCCAGGCGCACCTTCGGGGCGCTGGTTGCAAGCATCGGACGATCGGTGCTTCCCGCCAGCCGCCGGGCCGCTTCGGCCGGCGCTATCGACAGATAGACGACCAGGGCTCGCCCGGCGATCGAGTCCAGGTTGCCGCTTTCGGCCGCCCAGCCACCACCGGTCGCAATGACCTGCGGCGCCTCCGCGAGGGCCGCCTCCATCGCCTGGCGCTCCAGTCGGCGAAAATACTCCTCCCCATGCGTGGAGAAGATGTCGGCGACGGATTGGCGCGCCGCCAGCACAACACGCGCATCGATGTCACACCAGGAGGACTCCAGCAGGCGGGCGGCGTGCGGGGCGACGCTGGTCTTCCCTGCCCCGGGCAACCCGATCAGCACGATCGGGCGGGGGTGTTTCAGTCGGCCTCCTCGTCGGCGGATTGAGCGCGAATTGCATCCCACCGGTGCCCCGCGGCGCCGAGGTATGCTTCGAGGTTGCGGCGCGTTTCAGCAAGCGCATCGCCACCGAACTTCTCCAGCATCGCGTCCGCCAGCACCAGCGCCACGAGTGCCTCGGCGATCACGCCCATGGCGGGCACGGCCGTCACGTCGGATCGTTCGCTCTGCGCATTCGCCTCGCCGCCAGTGGCGAGGTTTACGGTCTTGAGCGGCGACATCAGCGTCGAGATCGGCTTCATTGCGACGCGCACTACCAGCGGCTCACCGGTGGTCATGCCGCCTTCGAGCCCACCGGCATTGTTGCCGAGGCGGGCGAAGCCCGCTCGGGGGTCGTGAGTCGTGAGTCGTGAGTCGTGAGGAGAAGCAGGAGAACCTTGCTGCACGGCAGTTTCCTCACGACTCACGACTGACGACTCACGACTGATTATGGGGTCATGCACCTGCGAACCCGGGCGGCGCGCGGCTTCGAAGCCGAGCCCTATCTCGACACCCTTGACCGCCGGAATCGACATCAGCATGCCGGCGAGTCGTCCATCCAGCTTGCGGTCCCAGCTCACGTGGCTGCCAAGCCCGACCGGCAATCCGCGGGCGACGACTTCAATTTCGCCGCCGAGCGTGTCGCCATCGCGCTTGGCCTGGTCGATGCGTGCGACGATCGCGATCTCGGCATCCGCATCGAGCGTCCGCACCCGGGATGCGTCGCTGGCGTCGTTCAAGGGCGCCGGGAGCTTGGCAGGGGGCGTGGCGTGAATGCCGCCCAGCGACACGAGGTGCGATCCGATCTCGACTCCGAGCGCCTCGAGAAGGCAGCGCGCAACGGCGCCCGCCGCGACGCGTGCGGTCGTCTCGCGAGCGGAGGCGCGCTCGAGAATGTCGCGGGCGTCCACGCGATCGTACTTGAGCACGCCCACAAGGTCGGCGTGTCCGGGGCGCGGACGGGTGACCCGCCGGCGTCGAGCCTCGCCCGGCGTTCCTTCGGCGGCCATCACGTCTTCCCAGTTGGCCCAGTCGCGATTGTGAATCAGCATCGCGATCGGCGAGCCGAGGGTCTCCCCGGCCCGCACGCCGGAAAGCCATTCGATGCGGTCCTGCTCGATCTTCATCCGTGCACCGCGGCCATACCCCTGCATGCGCCGGCCAAGGTCGCGGTCGATTGCGGCAGCACTGATCGGCAGCCCGGCGGGCACGCCTTCGACGATGACGACGAGCGCCTTGCCGTGCGATTCGCCCGCGGTGGTGAAGCGGAGATGCATGACGGAGAATATAGAGAGACGAGAGACGAGAGACGAGAGAAACGAGCCGGCAAGGGAGGATCGTTCCTTGCCGGCTCGTTTCTCTCGTCTCTCGTCTCTCGTCTCTCGGCCTTTCAGTTCCCTATCGGATCATCCATGATGCGCGGAGTGACGAGGATGATCAGGTCCTGGCGGTGCTCGGAGTTGGTCGTGAACGAGAACAGGTTGCCGAGGAATGGCAGCCGGCCGAGCAGCGGGATCCCGCTCCGGTTCTTGGTCACGGTCGTGACGGTGAGGCCGCCGATCACCGCGACTTCGCCGTCGTTGACGAGCAGCTTGGTGATGCCGTGCTGAATCGGGATGTTGAAGCCGAGGTCCACGGACGCCAGCAGCTGGATCGATGAACGCTCGACATCGAGGTCCATGAGGATTTGCCGGTTGGCGGTCACGTGCGGAGTCGCCCGCAGCTTGATGCCCGTTTCCTTGAACTGGACGGTGGCACGCGGCGCCTGGTTGGCCTGGCCGAACGACGAAGCGTCGATGACGCGTACCGGCGTCTGCTCACCGGAGATCAGCTGCGCCTCGCGGTTGTCGAGCACGTGGACGATCGGCTGCGCCTCGACGTCGGTGAGCTGGACCTGGTCCAGGGCACTCAGCCACGACGTGATCGAGAAGCCGCCGATCGCCGTCGAGAAGATCAGGTCGAGCGCCGAGCCGGAAATCACGCCCTGTGCGTTCGACACCGCGGCGACGCTGTTGCCGCCGAGGTTGACGACGTTCTGGTTGGGATTGAACGGCTGGCCGGTGCTCGGATCCGTCCGCTGAACGACGCTGTTGAAGAACTGGTTCGCCGATCCGATGTCGTACTTGATGCCCAGCTGCTGCAGATCCGTCCGGTCGACAAAGATCAGCTTGGCCTGGATCGCGATGGTCGGCGTCTTGAGGTCGAGCCCTTCGACGAACTGGCGGATGGCGTCGATGCGGGTGCGGGTATCGACCAGGATGAGCGAGTTGGTGGACGTGTCGGGAGTCACCGACCCGCGATTCTTGGTCATCATCAGCTTGATGTTGTTCGCCATCTCCGAGGCCTTGGCGTAGTTCAGCCGGACGACGGCCTGGGTCAGGACCTCGATCGAGTCGAGCTTGGACAGTTCGCCCGGCGAATCCACCCGGATGATGTCACCCGCCATCACCGTCGCGGAGAGTCCCTGCTGCGCCAGCAAGGCCTGGAAGATTTCGCCCCAGGTCTTGTTCTTGATCGTCATCGACACCGTGCCGGTCACCGACTTGCCGGGTACGATCGAGCGTCCCGAGCGCACGGCAAGCTGGTTGAGCGCGTCCTCGATCGGCGTCTTGTCCCAGGTCACGTCGAAGCGCGAGGTATCCTGCTGGGCGATGCGCTCGAAGCCTGAGCCCATCGGTTCCGGTTCGCTCCGGATCGGCGCGCGCTCGTCGGAGGGTACGCCATTCGGCCGGCTGGCGGACGCCGGGCGATTCGCGCCGGCGTCCCAGCGATCGAACGCCTTGTCGGCAAACGACACCGTCACGGTGCCGTCGAACGCCTGCTCGACCTTGAAGTCGGGCAGACGATCGAACTCGACCACGATGCGAACCACGTTCGACTTGTACTGGTTCACCCGGATGTCCGAGACGGTGCCGCGATGCTGGCCATCATACGTGGCGAAGTCGCCCTTGAGGGCCGGCTCGAAATCGAGCACCAGGCGGTCGGGGTTCTGGAGCCGCGACTGGTGCACGCTCACGCCGCGATCGACCGCGATGGCGAGCCGGGCCGTTCCGCCGCTGCTCGACAGCGACACGGAGTTGACCTGTCCCTCCGGCCGGGTGGTGGCGGAGGGCGAGCCGACGCCAAGGAGCATGGGCAGCAGGGCCCACGAGAACGATCGAAGCATCATGGTGTTCTGTCCTCCGGTTTGCGGAGCGCATAGGTCTGATCGCGCGCGGTGCCAAAGTCGTCCTCGCGCAACTTCACGTTGTTCCGGCCGACGCTCACCACCGCGATCCGGCCGATGCGCTGGCCGGGGGCCAGCGTGTAGCGACGATCGTTGCCGATATCGCGGAAGGTCGCGATGCTGCCGGCGGGGTCCCGGTCATCATACAGGATCGCGACCAGCCGGAGATCGGCGAGCTCGGGACCGCGTTCCACCGCGACGACGATCGGCTGGAACGGATCGCGATGACTGCCTTCGTAGGTATAGATCTCGCGCACCAGCGGTCGAATACCCGCCATCGCCGCCGTGTCGATGGCGGTCCGGTGCACTGCCACGACCGCAGGCTTGGCCGCCGGTTTCTTGACCACGGAGTCCTTGGTGACGGAATCGGCCGCGGCCACGGCCGTGGAGGCCTTGGCGGCAGACCCGCCGGTGCAGGCGAGCACCAGGACGACAGCCGGAACCAGCAGGGTCAACCTATTTCTTGGCATGCGTCGAATCCTCCGGCGCTTTCGACTTGACGTACGTGCGTACGGTGAAGTGCGCCTCGAGCATCGCCGTCGTGTCGCCGAAGGCGCGACCCTGGGCCTGGCTCGCGGCGACCAGCTTGACGTCGGTTGGCACCATGATCCGGCGCAGCGACGCGATGTCGGTCAGGAACTCGCCCACCTGGTGGTAATGTCCCACCACCACGAAGTCGTAGCCGTAGGTGTCGAACGGCGCGGGTCCCGGCACCGGCGGCGTCGGCTTGAAGCCGGTCATCCGCACGCCGCGAACCCGCGAACGCATGTTGACATCATCGAGCATGTTGTTGACTTCACGCTGCTCGGGCACCAGCGTGCGGAGCAGGGCGAGCGATCCGCGGTATCCGTCCACCCGCTTCTTGATGTCCTCGACCGACTCCTTCGCCAGGTCGCGCTTGGCGGTATCGATGCGCGCCTGCACGGCCTTGAGCGAATCGCGCAATGAATCGGCGCGCGCCGCCTGCGGCTTGATGCCCTGAATGCCCACCATCGAGATCCCGTCGCCCGAATACACGGCATAGCCGAGGAGCAGGGCGATGAGCGTCAGGATGATCGGCAGCGTTTTCGTGTTGTCGCCCATGGCTACCTCACCGTCGATTCGAGAATCGGCACCGTCTGGATCCGGCTCGAGTCGGCACGGGTGAAACTCGCCTGCACCACGAAGGAGACCACCGGCCGGTTGTGATCGATGATGGTCTCGGTCTTCACCGGAACGACGCCGGTGAGCCAGGGACTTTCGCCCAGGCGGCGCAGGAATGCGGTGTAGTTCTGCAGGTCATTGGTCTGCCCGGAAATCACCACGGTAACCGGCGGAGCCACGCTGCTGTCGGTGACCGTGTTCAGCGCAGGGGCCGGCGCGGTGGGCGCGATGCTGGTCAGCCAGGTGAACTCAGGAACGCTCGCGGCGATCTCGTCGAGCAGGTGCGACCAGGTGTAGCGCTCCTGGTCCACCGTGGAGATCGTCCCGATCTGGGCGAGGATCGAGTCGCGGATCTTTTCCTCGTGGCGCTTGGCGGCCACGAACGTGTGCACGGTCTGGTACTCGCTCAAGGCCTGCTGCATCTGCGGTTCGAGCGTGTCGAGCCGGCGGTGCGTCTGCAGGTAGAGCGCCCCGACCACGAGGATGACGGCGAGCCAGGTGCCGGCCGCGACGACGAGGCCCGGGTCCTTGACCTTCGTCCCCAGTCCGCGCAGGCGCTCGCGAACGACCGCGAACCCGTCGCCCTTGGCAGCCTGCCGCTTGGCGCCGGGCTTGAGATTGATGGTGATCATGGCGTGGGGTTCCTCATGCGATCGACCGCAACGCAAGGCCGACAGGCAGCATCAGCAGTGGTGACACTTCGTCGACGTTGATGCCATCGAATGCGCCCGCAGCGACATCGAGCCGCTCGACCGCGTGCGCCTGGGTGACCGGCACGCGCAGGCGATCGGACAGGACGCCAGCGAGTCCCGGCACGCGGGAGCCGCCGCCGGTGAGATAAAGGCGCGCAAGCGAGCCGACGGGACGATTGGAGGTCTGCAGGAACGCCGCAGCGCGCTCGATGCCGAGCGCGAGTTCCTCGCCGCGCGACGCGACGTGCGGAGCCAGCGAAGGATCGGGATCACTGCCGCGAACCACCCGGTCGGCCGCGTCGCTCGCCATGCCACGCTCGCGCTGCAGGTCTTCGCGCAGCCGGCGCACGCCGATCGGCAGGTCGCGCGTCAGTACGGGCACGCCGTCCTCGAGGAGGTTCACGGTGGTGGTCTCGTGCCCGACGTTGGCGAGGGCGACGACGCCGCGCATCGCATCGGGATAGTTGCGCTCGAAGGCGTTGTGCAGCGCGAACGCTTCGACATCGATGATGTTGGCGTCGAGGCCGATTTCGGCGAGCAGCGTGAGCTTCGATTCCACCAGCTCGCGCTTGGCCGCGACCAGCAGCACCTGCATCTGCAGGCCGTCGCCTTCGGGATCGAGGATCTGGAAGTCGAGCTCGACATTCTCGGGATCGAAGGGCACGTGCTGGTCCGCTTCCCAGCGAATCACTTCGCGCGCCTCGGTTTCCTTCATCCGATCCATCTGGATCTTCTTGATGATCACGTCGCGCCCACCCACGGCGACCACAACTTCCTTCGCCTTGAATTGCGCGTCGGTGAGCAGAGTGCGCACGGCATTGGCGACGACGGTAGGGTCCATCACTTCGCCCTCGACGATGGCATCGTCGGGGACGCGGGACAGCGCCACCTTTTCGAGCACCGGCTGACCGGAGGCGTGATTGATGATCACTGCCTTGATGTAGCCGCTGCCGATGTCGAGCCCGACCGTGGTGCGCGTACGGGGGAAGAGCGCCATAGGAGCCCGGATTGTGCGGTGGAGGGTGCTCGCTACGTACCTTGGCCGAAGCCCTGAAGCCAACCGAGGTACGACCGAGTAACCCTATGCAAAATAACTACTTGGCTTTGATCCTGCCGACGTTGATCGGGTCGCAGCCGCGGGATTCAGAAGTGATAGGTAGCACTCCCCGTGCCAACCGATTCAGAACCGAGGCCGCCTGCCTAACACTCGAACAGTATCGGCGCTATCGCGCGCCAGCAGGAGGCTGGCCCGGCGCTCGGCGAATACACCGCCGTCCGCCGATCGCCGCTGCGCCACCGCAATCAGCCGAATGAGGCGTCCGTTGCGAACTGCCTCAGCCTGCCACGACCAGCCGCCCGGCCCGGGGACAGCTGGCCAGCCGATGACGCCGCCATCGCCGAGGGTATCGAGGTCGCCGCGGTGAACGGTTCGCGCGACCGCCAGCGCGGTCGACACGACGAGTTGCCCTTCGATGCGAGCCCGCTCGTCTGCCGCCAGGCGAACCTGGATGATCGCCGCGCGCAGCGCGACCAGCATGAGCGACTCCACGAGCACGGCGGCACACAGCACCATCGGCAGCGCGACGCCGCAGCGCATCGCCACGCTCCGGGCGTTCACGGTCCCGACGCAAGTGGAGTGATAACGATGGTTGCCGCCGCCCCGGCGGGTTGCAACGAGGTCTCGAGACGGTCGGAGAACAGCACCCAGCGTGTCGTTCCGGGTACCAACGGCCCGGCGAACGGCTGCACGACTGACAGACCACTCGCCGGCGCGAGGCCAAACCAATCGGCAATCCCGGACCGGTAGGCGCTCAGCTCCACCGGCTCGGCGATCCGCACGAGCATGGCTCCATCCGCCGGCGCATCGAGCGCCAGGCGGACGGCCGGCGCCTGATCGGGACACCGGTCACTGGTCGCGGCGACGACTGACGACGGCTGCCAGACCTCGGCAACGGGATCGATCAGCAGCCATGCGGAGTCGCGACCCGCCTGCGGCGCGCGGATACCGGTCCAGGCCGAGTCGGCCATCACCACGTCGAACCCGGATGCGTCGCACACCATCGCCATGCCGACCGGCCGGGCGAACGCAACCCTGGCTGGCGCCAGCGCCGTGACATCGCCCTGAACCGCATCGCGCAGTTCCTGCTGCAGAAAGCCTTGCAGCGAACGCACGGCGCGCCCGGCGGCCAGGGACTGGGTTGCACGCGCGGCCGTGCGGGACGCCGCCAGGACAATAGTCGTGGCGGCGCCAGCAACGATGCCGAGAATGGCGAGGCCGAGCACCAGCTCGAACAGCGAAAATCCGTCGAACTGGGGACCGTGCCGCGTAGACCGGCGCTGGGGCCGTGCGTGGCGGGAAGTCACCGTCCGCATCGCAGTGCCGTCGGAAAACTCGGCCGGTCGGGTGTGGCTGGGAGCAGAAGCGGGACGGTATCGGCAAGCGGCGCACCGGTGCACGCCGGTGTGATTTCCTGGGTGCGGTATCGCTCCCAGCGGTTCGCGTCGTCAGCCGCTCCGCGCGTGGCGTGACGATCGAGTCGAACGGCCATGAGCGCGGTTGCCAGCGCAGCGGCCCCGGCAAGCTCGAGGATCACCAGCGCGACGATCAATTCGATGAGCGATTCGCCTCGACAACGCGAACTCGGCACGACGGGGCTCCTGAAGATGGAGCCCTACGATGCGACAATAATCGGATGATGCAGGCGAGAATTTGCGCGGGACGGGGCGCGATTGGGCGGATGAACCCGATGTCCCTCGTCCTGATCGGCGGAGCCGCGAAGCAGGTTCAAAGCCAGGACGAGGGGCGTGAGCGTCTCACCTCTTGCCACCTACCTCTTACTTCTTACTTCTTACTTCTTACTGCTTACTTCTCACTCGATTACTGGCAGATGATCTGCCCGTCAACACCCGACGTTGCACCCGCGCCGACCTGCACCGAGCAGTTCGTGAAGCCGACCGAGATCGAACTGTTGGTGACGCCGACGGTGTATCCGCTCGCGTTGGTCGTGATGTTGATGGTATTGCCGCTCGACAACGCCATGTTGCTCGCGGCTTGCAGCTGAGCATACGTGCCGAACGTGGCGAAGTCCGAGAAGTAGGCCTCCTCGGCGGTCTCCGTATTGCGGATGTCGCTCCGGACCGAGGCAAGCTTGGCCTTGTCCTTCGTGGCGGCAAATTTTGGAATCGCGATGGCGGCGAGGATGCCGATGATCACGACCACGATCAGCAGTTCGATCAGCGTGAAACCGCTCCGATTATTGCGCATCTCATGGCCTCGCAGTGTCAGAGTGCCGGGCACCGTCGAGCGTCAAGGACCGAGGGGTTTCCCCACACGGAGTCCGCATCTCGACGCCAGGCCCAGGAGCCGGCCCGCCGTCGCCGTACAATACACTGCAGCGCCGCTTGGTACCTCGCGCTGCCGCAGTTGCAGACCAACCCGCCGCGCCCGCCGCATCGATTCTCATCGTCACGTCGCCCGATGGTACGAACGCCAGCGCGGTCGACGGAACTTCGCCGCCGTAGTAGCTGGCGTGGTCGGCAAAGTACGCTTCCTCGGATGCCGCCAGGTTCCGCAGGTTGGCAACCATCGCCGCGACCTGGGCGTTCTCGCTCAGCGCCGCATACTTCTCCAGGCCGACGGCGGCGAGCACACCGATGACGATCATCAGCACGATCAGCATCTCGGCCGATACCGCTCCCCGCCTGCGGCCCGTCATGTCCTGGAGCCTCCGTGGATCCTAGTAATGCGACTACCGTATTATCAAGGTCCAGCTTACGACCCGGGGCGCCCGTCGGCTATGGTGCCGCCGCCGAACGCCCCGATTGTTCAATCCAATACCGCCCAGTCGTTCAGGGGCAGGTGATCAGGCCATCAACACCCGACGTCGCGCCCGCGGCAACCTGCACGTGGCAGGTGGTGATGCCGGTCGAGATCGAGGTATTCGACGCGGTCACGGTGTAGCCGCTGACGTTGGTACCGATGGTCATCGTGTTGCCGCTCGACAGATTGAAGTTGCTGGCGGTCTGCAGCTGGCTGAACGTGCCGTACGTCGCGTAGTCGGAGAAGTACGCCTCTTCGGCGGTTTCCGTGTTGCGGACGTCGGTCTTGACGGAGGCAAGCTTCGCCTTGTCCTTGGTTGCCGCGAACTTCGGGATGGCGATTGCCGCCAGGATGCCGATGATCACGACCACGATCAGCAGCTCGATCAGGGTAAAGCCCTTGCGATTGCGCAACATGTTGAATCTCCATTGGGTGGCGTTGAATTGTTGGCCTTCAGCGCCAGGGCCCGACCCGAGCCTAGCGTTGCCTGGCAATCGAAGTGCAACTGGAGTGCCACGGCACGGCGCTTGCCGTTAAGTCGTTGCCGGACATGGTGTTCAGTAAGATTGTCGCGGCTGCCCGACAACAAATCGCACCGATCCAACATTGAACTCTGCAAGCCGGAGGGGGCCCGTCGATGCCTGATCGCTCATTTTCTCGTCGCCTGAGCGGCCGGTGCAGCTGAATCGCCACAGCTCGCAACACCTGCAACTTCCGCGCTGGCTGGCACCGGTATCCCTGGCTGTGCTGGTCCTCGGATCGTCCTTTACCTGCCTCGGCAACAGCTGGGTGCAGGACGACGTCCCGATCATCAAGCAGAATGCGCTGCTTCACACGCTTGCCCGGCCCTGGACGCCTTTCACCCAGGCCTACTGGCCGCTCGGTTACTCCCGGGACCTGTACCGGCCGTTCACGTCGCTGACGCTGGCGATCGAATGGGTCACCGGCGGCGGGCATCCGTTGATGTTTCGAATTATTTCAATCCTGCTTTACATGGGGACGACGTTTGCCGTGTACCGCCTGGCCCGGCGCCTGGTGAGCCCGGGGGCGGCGTGGCTCGCAGCAGCGTGGTTTGCGGTTCACCCCCTGCATGCGGAAGCGGTGGCAGTGGCAGTGAACCAGGCGGAACTGATCGTTGCCGGCCTGCTGGTGCTGCTCATGACGGCCTACATCGACCGACGCCGGAGTGGAACCCCGATGACCGGCGGATGGATCGCGGCGATGACCGGTGGCTTTGCCGCCGCATTGCTGTTCAAGGAACACGCGATCCTGCTCCCGGCTCTGATGGTCGCGGCCGAGCTCACGGTGATCCGTGATCCCCGCCCGTGGCGCCAGAGAGTAGGCACCCTCCGACTCCTGTTCCTGGCACTGCTGCTCGTGGCGGTGGCGTTCGTGGGCGTGCGGACCGTTGTGCTGCACGGCAACACGAAGGGATCGTTCACTGCCGAGGCATTGGAGGGGCTCGGTATTGGTGGCAGGTCACTGACGATGCTCGGCGTGGTGCCGACGTGGTTCCGCCTCTTTGTCTGGCCGCAACACCTGCGCGCGGATTACTCGCCGCAGGAAATCGTCGCCGCCACGCACTGGGGGGTCGCGCAGACGCTGGGAGCAGCACTGCTGATCCTGACCGCTGCCATCGCGTGGATGTGCCGGCGCACCAGGCCGCAGGTGACCTTCGGCATCCTCTGGTCCGCCATCGGCATATCTCTCGTGAGCAATATCCCGTTCGCCACTGGCATCGTGGTCGCCGAGCGCACGCTGTTCCTCGCGAGCATCGGTGTAGTCATCGCCGGTGGCGACCTGCTCTGGTCGATCGGCGAGCGGATTCATGCGCACAGTTCCGTGGGCAGGATCCTGGTGGCAACGGGCGCAGCGATCCTCCTCGCGATGGGGGCGAGCCGCAGTGCCTCGCGGCAGATGGTGTGGCGCGACGGAGCGTCGCTCTGGTTCCAGACCGTTATCGACGCCCCGCTGAGCTACCGGGCTCATCATGCCTACGGATCGCTGCTGTTCGAGGTCAAGATGGAGGGAAGCGCGGAGAAGGAATATCGGCGGGCAATCCAGCTCTATCCCGAAGGCATTCCGGTCTCCATCGACCTGGGCGACAAATACCGTGTGGCGGGTCATTGCGAACCCGCCATCCGGGAGTACCAGGCTGTTCTCCGGAAGCTGCCGAACCATATCAGCGTCCGGGCCTCGGAAGTGGCGTGCCTGCTCTATCTCGGGCGATACCGCGAAGCTGCCGCAGAGGCGCGGCTCGGCGCCTCGTACGGCTATCAGCCGAAAAGCCTGGCATTGTATGCAGAGATCGCCGACAGTGCCGAGCGCGTGCACGCGCCCATGCACTCGATCAACCTGCCACCTCCGGTCGACAGCGTTCCCAAGCGGCCGTGAACTGGCGCCGTGGAGTCGTGCCGGTCGCTTGCCTGTTCGCAGTGGGACTGGCGATGGGCCTGAGCATCCGCAACGGCTTCGTATATGACGACGTGCTGGCGATCGTGCAGAACCCGCGGGTCACCGATCCCTCGCTCTGGCATACCATACCCGGCTCGTCGTACTGGCTCGGCGGTCTCTGGCGACCGCTAACCATCGCGGGGTTTGCAGTGCAATGGTGGATCGGCGGCGGCACTCCGTGGGTGTTCCATTTCGTCCTGCTGGCGTCGTACCTGGGCACGGGCCTTCTCCTGTACGCGTTCCTGCGCCGCCTCTCAATCGGCGCCTACCCCGCCCTGGCCGCGGTGCTCCTCTTCCTGGTGCATCCCGTGCACGTGGAAGTTGTGGCCAACGGCGTCGGGCAGGCTGAGCTCTGGTCGGCGCTCGCCATGCTGACCGCTGCCTCGATCTATCTCCGGGCTCGGCAAACCGGGGTGACCGGCATGGCCATTGGCGGCCTGCTCGTTTGTGTCACCCTCGGCGTCGCGTCCAAGGAGCAGGGTTTCACGATACCGCTGGTGCTCGCGGGCATCGAGGGTTTCCTCCTTGCCAATCGCGGCGAAACACTCGCAACGCGCGTGCGACTGCTGGTTCCGGTGACGGCCCTCACGCTCCTCCTCCTTGCCGTGCGCGCCGCCATTCTTGGCGGAGTCAAGGGCGAAACCTCGGCGATGGCACTTCGTGGACTCGGTCTCGGCGGGCGGATGACCACGTTCCTCGCGGTGGTTCCGGAGTACGCCCGCCTGCTGATCTGGCCGGCGCACCTGCAAGCCGACTATGGTCCGCCGGGAATTCCCGTGGGCGGGCCCCTGACGCCACGGCACCTGATCGGGGTGGTGCTGGTGGCTGGAACGCTGGCGCTCCTGGCATACACGCGCCGGAGGAACGCCGCGGCCGCGCTCGGATTGTGGTGGGCAATCGTGACGCTCGGGCCGGTGAGCAACCTGCTCACCGCCACCGGACTCGTGATGGCGGAACGCGTCCTTTTCTTGCCGAGCATCGGACTCGCGATTGCACTCGGAGCGGCAGTGCAGGCACGCCAGGCAGCCAACGGGGTGACTCCGCGTGCATCGGACCGCGTCGCACGCGCGGCAGGATGGCAAACGCTGGGGTTCACGACAGTGCTGGTGGTATGGGGCGTCGGACTCACCGTGCGCAGCGCGACGCGTGTCGATACCTGGCGTACGCAGCGACAGTTCTACGTTGCGCTCCCGCGGGACGCGCCGCTCGCATACCGGGCCTGGAAGGGAGCCGCCGAATACTGGGAGGGTGCCGGCGACCACCCGCGAGCGATTGCCATGCTGCGCCATGCGCTTGAGCTCTGGCCCCGCGACTACCAGGTCAACGAACGCCTTGGCCAATTCCTGCGCACCGACGGCCAGTGCGCCGCGGCCATTCCGGTGCTCGCCGCCGGGGTGAAGCTCGATCCTGACGTTTCATCGATGCGGGCCAAGCTGATCGAGTGCGCGATCACCGAACGGCAGTGGGAGATCGCCGATCGTTATGCCGCCGACGCGGTGGAGCTGGGCCAGACCGAGTTCCTGTCGGTTCGAATGCGGGTCGCCCGGCAGCGAACGGCGGCTGAATCCACCGCCCGGCCGCCCTGACCGGCGGATTGCCCCGCTTCTTGCATGACTGGGGTTCCCTATGGTCATGCGAGCGCGAGAGCATCGTTCAGCGTCGTTTGCGGCGCGGTGGGGAGCGGTCACCGCCGCGTTGTGCATCGCGCACCTGTTGCTCGCGTTCCTCATCCCCGACGCGCCGCTGCACGGTACGGCTGCCACACCGATCATCCAGTGGGCGCTGCTCAGCCAGGAATTCCTTGCGCTCGGGATGCTCGCGGTGCTTCCGGCCTTGCCGGGCCCCTGGTATTCGCGGCTGTCCCTGGCATTCGTCGTGGCCCTCACGCTGGTCGGCAGCTGGATCGTGTTCGTCGCAACGGACCGGTTTCCCGGTGTCGATGCCGTCCGGTTCCTCTTTACCGTGCCGGAGCAGAGCTTCGAGCACCTGCTGCAGATGCGCTCCGCACTGCTGTTGAGCGTGCCCGTCATGCTGGTGCTTGCCACGGCGGCCATCTTCGCGCTGACACGCTACGCAAGCCTGCAGACCCGTACCCGACCGTCGCAGGCACTGGTGCTTATCAGCGCCGCCATCGTCAGCGGTTCACTCGTGTTCCGGGGTATCACGGCATTCACCCTCAGCAGCGACGACCGCGAGCTCTACGATCCCCGCACCGGCGTCAACTATCGCGCGGACGTATTCTGGCGGTCCGAGCGGGAAGACCGGGCCGGGCCCGCCAGCACACTGCTTGCGTCGGCCGTCACCGCCTTCGACAATCGCGGCGGGTCCATTGCCGCCAGCCGAAATGTTCCGGTCGATCATCCGCCCCGACAGGCCGGCGAACTGATTCACAGCGGATCGCCGCGCAGCCGGTGGAACGTCCTGATCATCGAAGTCGAGTCGATGCGGGCTCGCGCGCTGCGTTCGGGCGGCAGTCCGGTCAGCGTGATGCCCACCGTCGAGGCGATCGCGAATCAATCGCGGCGCTACCTCGACGCCTATACCACCGCGACCCAGACGAATCTCGCGGCCGTGGTTCCGCTGTCGGGGCAGTATCCGCTGCGCGACCGCCGCCCGCGCGCCTATCCAGTGCGCGCGGCGTATCCCAAGGAGTTGCTTTACGATCTGCTGGTGCCGCTCGGATGGCGGGCAGGCATATTCAGCTCGCAGAACGAGGCCTGGTATGGCATGGACAACTTCCTCCGCAGTACTTCGCTGGACACCCTCTTCAACGCGGAGAATTACCCGGGCGTCACCCACGTCCCCGGTGAAGACCTCGCCTTCGCCAATTTCGTGACCCGCGCCAGGCGATCCGGCAAGATCGACGATCACGACACGGTCCTCGAGGCCATTCGATGGCTGGACCGCTTTCGTGACCAGCCGTTCTTCCTCTACCTAAATCTCCAGACCAGTCACATCCCGTATGCCACGCCTGCCAGGGCTCCGCACCCGTTCGGACATGTGCCGTCGTTTCCGGTGATGTTCGGACGGTTTCCAGCTGATTCGGTGGACGTGGTCTATAATCAATACCGCAACGCGCTGGCCTATATCGACGCACAGCTCAGCATGCTGCGCAATGTCCTCATCGCCGACAATCGCTGGGACTCGACCATCGTCGTCGTCACGGGCGATCACGGCCAGGCGTTCCTCGAGCACGGTGAAGCGGCACATGCCAACGGCCTCTGGCAGGAAGAGGTGCGCGTGCCCCTGCTGGTGAAGGCGCCGGGACTGGCGCCCGGAAATGACACCCGGCCGGCGAGTCACGTCGACGTGGCGCCCACGGTCGCCGCACTCCTCGGCCTGCCGCCGCAGCCCGCTTGGCAGGGGCTCTCGCTGGCGGGTCCGCCACCAGTGAACGAGCGACCCCGTTTCTTCATGGTGCAAAGTCCGCTGGCCGACCAGACCGGCGTGGTGAGTGGCCGCTGGAAGCTGGTGCGCAACACGCTGCTTGGCTGGACACGGTTCACCGACCTGGTGCGCGATCCGCGCGAGCAACAGGACGACGCTGCGCTCCACCCCGTGGAGGCTGGCCGCCTTGCGGCACTCCTCGACACGTGGCGAACCGTCCAGCTCGAGTACTACGCCTCGCAGGTGCTGCCCACGTTATGGTTTCCTCCCCGCGTCAGCATGCCGGGCGCGTGGCTGATTGCCGGGACACATTAGCGAACGCCGAGGCCGCGGTCCATGATCCTGCTGCCGTTCCTGGGACTGCTCGCATGGACGCTCGCCTTCCGCCG
>Ga0070711_100000868_pt1 | contig 15908 bp, 14 predicted proteins | sample LARL53metaG_FD_65452 | JGI IMG/M metagenome (GOLD analysis project Ga0070711, IMG submission 65452) | Corn, switchgrass and miscanthus rhizosphere microbial communities from Kellogg Biological Station, Michigan, USA - LAR L5-3 metaG | ecosystem: Host-associated > Plants > Roots > Rhizosphere ... | reverse complement strand
TCACAAATGGCGCAGCGCTCTCCGCGTGACTGCTGTTCGCCTGTTCGCCGCGTCAATTCGTTCTCTCCTGCGTTCGAGAAGCCTGACACATGGTACACACCGCCATGTCACTCTGGCAAGACAGCCCGGAACTTTCCCGGTGCCGTTTCGTAATACCCGGCATGGCGATAGCAAAGAAGCGGTTAGGCGGGCTCGAATGGCTCATCCTGAGCGGGGCAGGCTTATTCATTCTGGTGCTCGGCATATCGGCATGGTGGCAGGCCGATATTCGCTGGCTTCACTTTTTCCAGGCCTGGATGTATATAGCCGCCATTGTGCTGGCCCTTCGCAAAAACGCGTGGGGATATTGGATCGGTTTTTCAGCCGCCGGTTTGTGGGACTATAGCAACCTGGTCGCCACCACGTTCTTTTTTAATGGCTTGCAGCAGCTTTCGCAGTGGATTCAAACCGGCCAGCTCCAACGGCCGGATTTGTTGATCGCTGTTCCGGCATGGTTTGCCAATCTTCTTGTGGTAATCGGGTCAGTGTGGGGCTATGTCAGGCTTCCGCGAAAGTCGCCAGGCGATCTTGTCCGGTTCGTGGTTGCCTTCGTCCTCACGACTGGCTTCTTTGCCCTGGATATGGCCTTGTTCCAGCCTCGATATCTCGGCCTGTTCCGCCGGCTTCTGCATCCCCACATGCCGTGAAGAGCAAGGCTTTCGAACTGTTGCAACCAGGAGGATTGCGAGGCATCTGGTAAAATATATAAATCCCAGGCAGTTGAAGCCGAAAAGCGGATTGGGCGCTTAACTCAGCGGTAGAGTGCCATCTTCACACGGTGGAAGTCATAGGTTCGAATCCTATAGCGCCCACCACTCCGGAATGCCAAAGGTAAGAAAGTGCTGTTGTGGAATTTCAGGGGTGGAAATTTACAAGTTTTTGCTTGCTTCAGGACGCGTTCGTGGTAACATCACTTTGTCTTCAGTAGCCGCCCGTTCCGGTGCGACGATTCGCGCAAAAGAGTTTAGACTAAAGCGCAGATATAACGAAGACTTTCCGAAACTTAGCCGACTGACCTCCAACCAGACCCTGAGGAAATTCGCTCATAGCAGGTCACCACGTTTGGAAGTCCGGCAGACAGAACAAAGCTCTCAGGTATACGAATGAATGAAGGATTGAACCAACCGCAGAATCCGCCGCAGAACCCGCGCAATCGCAAGTCGCGGCGGCGCAGACGCAACTTTGGTGGCCAAAACCAGGGGCAAAATGCCCAAAACAGCCAAAACGGCCCCGCTCACCACGGACGCCAGGGCGGGCAAAACCGCCAAAACCGTAGCAATCGCGGCGGCGGACAAAGGCGCGGCGGACCGGGCTTTGTGGGGCCAATGGACCACAGTTATCGCAACCAGGGCAATGGCAACAGCATGCAGGGAGCACGTTTCCACAATGGCGCCCAGGCCACGCCCAACATGGAGCCGCTCACCCAGCGCGTGGACGCGCCAACAAAGATTTTTGCTTTTGTCGACGATCTTTTCTTCGTGGCCAAGATCCAGGAAGTTTCGCGCAAGCTCAACGTGAAGGTTGAGTTCGTGAAAACGGACAAAGACATCGCGGAGAAGACCGAGGGTTCAGAAGAAAAGCCGTCTTTAATCATCGTGGACCTGAACAGCAACGGCATCAAGCCGCTGCCGGTGATCACCAAGATGCGCTCGAAGTACAAGAAAGCCACATCGATTGTGGGCTTTGTTTCCCACGTCCAGGGAGACCTGAAAGTGAAAGCCACGGAAGCCGGCTGCGACGTGGTAATGCCTCGCTCGGCGTTTTCGCAAAACCTGGTCAGCATTCTGCGCCGCCACGGCGCTGACGACGATACGGACGATAACTTCAACCGCGCCTAGCGCAGTTCCATAGTCGCTGTATCCGACCGCGGGGTGGAGTAGGCATTTATGCCTGCGGTAAGCAGTCATCGAGCCGGCTTTAGCCGCTGCGGTAAATGGGATACATTAACTCAGGAATTGCTCTAGTCTTCAGCGACACTCTGTACTGAGGCACTCACAGGAGTCTGCTGAAGCAAGTTATCTCAAGGTGTGCTTGAGCACGTTATTCCTGGCGCAGAGCGTTCATGGGATCTACCCGGCTGGCGCGCCGGGCGGGTATAAAGCTTGCGAGCAACGCTGCTATTACCAGTACCAGAACCATGGTCGCAAAGGCCAAAGGGTCAGTGGACCGCACTCCCGGTACCAGATGTTCCAAGAGGCGCGACGCTGCGAAGGCGGCAGTTATCCCCACAACAGCGCCAACAAATATCATTGCTAAGCTTTGCCGCAGCACCAGGCGCATCACGTCGCCGGCGTTGGCTCCCAGTGCCATGCGTATACCGAACTCCGGTATGCGCTGACTCGTCAGGTACGCCAGTACTCCATAGATCCCCACACAAGCTAGCAGCAAGGCCAGCGCGGCAAAGATACCAAACAGCAGCAACAAGAACCTCTGCCGCGCGAGTGACGCCGTGGCCAACTGTTCCATGGTGCGGACCTGATGCAGCACCTGATCGCCGTTGGCGCCGCGCACTTCCCGCCGCAACGACTCAACAACATTCAGAGGCGGAATATTAGTTTTGACCGCAAGAGACATTAGTTGCGACCAGTGAGGCAATAGCGGATCCGTGACTTGGGCAAAAGGATAATAGAACTGCGTGCGCAATGCCGACTGATCATCGGCAGCCAGCCCCCAGTGCCGCACATGGCCCACTACGCCGATAATCAGCACGGCATCGGGCGCATCTCCCTTGGACGGGTAGGGGCTGAGGTTGCGCGGTATCCAAAGCTGTTTTCCTACAGGGTCCTCTTTTCCAAAGGCTTGCTGCGCAAAAACGTCATCGATGACCGCGACGTATTGGTTGCCCAAACGGTCCTGACCATTGAAGAAGCGCCCTTTGAGTAGCGGAATACCCATTACCTGCAGGTAATCCGGCGTCACGCTGGTGGCCAGCCCCAGCGGCATCTGGTTGGGCGGCGGCATGGCCGGAGTCCGCCAATAGCTGACCTGGTTATAACCCGAACGCATGGGGACCGTATCCACCACTGCGGCGGACTGCACTCCAGGCACGGCGCGGGCCCGGTCCAGCGCGTCCTGCCACGCCGCGCGAATGCGATCGGGCTTCTCCAGCGTAGCCGCCGAAAGCGCCATTCGTGAGACGAGGACATTATGGATGTCCAACCCTGGGTCCAGTGACGAAAGCCGAAGCAGCGTCCGCCCCAGAATTCCCGCAGAGATAAGCAGCACTACAGCCAACGCAATTTCTGAAACAACAAAACTCGAGTGCAGCCGGCGCGATGCTCCCGTGATGGTCTTGGCGCCCGCGCGGAGCGTACGTTCTAGAGAGCGTGTTGGAATTCGCAGGGCGGGTGCCAGCCCAAAGAGAATTCCGCTCAGCAGAGAAACTGCGAGCGCGAATAAGAGCACATGCCAGTCCAGATGGACTTCTTCGGCGCGCGGTAAACTGCCGGGCCAGAACTTTACAAACGGACGGATGCCAATTGCGGCGAGCGAAATTCCGAGCAACCCTCCGGCCAGTCCCAACATTGCACTCTCTGTAAGACACTGTCGCACCACGCGGCCGCGGCTCGCTCCCAGCGCCACGCGCATGGCGAATTCACGCTCGCGTGAGACGGCGCGCGCCAGCAGCAGGTTCGCCACATTGGCGCAGGCGATCAGCAGCACCAAGTTCACAGCGCCCAGCAGCAACCATAATGTTGAGCTTACGTCGCCGACATCCGGCCGAAGCGGCTCTGCAATGAAGGTGCGGCCGGCATTGGATTTTGGATACTGCGCCGCGAGATGAAGACCAATCAGGCCCAATTCATTTCCCGCCTGGGCGAGGGTTGCTCCCGGCTGGAGACGAGCGATCGCATTGATGCCCGCGCGTCGCTCGCGATTCTGCAACACCGGTGACGCGTCCTGGCCGAGCGGGGTAATCGCGTCGGCTTCATCTCCGTTTAGCCTGAAACCCGGGGGCGTGATACCGACGACAGAGTAAGTCTTTTCTTCGTAAACAAGAGGCTTGCCAATCGTGTCCGCGCGCCCGCCAAAGCGCCGCTGCCACAGCCCGTCACTGATGATCACCACCGGCGTCGCTCCGAGCCGGTCTTCTTCCGGCAGGAATGCTCGACCGTGTTTGAGACCGACTTCCAGGACAGAAAACAGCTCAGACGAAATCTGAAAGCCATCAACATATTCAGGATCGCCGGGGCTGGATATCGTGCCTCCGCTGTAGCGCCACGCCGCCACGGCAAGAGAGTGAGCTTGATTCTTGCAGTCGATAAAATTTGGGTAAGCCAGCGACCATAGATTGCCAAACTGCGTCGCCTTTTCCGTTTTTTCTTGCAACGCGACCAGCCGGTCGGGATTGGCGTAGGGCAGCGGTTTCAGCAGCACGCCATTGATCACGGTAAACATCACGGTCGTGGCGCCGCTGCCCAAAGCGAGCGTCAGCAGAGCGACCACGGCAAATCCGGGCATCCGCCGCAAAGTGCGGAGCGTATAGCGAAGGTCCTGCACCAGGTGCTCAAAGAACCTCACGGTGTTCCATTGCCACACATCTTCGCGCACGCGCCGGGGACTGCCTAGCTTGAGATAGGCTTGGCGGCGCGCCTCTTCTGGAGACATGCCGGCAGCAATATTCTCGTCCACCTGATGCGCGATGTGCGCTTCCAACTCGTGGGTAAGGTCGGCGTCTTCTGTGCGACGTTGAAAGAATCTGCGAATTCCCATAGCAATCCTTAGCTGGATTTACTCGGTGGCTCGGGCCAACACGCGGCCAATGGCTTCCACCATCTGTTGCCAGCGACTGGTTTCAGCCAGCAGTTGCTTGCGGCCTCTTGCGGTCAGCTTGTAATACTTGGCCTTGCGATTGTTTTCGCTAGCGCCCCAATATGAGGTGACCCAGCCGCGGTCGGCCAGACGATGCAATGCGGGGTAGAGCGACCCTTGCTCCACTTGCAACACATCGTCTGATGTTTGCTCGATCACGCGTGCGATAGTGTGCCCGTGTGCGGGTCCCATGATCAGCGTTTGCAGGATGAGCATGTCCAGGGTCCCTTGCAACATCTCCTGCGTAGCTGGCTTGTTCTTTTCCATGGATTTCTTAGACTCCACTCGAACGTCTTGGTGAGCATCAATTATAGACCACTCGAATGTCTAGGGGGCATCGAATTCCGGACTGCCGGTTCCAGACACAAAGGCACTCATCATCGACATTGTTTCAGGCTGGAGAGAGGGATCTGCTGGTAAGACGTCCGCATTGGTTCAGCCGTTCCAGCCAGCCGCGTCCGCCATCCCGTGTTCCAGGCGATTAATTATCCTTGCCTTGCAACTGAGTAGCTGTTGCGCACGTCCAAAGATCTATAAGGTAGAAACATGGCTCTTACCCGCGCATATGAGGAGCACGAAGTCCCGCCCGAGATACGCCGGATGTATGCCAGCATCCGCACTGGATTCGATCTTCCCTTTGTTCCCACAGTTTTCAAACTCTCAGCCGGAATCCCGCAATACCTGAAGCTGCTCTGGAAAGACCTGGAGAGCGTCGTGTCCTCGCGCGAATTCGAGACGGCGGCGCGGGCATTCCAGGAAGTTGCCCATTCGGCGGCGATCAGCGGCGGCTGGACCTTCTCAGATCAGCCTGCGGTCCTTGCCGCGGACAAATTTTCCAACGCCGATATTCGCGTGATCGGCGGAATTGTTGGACTGTTTGCCCGGGCCACGGCGCAGATGTCGCTGTTTTCACGCCTGATGCAGCGCGGCTATTCCGGCGGGCAGAAGGGACGCGTCACAAAAGGGAAGCAGGTGGCAGCCATGGCCCAGATGGTGCGCGTCCATGTGCCTAATGAACGCGAGGCGGGCTTGCGTGTCTGGCTGATCTACTCTGACATTAAGAAGACCACCGGCGCAAAATCCGTGCTGAGCCTTTACCGCGCGCTGTCTCCGTTTCCCAGTTACCTGGCTTCGGCCTGGATGGACAGCAAGCGACTGCTCGCCGATCCCTCATTTGTGAGCGCCCGCGAAGAACTGAACCGCCGCGCACGCGCGCTGCTGGCCGGAATGCCGGTCCGAGACCACCGGGCACTGCTGAAAGACCTGGACGCGACGCAGTGGCGCGAGATTGAAGAGACGGTGGACGGCTTTGCCCGGCTGCTGCCGCAGTTCACGCTGCTGACATCGGTGTGGCAGCGGTCGTTTCCCAGCGCGTCAAGGATGATTGGGGCGGCGTGAAGAAAGCAGCTGGCAATTAGCAATTGGCAATTAGCCCAGCTAAAGCCGACCCCATAAGTCGTTTTTCCCAAAAAACATCTTTCAATTTTGGCTTTAGCTGTACTAGTTGCTAATTGCTAGTTGCCAATTGCTCTATCCCGGCGGCCAGTGCATCTGCCTTCCGCCCAGCAGATGCAGGTGCAGATGAAAGACGGTCTGGCCCGCGTCCGGGCCCACGTTGTATACCGTGCGAAAGCCGTGCTCCAGCTTGCGCTCCTTGGCGATTTTTGCAGCGATCAGATGGGAATAGCCGACAATTTCTGTATCCGCCTCGGTCAGGTGATCGACACCGGCAATGTGCTTCTTGGGGACAATAAGGACGTGCGTCGGCGCGCCGGGTTTGATGTCTTCAAAAGCGAAGACCTTCTCATCTTCGTAAACTTTCTTAGACGGTATGGAGCCGGCAATGATCTTGCAGAAGAGGCAGTCAGTCATAGCCAGAGAATAGTAACAAATGTCTGTCTGAAATCCCGAGCGCAGCGCGGGATCGCTATGACCGCGAAGATGCAGAGGTCAATTGGAATTTTGAGAATAAGGACGTTGGTCCATGAAGTCTGGTGTAGAGGGCAGGGTTCCCTCACCGCGCTCGGGATTTCAGAAAATCAATCCAGCCTAACCAAATACACGCCCGCATCGGTGTGGGTGTCCCGCACCACTTCCTGGGCGCGTTTTTTGTCGTCGTCCGCCACGCGGATGCGCAGCCAGTCACCGCCCACCGGGCTGCTGAATTGCAGCACCTTGGCGGTGCGATAGCGGCGGGCGATTTTTTCCTTCAGCTTTGAGGCGTCGCGCGCGTCAGAAAACGCGCCGATCTGCACACACCACCGTCCGCCGTCTTGGATGGGCGCAGGCGTCTCCAGCACTTCAATCCTGACCAGTGCGACGCCTTTCTGGAAGACGCTTAGTTGGCGCGCGGCGGCGCGGGAGAGATCAATCACGCGGTCGCCGACAAACGGGCCGCGGTCAGTGATGCGCACCAGGACGGAATCGCCGGTCTTCACGTCAGTGACGCGGACAATGGTGCTCAGCGGCAGCGTGCGGTGCGCGGCCGTCATGGCGTTCATGTCATAAGGTTGGCCGTTGGCCGCGTTGCGCTTCTGAAATCCCGGCCCGTACCAACTCGCATAGCCAACTTCGGTATAGAGAACTTTCGCGTTTCTGGGCACGCTGATTTCGCCACTGCTGCTGGGAGCAGGTGTTGCGGGACGCGCAGGGACGGGAGTGGGCGTAGGGGTAGGCAGGCGCGATGGAATCGAGGCCGACGGCGGTGGCGGCGGAGGCGCAGGCATGGCCGGCGGTGGCTCATGGTGCGCCGCGCAGCCTGCCAAGATCGCTAATAGAAAAAATAGTGCCGCTAGCTGGAGCGATTTTTGTCCATGTATTCGGCCAGCTTGTTGAGCTGTTCCGCGGCCACGCGCAGCGCCTTGGTTGAGTGGGTGCGGATGGCAGGCACCACCTCGTTGTTCAGGTAGGTGATGACCTTCTCTTTTTCCCGTTCGATCTTTTCTGCCGCTTCGCCAAATTCGGCATCCAGCTTGCGCCCAAACTTCTCGAACCGGGGTTTGGTCTTGGGATCGTCTTGTGAACTCATGGCTCTGTTTTACCATCGCAACCGAACGGTGGCCAACTGAGATTGTGGATTCGCGACCTCGCCCCGGCCTTTCCTTCTCAAAGTTACCCGCAAAAGCGTGCGCAGTCTCAGTACCTTAGATGATACCTTCCGGCCGGGCAAAGTGTGGTTTTTCGTACATTGGCCCGGTGAGATTTGCCGCCAACGTGCATGAACAAAGGCGCATGGTCTCGACTTGAGCGAGAAAGGGTTTAGGCTTTCCGGACGCTGCTAAAAACGGGGGTTATGAACAGAAGCGAGCGCCAAACCGGATGCGGGTTTCCGGCCAGTTGCTAAGCGTACGGCGCACCACCCGGGCCAGCCGCGTGCTGGACTTTACCTGGGGAACATCGATACTTTGAAACGTGATCTGTACCTTGGCATCGATATCAAGAAGCTGATCAGAGGAAAACAGTAAGCCCGTTTCGCTCATATTGATGGCTTCACCGGCCGCCCAGTCAGCCTGGCCCTCCAGCCTATAGCGCAGGGGGATATTCAGCTCGTGGCGCTTAGCGCGGTCGCTCGAATGCCGAGGCTCTACTGCCGTGCCCTGATCTAACTTTTCCATGTTTTCTCCGTCAACCAGGTGTTACATCGATCCATCCCGTGGGTTCAAACCGCCGGAACATAACACGGGGAGACCGCGGCCAAGGGTGCAAGGATTTTCCGCCGATAAGCCCCGAGTGTCAAGCTCCGACTATGCAGGTTAGCCTTTTTAATTTTTCTCTAATGAACGAAATTTTGAAACGCTTGGCCCTGTTTCTGCACCGTCTCAACCGATGCTATAGATAAACTATGTTGTCTTGCTACTTTCTTCTGATAAAAACTATTTTTTGCGATAGTTAAGCCGGCTTTTTCCACAGACAATTTCCACAGATCATTTCTACAGACCATCATTTCTACAGACCAAGGGAGGACGCCGGCACAAGGCCGGTATATTGCAGATAGCTGACGTATCGATTTGCAGAGATTCCCGCCGCGGCCTGAAGTTACTTTGCCTGCCCCACAATCTTCTGGATCAATTGCGGATTATCCGGCAGCAGGCCGGCCTTGGGCAGGCGAGGAGTGAGATCAACCCAATTGTGGTCCATGGCAAAAACTTTTTTGAACAGCGGAAGGCTTTCATCCACACGGCCCATGTTGGCCAGAGCAACGGCGTGCCAGTAGATCATCTCGGCGTTGTCCGGGACGAGTTGTTCCGCCGCGCCATATTCACGCAGAGCGCCGGGATTGTCATGTAGCTCAACAGCTTTGTCGCCGGCATTCATATGGTTGTAAGCGCGCTGCAGAGTGACCAGACGGCGGAGCTCTTTCAGCGGCTCAGCGCTGTCGTCCACGCGAAGATTGAAAACGTAATCCTGCCACGGCTTGCCCGTGCCTTTGGCCGGAACAATCACAATGGCCGCTGACTGCCTTCCCCGCACGTCGCCTCCGGCGGCTTGAGCAGCGTCAAGCGCGGCCAACATGCGCTCGGCCAGATCGCCTTTGGTTGATTCATAAGCCTTCGACATAGCAGGCCAGATATGGTCATTGCTCATCAGGTTGGCCTGCACGGCGTAGTTCTTGCCGGTTTGTATTGCGCCACCCGGCTGGCCGCCGCATTGTATCTGCTGGGGGCTTCCCGTCGAAGAGCCGGCAATTCCGCCGGCAGGCTCTATATCTTTTGCGCCGGTAAAAGTCGCTACGCGGCCCTGTGTATCCACCATCGCTACCTGACGCATGTTGCAAGCGTCGTCGGCGATCAGCAGACCGTGCAACGCATCCGGCGCGCTCTTGCCCGCGCGCATCAGGTCGAGTCCAAGCGGCCCATAAGCGGGATCGATGAAAGATTGCGTTGCCACCGCGCCTACACCGGCTTCCGCCCAGGGCACCTCACCGCCCACAGCGAACCAATGCGACTGCACCGCCACGCCCATTTCGCCCGTGGCTGGATCAAACGCCACGATAGAAAATGTGTGGACAGGGCGGAGAGGTTTATCCTGCGATACGGCAAGAACTGGAAGCAATGATAGAAAGAAAATCCCTAAAATATGGGCATGCCGGCGCATAGGTAATCTCCCGATGACGAGATATGAAGCAGAGGGATTTTAGTCTATCGTGCCCGATTTTCTGCAATCTGTTGTTTCAGTTTGGGCATGCAGGACGGAGAGACGGTGATGAATAATCCAATCCAGGTGGTTCTGGGATTTGAGAAGTTGATCAATGCGCGTAACCCCGAGGCGATTTGTGCGCTCATGACCAGCGAGGGCGAGTTCATCGACTCGCTGGGCAATCGCATTCAGGGCACGGAAAAGCTGCGAGCCGCGTGGGTGGGCTACTTCAAGATGGTCCCAGACTATTCCATCTTCCATTCGGAAATATTTGCCCAAGGAAACACAGTAGCCGTGTTTGGCTCGGCGCAGGGTACGTTCTCAAAAGATGGCCAACTGGCGAAGGAAAATTTTTGGAGGACCCCCGCCGCGTGGCGCGCCGTGGTGAAAGACGGCAAGATTGCCCTCTGGCAAGTCTATGCCGACAACGAACCGATCCGCGCGATCATGAGGAAGTATTCCTGAGCCCCTGGAGCTACTCGCCGGGATTGTCACCATCGAATCCCGAACGTAAGCGGAATAATATCGGTCGACACATGGTGATATCCAGCGTGGTGGTATCTGAACTCCGTGTAGAACTTGGCGTGACTCTGGCCCAGGTGTACTGTCAACCCTCCGCCGATATTCTCACCAAAGGCGTTGGAACTGGTGCTTCCCGTTACGAAATTCGTGGTACCGATGCCGCAGCCGTACCACCAGGACCAATAGGGATCGCAGACAACGCCCACCCCGGGCCTGGTCGTTTCACCCGAGCGATGATACCAGCCGATTCCACCAATTGCGTAAGCTCCCACCGCGTGCCCTTCGGTAAAGCGGACAATCGGATTGAGCGACACGGAATATTGGCGCGCACTGGCGCCTGGTGTCTGAAGGAAATCCTTGGCCTTGGTGTTGATCGGCAAGGCGTGCCACATGAATTCGGTGTCAACGCCGACAACTCTTGAAAAGGCATACCCTGCGCCGATAACAGCATGTCCCCCGCTGTTCACGAAGGTACTCAAGTCACCCTGCGGGAAGCCGATCCCGCCTCCAACATTGAACATAGCCTTGCTTTCGTCCTGTGCTTGCGACGCAGACACTGCACCAAGAATAACGGCGACCAACAAAACACACCTTAGATTCAACATCGTAGACACTCCTCCAATGTAAGTCGGAATTTGGCCTTCCCTCTAAGCTTGGATTTGTTCTCTGCTCGCGGAAACTGGCAAAACACACAGCGGGGAAGGAATTGTTAAGAGGATGTTGACAGGCAGCGAGCCGGGCTTACTTTGTGATAACGGCCGATTGTTGCGAACTCTTATCGCCGTGCCACTGCTGCAGCGAACGCACATTGACTTCATTGCGTTGCAGTGCGGCAATGCCTTCTGCGGCGGCCCAGGCCGCTGCCATGGTGGTGATGGTGGGAATGCGACCTGTAACGGCAGCGCGGCGAATGGCTTTTTCGTCGAACCATGGCTCGGCTCCGTGAGGAGTGTTGACGACGAGCTGGACGCGGTCGCCCTTGATCAGGTCCACCACGTTCGGGCGGCCTTCCTTTACTTTGTAGACGCGATCAACCGCCAGCCCGGCACGCTCCAGGCGGTCTGCGGTGCCGTGGGTGGCAACAAGGCTGAATCCCATTTCCACAAAGCGCTTCGCCAGTTCAATGGACTCCTGCTTGTAGCGGTCAATCACGCTGATAAAGACCGTGCCTTGCGTGGGCAGCGCCTGTCCGGCGGAAAGCTGCGCCTTGGCAAAGGCCTCGCCGAACGTATCGGCTGAGCCCATCACTTCGCCGGTGGATTTCATTTCCGGGCCAAGAACGGTATCCACGCCGGGAAACTTGTTCCAGGGAAAGACTGGTGACTTCACGAAATATCCGGCGCCGGTGGCGAGGTCGATTTCTTTTTCGACATTCGTGGGCAGGAACTCACGCAGCTTGCGGCCGGTCATGAGACGGGCGGCAATCTTGGCCAGCGGCACGCCGGTGGCTTTGGAAACATACGGAACAGTGCGTGACGCGCGAGGGTTGACTTCAATCACAAAAACCTTTTCGTTCTGAACCGCGAACTGGACATTCATCAGCCCAACAACTTTCAGCGCGCGCGCCAGCTTGAAAGTGTATTCGCGGATTGTGTCCAGCACCGGCTTGCGCAGGCCAACGGACGGCAGCACGCAGGAGGAATCGCCGGAATGTATGCCGGCTTCTTCAATGTGCTGCATGATTCCGCCGATCACGACGTCCTCGCCGTCAGAAAGCGCGTCCACATCAACTTCAACCGCGTCTTCAAGGAAATGATCCACCAGCACGGGACGCTGCTGGGAATATTCCACCGCTTCTTTCATGTAGCGGACAACGCTGTCATCGTCATAGGCGATCACCATGGCTCGCCCGCCAAGCACGTAGGAGGGCCGCACCAGCACCGGATATCCAGCCTTGCGCGCGCCGGCCACGGCTTCTTCCACGCTGGTGGCGATTGCGCCCGGAGGCTGTGGGATATCGAGTTCTTCCAGCAGTTTGCCAAACCGTTTGCGGTCTTCGGCGAGGTCGATCGATTCCGGCGAAGTGCCGATGATCGTGACACCGGCGCCCCTGAGCGGCAGCGCCAGGTTCAGCGGCGTCTGCCCTCCGAACTGAACGATCACGCCGACCGGAGCGCCGCCCTTGGTCTCATGCTGGTAGACGGCAAGCACGTCTTCAAAGGTAAGCGGCTCAAAATAGAGGCGGTCACTTGTGTCGTAGTCAGTGGAAACCGTTTCAGGATTGCAGTTGACCATAATGGTTTCATAACCATCGTCGTGCAATGCGAAGGCAGCGTGGCAGCAGCAGTAATCAAATTCAATGCCCTGGCCAATGCGGTTGGGGCCGCTGCCCAGGATGAGGATCTTCTTCTTGTCGGTCGGCGGCGCTTCGTCTTCTTCTTCGTAGGTGGAATAAAGATACGGCGTGTAGCTTTCGAACTCGGCGGCGCACGTGTCCACAAGCTTATACACAGGCAGAATGCCCAGCGTTTCACGCATACGGCGCACCGTCTGCACGCCTGTCTTGATGGAGAGCGCAATCCGCTCGTCGGAAATGCCCAGCCGCTTGGCCTGGCGCAGCTTTTCTTTCGTTAGCTGTGGTGAGTGGTTGAGCTCTTGCGCCTCCGTGGGCGTGATCTCAATGCCCAGTTGGCCGGCCTTTTGCAGGATTTCCTGCGTCAGCGAATCGGGCGACAGCTTGACCAACTCGGTTTCCATCGCCGCGATTTCCTTGAGCTGGTAGAGGAACCAGGGATCAATGCTGGTCATCTTGTGCAGTTCTTTTACGGTCATTCCCTGATGCAGCGCGTAGCGGATATAGGTGAGTCGTTCTGGATGTGGCGTGACCAGTCGCTGCGTGAGAATGCGCGGCTCAATTTTTTCTGCGCCGATCTTTTTCCCCGTTTCCAGCGAGCGTATGCCCTTCATCAGCGCTTCTTTGAAGGTGCGCCCAATGGCCATGGCTTCGCCCACGGACTTCATCTGCGGCCCCAGGCCTTCGTCGGTGCCGGGGAATTTTTCAAATTGCCACTTCGGGATCTTGGCCACAACGTAGTCGATGGTCGGCTCAAAGCAGGCCGGCGTCATCTTGGTGATGTCGTTGGGGATTTCATCCAGAGTGTAACCGACGGCGAGCTTGGCCGCGATCTTGGCGATGGGGAAACCCGTGGCCTTGGACGCCAGAGCCGACGAGCGGGAGACGCGCGGGTTCATCTCAATCACCACCATGCGCCCGTTCGCCGGGTTCACGGCATATTGAATGTTGGAGCCGCCGGTCTCCACCCCGATTTCCCGGATCACTTTGATGGAGGCGTCGCGCATGTGCTGGTATTCGCGGTCGGTCAGCGTCTGCGCTGGGGCGACAGTAATTGAATCGCCGGTGTGCACGCCCATGGGATCGAAGTTCTCAATCGAGCAGACAATGATTACGTTGTCGGCCAGGTCGCGCATTACCTCAAGCTCGTATTCCTTCCAGCCCAGAACGGATTCTTCAATCAGGACTTCATGCACCGGCGAGAGATCCAGGCCGCGGGCCAGGATTTCCAGCAACTCTTCGCGGTTATAGGCAATGCCGCCGCCGCTGCCGCCCAGCGTGAATGAGGGGCGGATGATGAGCGGGAAGCCGATCTTGCCGGAGAAGTCGAGGCCGTCTTTGAGGTTGTTGACCAGCGCGGATTTGGGGACATCGAGCCCGATGCGCGTCATGGCGTCTTTAAAGAGCAGGCGGTCTTCCGCCATCTTAATGGCGCGAAGCTGAGCGCCGATCAGCTCAACGTTGTATTTCTCCAGCACGCCGGAATCGGCCAGCTCGACAGCGAGGTTCAGCGCGGTCTGTCCGCCGACCGTGGGCAGAAGCGCGAACTTGCCCGGCTGTCCGCGGAGCATTTCCGATTCCTGGCGGATGATTTCTTCCAGATAGGTTTTCGTCAACGGTTCAATGTAAGTGCGATCCGCCATCTCCGGGTCGGTCATGATGGTGGCCGGGTTGGAGTTGGCCAGCACCACCTCGTAGACTTCGGCCTTAAGGGCCTTGCAGGCCTGCGTGCCGGAGTAGTCGAACTCCGCCGACTGGCCAATTACGATGGGCCCGGAGCCGATGATCAGGATCTTCGCGATGTCATTGCGGCGCGGCATATCAGGTCGTTTTCACCACGGAGACACGGAGGCGCGGAGAAAAGCAAAAAGATATTGCCGCTGATCTGCGGCGAACCCCTCTTCCGGCCTTTCTCCGTGTCTCTGTGTCTCCGTGGTGGATTCTCATTTTCCTTTCCACTCCTCCATTAGTCCCATGAAATCTTTGAACAGATAATGCGAATCATGCGGGCCGGGCGACGCTTCCGGGTGATACTGCACCGTGAATAGCGGCAGCGTACGGTGGCGCAGGCCTTCCAGAGTATTGTCGTTCAGGTCGATGTGGGTCTTCAGGACTTCTGAATCCTTGAGCGAATCTGGATCGACGGCGAAGTTGTGATTGTGCGCCGTGATCTCGATCTTGCCGGTTTCCAACTGCTTTACCGGATGGTTGCCGCCGTGGTGGCCGAACTTGAGTTTGTAAGTCTTGCCCCCTAGCGCGAGGCCGACCAGTTGATGTCCCAGGCAGATGCCAAAGATCGGAGTTTTGCCCATCAGCCGGCGGATGTTATCGGCGGCGTAAGTGCATGGCTCGGGATCGCCCGGGCCATTGGAGAGAAACACGCCGTCAGGGTTGAGTGACATCACGTCGTCCGCAGAGGTCATGGCGGGGACAACGGTCACGCGGCAGCCCTGGTCCACCAGCATACGGAGAATGTTCTGCTTGATGCCGAAGTCATAAGCAACAACATGTTTGCTCGGCGGCAGGTCTTTTACGCCGACGACTTCCGTTGGCTCGTGCGAGCGCGTGCCCGTCTCCCACTGATAACGCTGCTTGGTCGTGACCACCTTGGCCAGGTCGGTGCCATCCATCTTGGGAAGAGCGCGTGCTTTGGCGATGAGTTTGTCGGGGTCGGTTTCTATGGAAGAAATAACGCCCCGCATGACGCCGTTGGTGCGCAGATGGCGGACGACGGCGCGCGTGTCGATATCGGCGATGACCGGGATCTTGAATTTTTCCAGATACTCGTCGGTCACCTGCTGTGAGCGCCAGTTGGAGCTGATCGGCGAAAACTCGCGCACGACCAGCCCTTCAATATAAGGATGCGTGGCTTCGTTGTCGTCTGGATTGGTGCCGTAATTTCCGATCTGAGGGTTGGTGAGGACAACAATCTGCCCTGCATAAGAAGGATCGGTAAAAATTTCCTGGTAACCGGTGATGGAAGTATTGAAAACAACTTCCCCGTAACATTCGCCTTTCGCGCCGTGACCTATGCCGCTGAAAACTCGTCCATCTTCCAGCGCAAGGATAGCCTGCATCGGAACTCCGAGGAGTGGATTTTAAAGAT
>Ga0070711_100000866_pt1 | contig 15917 bp, 16 predicted proteins | sample LARL53metaG_FD_65452 | JGI IMG/M metagenome (GOLD analysis project Ga0070711, IMG submission 65452) | Corn, switchgrass and miscanthus rhizosphere microbial communities from Kellogg Biological Station, Michigan, USA - LAR L5-3 metaG | ecosystem: Host-associated > Plants > Roots > Rhizosphere ... | reverse complement strand
ACATCGTGGGCGCAGCCGAGCGGTTGGCACAGCTGGCGGCTGAGCCGGCGGTCGCGCTCGTCGGCGCCAGGCGGGCGACCGACTACGGGATGGAGATGGCGCGCAGCCTCGCGCGGGGGCTGGCCGCGAGCGGAGTGACGGTCGTAAGTGGGCTGGCGAACGGGATCGCGGCGGCGGCCCACGCGGGCGCGCTGGAAGCCGGCGGCTCGACGGTAGCGGTGATGGCGGGAGGCGTGGACGTGGTCACACCGGCGAGCAGACGGTCGCTGTACGAGCGAGTGGTGACGAGCGGGTGCGCGGTGGCAGAGCTGGCGTGCGGGTTTCGAGAGGGGCTCTGGTGCGAGGTGGCGCGTGCGCGGGCGGTCGCGGGGCTGACGACGCTCACGATCGTGGTTGAGGCAGACGACGGCCCGCGCGAGCTGGTGGGGGCGCGCGCCGCCCAGGCCTTGGGGCGGACTGTGGCCGCGGTCCCGGGACGAGTGACCTCGCCGGCGTCCAGGGGCACCAACCGTCTGCTGATGGACGGAGCGCCACTTGTGCGAGGCGCGGAGGATGTGCTCGACCTGCTGTACGGGCTGAGCGCGTCCTTGCGGTGTGCGTTCGGCGAGCGTGAACCCGTCCCAGCCGAGACGTCACAGCTGGAGCCCCGACTGCGCGAGATGCTGGAGCAGGTGGGTGCCGGCAGAGACACGGCCGGCAAGCTGACCTCCGACGGAGGGGATGCGAGTGAGACGCTCGTGACGCTCGCCGAGCTCGAGCTCATGGGCCTGCTCGCGCGGGGCGACGGCGGACGATATGTGCCGCGCGAGAGCCTGGCGGGGCGGTCAAGCGCCTGAGAGTCGCCGCGCGGGCGCTGCCGGTGTGTCGGCGTGCCAGCCGGACGATCCGCCAGCAGCCGAGCTCAGCGGGCGGGCGGGCCGACGCGGTAGACGGCACCGGCGGTGTCATCGGTCACATACAGCGCGCCATCGGGACCGGCAACCGCGTCGACGTCCCGTCCCCAGCGTTTGCCCGAGGACAGCTGAAACCCGCTGACGAGCGCCACCGGTTCGCCGAGCGTGCGCTGGCGTGACACCCACGGCAGCCACAGCACCCCAGGGGCGCGAGGTGGTTCACGATCCCACGAGCCATGCGTCGCCACGACCGCGCCGCGCGACCAGGGTGCGCCGATCGCCGAGCCTGCGAGAAAGTGAAACCCGAGCGGCGCGCTGTGCGCGGGCAGCCCTCGCTGGATCGGCACCAGCTTGGCGCAGTTGAGCACGCTCCTGCCGGGGTTGGTCTGCGCGTCGGCGTCGAACGGCAGGTTGGCGTAGCGCAGCGCACTGCCGGGCTGACCGGGCGTCACGTCGGGGTCGGGGTTGCAGTAGGGCCAGCCGAGGTTGCGCCCGGGGGTCAGGCGGGCAAGCTCGTCGGGCGGGTGCTCGTTGACGTAGGAGGTGATCACCTGTCCGAACGCTTCGGAGTGCGATTCGTAGGAGCGATGGAAGGGATAGGGGATTTCGTCCCGCTGGTTGACCGCCGTCCAAAGGGTGTGGTCGGGCGCGAGCGAGAGCCCCTCGCCGTTGCGCACGCCACGGGCGAACACGCGCAGGTGACTGCCGTTGGGTCGAACCGACAGGATCGTGGCGCGCGGCGGCGATTCGCTCGGCGGGATCGGCGTGGCGTTCGAGCTCGAGCCTGCCGTCACGTAGATCGTGTGGTCGCGCCCGACCGCCAGGCTCTTGACCAGGTGGACGTCATCACCATTGGGATCGTGGCTAGGCAGGTTGCGGACTACGACCGTGCGCGCGCCGAGCACGCCGGTGCGCTTCCAGATATAGCGGTCGATCTTGTCGGACTCGGCGACGTACAACACCCTAACGCCCTTCACGACGTCGAAAGCGAGACCCTGGGGATCCGAGAGACCCGAGACGAGCACCCGCCGGCGGGGCGGCGAGGAGAACCCTTTGGCGGGAATCAGCTCGATGACCTGGCCGGCGTCCGAAGAGCTGACGAGCAGTGCGCGCTGGGGAGTCCAGGCGGCAAACCGCGCATCGGGGATCCGTGCCCACACCGCGGCGGTCCAGCCCACGGGAATGGTCAGCCTACGTGGGACGTCAAACGGTTCGCCGCCGTTGCCCGACAGCACGGCGAGCGTGACCGACGCGAAGCGCAAACCGGCGGCGCCCTTCGCGGTCGGCTCGGGTGCCGCCGCGGACGATCCCGCGCCCGTTTGACCGCCACTGCCGGATGCGCACGCCATCAGCAGCAGGCCGGCGAGCACAAGCAGCACGGACAGCCGCAGTGTGACGATCGTCTTTCGTCGGAGATCCCGCCGCAGGGGGGTGTTGAGCGTGGGGACTCCCATGAAGCTCGGCCTCAGCATAGGGAATCACCTACCGGGGACGACGCAATAACGGCGCATACGTCAAGCTCGGCCCGGTGCATCCCCATATCGGCCGATTGGAGCTCGCCGCGGTCGGAGCGGGCGGAGCGGCGGGCACCTGGCCGTGACGGTTCTGCTTGCCCTGCTCGCCTCTGGGTTCATCGGAGTTTCCGATTTTCTCGGCGGTACAGCCAGTCGAGCCCACAGTCCCCTGCAGGTGACCGTAGTGCTCCACGCAACGACGCTCATGACGCTCCTCCCGATCGCGATCGTGCTCGGCGCAAGCGATCTAACCGTGCACGACACGGTCCTGGGTGCGGCAAGCGGCCTGGCGACCGGCGTCGCGTACGTCGGCTTCTTCGCGGCCATCGGTCACGGACGGTTCGGCATCGTCGTGCCCGTGTCAGCCGCCATGACCGCCCTGCTGCCGACCGCCGTCGGGATCGCCGACGGCAACGCGCTGTCCACGCTGACGGCGGCCGGCGTCGTGTGTGCGCTCGTGTCGATCCCACTCGTCGCCTACGAGACCGGCCACGACGGGGTAACCACCGGCGACTGGTCGGTCGCCCGGCAGCTCGCCGTGTCGATTCTGTGTGGCGCCGGATTCGGGACGTTCTTCGTCTGCATAGGGAGCACATCGCAGGGCGCGGGGCTGTGGCCGACGGTGGGCAACCTCGTCGTCGCCACCGCGGTGACCGGCACGATCGCCCTCATGCGAGGTGCCATGCCCACGAGCCCCAGGTCCACTCCACAGCTGGCCGTCGCCGGCGGCATCGCGTTGGGCGCCGCCGACACCTGCCTGACGACAGCGCTCCAGCGTGGACCGCTGACTGTCGCCTCAGTGCTCGGCAACCTGTATCCCCTTGTCACGATCGCCCTCGGCGTGACCGTGCTTGGCGAGCGCGTGCGCTCATGGCAAGGAGTAGGAATCGCACTGGCCGTCTCGGGTGTCGTGATGATCGCGGCTGGATAACGAGCCGCGGCGGATGCTCGACTAGGCGAACCAAGGATTCAAAGCACGCACGCCTGCACCCGAGCATGCGCCTATAATCGGCCCTCGCGCGGATGTAGCTCAGTTGGCTAGAGCGTCTGCTTGCCATGCAGAAGGTCGAGGGTTCGAGTCCCTTCATCCGCTCTCATAAAAGTCCTGCAAATCGCAGATTTTTTGATTGACGACGAGGTGTCGGGGCTCGCATGAAGGGCCGCGGGTACCACTCGCGGGTACCAAACGGGCGTCCTTCATGCACGCTTTGGAGGCGTTTGCCGCGCTGAGATGGGAGCCTGTTTGCAGCCTGACGGGCAACCTGCGCTGGGAGGACGACCCACGGCCGACCTCACTCCCAGCTCTCTGACTCCTCGCTGTCGGAGCCGGGCAGATCATCGAGCAGCTCGGTCACGCCCATCACGCGCGGCGCGACCGGCACCGTGATAGTGCCGGAGAGGCGCTTCGTCGCCTGCTTCGCCGTCGCCTGCCAGCCCAGTGCGACCCCCTCCGGAGCATCCTGACCGAGCAATAGCCAGATGTTAGATTGGCGGGGGCGAGAGCCTGGCACTCCCAAAAGCGGCCGGCGCCTTCGGCAGCCTCCCTTGCCCCTCAACATCCGGCTTCCACGTGACCACGTCGATGCCAGCAGGCACCGTCAGCTCGACGCGCACGCCGCTGAACGTCCGCTCCGTCGCGTTCATGATCATGAGTCGGAGCAGGCCGGCGTTGTGCAGAACCGACCGAGCGAAAAGCACCTCGGGAAGCCCCTCCGCCAGCACGTCAGCGTACTTCGCCACTTCCTGCCGAAGCTCGCTCTCCGACCGGTACTCGCCCGGCATCATCGCCATGGCCCCGAAGACGCGCATCGGGCTCGAGGGTTCAGCGACATCAACATGATCTCCGTGCGTTCGCGCACCCACGCGTCCAGCGACGCCTTCTCCAGGTCCACGCGAGCATGTACGCATACCCCCGAGGGCGTGCGCCGCCACGTCCGGTATGCGGTTAGAAAAGCCGAGCACGGCCGCAGCGATCTTCGCGAGAGCGCTCTTCTCCGTGAGATCGAGCGTGCCCTTCCACTCCAGGTAGTTCGTCTCAGACTCCGACGGCGCGGCATCCCGGACGGCCTCCGCGAGCGCGGTCTGCTCGGCGCGCGAGCGGACGGGGCGATGCAGATCGATCGGCAACGGCACAACCAAGTATGGTCGGAGGCGCGGCGCGGGCGCTACCGCGCGCTCTGGGACCATGCGCTCCAGTGGTGTCAGGTCGCACTGCACCGGGTAGACCTGGACGACTACGCGAGCTTCCTCGACCCGCGGGCGAGTCGGGTTAGCGGCCCTGCAGCCATTCTTCGAGCATTGGTCGTGTGAAGCGGATGTGGCGTCCGACGCGTATGCAGGGCAGCTTGCCTGTTCTTGCGGCGTCGTATACCCAGCTGGTCTTGACGGAGAGCAGCGCCGCGACTTGGTCGGGTCGCAGCAGCGGGCCGTCCAGACGGCGCGAGGCGTCGGGCATGTGGTTGTGGGGATGAGTGCTCGTGTCCATGTCATGCCTCGCTGGGGTGGTGGATTTGGACGATGGCGGGTGGCTGGTTTGAGCCGGGTGTGATGACGGCCGCCTGACCGGTCTGGAGGTCCTTGATGCGGCCGGGGTCGAGGTTCGGTTCATGACCGCGGCGGCGGCTGCTCCTGCCGCTTGGGACGGTGCCGAAAACGTTGTGCTCGGTCTGTTGGGTGGTGATCCAGACTCGTTTGGTGCTTGCGATCTGGGAGATCGTCTCGGCGGACTCGGGCACGTTCTGGCGATGTGCGATGAGGGTCGCGATATTGCCGAGAACCTGCTCGCGCAGCGCGCCGTCTGCGGCTGTCTTGAGGTCGGCGAGCTCCTGGGTGGCGAGGATCAGGCTGATCCCGGCCGAGCGGGCTCGCCCGAAGAGCCGCGCAACCTGCCTGGCCCCGATCGCTGAGAACTCGTCTATCAGCACAACCGTCGGCACGGGACTGTTCTGTAGGCATGCGACGAGAGTGACAAGGTCACCGACGATCGCACCGGCGAGCATCGCCGAGAGCAGCGGCCGGCGGTCTGCGTCCAGGCGAAAGTAGACAACAGCTCGTTCTGTGACCGCACGCTCCAGGTCGAGCGTGTGCTCACTGTCGTCCGGGTTCAGCCATTGGCGGGTGTCTGACTCAGCCAGAATCGACAGACGGTCTCGCACGCCAGCCAAGTCGCGTCGCTGACGATCAGTCAGCGAGTCCAGATAGTCCTGCACAGTCTTTGCGTCCTGTTCGGGCAGTCGACGGGCACTGACCTCGAGCTCGCGTGGATCGAGATGCGCCATCAGCGACGCCGGGCTGATCTGCATACCGGCGGCGTGCATGACGCGCACCGCGTGTCCGAGATAGCGCTGGGCCTGGCGTAGATAGTGCGGCTCGGTGAAGTGCTCTCCCGCGAGCGCCTTGTCCGCGATCTCGGTATCTGTCCCGTGCGCGTAGGGGCTGTATGCCAGCGGCCCCTCCGGGGTCCATGCCAGGAACGGCACGCCGGCGCGAACGGCTGCACGCCGCAACTGCTCATGGAGCATGAGATCTCCCTTGGGGTCGATCGTGATCGCACCGTAGCCCGCATCAATGAGACGGCAGGCGATCCATGCCTCGCTGACAGTCTTGCCCGCACCGGTCGCTCCGACGATCAGCGTGTGCGATCCCGAGCGGTATCCGACAGGGATCGCCACCGGCAGTCCTCTCTCGTCGCGGCCCACGACGAGCCGCCCCTCACTGATCCAGCCCCGATGCTCGATCTGTTGCCGAGCGCGGTGACGCTCGTACAGGCCACGTATTCCCAGACGACTCTCGGCGATCGCGGCATGATCGCCACCACCGGCGAGGTCCATGCGATGCCAGCGCCGCCCGCGCGAGCACGCAAACAGACTCGCGGCGAAGACCGCCAGTCCCGCCGGCCAGATCAACCGCCACAGCACGAACCCGGCCGGCAAGCCGAGCGCTGCCCACGACCACAGCAATCCCCTGCTGCGAAGCGCCCGCGCGATCCAATGCCCACCGACGAAGATCACGCCCAGCACCACCGCCACGCCGCTAAACATTTGACGCCTCCAGCTCGTTGATGGCAGCCAGCGCTTGTGGCTGATCAAGCGGGAGGACTACGATCTGCTCCTCAGCCCGCGTCTCGGCGACCGCACGGTTCACCGCGCGCGCCGCGGCGGGCGGCGCGAGGTAATACACGGCGCCTATGTGACGCGCTCGCGCCCAACCCCTGCAGATCGCGGCCAGACGCCGCGGAGCCTTGACCGACAGCTCGACCTCCACCGCCACAACCCTCCCGCCCGGAGAGACGAGCGCCAGATCTGGACGGTGCACCGCCGAACGCCCACCCGGCAGTTCCCCCAATCTCGCCGAGGCGACCTGCTCGCCGCAATCGCTCTCCCGCGCTCGGATCTCGCGCTCACTCAACATCTCCCAACCGGGCAGCGCCAGGTGCAGCCCGACCGCCGCCGCCGCGACCTGCTGGGCGTGCTGAAACCCGCCCGGACTGATCCGATAGACCCCGAACCGCCCCAGCCCCTGCCAGCGCAGCCCATCAGCACTCGCCACATACAACCCGGGCTGACGGTAAAGCAGCATTCGATGCTCCAGCAATCCATCCCTGACCAGCAGGCGCAGGCGAGTGTAGGCCCAACTGCGACCCATCGCGAAGCGACCCATCACGTGCTCCACGCCGGCCGCGCCGAGACGACCGATCCAATCAACGATTTCTGCGTCCTTCTCGGTCTGCATAGCGTCTCCTTGATGCGATCGACGACAACACCGCTTAACCCCATGTCGATCGAACATCGCCACAGACCCCCCCCTGAAGGGACGCAGCGACTCCCTCGCGCGCGAGCGCCGAGATCGCCTATGCGCCGCTGTCAAGAAACGGCCCCATAGGACCGGCCACGCCCGAGAGGGCCGCGCTCTTTTTGCCCCTGACGGACCTCACGAGACCTTGCGAGATGGACAAGCGCTTGCGCTTGTCCATCTCGCTGGATCACCTTCACCCGCCTTGGTGAGCACCCACCCGTTCAGGCCGGGCTCGCAACTGTGCCCGTCCAGCCGGCGGCCCGACCGCCGGCTGGACTTCGGCCCCTGGCCCAGCCCTCGGTTTTTCCGCTCACCCCACCATTCCCAATAGGACTGCGACCCCCGGTCGCATCCTATTTGTGCCTTACCTCGCCGGTTTTCACACCAGACCCATGTTCATCTGCTCAGCGCCCCGTTGTCGGTTCTCGACCGTCGTGGCCGCCCTGGGCCCTGCCACATACCTGTGTATCTCCGATAGCTCCGTTCATCTACCTCACCATTTTTTGCAAGGGCCGCGACGGTCGAGAACCGACACTCACCACGCATGGTGGCCTCATCGGCCAACGGTGCGGATTTCATATCCGCACCGCACAGCGCGGGGGAATCCGCTCCGCGGATTCCCCCGGCTCCACACCACCGCGCCAGGTCGAGACCGGCCATATGGCCGGTCTCGACCGTCCATACACCTCGTGCGGGGCCGGGACTGGGCCAGTCCCGGCCCCGCACGTCCCACCCGTCGTGGCCCCGAACCTGGTACGACAATGGCCGGCGTAGGGTCCAGCGCCATGTCCAACACACAGGCGATCTACCGCCGAGACTCTGCCGGCCCAGGTGTGCGGCACGCCGGGCGGCCCCGCCGCAGCCTGCCAGGCGCGCCCCGTGCCGCCACCCCTTGCCCACCTGTCCACCCAGAGCCCACCTCTCCCCCGTCACCCATACCGCAGGCACCGCACGGCTGACAGGCCGTGCGACAATGCCGAAGGTTGGGGGACGGGGGAGCCACAGGCCATCGAGCAGCACCTCGACACCCCGCCATCATGCGCTACATGCGCACGCCGCCACAGCAAGGCTTGCGAGCGTCGGGGCTCCGGACACGACGCCGCCAGATAACTCGCCCCTTCGGCACAAATCGAAGGAATGTCGATCGCGGCTGCAATGCTCCATCAGTGCAGATCCGCCCGCCTAAAGATCAAGACCCCAAGCGCTGCCGGTTGTGCGGTGAGGAGCGTCCGCTTACCTTCGAGCACATCCCGCCGCGGGCCGCTTACAACCGCGGGCGGGTCTCGATGCTCGGAATCGAGGCGTGGCTCGCCCACGACGCTGACCCCGATGGCCCCGCACCCAAGCGCCGCATCCAACAACGCGGTTCGGGCGCCTACTCGCTCTGCGCTGAGTGCAACAACCTCACAGGCCGCCTCTATGTACCGGAGCTGCGTGCCTGGGTGCAGGCCGGCGCCGAAGGGCTCTTCGGCAATCCGGGGCTCGCCGCGCAGTTCCGCGAAGAGCAGCGCACCGTCTATGCCGAATGGAAGCTCCAGAGCTGTCGTCCTGGCCGCTTTCTCAAGCAGGTCGCGACGATGCTTCTCGCGATGAGTCCGCCCGGTCTCGGCGACCGATTTCCCGAGCTACGCAACTACGCTCGCGACCCGGGCAAGGTCGGACTGCCGACCGAGCTGCAGTTTTATCTCGCACTCTACGCGGGGCCCAACAGTCGCTACGTGGCGGGAGGGGCAGAGGCCAGCCTCGACGGTGGTGGGATTCACCACGTCTACGAACTCGCCGCGCCGCCCTTCGCCTACATCCTCAGCCTCGCCGAGCAAACTCCAGCGATCGAGGCCGGCAACATCTCCAACTTCGCCACGGTCGGCATCGACGACACCGCGAACGTAGAGATGCAGATGATCATCGGCTACGGAGAGACGCCGTTCCCGCTCGACTTCCGCTCGCCTGCCGCCATGCGTGCCGACATCGCCGCGAGCGAAGCCGCGATGGGTGCGTGAGCAACAGGAACCGCCCGGCCCCCAGCGGTCGATAGAGCCGCGCTGGATGAGCTAGCGCGATCTTCGCCGCGTTGATGCTATCCCCGGGCGACGAGCGTGCGGACGGTGCCGTCCGGCGACACAAGCACCACGGTTCGACCTTCGTCGCCCGCACGACAGATGTCGGCGCCAATGTGCGGCTCGTCGGCATCGATGACAGCGACTTCTCGGGATAAGTCGAGCATTCTGCGATGGCGAGTTCGATCGCTTCGTCCATGACGTCAGCGGCGAGGGACTTGCCGTGTTCGGTGCTCGTCATCGAGACTCGACGCGTCAGCGCTTGAGCTCGAGCTTGGCTACCGGCACCTGCACGAAGTCGAGCGCCTTGCCCGTCTCGTTCGACACCTCTACCAGCATGACGTCGCCGTAGTCGCTGACGACCGTTCCGACGGTGCCGGCAGGCCAGCCGTGAACGTCCTCGCGCAGCTTGACCACGGAGTGTTCTGAGATCGCGTGTGCAACAGCCATGTTGTCCAGTCTAAGCCTCTATGTAGGCGGAAACAAGTCGCGGCGCAGCCTCCGGCGAGCTGTACTCCCACGAGGTCGTCACCACCGCCGTGCGATCGGCGAGCTCACGGACTCCCGTGACCGGCACGAAGACCTCACACAGCACCCCGTGGGGCAAGTTGTCGCGTACGGCGCTCACGTAGCGTTCGCATGTCCCGGCAAGCAGCTGCTCGGCGAGCCAATCGGCGTCACCGAGGGTGATGCCAAGGACGCTCCGAAAGACGCGCGCCTTGTGGGTCCCCACCTCGTGTTCAAAGTTCAGCGAGTAGCCCCGGAGCTTGTCGAGTATCCCGTACGCATCCTCGGCTCGTGGCAGCAACTCGCCAATTGCCGGCGGCCAACTCATAGGGACACTCGCTCATTGCCGACGATCGCGCTCGGCATGTCCTTGGCGAAGATCCGCGTCAGCTTCGCGGCGTCCTCGGCGGCGGGTCGTGCGTGCAGATACCGGGCCGTCGTGCGTGAGTCAGCGTGGCCCATCATCGCCTGGACGTTCACCAGATCGAAGCCCTGGGCGGCGAGGGTGCCGAACGTGTGACGCAGGTCGTGAAAGCGCAGCGAGGGCATGTCCGGGTTCTCAGCGCCAGCGGCGTCGCGGGCGGCCTTGTAGCGACGGCGCAGCGCCGAGGCGTCGAGATGTTCGCCGGTGCGCGAGCAGAACACCAGGTCGGCCGGCCGCGTGAACATCGGTCGCTGCGAGAGACGCGCCAGGGCCTGCGCCGGCTGGTCGGCCAGTGGCACGCTGCGCCCACGCCGCCCCTTGGGGCTGTCCTCCTCGCCAAGCACGTAGCTGCGTTGGACATGCAGCCGCTGGGCCTCCCACATGACGTGCCGCCAGCGCAACGCCAGACACTCGCCCATCCGTAGACCGCAGAACGCCGCCACAAGGATCAGGCAGGCATCCTGGGCGTCCTCCTGAGCGCGAGCTTCGAGCTCCGCCTCTGTCAGCTTCAGGCGGTTTTCGCGGTGTGCGCCCCCCTGCGCCGTATGGGCGATGGCTTCGACCTCGGCGGGAGTGTAGGTCACGATCTCCGCCGGGTCCGCTTCCCGGCGCTTCTCGGTGGGCGCAACCGGGTTCTTGGCGAGCCCGAACGTGTCCTCGCGGCAGGCATAGCTGTAGATGCTGTACATCACCTGTCGGTGCTGGTTGACCGACCGTGCCGAAAGCAGCGGATCGCCGTCGAGCTCGGCCAGCCAGCGAGCGATCTCTCGCGTGGTGATCGACGCCGCGGGAAGACCGCCGAAGTGACTCATGATCCGCGCTCGTGGCGCACGTCCGCGCTTGCGGGGCGTCTCGTCGGGACGCAGCAGCATCGTGCGGTAGTGGTTGAGCGTCGTGTGCTTGATGCCCATCACGCTCACCCTGTGCGCCAGCCACGCCGCCGCGATCTCATCAAAGGAGATCTCCCGTTCCTGTTCGCACCGGCGCCGCTCATGTTCTCTGGCACGCTCAGCCGTGCGTTCGGCGATCACGGTCGGAATCAGCGCAAGCGCGGCGTCCTCGCTCAGATATGCATCCGTCGGGCGCCCCCGCCGCTTGATCCAACCGCGATGCCGCGTGCGTCTGCGCTCGCCCGCGCGAGCCTCATCGCCACGCTCTATCCACGCTGGCCCGAGCCGTCGCTTGATCTGCCGGCCGTCCTCGCGCCACTTGGCGTAGTACACCGGCCCCTCCTCGCGCTCGACCACGAGCAGTGTGGCGTTGGGTGCTCTTGGCGTCCCCATCGCCCCGGAGCCTACCTCGCTCCGGGGATGTCACGCGCCCAGAATCGACAACTTTTTCTCGCGGGTACCACCGCGGGTACCAAACTAACCCTGCGAATCCCCAAAAACAACCCTTTAGTCAAGCCAAAATTCCCCATGTTTATTGAACATGAGGTCAGTTTGATAAATTGCCATGCAGAAGGTCGAGGGTTCGAGTCCCTTCATCCGCTCTCTGCTCTGCTCAGGACGCTCCGCAAACCGCGAGGCCTTTCTATGCCCTGAGTCAGGCGGGTCGTGCGATCGCTGCTGCTCGGCTGGACGATGTTTGGCGGCTCTCGGGGCACGGCCTGAAATCGCCCGAGCCAGCGGGGGCATCGACTGGACTCCTGGGTCGGACAGTCAAGCCCGATGCTGGCACGGGATCAACGTCGCGACGCCAATCCTTCGCTGGCGTCGTGGAAGCAACTGGCTCGGGTCCGCTGACGGGGACTGTGGAGTTGGGGGGCGCGGTCTGGACCGCGATCCCGAGCTGATGCCGCGGCTCCCGCAGCCACCAATCGAGGACCAAACGCCGGAGCCCTCAGCCGATCTGTTCCGCCAGCTCGACGATGATACCCTCCGGACCGCGGATGTAGCAGAGCCGATAGCCGTTCTCGTAGCGCTCCACCTCGCCGACGAGCTCGGCGCCGCGGGCTTGCAACCTGGCGACGACGTCGTCGATGTCGTCGACCGCAAATGTGATGTGGCGGATACCCGGGGTGTTCGCCGGCGCGTGCCGCTCACCGCCCCGGCCCGATGGGGCATGAAACTTCGCCAGCTCAATTCGTCCGTGACCGTCCGGGGTCTCCATCATCGCAATCTCCGCCCGGACGCCCTCGAGCCCCACCACGCGGTCCACCCAACCGCCCTCGACCGGCGCCTCGCCCTGCAGCTCGAGTCCAAGCTCCACGAAGAACGCCGTCGCGGCCGCGAGGTCATCGACCACGACGCCCACGTGGTCCAGCCGTTGGATCGCCATGCGCTCGACGATAGCGACACGACGGCCCAGCTACAGCGTCTCGCGGTTGCCGATCGGCTGGTAGGAACGCGCCGCCCATTGGTCTGAAGAGATCAGCGATGGGGGACAGCTATGGGTCACTGGCATGGGTTGGGATCTGCGTGGTCCGCCAGTACGAGTGGTACGGCTACGAATGCAGCACTCGCTATCGCCCCCGCGCCTGCGGCGCTGTGATCACACCTCTGGCAAGCGGTACTTGCGCGTAGTCGGGCAGCGTTCGAGCAGGCCGAGCTCGACCAGCGTGAGCGCGTAGCGATGGGTGGTGGATGGGCTCATGCTGAGCTCTTCGGCGATTTCCACGATCCCGCGGGCGTCGCCGTCGGGGCCGAAGCAGGTGAGGATCGACAGTCCGCGCAGCAGCGAGCGCGACAGGCGCGGGTCAACGGCGCCGATCGGCAGGTGTTCGCCGAGACGGGATGCCGCTGAGGTCTTGGCCGAGGTCTTGCCGTTCTCTGGGTCTATCGGTGCCCTCAGCGTGTTGGCGATGAGCGTCGAGATGCTCGGGACGCGGCTCTGAGAAGCGGCGCGGACGACATCGTCGATCTGAGTGGGGGAGAGCTTGATGGAGATAGAGAGCGGCTCGGTTTTGGTCATGGCGGGATCATCTCAAATGCAGACGACAGTCTTCAAGCCCCCGTTTCTGAAATCTCATAGTCCCTTGAGCGAATAGCCTCCAGGGCGTATGTCGATCACGGTCACGCTCCCCGACGGAAATCCGCTCGAGCTGGCGGACGGCGCTACAGGCGCCGACGCGGCCGCGTCGATCGGACCTGGACTCGCGCGCGCCGCACTGGCCGTCGAGGTGAGCGGCACAGCCCAGCGCGACGGGCAGGGTGGGGCGCAGGCCGAGGTGCGCGACCTGGCTCGCCCGCTGCCCGACGGAGCCGCCCTCGCGGTGATCACCGCCAAGAGCGGCGAGCAGGCGCTCGAGCTGATCCGACACGACGCCGCGCACGTGCTGGCCGAGGCCGTGATGGAGCTCTATCCCGGCGTGAAGATCTCGATCGGACCGCCGATCGCGGAGGGCTTCTACTACGACTTCGAGTTTCCCGACGGAACTGTCCTCTCCGCGGAGGACTTTCCGAAGATCGAAGAGCGGATGCGCGCCCACATCAAGGCGGCGGAGGCCTTCGAGCGCGAGGACGTGCCGCCCGCGCAGGCCCGCGAGCGCTTTTTGACGGAAGGTCAGGATTACAAGGTCGAGCTGATCGACGATCTCATCGCGGGGGCGCGCGAGCGCGGGGAGGAGTCGCTCGAGACGGTGTCGCTGTACACGAACGGGCCGTTCACCGACCTGTGTCGAGGACCGCACGCGCCGAGCACCGCCAGCGTTGGCGCGTTCAGGCTGCAGTCGGTCGCCGGCGCCTACTGGCGCGGAGACTCGAACAGGACGATGCTCACGCGGATCTATGGCACGGCCTTTCACGCCAAAGCTGAACTGACCGAGCACCTGGAGCGCCTGGAGCAGGCCGCGCAACGCGACCACCGCAAGCTGGGACGGGAGCTGGACCTGTTCATGTTCTCGGACGTCTCGCCCGGCGCCGCCTTCTGGCTGCCCGCGGGGACGCGCCTGTGGAACAAGCTGGTGGCGGTCTCGCGCGAGATGGCCGCCGAGCGTGGCTACACCGAGGTCAAGACACCGCTGATCTACGACGCCGAGCTGTGGAAGACGTCAGGGCACTGGGGGAAGTACCGGGAGAACATGTTCACGGTGCAGGCGCACGGCGAGGAGGCGAGCGCGGTCAAGCCGATGAACTGTCCCGGGCACGCGCACCTGTTCGCCAGCCGTCGCCACTCCTACCGCGACCTGCCGGTGCGCTACTCAGAGCCGGGTCTTTTGCATCGCAACGAGGCCTCGGGCGTGCTGCACGGTCTGCTGCGGGTCAGGCACTTCGCCCAGGACGACGCGCACATCTTCTGCTCGGAGGAGCAGGTCCAGCGGGAGGTCGCCAGCTGCCTGGAGCTGGCTTTCGCGACCTACGCGCTATTCGACCTGGACGTGCGTCTGGAGCTCTCGACTCGGCCGGTGGAGCGGATCGGCGAGGACGAGCTGTGGGATCGTGCGGAGGCCGCGCTCACCCAAGCGTTGGATGCGCAGGGTCTGAGCTACGAGCTGAATCCCGGCGACGGGGCGTTCTACGGGCCGAAGATCGACATGCACATGACCGATTCGCTGGGCCGGTCGTGGCAGTTGGGAACGGTTCAGCTGGACTACTCGATGCCGGCGCGGTTCAAATTGAGCTACACCGGGGCGGACAACGCCGAGCACACGCCGGTGATGATCCACCGCGCCTCGTTCGGATCCTATGAGCGCTTCATCGGGATCATGCTCGAGCACTACGCGGGCGAGCTGCCGCTGTGGCTGGCCCCGGTGCAGGCGATCGTGCTGCCGATCTCCGATCGCTTCAACGAGTATGGAGCGGACGTCGCGGCGGACCTGCGCGCGCTCGGGGCGTATGTCGAGCTCGATGACCGCAGCGAGTCGATCGGGCGCAAGATCCGTGACGCGGAGCTGCGCAAGATTCCCTACATGCTGGTCGTCGGCGAGCGCGAGGCACGCGACGGTGGCGTATCCGTACGCGAGCACCGTGGCGGCGACGTCGGCGCGATGCTCGCCAAAACCTTTGGCGAACGGCTGCAGAGCGAGCTATACTCCGCCCCCTTGAAGCCACGCCCATCCTCCGAGAGCCGCGCATAAAATCCGCTTGACGCGCGGCAACTACAGCTAGTGCCGGTACCACGCAGGTTTGACCGGCGCCCGCCCGAGCGGGACCAGACGAGGATCAACGAGCGCATCCGCGTGCCCGAGGTGCGCGTGATCGACGACGAGGGCAACCAGATCGGCGTGATGAAGACGCCCGACGCGCTGAGCTTCGCCCAGGAGCGCGATCTCGATCTGGTGGAGGTCGCCCCGGAGGCACACCCGCCGGTGTGTCGCGTGCTGGACTACTCCAAGTACAAGTACGAGCAGGCGCAGAAGCTCAAGCAGGCGCGCAAGCACCAGCAGCAGATCACGGTGCGCGAGATCAAGTTCCGCCCGAAGATCGCCCAACACGACTACGACACCAAGAAGCACCACGTCGAGCGGTTCCTGCGCCACAAGGACAAGGTCAAGGTGACGATCATGTTCCGCGGCCGCGAGGTCACCCATCCCGAGCGCGGCACCGCGATCCTCGACCGGCTCGCCGAAGAGCTCTCCGAGCTCGGCGTGGTCGAGCAGCGCCCGATGCAGGAAGGGCGCAACATGACGATGATGATGGCCCCCTCCAAAGCGGTGCTCGCAGGGCGCCTCATCGGCGAAGGCGCCTCGGCCACGCCAGCCACGGCCGAGTCCGAGCCCGCCGCCGCGCCGGCCGCGGGCGAAGGCGCCTCGGCCGCGCCAGCCACGGCCGAGTCCGAGCCCGCCGCC
>Ga0070711_100000864_pt1 | contig 15936 bp, 12 predicted proteins | sample LARL53metaG_FD_65452 | JGI IMG/M metagenome (GOLD analysis project Ga0070711, IMG submission 65452) | Corn, switchgrass and miscanthus rhizosphere microbial communities from Kellogg Biological Station, Michigan, USA - LAR L5-3 metaG | ecosystem: Host-associated > Plants > Roots > Rhizosphere ... | reverse complement strand
GATAGAGTCAAGCTGCAGCGTAGGTTGGGCAAAGCCGCGTCTTCGCGCCGTGCCCACCATTCAAGTCGGCGCTTGCTCTGAGGTGGTGGGCGCGGCACCGGAGCGCCTTTGCCCACCCTACGTCGCAGCCAGCGGCCGCGCGAAGGAGAGCTCGTGGCCGTCCGGATCGGTCAGGTGGAAATAGCGCTCGCCCCATTCGGCGTCGCGCGGCGTGGTCGAGGGCGAAAATCCGGCCGTCAGCGCCCGCTGGTAGAGCGCGTCGACGTCGTCGACATGGAAGATGATGCGGCCCCACCACGACCAGCGCTTCTCGTCGCCCTCTGCGATCAGGTTGAGATAGCCGGGTCCGGCGCGAAAGGTGGTGAAGGCGGAGGCCTCGCCGCCGCGCGCGAGATCAAAGCCGAGCGCGGCGTAGAAGCGAACCGCGCGGCCCATGTCGTGGGTCGCGAGCGTGACGGCACTGATGGCTTCGATCATGGCGGCAACCTTCATGCGGAAGCGACGTCAGAACGCCAGCACGACGGCATTATAGGCCATGTGGGTGGCGATCGCAGGTGCGAGGCGGCCTGATCGTTTGAAGATCACGGCGTTCAGCATCCCCAAGGCCGCGACCGGTGCCCACGACAGCACGGGGTGGTAGATGGCGAAGAACGCTCCGGCTCCGACGATTGCGCGCCAACCTCCCCACTCGCGATCGAGCGCGCGGTAGAGCAGGCCGCGAAACAGGAACTCCTCGGCAAACGGCGCGAACACGACCGCCATGACGAAGAGCGCCCAGTGTTCCCCGGGCGATGCATCGAGCCGGCTTCGCCCGGCGTCGAGCGCCTGGCCGAGGTCGGGCCACCAATGCAGCACCAGCGTATAGAGATGGGCGACGAGTCCCAGCGCTGCGCCGAGCCCGGCTGCGGCCGCGATCAGCAGCACGATGCGGGCCTTGCCCGACAGGTCGAGCTCGAACAGCGGGCCGGGCTTGCGATCGCTACTGGCCCACAACCAGATGTCGCGTTGGGTGACGCCGCGGCCGGCCAGGAAATGGCTGACGCCGATCGCGGCGCCGATCGCGCTGAGACCATAGATGATGGCGGTGAGGGAAACGATCACCCTGCTGCCGCCCGTCGCCAGCACCGCTCCCGACAGCACGGAAATGACCTCGATCATCGCGCTGATCGTGACCATCGCATGCAGCAGCGTCGGCGCCGGCGGCAGGGTTTCCGACCAGGGGTCGGAAAGAAACGGCAGGCGGTAACGAAAATTCTGCCACATCGCCGCGGCCGTGAGCAGCGAATAGACCACTCCGGACACGGCAAGCGGCCACTGCCGCGTCAGCACACCGATGGCAAAGCTCAGGGTGCCAAGGGTTGCCGCCCAGCGCAGCCCGGCCGGCGGCCGTTGCGCCTCGCCCGAGGACGTCGTCACGGTGGCGAGCGTCACCGTCTTGTCGGCGAGCGAGCGCGCGAAGACGTACCAGGCAACGCCCACTGCAAGGATGGCGGCAAGGTCTTCGGGAAAGCGCGTTGCCGCGTAGAGCAGCATCAGGCTCACGATCGCGGTCGCGATGGCGGCCCACAGTTTGGCCTTGGCCTTCAGCAGGCTCTCCAGCCCGCGCGGCCAGGTCTGGGCGATCCAGAGCGCCTGTCCCTCCGACGCCAGCGATTTGGGGCCGAGTACCTGCAGGAAGTAGGTGCCGAACAGGATCGCGGCCCCTGAGACCGTGTTCCAGGCGCCGGTCGCGTCGGCGATGAAGCCGCGCAGATTGAAGGCCTGCACCGCTGCCAGCGACAGCGGGATCAGGACCGCCTGGACCAGCGCGCTGCCGTCACGGCGGAACCAGAGCAGCTCCTTGCGATAGAGCGGATCGCGGCCGAAGCTGACGGCGGCGGACACGCGCTCGGCCGCGACGCGGGGCCGATAGCTCAGGCCCTGGCGCGTGCTGACGACCGCGAGCGCGATGGCCGCGGCGATCAGGAGGACCGCGACCAGCCAGCACAACACGAGGCCTTGCCAGAACACGAGATTGCCCGAAGCGGTCTGACCGACCAGCAGGCGTGTCGGCGGCCACGGCAGCTCGGTCAGGGGCAGGAGCCAGCGCGCGATGGTCGTGAAGACGGTCTGCATCTGCGAAGCCAGGAAGAACATGCCCATCATTGAGGCGAAGGCGAACCAGCCCATCAGACCGAGCACGGCGCCACGCAGCCGCGGGGGCAGCCGCAGCATGGCCCAGATCTCGATGGCCTTGCCCATGCAGGCAAGCGCAATGGTGGAGGGTATGCCGACCAGCAGCGCGGCGGCGATGCCGACCGGCCAGCCATAGGTCAGGCCGTACAGCAGGCCGGGAAACAGCGGCGCGGTCGCGTAGATTGGATTGGCTGCGACGGGTGCGATCATCTCGGCGAAGAAGACCGCGGCTGGCGACACGGGATGACTGAACAGCCATTCCCAGATCGGATCGCGCGGCCGCTGCGTATCGAGCTGCGGACCTTCACCCTGGCAGATCATCAAGAGGCACCACCAGACCACCAGGATCAGCGCGACGACGTCCGGCAGCGTGCCCGGCTGCCACCATAGCGATTCTAAGGAGAGCAGGATCTTTGGATCGTTGCGGACCGCGGCCCTGAGTTGCGCGGCGATCGCGGCCTGGTTGACATGCCGCTGTTGCGCGAGGCGCGCGGCCTCGATCGCGATGTCGCGATCTTCGGCGCGGCTGATCGCGGCGCGCCTGTTCGGCAGGCGGGCTGCGTCCGCTTCGGCGCTCTCGATCCGCCCGGCAAACCAGTCTTCGACGATGAGCCGTCCCTGCGCTTCGGCCTGAACATGCGCGGCGCTCGAGACCGCGACGGAAAGCTCGACGGCGGCCCCGACATTGAGCACCAGCGCAATCGCGGCGGCGAAGATGAAGGCGAAGACAGGCGAGATCGCGAAGCCGCCGCGCTGTCGGCGCAGTGCGAGCGCGCGGCGCATGCGCCCGGAGACGCGCTTGCGGGCTGCACCCAGCAGCAGCCAAACGACGGTCCGGAAATGGGGCGCAGCAGCGGGATTCGTCATGATGATGCCGCCGGCACCTGGGTCAATTCGCGGAACACGTCCTCGAGACTCTTCTCGCCATGGGCGGCGCGCAACTCGTCGATGCCGCCCTTGGCGACCAGAGTGCCGCGATTGATCACCACGACATGCGAGCACAGCCGTGCCACCTGGTCCATCAGGTGGGTCGAGAACAGGACGGTGGTGCCCTGCGCGGCGATGTCGACGATCAGATCGTAGAACAGATGCGTTGCCTCGACATCGAGGCCGTTGGTCGGCTCGTCGAGGATCAGGAGTTTTGGCCTGTGCACCAGCGCCAGCAGCAGGCCGAGCTTCTTCTTCATGCCGCGCGAATATTCCTCGGCGAAATTGTCGATCTCCGCGGAGAGCTGCATCCGGTCCATCAGCGGCTGGATCGCGGCCATCGCCGAGGGCACGTCGAGGCCGTGCATGGCGGCCGAGAGCTGCAGGGTCTCGCGCGCGGAAAGATAGGCATAGAAGACCGGCTCGTCCGGCAGGAAGCCGATTCGGCGCTTGAGTTCGACGCGATCCTCGAAGGCGTCGAGGCCGTCGATCGCAAGACGTCCCGAGGTCGCCTTCAGGATGCCCATCATCAGGCGAAACAGCGTCGTCTTGCCCGAGCCGTTGGGGCCGAGCAGCCCGCAGACCTGCCCGGCGGGGACCGCAAAGGAGAGCCCGTTCAGCGCGCGCTTGTCGCCGAACGTCTTGACCAGTTCGTCGACAGCGACGAGCGCCCACGGCGGGGCGCCCGAGGAGCCGGAGAGCTCCGACATCGCATCCTTCCTTTCAGGCGTCCCCGGCTCACGGGTCGGTGGACGCACTCTCAAGTATCAGGATCGCGTTGTCGGCGCGAGCCGCATTCGCCGGCTGGCCATCGTCCGCACAACCAGTGCTGGCGTCGTATTTTTTCTCACACGCTGAACCTATCGCTCGTGCGTCATCCCGGATTGGCTTTCAACCCCGCCGCCTCGATGCCGGCAATCGCGCAGGCCTCGTCATTGTCGGAGGTGTCGCCGGAGACGCCGACCGCGCCGAGCAGCCTGTCGCCATCCTTGATCAGGACGCCGCCGGGCACCGGCACCAGCCGTCCTTGTGCCAGCGCATTCACCGCATCGACGAAATAGGCCTGCTCCTGCGCGCGCTGGAACAGCGCGCGGGAGCCCATGCCCATCGCGAGCGCGCCAAAAGCCTTGCCGGTCGCGATCTCGGCGCGCATCAGGCTGGTGCCGTCCTGCGCCGCGGTCAGTTTCAGCGCACCGCGCGCGTCCAGAATGGCAATCACCAGCGGCTTCAGCTTGAGCGCGCCGGCCTTTGCCAGCGCGGCGTCGAGAATCGTGCGGGCGATGTCGAGGGTCAGTTCAGCCATGAGTTTGGTCCTGTGCGAGTGAAGGCGATGTGGATTGCAGCTCTGCGCTGTCGAGGCTCATGGCGAGCACGCGGGCGACGTGAAGCGCGCTGCGGCCGGTGCAGTCGGCGATCTGGTGGCGGCAGGAGGTGCCGTCGGCGACGATCAGCGTCGCCGCGGCGCTGCTGCGAACCGCGGGCAGCAGCGCGGCTTCCGCCATGTCGAGCGAGGTGTGATAAGTGTCGGCACCGTAGCCGAACGCGCCAGCCATGCCGCAGCAACTCGACTCGATGGTCTCGACCTCGAGATCGGGGATCAGTCGCAGCGCCTGCGCGACCTGGCTGAACGCGCCGAACGATTTTTGGTGGCAATGGCCGTGCACCAGCGCCTTGCCCTTGATCGCACCGGTCGCAAGCTTGAGCCGGCCGGCTTCCGCCTCGCGCACCAGAAATTCCTCGAACAGCAAAGCGTGCGCGCCGATCGCTTTTGCGATCTCGTCGCTGCGCAGCGACAACAATTCGTCGCGCAGGGTCAACAGGCAGCTCGGCTCCAGCCCGATGATCGGCACGCCGCGCGCCACGAATGGCGCGTAGGTCTGAACCAGCCTGTCCAGCTCGGCGCGGGCTTCGTTGACAAGGCCGGCCGAGAGGAAGGTGCGGCCGCAGCACAGCGGCCGATCGCCCTCGGCGGGTTTTGGAATATAGACGCGATAGCCGGCCGCGATCAGCACGCGCAGCGCGTCGTCGAGATTTTCGCATTCATAGATGCGGTTGAAGGTGTCGGCGAACAGCACGACCTCGCGGCCGTCGGCCGGACCGAAGACCTCGGAGCCCGGCCGAAAGGTGTCGCGGCGGAACGCGGGCAGCGTGCGCTTGGCGCTGATGCCCGCGATGCGTTCGAACCAGTAGCGCAGCAGCGGGCTTTGGTTGCGCAGATTGGCGAGCGGGGCCAGCCGCGCGGCGAGATCGGCATAGCGGGGCAGGTAGCCCACCAGACGATCCCTGAGGGTCAGCCCATGCTTTGCCGCGCGCGCGGCCAAAACCTCGATTTTCATCCTGGCCATGTCGACGCCGGTCGGACATTCGTGCCGGCAGGCCTTGCACGACACGCAAAGCTTTAACGTCTCCATCATCTCGTCCGACGACAGCGCGTCGGGGCCGAGCTGGCCCGAGATCGCGAGCCGCAGCGTATTGGCGCGGCCCCGCGTGACGTCCTTCTCATTGCGCGTCGCGCGGTAGGACGGGCACATCACGCCGCCTTCGAGCTTGCGGCAGGCGCCGTTGTTGTTGCACATCTCGACCGCGCCCTGAAAGCCGCCGCCGGTGCCCGGATAGGCGGACCAGTCGAGCACGGTCTTCATGTCAGCGACGCGATAGTCAGCCGGATAGCGAAACAGCGCGCGGTCGTCCATTCTGGGCGGATCGACGATGCGGCCCGGATTGAGCAGATTGTCGGGATCGAAGCGCCGCTTGACCTCACGGAAATCGGCCACGATCCGCGCGCCGAACATCACCTCGTGGAATTCCGAGCGCACGATGCCGTCGCCATGCTCGCCGGAATGCGAGCCCTTGTACTCGCGCACCATGGCGAACGCCTCTTCGGCGATCGCGCGCATTGCCGTCACGTCCTTGTCGAGCTTTAAATTGAGCACCGGGCGGACATGCAGGCAGCCCTCGGACGCGTGCGCATACATCGTGCCGCTGGTGCCATGTTTGGCAAAGATCGCGTTCAGCCGCTCGGTGTAGTCGGCAAGGTGCGGCAGCGGCACCGCGCAATCCTCGACGAAGGACACCGGCTTGCCGGCCTGCTTCATCGACATCATCACGTTGAGGCCGGCGGCGCGGAAATCGGCAATCGCGCTCTGCAGGGCGGGCTCGGTGACCTCGACCACGCCGCCCCATTTGCGCTTGTCGTTGCTCCAGGCAAAACCGAGATCGGACATCAGCTCGGCGAGCTGTTTCAGGCGCCGCAGGTTCTCGTCCTGATCCTCTTCCGCGAACTCGACCACGAGGATCGCATCGGGATCGCCGCGCACGGCGGAGGCGATCACGCCCTGGAACATCGCGATGTCGCGTCCCAGAGCGATCATGGTGCGGTCGACCAGCTCGACCGCGATCGGCTTCAGCTTCACCAGATGCTGCGCGGCATCCATGGCCTCGTAAAAACTGCCAAAGTGGCAGACGCCGAGCAGCTTGTTGCGGATCACGGGCCACAATTTCAGCTCGACTTTTGTGGTGAAGGCGAGCGTGCCTTCCGATCCGACCAGCAGATGCGCCATGTTGTTCGGCGCGTTGCGTGGGACGAGGCTGTCCAGATTGTAGCCGCCGACCCGGCGCTGCACTTTTGGAAACTTGTTCGCGATCTCGTCGGCCTCGCGGGCGCCGAGAGCGAGCATGTCGCGGAACAGCGCTGCGCCGGCCTCGGGCACGTCTGCAAGCTCGCGCGCCACCTCGCCGAAATGCAGCTCCCTGCCGTCGGCGAGCGCGGCCTCCATCGACAGCGTGTTGTCGCGCATCGTGCCGTAGCGCAGCGAACGGCCGCCGCAAGAATTATTGCCGGCCATGCCGCCGATGGTGGCGCGCGATGCGGTGGAGACATCGACGGGAAACCACAGGCCGTGCTTCTTCAGCTGTCGGTTGAGATCGTCGAGCACGATGCCGGGCTCGACCACGCAGCAGCGGTTCTCGACGTCGAGCGAGATCAACCGGTTCACATGTTTGGAGAGATCGATGACGAGGCCGTCATTGACGGTCTGGCCGCATTGCGAGGTGCCGCCGCCGCGCGGGGTGACGATGCGCCCGTCCTCGCGGGCGAGTTCGAGCGCACGGAGCGCCTCATCAACGGTGCGCGGCACCACCACGCCGGCGGGCATTATCTGATAGAAGGAGGCGTCGGTGGCGTAGCGGCCGCGGCCAAAACTGTCGAACAGCACCTCTCCCGTGATGTTGGCCCGCAGGCGGCGCTCGAGGGTCGACGTGCTCTTCATTTCAATTCCAGACAGTCCAATTGCGTTTGGTTCTCTCCCTTTGCGAGAAGTGAACCGTGTCCAGCTACCGGGGCGCAAGCTAATCTCATCGCGTTTTGGGATGCAATTTATTTCCGAAAGACGCGAATTATGAGTTCATAACTGGTTTGGCGGCGTGACCGTCTCCGTCGGCGTGCCCATCTGCTCCACGGCGGCCGTGCGCTTGTTGCGCAGATGGTGGAACAGGATGTCAGCCAGTTCGCTTGCCGCCCGCCGCCGCAGCGCATCCAGGATCGTCTCGTGCTCGCGCATCGCCTCCGCCCAGCGCGCCCGCTTGCGTGCGAAATTGGCGGAATAGCGCACCCGGCGGATCCGGCCTGCGAAGGTGGCGTAGGTGGCACGCAGGGTCTCGTTGCGCGAGGCCGCCACGATCCGCTCATGGATGCGCTGGTTGACGAGAAAGTAATTGTGCATGTCGCTGCGCAGGTAGAAGCCGTACATCTCGTAATGCAGCCGCTCGATCTCGGCGATCTCGGCATCGCTGATGTTTTCGCAGGCGAGCCGCCCGGCCAGGCTCTCCAGCCCGCCCATCACGTCGAACAGCTCCTCGATGTCGCGCTCGGACAGCGCGCGCACCCGCGCGCCGCGGTTGGGCAACAGCTCGATCAGCCCTTCGGCGGCCAGCACCTTGAGCGCCTCGCGGAGCGGGGTGCGGGAAATCCCGAAAAGTTCGCAGAGCTGCCGCTCAGGAACGCGGCCGCCATCGGGAATGTTGCCCTCGACGACATGGTCGCGCAGCCGAATGAGGATTTCGCCGTGCAGCGACGCGTCGGCCGGGCGGCCGCTGTCATCGCCGCCGCCGATCGGCTCGCCAGTTTCGGGAATCGTCGATTTCATGCCGGAAACGTTAGTGGGGAAGTCCGCTGCCGTCGATTGCCGATTTGTATCTAAAATTTAGATTGATTGCCAATAAAATGAATGCAAAATCTGGTAGTAGGATAGGACAGCGTCGACGAGTCGGAGGCCAACATGCAGCACGGACGGCATTTTCTGCAGATTCCGGGACCGAGCCCGGTCCCCGACCGCGTGCTCCGGGCCATGGACATGCCCGTGATCGACCATCGGAGCGCCGAGTTCGCCGAACTCGGGCGCACGGTGCTGGAGGGCAGCCAGAGAATTTTCCAGACCACCGGTCCGGTCATCATCTTTCCGTCCTCGGGCACCGGCGCCTGGGAAGCCGCGATCGTCAACACGCTGTCGCCCGGTGACCTCGTGCTGATGGTCGAGACCGGCCATTTTGCGACCCTGTGGCACAACATGGCGAGGCGCTGGGGCATCGAGGTCGAGTTCATTCCCGGCGACTGGCGGCGCGGCGCCGATCCCGCAGCGATCGAGCAACGGCTCGTGCAGGATACCGCGCACGCGATCAAGGCCGTCATGGTCGTGCATAACGAGACCTCGACCGGCGCGACCAGCCGGATCGGCGAGATCCGCGCCGCGATGGACCGCGCAAAACATCCGGCGCTGCTGATGGTCGACACCATCTCCTCGCTCGGCTCGGCGGACTATCGCCATGACGAGTGGAAGGTCGACGTCAGCGTCTCCTGTTCGCAAAAGGGTTTTATGCTGCCGCCGGGGCTCGGCTTCAACGCGATCTCGGAGAAGGCCCGCGCCGCGTCGAAGACCAACAAGATGCCGCGCTCCTATTGGGACTGGGACGAGATGCTGAAGCCGAACGCAAAGGGCTTCTTCCCCTACACGCCGGCGACCAACCTGCTTTACGGCCTGCGCGAGGCGATCGCGATGCTGCTGGAAGAGGGGCTGCCGAACGTGTTCGCGCGGCATCAGCGGCTGGCGGCGGCGACCCGCGCCGCTGTCAACCATTGGGGGCTGGAGGTGCTGTGTCAGGACCCGAAAGATTTTTCGCCGGTCCTGACCGCCGTGCTGATGCCGCCCGGCTATGACGCGGATGAATTCCGCAAGATCGTGCTCGACAATTACAACATGTCGCTGGGCTCGGGCCTGTCAAAAGTCGCGGGAAAAGTGTTCCGCATCGGCCATCTCGGCGAATGCAACGAGCTGACCTTGCTGGCGGCACTGACCGGCGTCGAGATGGGGCTGTCGGTCGCCGGCGTGCCGCACCGCGCGGGCGGCGTCGACGTCGCGATGAAGGCCCTCGAGCAGCGCCCACCGGGCAATTCGCCGCTGCTGAAGGTGGTCGGCCACTAAATCTTTCCCTCCCCACGCAACGCAAAGCGGAGCAGCGGGGAAAGGGGTGGGATGGGGGGCGTCTTGTCGCGGGCCGCTCCCCATCCCGACTCTTCGCTTCGTTCAAAAACCGATCCCGCGGCCGTTCGCGGCGGAGGATCGAGCTACGCGGCAATTCCGAACAGTCAGGGAGACCGAAGGTGAAGTTGCGGTTCAAGGCCACGCATGTCGTGCTGGCGATGCTGTGCGTGATGTATTTCATCACCTATATCGACCGGGTGAACGTCGGCACGGCGGCGAGTGAGATCCAGAAGGAGCTTCACCTCAGCAACACCCAGCTCGGCCTGGTGTTCTCGGCCTTTGCCTATCCCTATCTGCTGTTCCAGGTGATCGGCGGCTGGGTCGGCGATCATTTCGGTCCGCGCAAGACGCTGTTCTGGTGCGGCATGATCTGGGCCGCGGCGACGATCGCGACCGGCTTCGTCTCCGATCTCGCCACGCTGTTCATCGCCCGCTTTGCGCTCGGCTTCGGCGAGGGCGCGACGTTTCCGACCGCAACGCGTGCCATGCAGTACTGGACGCCGGCGACCAGCCGCGGTTTTGCGCAAGGGCTCACTCACGCCTTCGCGCGGCTCGGCAATGCGGTGACCCCGCCGATGGTTGCCGCGCTGATGCTGTGGCTGACCTGGCGCGGCGCCTTCGTCGCGCTCGGCCTCGTCAGCCTGCTCTGGGGCATCGTCTGGGTCTGGTATTTCCGCAACGAACCGAAGGACCATTCGGCGATCACGGCGGAAGAGCTCGCGGCGCTGCCGCCGCCGCGCCCCGCCGCCGGCCGGCCGCAAGTCCCCTGGGGACCATTGCTCCGCCGCATGTGGCCGGTGACGCTGACCTATTTCTGCTACGGCTGGACGCTGTGGCTCTATTTGAACTGGCTGCCGCTTTTCTTCAAGAACAGCTACAATCTCGACATCAAGAGCTCCGCGCTGTTCGCCTCCGGCGTGTTCTTTGCCGGCGTGCTCGGCGACAGCCTTGGCGGCATCCTGTCCGACGACATCTTGAGGCGCACCGGCAATGTCCGCCTCGCCCGGCTGTCGGTCACGGTGCTCGGCTTTGGCGGCGCGCTGGCCTCGCTGTTTCCGATCCTCTTTACGCGCGACATCACTGTCGTCGCGGGTTGCCTGTCGGCCGGCTTCTTCTTCGCCGAACTGGTGATCGGCCCGATGTGGTCGGTGCCGATGGACATTGCCGCAAAATATTCCGGCACGGCCGCGGGCATCATGAACACCGGATCGGCGCTGGCCGCGATCGTCTCGCCGCTGGTCGCCGGCTTCGTCATCGACATCACCGGCAACTGGTATCTGCCCTTCCTGATGTCGATGGGACTGCTGGCGGTCGGTCTGCTGTCGGCTTTCCTGATGCGGCCGGAACGTCCGTTCGAGGACAGCGAGCCGGCGGTCATGCCCGTCGGAAAGGTGGTCGCGGCCGAATAGCGGCCGCGAGGATTTGGCAGAAAAACCCGGCGCTTGGGCGTTGACGCGGACGACCCGGCGGGGGACAAGCCCGGCGGATCGTGATATCTGGACCGCGCGCGGAACCATAGCCGCGAAACCCAGAAGACCGGGAAGGACGCCATGACGCTGCATACGGGACGGCATTTTCTGCAGATTCCAGGACCGACCAACATCCCCGACCGGGTGCTGCGGGCCATGGACATGCCGGGTCTCGATCATCGCGGTCCGGAGTTCGCCGAGCTCGGCTTTGCCGTGCTGGAAGGCATGCAGCGGATGTTCCGGACCAAACAGCCCGTGATCATCTACCCGTCCTCGGGTACCGGCGCCTGGGAGGCCGCGATCGTCAACACGCTCGCGCCCGGCGACAAGGTCATCATGGCCGAGACCGGCCAGTTTGCCGTGCTTTGGCGCGGCATTGCGGAAAAATTCAAGCTCGACGTCGACTTCATCCCGGGCGACTGGCGCCGCGGCGCCGATCTGGCCGCCATCGAGGCGAGGCTCGCGGCCGACAAGGCCCACGCCATCAAGGCGGTCATGGTCGTCCACAACGAGACCTCGACCGGCTGCGTCACGTTCCCGCTCGAAGTCCGCAAGATCATGGACGCGGCAAAACATCCGGCGCTCTTGATGGTCGACACCATCTCCGGCCTCGGCTCGCTGGAGTACGAGCATGACGCCTGGGGTATCGACGTCTCGGTCGCCGGCTCGCAGAAGGGGCTGATGCTGCCGCCGGGGCTCGGCTTCAATGCGGTGTCGGAAAAGGCGCTCGAGGTCGCGAAGAAGAATCCGGGCCTGCGCTCCTATTGGGAATGGCAGGACGTCATCGCCTTCAACAAGCTCGGCACCTTCCCCTATACGCCCGCCTGCAACCTTCTCTATGGCCTGCGCGAGGCGATCAGGATGCTGGAGGAGGAGGGGCTGGACAACGTCTTCGCCCGCCACAAACGCCATTCGGCTGCGACGCGGGCGGCGATGAAGGTCTGGGGCCTGGAGACCCAGTGCCAGGATCCGCATGCGCATTCGCCGGCGCTGACCGGCGTCGTGGTGCCCGAGGGGCACGATGCCGACCATCTGCGCAAAATCGTGCTGGAGACCTTTGACATGTCGCTTGGCACCGGGTTGAACAAGATCAAGGGCCGGGTGTTCCGCATCGGCCATATCGGCCATTTCAACGATCTGATGCTGATGGGCACGTTGTCAGGCGTCGAGATGGGGCTCGACCTCGCAAAGGTGCCGCATCGCGCAGGCGGCGTGCTCGCCGCGATGGATGTGCTCAAGGGACGCGACGTGGTCGCGATGCCGAAAGCCGCGGTGGCGTAACGCCACGGCCAAGAACAGAAAGTGCCGCCATGAATGTCCAGGCAAGCCCAGGCGATGATCTGCTCTACTCCGTCGAGGATGGAATCGCGCGGATCACCTTCAACCGGCCGCAGGCGCGCAATGCGCTGACCTTCGCGATGTACGAACGGATGGCCGCGATCTGCGAGGAGATCAACGCTGACCGTTCGATCAAGGCGCTGATCCTGACCGGCGCCGGCGACAAGGCGTTCGCCTCGGGCACCGACATTTCCCAGTTCCGCGCCTTCAAGACTGCACAGGATGCGCTGGACTATGAGGCGCGGATCGATCGCGTGCTCGGCACGCTGGAGCAATGCCGCGTGCCCGTGATCGCAGCGATCGCCGGCGCCTGCACCGGCGGCGGCGCCGGCATCGCGGCCTGCTGCGATATCCGGATCGGCACCGAAGCAACGCGCATCGGCTTTCCGATCGCGCGCACCCTCGGCAACTGCCTGTCGATGTCCAATATTTCACGCCTGGTCTCGCTGGTCGGGCCGGCGCGAACCAAGGACCTGATTTTCAAGGCGCGCCTCGTCGAGGCGCCGGAGGCGCTGGCGCTCGGCCTTTTGAATGAAATCGTGCCGGACGTCGAGACGCTGCGGCGCCGTGCCACCGAAACCGCGCAGCTCGTCGCCGGCCACGCCCCGATCACGCTCGAGGTGACGAAAGAGGCGGTGCGCCGGATCCGCCGGACGCTGTCGCGCGAGGAGGGCGAGGACCTGATCCTGCGCGCCTATATGAGCGAGGACTTTCGCGAGGGCATGGACGCCTTCCTCAGCAAGCGGTCGCCGAATTTCAAGGGCAAGTAGCCGGCCCTCGGCGCGGCGTTTCGCCTCTGCTCTGATGCCAAAGTCATAGCCGTCGCCCGGGCGGCCGGCTTGCGCTCGTCTCCACAACTCAGCATTCTACGGTAAATCAAGACCGTCTCCGGCGGACGCCGGCGACTGATGGGGACGACAGATATGGGCAAGATCAACGCTGCGGCTGCGCTCGCGGCCCTGCTTTTGAGCGCGCCGGCGCTGGCCGGGTGGGAACCGACCAAGCCGGTCGAAATCGTGGTCGCGGCGGGCGCCGGCGGCGCCTCCGACCAGATGGCGCGGATGATGCAGGCCGCGATCCAGAAGAACAGCCTGATGAAGCAGCCGATGGTGGTGTCGTTGAAAGGCGGCGCCTCGGGCGCGGAAGCGTTGATGTACATGAAGTCCAGCGAGGGCGATCCGAACAAGATCCTGATCGCCTATTCGCTGATCTACATGCTGCCGCTGTCGGCCAAGATTCCGTTCAACTGGCGCGACCTGACGCCGGTCTCGGTGATCGCGCTCGACCAGTTCGTGCTGTGGGACAATGCCTCCGGCCCCAAGACGGTGAAGGAGTTCATCGAGGCGGCGAAGACCGCATCCTCACCGTACAAGATGGGCGGCACCGGCTCGAAGCGCGAGGACAACGTGCTCACCGTGTTCATCGAGCAGAAGACCGGCGCAAGATTTCTCTATCTGCCTTACAAGTCGGGCGGCGAGGCTGCGACGCAGCTGGTCGGCGCTCACACCGAGTCCAACGTCAACAACCCTTCCGAAAATCTCGAGGTCTGGCGGGCCGGGCAGGTCAACCCGCTCTGCGTGTTCGACAGGGAGCGCATCTCCTATACGTCCAAGGTGACGGAGACGCAGTCCTGGCACGACATCCCGACCTGCAAGGAGGAAGGCCTCGACGTGCAGTATTTGATGCTGCGCGCCATGTTCCTGCCCGGCAAGGTGACGGCCGAGCAGCAGGCGTTCTATGTCGACCTGTTTCAGAAGGTGACGCAGACCACGGAATACAAGGACTACATGGAGAAGCAGGCACTCAAGCCGATCTTCCTGACCGGCAGCGACATGCTGAAATTCCTCGAAGAGGATGACGCGCTGAACACCGAGCTGATGACGAAGGCGGGGTTTGTGGCGAAATGACTTGCTCCTTGTCATGCCCCGCCCCGGGTCGGCGCGGTACGCCGCCCGAGGGCAGGCTCCAGCGGGGCATCCAGTATTGCAGAGAGCTCGAGATAACAACGGCTGTCTCGGTGTACTGGATCATCCGCTTGCGCGGATGATGACAGCTACGATGATCTGAGAAAATCAATGTCCGACACCGAGATTGAAATTGCCGTCGATGATCCCACAGCGCCGGAGGCGGACTCCCCTGCGGTCACCAGCAAACGCACGGTCGAAATCGTCGTCGCGCTGCTGCTGCTCGCGGTCGCGGCGACGCTCGGCTACGACAATTGGCGCACCGGCATCGGCTGGGATTCGACGGGGCCGCAGCCGGGCTATTTCCCGTTCTATCTGTCGGTGATCCTCGCCGCCGCCTCGCTCTATGGCCTTGCCGCCGCCTTTCTGTCGCGCAAGGAGGCCAGCGAGGTCTTCGTCACCCGCGCGCAGGCCCGCCGCGTCCTGGCCGTGTTCGTGCCGACCTTCCTGTTCTGTCTGGCCACGCAGTTCCTGGGGCTCTATGTCGCGAGCTTTCTGCTGATCGCCGGCTTCATGCGCCTGGTCGGCAAGATCGCGCTGTGGAAATCGCTGCTGACGGCCTTCGTGTTCACCGCGGCGATGTTCGTGACCTTCGACATCGCCTTCGACGTCATCATGCCGAAGGGGCCGCTGGAAGCGGCATTCGGGTACTAGCGAGCGAGCATGACTCTATCCGTCAATTGCGAGGCGCGAAGCGACAAAGCAATCCAGCGCCTCACGTGGGGCTCTGGATTGCTTCGCTTCGCTCGCAATGACGGCGTATTCGGAAATTGATTAAATGGAAGCCTTCGGTCTCTTGCTTCACGGCTTTGCGGTCCTCCTGACCTGGAAGACGCTCGCGTTGATGATGGTCGGGCTGGTGCTCGGCATTTTCGTCGGCGTCCTGCCGGGGCTCGGCGGCCCGAACGGCGTCGCGATCCTGTTGCCGCTGACCTTCACGATGGACCCGACCTCGGCGATCGTGATGCTGTCCTGCATCTATTGGGGCGCGCTGTTCGGCGGCGCCATCACCTCGATCCTGTTCAACATTCCCGGCGAGGCATGGTCGGTCGCGACCACCTTCGACGGCTATCCGATGGCGCAGCAGGGCAAGGCGGCCGAAGCGCTGACCGCGGCCTTCACCTCGTCGTTCATCGGCTCGCTGGTCGCGGTGATCATGATCACCTTCCTAGCCCCGCGTATCGCCGATTTCGCCTTGCGCTTCGGCCCGCCGGAATTCTTTGCCGTCTATCTTCTGACCTTCTGCTCCTTCGTCGGCTTGGGCCGCGAGGAACGGCACAAGATCGTCATCGCCATGGCGCTCGGCTTGCTGCTCGCCGGTGTCGGCATGGACACCGTCTCGGGCCAGCTCCGCATGACCTTCGGTTCGACCGAGCTGCTGCGCGGCATCAATTTCCTTGTCGCCGTGATCGGCCTGTTCGGCATCAGTGAAATCCTGCTCACCATGGAAGAGCGGCTTGCGCTGCGCGGGCACGCAGCGCGCATCAGCCTGCGCGTGCTGCTGAACGTCTGGAAAGACCTGCCGCG
>Ga0070711_100000862_pt1 | contig 15948 bp, 20 predicted proteins | sample LARL53metaG_FD_65452 | JGI IMG/M metagenome (GOLD analysis project Ga0070711, IMG submission 65452) | Corn, switchgrass and miscanthus rhizosphere microbial communities from Kellogg Biological Station, Michigan, USA - LAR L5-3 metaG | ecosystem: Host-associated > Plants > Roots > Rhizosphere ... | reverse complement strand
GGGGGGGGTCGTGATTTTCGCATCTGCGCCCCCCGGCGGTTAGCGGGTCAGCAGTCGGTCAGCCGACGCAGCAACGGACAGATCACCACCATTTTGGCGATCACATCCCCGGTAAACCTGTCGATTGCCGGCGGCCATGCGGGAGGGGAACACAGTCGCGTTCATTGCGTCGGAGCTCGTCGCGCTGATGCCGTGAAACTCGATGCAGTCGCCCTCGACTAGGCAGTCCAGGACACCCGAGGTGAACGCGCCGTGCGCGCCACCACCTTGCAGGGAGAGGTTGATAAGCTTGGTTTCGCCCTTTGCGATCGGCGTCGTATTGGGGCTCCCCGTCGGCTTACTCACCACGCTGGCGTCCATGGTGTCCGCTCCTTATCGGCCGTCGAAAGCCCTGCCTGTCGCTCACCGAGAAATCTACGGAGCCGTATCGACGGGCGGAAATACCGAGAGGGTATTAGGCGGATGCGCGCTGGTTATCGCGCTTGTCGCGGCGCAGCGACATTCGCGAAGAGTACCTCTAATCGCTGCGGGGCCGTAGTGGCGTAAAAGGCGGTTAGCGGGTCAGCAGTCGGTCAGCCGGCGCAGCAACGGACAGATCACCACCATTTTGGCGATCGCGTCCCCGGTAAACCTGTCGATTGCCCGCGCAACGCGGCGCGCCGTTAGGGGCCGGATCGCCGGCAGCGGTGTCGGCAATTGTGCAGCAAGGCATTGGGCACGAGCGCGCGCCTGAGCAATGGCGTCTTCGATCGCGCGGTCTAGCCGCCGATCGAGCTTGAGCGGCGCCAGCATGGTCCACACCAGAGCGAGATAGGCTGGCCAATGGGCCAGATGACGATACATGCTGGCGAGGATGGGCTCGCGATGCATTGCTCCCAATCCGTTTATGGCGAGCACCAGTTCGGCCGTCGGTGTTGACATATCCGTCAGCGCAAGCAGTGGCGGCAGAGGCAATTCCCGTTCCGGTTCGGCTGGGACTGGGATTGGGGCGCGGACGACCGCATCCCCGGACGGTGAGACCCTTTCGAGCCGAAACTGCACTGCGAGGAAAGCGATCAAGGCCATTGCATTGGTTCGATCGTGGGCAGCGAGGACCGTCCGAATCCCGGCAATGTCTTTGTCCTGGAGACCGGCCGATATAAGAGCTGATGTTGGCCATGAGGGCAATTCCGGAAGAGACAAAGCGGCGCGCAGCGTCGCTGCCTCCTGGCTCACTGTTCCATTCACATACAGTGGCCGGATCGTCGACCAGCCCCAGGGCAATCCACCGGGGACGGTTGCAAGATGGCGCCAGATCAGATTGACGACGCCCACCCTGTATACACGGCGGATATCTGCATAGATCTCCGCGATTAAGCCGGTCGCCTCACTCTCCGAAATCGCCGGAATGGGATCACTCATAAACTCCCAAGCCACCCAAAGCGCGAACCGTTGATCGCACGACTACAAAGGCGTCGCCGACAAGCTGGGACATACATGGCTGCCGTGGTACCTGCGCGTTGTAAATTTCACCGATACGATTATCGTATCAATCCATGGACATCATTGCGGCCATGCAGGTGTTCGTCCGTGTCGCCGAAGCTGGAGGCTTTACCTCCGTCGCACGTGAGACCCACACCACTCAGCCGACGGTGAGCCGCCTCGTCGCGACGCTCGAAGACCATCTCGGGGCGCGGCTGTTTCACCGCTCGACACGGGCGGTGAGTTTGACCGATGACGGCAAGCAGTTCTACGAGTTGGCGCGCCACGTGCTGGAGGCGGTTGCCGAAGCCGAGAACGCCATCGGCAAGCGGCGGACACGAGCCTTTGGACGGCTTCGGCTCAGCATTCCCGTGGCCTTCGGCCGGCTACACGTCGCGCCACGCATGCCAAGTTTCCTCGAATTGAACCCAGAAGTTCAAGTCGAGCTGGTCATGAGCGACAGTTTCGTCGATCTCGTCGGGGAGGGCATCGATCTGGCCGTACGTATTGGCGAGATTGCCGATCCTACGCTGATCGCCCGGCGCATCGGCACCACTCGCCGGGTCACCGTCGCCTCTCGGCGCTATCTCGAGCGGCGCGGCCAGCCCCTCCATCCCGCCGATCTCACCACCCATGATTGCATCATCTACACCCGGCTCGCCACCGGCAACGAGTGGCATTTCGCGAGTCCCGACGGGGAGATCGTGATCCCGGTGCAAGGCCGATATCAAGCCGATAATTCAGAGGGGGTGCGCGAAGGCGTGCTAGGCGGCCTCGGCATTGGCGTCATTCCGATCTGGTTGTTCAACGGCGACGAAATTAGCCGTGGCGAGGTCAGAATCATCCTGCGGGATTTCGAGCCGACGAGCCTGCCGATCCACGCCGTTTATCCGTCGCGCCGGCTCGTACCGACAAAGGTCCGCGCCATGATCGAATTTCTTGCGTCGGAGTTCGGGCTCGATCCGCTGTTGTCCGATCGGAGCCTTGGCCACGCCGCTTTGAGCGACGCCCGAACCTTGGCGCACGGATCGGGCTGAAGGTTTTTGAAGGGCGCAGCGGCCGCCTGTCGTGCGCTGGAAGATCGCCTTCGCTGTCGACGACCGCCGACGGACGTGCTCCCACCTAGAAGCGACACCCGGGTGCCCATCCCGAGACCGGAGACGGCCCACGGCAGGTTCCTGCTCGACGCAGCGACGTAAAGCGAAATTGCCCGCCCGGGTGAAGCAAAGCATGAGCGGCGGACCGCCCGCGACCTAGACAAACTCGTCTCTGCGGGTCACCGAGCCGCCTGGATGCCGAGCGGCCCGCGGATCCGATGTGCGTCGGGGAACCCGGCGGCGATGCAGCGGAAACATCGCGATAATAGCCAACGGGCATTTCCGCTGGCCTCCGTCAATTCCGACATTGCATCGCGGGAGGCCACGCCGCCGCCCGACCCAGGAGACCCCCGACGCCTCCTCTGGATCGAAGCCGCCGTCGTCATGATCGCCGTCGACACCCTGGTGCACAATTTCCTGCATCGTACCGGCATCCTAGCGCAGGGAGGCAGAGCTCCATGCTGAGAACCGGGGCGGTGTCGAGCGGTACGCCGACCGCCCCGTCTGCCGAGCGGGTCGGGCGAGCGGCGCTCACCTCTGGTCGCCAAATCGTCGGAGCCGGGCTGACCAGCTCGAAGCGACGCTCACGTTCATCCAACGGAGGTCCGAAATGAAAGCTTTATGGTGCGGCGCCGCAGCTCTGACCCTAGTCGCCGCCGTAAGCCTCTCGCCCGCGATGGCCCAAGGGCCGAAACCCTCGGGTGGGAACACCTGGCCCGGCATCAGCCAGCGCGTCGTCCCCAGTTCGTCGACTGCCGAGGAGTGCGGGTCCGGCCGGCTCTGGGTTTCGCCCGGTTACGCATCGCGGGGCAAGTGGCAGCCCGCTCACTGTGCCTCGGACGCACAGGTCTCAGAGGAAACCGGGCCTAAGTCGAGTTATGGCTATACTAAAACGCTCAAGGGACCGCCGCCCTCGGGGGGTCAACGGTGAAAGCCGTGCACCGCCACGACAAACCCCCATTACGAGTGGCGGTCCGTATACGACCACCACGCAAAATGGAGGGGTCACTGGGTCCTGGTCGAGGGATAGGCAACTGAACTGGAGAATTTCAATGGGCCCTGCCAGGTGCTGACCGGCCGCTGGCGAGCTCGTTGGGACAAACGCCGATGATCCGGCGAAACCGCCCTGACAATGGAGGGTGAAATGTTTGCAAGCGAAAGCTGCTCGAAAGTCGGTTGCTTCGAGGCTGCGCTCCCGGCCATAGCACCGGCCGTTGCACTTGTCTGGATGCTTTCGATCGCCGCCTTCTCGTGTTGGGAGATGTGAGATCGTCGCGGCGAACCAAGACTCGTTCTCGCACGACATCGATGCTCTCCGCGCGTCAGTTGGTCCCGCTCGGCATCCTTGTCGTTGCCGGGATCGCGTTCATTGGCACCGGCGGGCATAAATATCTGAGCTTCACCGCCCTTGCCGAGAACCGCGATTGGCTGTGCAGCCTTGTCGAGCGCTGGGGGGTCATCGCTGCGTTGCTCTATATCGCGGTGTACTGTCTGCTGGTCGCGCTCTCGGTCCCAGGTGCTGTGGTATTGACGATCGCTGGCGGATTTTTGTTCGGCATTTGGCTCGGAGCGCTGTGTGCCGTAATTGGCGCGACTCTGGGGGCAACCGCAATTTTTCTCGCCGCCCGTGCTGGCCTAGGGGGCCTCGCGCAACACGCTGGACGGTTTGTCGGGAAGCTCGAGGCCGGCTTTCGCGCCGATGCGTTCAACTATCTGCTGGTTCTGCGGCTGGTGCCGGTCTTTCCGTTCTGGCTCGTCAACCTCGTTCCGGCACTGGTCGGCGTCAGATTGCCGACGTATGTGCTCGCTACCTTTCTTGGCATCATTCCCGGCACGTTCGTCTACGCCAGCCTCGGCAATGGGGTCGGCAACGTGGTCGGGGAGCCCGATCTGGCGATCTTGTTCAAGCCGAGCGTGCTCGGTCCGATCGCCGGGTTGGCGCTCCTTGCGCTGATCCCGGTGGGATACAAGCGCTGGCGCGGCAAGAAAGCTGCATGACACGGCCGCTCACTCCAGATCTCTGCATCATCGGAGGCGGATCCCGCGTTTGTCCCTTGCCTCAGACGCTGGCCCAGATGGGCGCGGCGGTCGTATCGATCGAACGCGGACTGATAATGGGCAAAACGGGGCCGTTCCGCTTCAGGCCGACTTCGTCAACAACATCGTCTTGCCGCACTTCTACCTGTTCGCGCCGATTGTCTACCTCCTCGAGGTCCTGCCGGCAGTTTCGCTGATCTTTGGCATCTTGTACGCCTGTGGGCTTTGATCGGGACCGTTCAGATAGTCAATCTGTGGCTCGGCCTCTACAGCGCGCGAGGCGAGTGGCCTTGGACATATTTTTCCTTCTCGTGCTGATGCTCATTTTGGCGCTGCACCGCTACGGTCGCAGCCTCGGTCTCGACGCGGTCGTCACTGCGCGATCGAAACCAGAGACGGCCTTTGGCAGGATCTTGCTCGACGCAGCGACGTAAGGCGAAATTGCCCGCTGGTGTGAATCGAGGCAGGAGCGGCGGACCCTCCGCGATCTCGTCAAACTCGTCTCTGCGGGCCCCGAACCGCCTGGACGCCGAGTGGCCTGCGGGTGAGATGGCGCGAGCGAACCCGTCGGCGATGCAGCGAGGACATTGCGATGATAGCCAACAGGCATTTCCGCCCGCCTCCTGCAATGCCGACATTGCACCGCGGGAGGTCACGCCGCCCGACCCACGCGATGGCCGGAGGGGCGAAAACCTCGGGTTGGAACACCTGGCCCGGCGTAAGCCAGCGCGTCGACCACCGCACGTCGAGCGTTGCGGCATCGCCCGCGATGCTGGGGCCCCAATGGAGGAGGAAGATGTTTGCAAGCGAAAGCTGCTCGGAAGTCGGTTGCTTCCTAGAAGCTGCACTGCCGGTCATAGCGCCGGCCGTCGCGCTTGTCTGGATGCTTTCGATCGCCGCCTTCTCGTGTTGGGCGACGTGAGTGCGTTGCGGTTGGTCCAGAAGTCGTTCTTGTTTGAGCTTGCTACCGCAGGTGCTGTCATGATTGGTTTTCCGCTCACGCCGTTCCGGCAGATCTTCGCCATCTGCCTGCTTTCGCTGTTCGTCGGCACCGCATTGGCCGATCCGCCGATCGAGGCGGTGAACACGGAACACGGTCTGGCGATAAAAGGCTATGATCCGGTCTCCTACTTCACCACCGGCAAGCCAACCCTCGGTCTGGCGCAGTTTTCGACGACCTACAAGGGGGCGACCTATCGGTTCGTGTCGGCTGAGAATCGTGACCGGTTCATCGCCGCACCGGAGAAATTTGTGCCGCAGTACGGCGGCTACTGCGCCTACGCGATCTCATTGAACAAGATTGCGGACATCGAGCCGGACAAATGGGCGATTGTCGACAACAAGCTGTATCTGAATAACGGCTTTATTGCGCAGACACTGTGGTCCTTCGACAAGCCCGGCAACATCGTGAAAGGCGACCGGAATTGGCCGCTGGTCCCCAAGCTCGGCAACCCGTGAGCTGACGCTAACTGCAGCCGTCACGTCGCAAGGGGCGAAGCCGCCATGGTCCGATCGGTCGACCACCAGATCTGCTTTCGGCTCGCCGATGCGGTTCCCGTCGCGTCACTGCGCGGACCGCTCCGGCTTGGGGATGCGCAGGCCGAGGCGCTGTCGGAGCTGCTGCAGGTTTTCGCGTGCGGCGAGGAATCAGCCTCGCTCGCCTTCGCGCGTCTCGGAGATTCGCCCCTGGAGGACGCCGCTTGCCGTGCACTGGCGCGCGTCGCGGGAGAGGAGCTCATTCACGAGGGGCTGCTGCGGGGCATGCGCAGCGCATTGCCCACACCCGCGCCGGATAGGGAGCTGCGGTGTGCCCTACTCCGCTTCTACCATGGCATCGCGCAAGCCGACATCGGGCTGCACCTTGTCGCGATTGCGGCTCTCGATTCCGCCGTTTGCCTGATTCTTTCTGCGCTACTCGAGCCGGATCGCGTCCTCGCGCAAGAACCGGCCGCCAACGCGATCTTCCGTCGCATCCACAGGGACGAGGCCGGACACGTGCGCCTCTCGCGCCGGATCGCCGCCGAACTCGTACAAGGGGATGCGATTGGCGCGGTCGCGGAGAGTGCCCGTCTCGGCCTCGCCGGCGTTCTTGCGCGGCGTGGAGCTGCGTTCGAAAGCTTGGGCGTAGATGCCGAGAGGCTGTTCATGCGCATCGGCTGCGTGCCGAACGGGCTCTTCCGATGACCCATCCTTTCTCCCCACCATTCTGGTCAGACCCCACGCCGACCCTAGTGCGCGGCACCGGTGTGGCGCTTCCAGGCGAGCCGATCTCGTCAGAGGAGTTATTGACGGCAGTGGAGGGACGCTTCGGCCTGTCCCTGCATCGCCGCGGCATGGCCATCGCTCACAGGCTCGGGATCCGCACCCGCCATCTTTGCCGCAACATGAGAACCCGCTTGGAAGCTCCCCGGAAAGGGCACCGCAATCCCGAACTCGCTGCAGCCGCCTTGCGGGGCGCGCTCGCCGAAGCCGGCCTGGCGGTGCATGATCTCTCGTACCTGATCGGCCACACGGCGACGCCGGCCCACCTGATGCCGCCAAACATCGGCCAAGTCGCCGAGCTGCTCGACTACGGCGGCCCCTTTGTCGAGTTTCGTCAAGCCTGCACCGGCTTTGCCAACGCCCTGGTGTTCGCTCAGGGCTTACTGCGCGCCGGCGCTGGGCCGATTGCGATCGTCGGGTCGGAAACAGGCTCTGTCTTCTTTGACCCGCATCGGGCGGCGGAGGATGCCGGCCAGCTCGTCAATCTAGTACAGATGGGCGACGGCGCGGCCGCGATAATCCTCGCGCGCGACGACGACCGCCCAGGCCCACACCTTTCGCATGTCTATTACGGCCAAATGGGGCGCGGGCGCGCGTCCGGCCTCGCCGTGGTGGACGGGGGATCGGACACCCCGAGCTGCAGTGTCGGATTTCCTGAGTTCCGACACGATTTCGCCGCGATCTACCGCTCGGGCCTTGAACTGCTTCTGCACTGCGCGGCGGCGGCTGAGCGCACAGGAAGCGGGCCAGCTGACTATGTTCTGCCCCACCAGGCCAATGGCCGAATGGACGCGATTCTGGCCGGGCCGCTCGGCCTCGCGCCCGAGCGGATCATCGTCACAGCCGACCGGCTGGGGAATACCGGATCGGCTGCAATATGGCTCGCTCTGGCGCAATTGAGAGCGACCCTCAAACCCGGTCAGACTGTGCTCGCCCTTGGGGCCGAGGCCACCGACTTCATGTTCGGCGGGTTCCGCTACCACCATGCCTGAGCACGCCCGCATGTGCTCGGCGCTGACCGCCGTTCCGCGCTGCGACCGAAAGCTTCTGGTGGCTGTGTATGACATTTCGAAACGTTATGGCCGCGCGACTGCTGTCGCAGGCGTGACGCTGGCGCTGTGGTCGGGCGAGATTTGCGGCTTCATCGGTGCCAATGGCGCCGGCAAGACCACTCTCCTTCGCATGCTTGCGGGAATTCTAAAGCCTGACGGGGGCGGTGGTCAGGTACTCGGGTTCGACCTGCAGCGCGACGTCGCAGCGATCCGCGAGCGGGTTGGTTACATGTCGCAGCGCTTGTCGCTCTATCCCGAACTCTCAGTGTTCGAAAACCTCCGCTTCCGCGCTGCGGTCTACGGTCTACGGAATCCGCACACGGTGGTCGAAGCCGCCATTAGCGAGTTCGGTCTCGTGCCGTGGGCCCGCAGCCCCGCGGGCTCGCTCTCAGGGGGCTGGGCGCGTCGGCTTCAGCTCGCTGCGTCGCTATTGCATTCGCCGCGTCTTGTGCTCCTCGATGAGCCAACAGCAGGTCTCGATGCGGCGGCGCGTCAGGAGGTGTGGCGGCGCGTGGAAGGGCTGGCGGCGGCGGGCGCCGGCGTGATTTTATGCACCCACGACCTCGTCGAGGCCGAGCGGTGCTCTCACGCCGCCTTTTTTGCAAACGGGCACGTCGTGGCGGCGGGTCCGCCCGCCGAGATCGCGGCCGGCTCGCGAGTGGGCGTGTTTTTATTGTGCGGTACCGACGTGCGCCGCCTCGCCGAGGACGTGACTGCGGTCACCGGCGTCGTTGCCAGCTATCCTCAGGGTGAGAGTCTGCGCGTCGTTGCCGATCCGATTGCGGAGATCGACCTGCACCGCTTCGCGGCGATGCACGCCGCGAGCCTCGCCCGAGCGGGACCACGGCTCGAGGACGCCATCCTCGCGCGGTCGATGCCGATGGGTCGGCATCAGACATGAAACCCCGCATCCCATGGAGGGGAGCGGAACTGCGTCTCAGGCGGATGACCGCCGTCGCCCGTATTGAAACTCTGCGGCTGTTGCGGGATCGCGTGGCTATATCTTTGATTGCCCTGGTGCCAGCAGTGCAGATCGTGCTGTTCGGCTACGCCATCAATCTCGATCCGAAAGGTGTCCCGATCGCCATTGCCGGAAGCGACGGCTCCTTGGTCGAGCGCGCCGCTCGGATTGTCGGCGAAACCGGTTACTTCAAAATCATCGGCGAGGGCCTATCCTCCGGCGCGGCCGAGCGGATGGTCTCCGCGGGTCGGGCGCTGGTCGGGATCGAATTGCCGCCGTCTTCTGACGAGGAGGGGCCTGGTAATGCGCCGACGCGAGCGCGAGTCGTCGTCGATGCGACTGATCCCGCCGCCGTGCGCCCGGCGCTGGCCGCGCTGGAGACGGCTTATTGGCGAAAGCGGGCGACAACGGTTTCCCTGGATGACGGCGCCGCCATCGACGTCGACTGGCTTTACAATCCGCAGAGACGCACCGCGTGGACGATCGTCCCAGGGCTGGTCGGCGTTATCGTCATGATCAGCATGTTGATGCTGGGCGCGCTGACGCTCGTCCGCGAGCGCGAGCGCGGCAGCTGGGAAGCGCTTCTGGCAACACCGGTAGACGCATTGGATGCACTGATCGGCAAGCTGTCGCCCTATGTCCTCATCGGGGCGGCACAGGGGGCGGTGGTCGTCGGGCTCGCCCAACTGCTGTTCGGCTTGCCAGTGAACGGCGGGATCTGGGCATTGCTCGGTGCCACCCCGGTGTACGCAGCTGCCAACCTGCTCCTGGGCTTCGCCTTCTCTGCATTGGCGGAAAGCCAGATGCAGGCGATGCAGGGGGCCGTATTCTTCTACCTCCCATCAATGCTGTTGTCGGGTTTCATGTTCCCCTTTCAGGGGATGCCGGGATGGGCGCGAGCGATCGGCGAAGTGCTCCCGCTGACCCATTTCGTCCGCGCGACCCGCGGCGTGCTGCTGAAAGGCGAAGGTGGCGCGTTCATTGGACACGAAATGTGGCCGGTAGCGCTCTTCGCGCTCGCCGCCGCCGCTCTTGCGCTCGCCGCTTATCGTCGCCGTCTCGACTGATTGCCTGGGGTTGGAGGAGGGTTTCGTGACAAGGTCTCACAATGTCCCGCTGACTGGCGTGCTGCTTGGCTGCATGGTGCTTATGTCATTACCGGCGAATGCCGATACGCGGCCCGTCGTTGTCGAGCTCTTCACTTCGCAAAGCTGCTCCTCCTGTCCGCCCGCCGATGCCCTCCTCGGCGAGCTGGCCCAGCGCGGCGATGTGGTCGCCCTTGGGTTCCACATCAGCTATTGGGACGGTCTCGGCTGGAAGGACCCGTTCTCGAGCCAGAGCTCCACCGACCGCCAGCGCGCCTACGCTCGACTCTTCAATCTTGGTCAGGTGTACACGCCGCAAATGGTCATCGATGGCGCCCGTGAGATGGTCGGGTCGGACCGGGATCAGGTGCTCGCCGCTGTGCGCGACGCGCGGCCCGAGACAATCGCGCCGATGACCTTCGCTGCCGATCGTCGCTCCGTCGCGATTGGCGCCGGCGATGGGCGGGGCAATGTGCTTGTGGTGCGTTTCGCCCAAAAGCGCACGACAAGGGTGGCCGGCGGCGAGAACGCTCGCCGCACCTTACAGGACGTCAACGGGGTGGAGATGCTGGCGCCTCTCGGCAGCTGGAACGGATCGGCGCTCACTTTTACCATCGAGCCGCCCACTGCTGGCGAGGGTGTCGCCGTATTGGTTCAAGCGCCCGACGGGCGAATGCTCGGCGCCGCTGCGCTTCTTGGATCAGGCTAGATCCGCTTTTGGGGCTCGCAATGAGGAGCAATGAAGAAATGCCAGGCCGGGAGACGACGATACCAACGATCCCCAGTGACACGGCCACCTTCGATGAAGAGCCCGGAGCTGCGAAGGCCGTACTGCGCCGGGACATCGAAGCCAACCTGCTTAACCTTCGACGGTACGCGCGAAGTCTTACGCGCGATGCGATCGCTGCCGATGATCTCGTCCAAGAGTGCATCGCTCGGGCTTTCGCGAAGCTTCATCTCTGGCGAGCGGGGACGGATCTGAGAGCATGGCTATTCGCCATTCTGCACAACCAGTACGTCAGCCAGCTCCGCCGGGCCGCGCGTGAGGGCACGACGGCCCGAATGGAGCGACAGTGCGCCGGCTTTGACCCGTACGCCGCAGCAGGCAAAACGGCTGAAGTTGCGTGACCTCCAACGAGCGATCATGTCGCTATCCGAAGAGCAACGGACAGCTGTCCTCCTCGTCACGCTGACGCGGGCAAGTTACCGGGGAGTCGCGTCGGCTTGCGGTGTGCCGGTCGGCACGATCCGGTCTCGGCTTTCGCGCGGCCGTGCGGCCTTGCGCAAGCTCATAGGAATTGCCGCTCCACAGCATCCTCGCGCGTCGACGCTCTTGCGACCCGGGGCGCCAGCGACAATGCATCCAGAGAAAAACCCTGATGACTGAGGCGACGTAGCGGCCCTGCTGCTTGGCTGCCGGCGCGAGCCCCGGCACCGGCTTGCCGTCCCAGCCGTTGGACAGAGCCGTATCGCCGATCGCGAAGATGTCTGTCAGACCGGGGACCGACAAGTCGTCTCTTCACCCGACCGGACCGATCCGCTTCGGCCTTCAACCAGTTTGCCGCAGGAGAGGCCATTACGCCCGCGGCCCAAAATACACTGTGCGCAGCAACGCGACGGCCGGAGACGATGACGCCTTCATACGGAACCCGGGCACGCCCTATGATCACCTCGCGCGTTCGAGGTCGACACCGGTTACGCCGCCGAGAAGGACGCGAACATTTGGCTGATCGCGAAAGAGGCCGCGTATTGGGCCGGCGATGTCGGCCGGTGAAAGATCAGCGGTCGCCACCTGATACAGCAAGGGCTGAAATAAATAGTAGTTGCGCTGGTCGATCAGCGTAACCCGGCAGCGGGTGTTACGGAGCGATTTCGCCGTGGCGACGCCGCCAAAGCCACCGCCGACGATGACGACACGCGGCGTGCCTTCGTATGACACCGTGCGCATGCCGTCGAACTGGGGGAAGCGCTGCAACAGCGTCCTGACAACGAGGCTGTCAAGCGAGAACGCGCCCGGCCCGTAAAGAGCAGTGAGCCCCAGCACCATCAGGTAGTAAGCAAGGTCGATCTGGTGCTGAAAGGTGGGGTCGACGAACCCGATCAGTCCGATCAACAGGATCGCAGTGATCCTCGTGCCCACCCCCAGGACAAGGAAGATCAGACAGGCAAGCTCGAGAGGAGGATGGTCAAGCGGGCGGCCAGCTCCGGGGGCAACAACCACTGGGTGGACCGGGCATGAAAGAGCATCTGCATCATGTCAAAGTTGCTGATCTTCATGACACCCGACCGGAAGAACAGGGCGGCGATCCAGCAACGCAGCAGAAGCTTGATGGAGGGATCGCCCCGGCGCGAGAGGGCCTCGAAGACACGGGTGATCCTCCCCACCAAGGGGAGGGCGGTGGCCGCGATCCCGCGCCCGATCAGTGCGTCGAGTGAGATCGGCCCGGCACCCTTGATGACAAACCATCCGAACAGAATCGCCCAGAACAAGTGTTGATCCAAGGCCTGAAAGGAGAACTGGAACAGGATCAGCATCGGCAGAGCGGCGAACCGCGTCGCAAGGCCGAACACCAGCAGCGGCGGGCAGACGATCTCGATGGCTTCTCCGAGCCATGCCGCCGCTAGCGGGTCCAACCACGAAACCGGGTACTCATGCGCCGAGAGATAGAGGGCGATGGTCCAATTCTGCAGCTTGACCATGCCAGAGGCCCAGAAGATCCCGGCGAGCCATAGTCTTATGAACAGGTCGAGCAGCGGCCCGATGGTCTTCTCGGCGATGCGCGTCGCATCGTTCGCCCACCGGACCATCACTGCGGCCAGGTGAGCGGCTTTCGAAGTTCTGGACATCAGCCTTCTTCCTTTGCACCAGGCGCTTAAAATCCCGATACCGGCGCGGCGCCGCTCGGAGTGACCCTTATGATCCGCGATAGTGAAGAGTATAAACTGCGGATATCGCCGTGAATTACTTATTCGCTATAGAATCTATCCAGGCGCGGTATTGGCACCATATTATGTCTTTGATTCGAGTATTGAAATGGGGATCCAATCGGTGGGTGGAGGGTCGGCAAGGCAGCCGCGGCACCGTTCGAGAAGAATCTCCGATGGGCGATCGACACCGCCGTGACGTGCGGCCGTCGCTTCAAAGAGCCTCACCGCCTCCGACCAGCTCCGGTCCTCATAGGCTGCAAGACCCGCCTCGTAGGTCTCGACCCATTGAGGGACCTCGGCGCCGCGATCCTCGGCCATTCCAAGAAGCTCGTAAATGGCGAGGCCTCCGATGCGACCATATACGGCCACCCGGTCGAGCCGGCGGACAATGACCGCATCGCCGGCGGCGGTGCGCGTATCTTCGCCGATGATGACGTCGACGCCGTAGATTTTTCCAAGCGCCTCGAGGCGGCTGGCGACGTTGACCGGATCCCCGATGACGGTATAGCTCAGCCGTTTGCTCGAGCCGATGTTCCCGACCAGCATGCGGCCGGTGTTGATGCCGACGCGCATCCGCAGCGGCGTTCCTCCGCTACGCTCGGCTTCAGCCCGCTGCAAGGCGAGCAGGTGTTGGCATTCGAGGGCGGCCGCACAGGCGTCGGCGGCATGCCGCTCGTTGGGCGCCGGCGCGCCCCAAAACGCCATCACCCCATCGCCGATGAACTTGTCGATCGTACCGCGCCGGTTCAGAACCGCCGTCGAGACGGCTTCCAAGTACTCGCCGAGCACATGCACCACGCGGTCGCCGAGCTCTTCGGAGATGCCGGTGAAGCCGGCGATATCAGTGAACATTACCGTCAGCGTCTGCTGGTGCCCGCCCGGGCGAGGCTCGACGCCTTGGGAGACAAGCGTGCGGACGAGCTCTGTCGGCATGTATTTCTGGAATGACGCGAGCCCCCGGCTCATTTGCAAAAGGATACCCGAAAGATCGTCGAGTTCGCGCAGCGGCGAGGCAAGCCGGATGACCCGATCGAGACGGAAATCTTCGATGTGCTTGAGTTGGCTGGCGATGCGCAGCAGCGGCGCGGCCACGAGGCGGTTCGCCAGCAGGATCGCGATCGCCGCGACGACCACCGTCAAGATCGCAAGCGCGATCAGCAAGATCATGGCACTGCGCTGGATCGAGGCGAGGAAATCGCTGGCCGGGATCACCGTTGCGACCACCCAGTTATTGAAGTTCAACGACGAGAACGTGACGAAGTAGTCCTTGCCGTCGATTGGGCCGGTGGCCTGCAGCTGGCGTGTTTCTCGGAGATCGGCGAGGCTCAGGCTACTGCGGCGGAGCAGCACATTTACGGAAGCGAGCATCGGGTGGTCCCGGGCGAGCCTGTCCAGCTCGGGCGTTTCGCCCCGTCGCTGCCGCTTCAGCGCCGCCGAGGCCGCCGACGCAATCACTCGGCCGTTCCGGTCGAGGAGGACCACAGTTCCGGTTTTCCCGACCTGCAGGCCGGCGAGGAATCGAGAGAGCCGTTCCATCTCGACGACGACGCGATGACGCCGGCAAAATCGAGGTTTATGACGATCGGCGTCGAGGTGACGATCGCCGGTCGATCGCGATACGGCAGATGCGAGACCATGCTCCAGCCCGGGCCGTCCTCTGCGACGGCGCGTTGGTACCAGGGTTGGGCCGTCGCCTCGTAGTCGCTCGGGATGAGCTTGCGGCTGCGGAACATTACGTCGCCCGGTTCAGGGGTGTAGGTGTCGACCCGCTGCTGGCGAATTCCCGTCTCGGCGTTCTGCTTCACCTCGACCATGTCGATCTCGTCGTCTGCGGCCTTGAGCGCGCCGAAGAAGGCCCCGTCGGGAAAGCCGAGAGCGATCCACGAGAGCATCGGATGAGATCGCAGCAAAGCGAGGAAGATGAATTCGCGCTTGGCCTCGTCCGTCGGTTTGATGGCTTCCTGGAAGAAGATCGAACGAGCCGCCTCTTGCACCGACCAGGCGTCATTCAGGGTCCCGCGAACTTCGTGCTGCACCGATTCGACGATCTGACGGTTGAGCTGCCCGACAACATCGGCGACATTCCGTCGAGCGTTGTAGAACCAGGTCAGGTGGATCAGAATGGCGGTGACCGCCACCGTCAGCAGAACCAGGCCAGTTAGCGCCGCCCGCAGCCCCAGCTTGCGAGCCGCTTGAGCCCCTGGAGGCCGCGTGACCCCAGGCGCGGCCGCGGCGTGCTCCGAAGATCTTGGCCCGGCAGTGGCATTCAGCTCAGTTGAGGCCACGGCTTTCGCTCAGTGGAAATCAGCGACCGGTGCCGCCGGAAATCCGCTGGCCTCCCTCATGCTGTCGGTGCTGACAGAACGCGGGTCAGTATTGCTCTCCAGGCCGTGATCCTCGGGCGGACCCCCGGACGGCTTCTGCGGCACGATCGTTTCGACTATCGGACCGATCGTCGCTCCAGAGGCCCCTGGCCTCCCGAGCCAGGCGATAAATTTGCGGTTGAGAGGGTCTTGGATGATGTTGACCGGCAAGCCGTAGATGTCGGCGATACGTTGATAACCCCCCGCAGTTGATTGAGCGCTGAGCGGGATTGTTAGCGGGGTCATCCAAAGGAACCGGGGGCGCGCTCGGCGATGCGCGTGATTTCGCGTCGATCGCGCCGGCCCCGTGAGCGTGCGTCGCGGTCATCGTGCGAACCCCTTCGTACGGAAAAGGCGCTCTATGTAGTGGTCGAGCGAGAAGACACCCGGGCCTTTCGTCAGCAGAAAGAGGAGCACCGAGGCCCACATCAGGTGCTGAGTCCAGTATTCAGGGTAGACGAATGTTTGGATCACAAAGGTCATGCCGAGGAGCGGCAGGGTGGCGAGCCGCGTCGCCAACCCGAAGACGATCAGCGGCGAGCATGAGAGCTCGAACGCGGCGCTCCATGCCGCGGCGATCTCGGGCGGGAGCAGCGGAACCATGTACTCGTCGCGGAATAGCGCGATGGTAGTGTCCCAGCTGGCGATCTTTGTCAGCCCCGAGCTCCAGAACACAGCCGCAATGGCGACGCGGAACATCAG
>Ga0070711_100000860_pt1 | contig 15973 bp, 18 predicted proteins | sample LARL53metaG_FD_65452 | JGI IMG/M metagenome (GOLD analysis project Ga0070711, IMG submission 65452) | Corn, switchgrass and miscanthus rhizosphere microbial communities from Kellogg Biological Station, Michigan, USA - LAR L5-3 metaG | ecosystem: Host-associated > Plants > Roots > Rhizosphere ... | reverse complement strand
CGGTCCGGCGGAGTCAGTGGAAAATGCTCGACATCAAGTGGATACAACGACACCACGTCGCGCCCATCCATCGCGTTGAACCACGCCGTCACACAGGCCGGTGTCCGGTTACCGCCCACCTCGCCCACACCGGGCGCAAGGTTGCGAATCGCGTTGACCGCCAACGGTGAACCCACCGTGACAAAAAGCGGCACGTTCCAGTTATGTGTTCCACCCTCCCGCTGCAACAGCGTGTAGGCGACGACAGTACCCAGCGAGTGGGATACCACGACGCTTTCCACGCCGGCCGTCATCGCGGTCATCATCCCGGTGTCGATCTTGCGGCGGATCACACCGTTGGTCAGGTACTGGTAAACGTCATACGTCGCTATGGCGATGGTCGCAGCACTGACCTGCGGCATCATATCGAGCTTGTGCAGAACGGCACGGACCCATGGCCAGTTCAACGGGCCCTTCTCGGTGATCTGCTCGCCGGAGGCGGCGACCACCTCCTCATCGGAAACACCGAGCTCGGCACGAATCTCGTCGAACACGGACAGCATGAATCGTTTCGCACCGGCGTCCAGCTGTGGTTCACCCTTGAGGATGACCTCGGCAGCCTCGTCGGACGGTGTACCAGCCGTCATTTGATCCAGCGCGTCGCCGTAGTACGGGAAGCGCACAAACCTGTCATCGATCGGCGGAAGCGGCGGATCGTTCTTCGCCAGTCCTGCTGACAAGCAATCGATCCATTCGCGCTTGAGCGCGGCCGGGTCCTTACGACCCTGACCCCTGCCGTGTACGAACACGAGTTCCCTAACCACAGTCCCCTCCTCGATTCGATTTCACCTAGGTCCGATCGCGCGCATCTTTTCCATCAGATGGTCTCGAGCGGATATGTCGAACACCGTCCACAACGATGGAAGTACCGTCGTCCGCATCCGCTCGAACCAGCCCAGATCACTAATCCCCAAGCCGCCCAACACTTCCCAGCCTTGAAGTAGCAGGGGGACGAAAGGCACCACCGTATGCTGCCGTACCCATTGGCTGATATCGGAGCGACTCTCGTGCAAATAGCCGGCCAACAATGCCACGTCGTACAGCGTGTAGCCATTCAGCTGGTCCAGCAGCGCGTCATTCATCTGTCGCGTTCGGTCGTGTGCCTGCATCTCGTAGTAGGAGTAGGCGGCATACACGGCCAGCGCGGGATCCTCGCCCTTGAGCACCTGAAGGTTGCGCGCCATATCAAGCCCGTTGTCGGCCAATCGGAAACGCCCTCGCCGCACAGATGCCGCGACCACCGCGCGCACCTGGCGGATCTCATCGAGCTTGTTCGACTGTCCGGACACGCTTTCGAACGAGACCGCGACTATTTCGCGGTCATGCGCAGTGATGTCAGTGATGTAATCGGGCAGCACAGGCATCAACGCCACTGTGTTGTTGTCGAACTCCACCAACACATTTGCAGGACGCCGTCCGTCAACCGACTCCCGCCGAACTCGTTGCGAATCGTCGACGTACACATCGCCGTCGGAAGACGTTGCGGCGAGGACGTGCGCGCCCCGCACCCTAATCATCTCTTCGGGAGCCCCTGACCGCGAAAACGGTTGCGCCAGAGCCTTCACTGCGTCCACGAAGCGCTTCGTGCCCGGGGCCGGTGCTCGCTTGGCCCGCGCGAGCTGTAGGTCGAATGGAGTATCGGGCTCGTTGGCGATCGCCTTCACGAGGCCTTCTGCCACCTGGTTGACGGTGACGGCCTTATCAAGCGCCGAGACGCCCCGACTACGCCTCGGTTGGGGTGTATCCGGTGCCCCGAACTTCCGCTCCAACGGCGACCGAGGCACACCCGCGCGAGGCGTCGCAACGAGTAAACGCGCCAGCCAGCGGAGGTTCTTCTTGCCGTACTGCACATCGAACTTCGGCGTTTGATCTCTGTCGATATTAAGAGCGATCAGCCGCTCTGCCACCGCGGTTTCCAAGTATTCACCCAGCGGGCCCGACCAGATATACCGCGCAGCGTCCCCGCTTTCTCCCGCCTCGAGCACGTCGGGTGCCGCGCCGGTCAGCGCCTCATGCAAGACCTCGGTGTAAATGCCTTGAGAATCAGTGGTGTTCAATTCAAGCGCCGCCCGGCCGGGGGCCGTGGCATAGAAAACGTCGACACGCTTCTCGGGTGCCTCAGTGGGATTGTTCGGGAACGCCGACGCGCCGTTGACCGACTGTGTCTGAAGCTCTTGTGCCGGTGTCCTGCACGCGTCGGAGACGATCACCACATGGGGAGTCACGCCGAACCGCGCGGCTTGAGCACTCCTTGTAACGCTGATCGCAGCGTCACCATTGTCGGGTGCGTCGCTCAACAGCCACGTCTCGAGGTTGTTGATGATCATGCCGTGTCCCGAGAAGTACAGGATGAGCTGATCGACGCCTTGCGCTATCACCTCGCGCACAGCGGTTTTGATCTGTTCAACCGTGACGACGGCGCCGTTGGCATCGGAGATCAGCCGAACGTACTGCGGCTCCATCGCTCCATAGGTGGGGGCGATCGCCCAGTCATACATTTTCTGCGCGCTGGATGCGGCGGCGCGCAGCGTCGGCATCCCGCCTTTCGTGCGGTCGACGCCGATGAAAACGCCCCCTCGCAACACCGGCCACTCCATTTCGTCGCCGCAGTCAATGGCCCCGCGAGAATTGTCGCCGATCTATGCATCAGAAAGACGAGTTTCGAACGGATGTCGACGCGACGCCGTCAGTTCAGGCGACGTAGTCCGCGAGGTGCTCGCCGGTCAGGGTCTCGCGGTCGGCGACGAGGTCGGCCGGTGTGCCCTCGAAGACGATCCGGCCGCCGTCGTGGCCGGCGCCTGGACCGAGGTCGACGATCCAATCGGCGTGCGCCATGACGGCCTGGTGGTGCTCGATGACGATCACAGACTTACCCGAGTCGACGAGCCGGTCGAGCAGTCCGAGCAGTTGTTCAACGTCGGCGAGGTGCAAGCCGCTGGTCGGCTCGTCGAGGATGTAGACCCCTCCTTTTTCGGCGCCTTTGTCGCCTAACTGTGCGGCCATCTTGAGCCGCTGCCGCTCGCCGCCGGACAGCGTGGTGAGCGGCTGGCCGAGGGACACGTAGCCGAGCCCGACGTCGGCCAGCCGGCCGAGAATCTTATGTGCGGCAGGAACTTTCGCGTAACCGTCGCCGAAGAACGCCAAGGCCTCGGTTACCGGCATCGCGAGCACCTCACTGATGTCGCGGCCGCCAAGCTTGTACTCGAGCACCGATGCCTCGAACCGCTTTCCCTCGCACACGTCACACGGAGTGGCCACGCCGGCCATCATCGCCAGGTCGGTGTAGATGACGCCCGCGCCGTTGCAGTTCGGGCAGGCACCCTCGGAGTTCGCACTGAACAACGCCGGTTTCACGCCGTTCTCCTTTGCGAACGCCTTGCGTATCGGCTCGAGCAGTCCGGTGTACGTCGCGGGATTGCTCCGTCGCGAGCCCCGAATCGGCGTCTGGTCGATAGCCACCACTCCGTCGCGCCGGGCCACCGACCCGTGGATCAGCGAGCTCTTGCCCGAGCCCGCGACGCCGGTGACAACGACCAGCACAGCGAGCGGGATGTCGACGTCGACATTTTGCAGGTTGTGGGTGCTGGCACCACGGATTTCCAACGCTCCGTTGGGTTTCCGCACGGTCTTCTTCAGTGTTGCCCGGTTATCGAGATGCCGGCCGGTGAGAGTGCCGCTCTCTCGCAGCCCATCTATGGTGCCCTCGAAAACCACCCCGCCACCAGCGGCGCCGGCTCCGGGGCCGAGGTCGACGACATGGTCGGCGATGGCGATCGCCTCGGGCTTGTGCTCGACGACGAGCACGGTGTTGCCCTTGTCCCGCAGCTGCAGCAGCAGGTCGTTCATCCGCTGGATGTCGTGGGGATGCATACCGATCGTCGGCTCGTCGAAGACATAGCTGACGTCGGTGAGCGAGGATCCGAGGTGACGGACCATCTTCACCCGCTGCGCCTCGCCGCCCGACAGCGTGCCCGACGGACGGTCGAGAGACAGGTAGCCAAGCCCGATCTCGACGAACGAGTCGAGGCTGTGCTGTGATCTTGGTGGGCTTCTTGTAGAGCAGCGCGTCCAGTTCCTTCTTCGTGTACTTGCGGATCGGCTTGTCCGGGTCGAAGAAGCCACAACCGCGGAAGATGCGGCCGTACCAGCCGTCCATGCTGTAGCCGGGAATGGTCAGCGCGCCCTCGTTGAGCGACTTGCTGTCGTCGTACAACGCAGTCAGGTCGATGTCGTTGACCGCGCCCCGGCCCTCGCAGCGCGGACACATGCCGCCGGTGATCGAAAAGCTGCGACGTTCCTTCACCGTCTGTCCGCCCCGCTCGAGCGTGACCGCACCCGCTCCACTTATCGAGGCGACATTGAAGGAAAAGGCCTGAGGAGAGCCGATGCGCGGTTTCCCGAGTCGACTGAACACGGTGCGCAACATGGCGTTGGCGTCGGTGGCGGTGCCGACCGTGGAGCGCGGGTCGGCACCCATCCGCTCCTGGCCGACGATGATCGCGGTGGTCAGCCCGTCCAGGACGTCGACGTCGGGCCGCGCCAACGTCGGCATGAAGCCCTGCACGAACGCGCTGTAGGTCTCGTTGATCAGCCGTTGCGACTCCGCGGCGATCGTGTCGAACACCAGAGAACTCTTGCCCGAGCCCGAGACGCCGGTGAACACAGTCAACCGGCGCTTCGGGATCTCGATACTGACGTCCTTGAGGTTGTTCTCGCGCGCGCCGTGTACGCGGATCAGATCATGGCTGTCGGCAGCGTGCTGCGCAGGCGACCGCGTGTCCTTCCTCGTGGCCCGACTCATCGGCTATTCAGGTCAACCGCGGCGCGAACGAGCGCCATGAACGCCTTTTCATCGATCGTGTCGCCCTCGTGGAAGTCGATGGCACGGCGAGTGTTGCCGTCAAGGCTGGAGTTGAACAGCCCTTTCGGATCGTCCAAGGAGGCACCCTTGGCGAAGGTCACTTTGACCTTGTCGGCGTATGTCTCACCAGTGCAGATCATTCCGTCGTGGTACCACGTGGGCACCCCTCGCCATTTCCATTCCTCGACCACGTCGGGATCCGCCCGCTTGATGAGCTTTCGTATCCGAGCAAGCGTGTCGCCCCGCCAATCAGAGAGCTCCTTGATCCTTGCGTCGATCAGCTGAGAGGGAGAGTCGGTTTTTGCCATCGTCCGGTCGCTTTCTGCTTGCAGTCTCAGCGCAGCTCCTGGATCCGGACCATGTTGCCCGCGGGATCGCGCAGGGCACAGTCGCGAACCCCGTACGGCTGCTCGGTCGGTTCCTGGACGATCTCGACGTCGCCGGCCTGCAGTTTCTCGAAGGTGCCGTCGAGGTCCTTGGTGGCCAGCAGGAGCGTGCCGTACGTGCCCTTGGCCATCATCTCGTGGATGACGCGGCGCTCGTCGTCGGTGAGGCCCGGAGTGGCGTCCGGCGGGTACAGGACGATATTGGTGTCGGTCTGGTTCGGCGGTCCGACCGTGATCCAGCGCATCTTGCCGCCTCCGACGTCCAGGCGGACATCGAAGCCGAGAGTGTCGCGGTAGAACGCCAGGGATTCTTCCGGATCTTCGTGCGGGAGGAAGCTCGAGTGAATGTTGATGTCCATGTGGCTCACGTTAGGTGTAGCTGGGTGACGGGCGCTTCTCGATTCCTGATCGGTTTGGTCACCTGTTTCTCCACGCACGACGGCATCCCCTCCGTCACGTGAGCCGTCTTTTCGCGATACGTGCTGGGGGGCATCCCGACCAGCTCGGTGAAGCGAGTGCTGAAGGTGCCCAACGACGCGCATCCGACGGCGAAACAGACGTCAGTGACAGACAGGTCGCCCCGACGCAGCAGCGCCATCGCGCGTTCAATGCGCCGCGTCATCAGATAGGAGTACGGCGACTCGCCGTACGCGAGCTTGAACTGGCGGGACAGGTGCCCGGCGGACATGTTCACCCCGCGAGCGAGGGCCTCGACGTCGAGCGGCTGCGCATAGTCGCGGTCCATCCTGTCGCGGACGCGGCGCAGCAGCTTCAGATCGCGCAGGCGCTGTGCTTCGTCGGGTGCGCTAATCACATGCGAGATCGTACGTCGCACGCGCGATTCGCCCTACGCCAACACCTCCGTCACCCCAGGGGATGGCCGCCGCAAGCGCTGGGGCCCATGGTGACCTCCATCGCGCTATTCGTAGTTGAGACCCTTCAGCGGAATTGACTCGCTCGAAAAGTCGATCTGCGCTGCAGGATTGGCTACGGCGGTGACCATTCCAGATCCGAAGGCACCCTGTCGGTCGAACAGTGTCGCCGTGCCGACGGAAATTCCGTCTGATGCCCAGTGCGAGTCCGCCTGTATGCCGATCCAGTCGTCAACGGGTAACCGAGAGAACGCCGCTGTCAGGTCCCCATTGATATAACCGATGCCCTGTGTACCGAGGTTGGTCACCAGACTCGTTGCCTCGGCAATCATGACAGCCCGGACGAACGGGGAGTTCTTCTCTCCTGCAAGCACTTTGATGCCGTCATTGTAGAAGCGCTTGCGGGAGTCGTTCTGATGCGCCGCCGGTGATCGTGTCCAACCCACGTCATCGCTACCGACGAACGGAAGGATCGAGTCCTCTGGCGGTGGCGGTTGCACCAGTGAGATCGGTGCAGTCCATTGACGGCCGGGCGGCGCCGACGAGCGCCGGTACTGCACAAGCGTGGCGCGCGTCACCGTGCGGCCGTCCTGTACCACGTCGCATTCCGCACTGCGCACGCGTCGTCCGACACGGACCACTCGGACGTCGATCGTCGTCGGGACGTGACGTGCCGCCCTGAACAAGTCTGCAGTGAACCGAGCCGGCACGAAGTCTTCAGATCCGCAACGGTTTTCGAGTGCCCGCGCGGCCAAGCCCACGACAGCCGGTCCGTTGAGATGATCGTCGCCCCAATGACTCTGCGCAAACGGGGAAGGCATGAACGCACCACCCTCGGTCATCGCGAAATGCGCAGGTTCAGTCGGCATCCGACCATCGTTGCACAGCGGCCAATCGCCTAGGTGTTGCGCCCGCCGTTGACGCCCAGAATCTGGCCGGTGATGTAGCCGGCCTGATCGGAGATCAGGAAAGCGCATGCGGCAGCGATGTCTTCGGGCTTACCCATGCGTCGGACCGGGGTCGCATCGATGGTCGCCTGAACGTCACGGATCCTGCCGCGGGCTTCTGCACCACGCAGCATCGGCGTGTCGATGAAGCCCGGCGGCACCGCGTTGACCGTGATGCCAGCGGGTCCGTACTCCAGCGCCAGCGACTTGGTCAAGCCGTTCACCGCCGACTTCGCGGCCACATAGTGCGACATATGCGGCGTGCCGGAATGGGTGCTCGACGACGAGATGTTCACGATGCGTCCCCAGCCGGCGTCAACCATGTCGGGCAGCACCGCCTGAATACAGTGGAAAACGCCGTTCAGATTCACGTCGATCACTCTCTGCCACTCGTCGTAGGTGATGTCGGTGAACCGCTTGAACCCGTCCAGGCCGGCCGCATTGACCAGGACCGTCACCGGCCCCAACTGTGCGCGGATCGCCGACAGTGCAGCGTCGACCTGCGCTCGGTCCGTCACATCCGCCCTCTGCGCAAACTCGTCGTCGGATGGGTTCGTGTCGATCGTGGCGACGTGATAGCCGTCCGCCCGCAGCCGATCCGCGACCGCGCGTCCGATGCCTGAGCCGCCCCCAGTGACGACAGCCGTTTTCATAACAGATTTCCTTCCCGAGAACTGTTGAGTCGTTCGATGATTGGAGATCTACATCGCGCGTCGAGGGGTCCGCAGACCCAAGATGCGACGGCCGGCGTCCACTAGATGCTCACGCAGCGCGTCATCATCGAGGTTGCCCCATGTCGGTCCTGCCGCGCCGGCCATCCCGGCGAACACCATGGCCGCCTTGACCTCGCCGGCCGGTCCCGGATCAACATCAGCCAGCAGCGCCAGCTGCCGCATGATCAATTTGCCCCATTCGGCACGATCGGTGAGCACCGTCGCGACGCTGGGATCGGTGGCAAGCACCGCCACAAGCCCCCGGTTTCGCACCGCCAGCGCCGCGTAACCGCTGAGCATGTGCTCCGCCCTGGCGTGCGGCGTGCGTTTTGTCTCTGCTGATTCGACGACGGTTCGCAGCTCGTCGAGCATCGGCTCGATGACCGCGGCGAGCAGTTGCTCGCGGGTCCGGAAATGGTGATAGATGGCGGCTTTGGTGAACCCCAGCTCGTCGGCGATCATCTGCAGCGACGTGCCCGCGAAGCTGTGCCGGGTGAACAAGTCGATCGCGGCCTCGATCAGTCGCGTCCGGGTGTCGGTAGTCCCCAGCGCCGCTGTCGTCATCGCCAGCTCCTCAATAGGTCCGATTCAGCTTTACGATCGTAAGGTACATTACTTTCCATTCGTAAAGCTACCTCCTTTACAATCGACTAGGTCAAGAGGAGTCTCCGATGAGCGAGATCGAATCGAAGGACTTCTTCCGGGAGCGCCTCGCGGTGCACCGGGCACTGGCTGCGCAGTCGCCTCAAGGAGAACGAAGCGTTCATGTGGGAGTTGGCCGACCGCAGCTCGCGACGGCGGTCCTCGATATAGCTAGGCCGCGTTGACCGTCAGCACCCCGTCGGGCGCGCTCTCGACGCGGGTTCCGAATCGTCGGCTCATCTCCGCCATGGTCGCGCGCAACCACTCGGCGTCCCGATCGGGCGCGCGTTCGAGCCGCATCCTCCGCATCCGCATCGGCACCATGCGCAAGACGCTGCCCGACTGGCTGTCGATCGACGCGAAGTACAGCAGCCGCAGTTCGTGCCGGAATGCCTCGAACGTAGAGATGCCTTCGTAGTCGTCGATCGTGTCCCCGCACCCGTACAGAATCAGTCTGCCGCGGTATACCTCAATCGGCCGGGGATGATGCGACGAATGCCCGTGCACCACATCGATACCGGCGTCAATCAGCCTGTGCGCGAACCGGATCTGCGCGGAGTCGACGTCGTACCCCCAATTTGAGCCCCAGTGCACGGACACCACCGCAATGTCGCCATGGCCTTTCAAGGCCAATGCCCGGCCGGCGACCATGCTGGCGCTGCGATCGGACATGTCGGGCACGTATGCGACACCGGGGCGACCCCCCGTCGCCGCCCACCCGTGCGGAATTCCACTGGATCCCATGCCGCAGGCCGCGATCACGACACGTCCGACCACAGCCGGGCGCTCGGCGCTATTCTCGTCCAATCCCGCACCGGCGCTGTCTAATCCGGCATCGTCGAGCGTTCGGAGGGTGTCGATCAGCCCCTGATACCCGAAATCGAGAATATGGTTATTGGCCAGCGCGCAGACGTCAGGCCGGATCGCGGTCAAGCATCCGACGTTGTCCGGATGCATCCGATAGTGCACCGCCTTGCCCCGTGCGAACTCGCCGCCGTCGGTGATGCTGGTTTCCAGATTGAGCAGTCGGACGTCGGGCGCGAACTGGTCGACGATCTCGAGCGCTTCACCCCACGGCCACGTGAAGTCGATCGGTGCCGGAATGGGGCCGTTCGTCTGCTCGGCAAGCCGTATGTAGGTTCGCGCATCGGACACAACGGATTCGCGCAGCGTCGGATCGCCCGGGTGCGGCAGTAGTTGATCTATCGCACGGCCTGTCATCACGTCGCCGGTGAGGAAGATGACCGTCATGGCGGATCACCGTGTGCCGGCCTCGGCGAGGTCAGCCACCGAGTTGATGTTGGTCTGGTCGACGAACGACGGTCCGGTCAATGTCGGCTGGCCGCCACCGATCACGTTCTTGTTGGTCAAGTACAGCCACAGTGAATCGACCGCCAGATAGCCCTGCAGAAACGGCTGTTGATCGATGGCCCATTCGATCAGTCCGTTCTTGATCGCGTCGACGACGCCTGCGTTGCTGTCGAACGTGGCCACCCTGGCGTAGCTGTTCGCTTCGGCGACCGCCTCCAGCGCAGCCAACGCGATTGGCGCACCGAGGGTGAGGATGCGGTCGATGCTGAAGTCCTGTTGCAGCTTTGCGATCACTGCGGCCTTGACGGTCTTTTTGTCCACGCCGTCGACATAGAGCTTCTGCGTCTTGCCCTTGAATCCCCTTGCCAGTCCATCACATCGCGCCTCGAGTCCGACGTGGCCCGGCTCGTGAATCACACACAGTGTGTTCTGCGCGCCTTCATGGGTGAAGCGTTCGCCCGCGGCCTGACCTGCGATCGTCTCGTCCTGTCCGAAGTACTCCATCACCCCCAGTGATTTCCAGTCGGCTATCCCGGAATTCACTGCTACGACGGGGATTCCCACGGCGACTGCAGTCTGCACGGCCGGCGCCATGACAGCAGGGTCGGCGAGTGTGACGGCGATCCCTGCGACCTTTCCGCTGACCGCAGACCGCACGAGATTGGCCTGGGCCGCCGCGTCCGGGTCATGGGAGTACTGCAGATCGAGGTCGTCCTTCGTGGCCGCGGCTTCGGCGCCTCGGCGGACCAGATCCCAGAACGTGTCGCCGGGTGCCTGATGGGTGATGAGTGCGACCGTCGCACGCTGCGCGCCCCCGTTGTGCGCAACCGACGTGGTCGTCGTTGCAGCGCGCTCGCCGCCCGAACATGCCGCGGCCGCAATCACCAGCACCGAGAGGATGTACGCAAAGGACATTCGGGCCATCGTTCCGCCCCTCCCACGCGAGCCGCCGCGACCAATCCGCGCAACGGGGGTCGCACCCCCATAATCGCAGGTGATGGGCCTGAGGTGTGCACGATTACCCGGAACCTGGACCCTGTTCCTGCGCCGCCTCCTCGCCCGCGTCGGCGGTGTCGCGACGGCGCTCGCGCAGCACGAATGCGGCCAACGCCAGAACCAACACCACTGCGCCCAACACACCGATCTCGACGACCGCGCGCGCAAAATCGGGCCCCTTGTCCAACAACGTGGCGGCCTCCACCGACAGCACCACGATCTCCTTGATGCCTGCCAGGATCCCGACGATGAGAAACGGCTCCGCGACGATCTCGTGAGAGCGCAGGCACGACCGCACGGCATAGAGCAACTCGACGAAGATGAAGATCAGCAGCAGCCCGTCTAGGACCTCGAGCATGACGACCTTGGCCGGAGCCTCCTTCAGGCGCAGCAAAGTGTTGAACTGGGCGACGAGCAGAGCGACCGATCCGACGACGAGCACGGCCGAAATGGCCCAGTAGACCGCGTCCTCGAGGAATAGCAGAACGCGGTCGGCGAAACGTTGACGGCCTTCTTCGTCTTCGTCTTCGTCTTTGTGTGACTGCTTCGTCGTCGCCACCGCGGTCTCCTCGGCGTACTCAATCGTCGCGATTGAGTTGCCAGATGCGGGTCGACAACAGCGTCGCAAACGCGCACCACGCCGGATACAGCCCGAGGACGGCACCGGAAGAACCGCGCGCGGCGATGGCGCGCCGAGTGAGATCCGCACTGCTCGCCGTCAACGCCGCTGCCGCCAGTGCCGATGTGCCGAGCTGGCGACGAGTGAAAAACAGCCATGTCCACCCGGCGTTCAGCACGAGGTTGGCGGCAAGCAGTGCGGCGTACGTGCGAGCCTGCCCGCGGTCCTTTTCGCGCAGGTGGTCGAGCGTGGACGCCGATACGGCGGCGATGTCCGCGTAGAGAATCGGCCACACGATCGGAAACGCCTGTCGGGGCGGCTGAAAGCCCGGCTTCTTCAACCCGGCGTACCAGGCCGACTCAGCGGGGCGGCTTGCCAGCCCACCGACTCCTGCCGCGACGACAACCGCTCCAACGGTGCTGACCAGTGTCTTTGGACGCATGGCGTTATTTACCCGCAAGTCGATGTCACGAATCGCGGCCCTGCTTGCGTCTGCTGTGTATCAACCGCCGAAACGAAAGCAGAACGATGAACGAGATCTTGATTCTCGGCGCCGGATACACCGGCATGGCCGCCACGGTGGGGCTGGTAGGCCGCCTGAAAACTCGCGACGACGTCCACATCACCCTGGTCAACCCCCAGACCCGGTTCACCGAGCGACTGCGGCTGCACCAAACCGCCTCCGGCGAGTCCCTGGCCGACCTGCAGATCCCCGATCAGCTCGAGGGTACCGGCGTGGACTTCGTCAAGGGCTGGGTGACCGGCATCGACACCGATGCGCAATCCGTCCGCATCGACGATGCTTACGCGCTGCGCTACGACACGCTTATCTACGCACTGGGCAGTGTCGCCGACACCGAGACGGTCTCTGGAGTTGACGAATTCGCCTACACCCTGAACAGCGCACAGGACGCGACCCTGCTCGCCGGCCACCTCGACCGCCTCGCCGACGGCATCGTCGTGGTTGCCGGCGGTGGGCTTACCGGAGTGGAGTCCGCGGCCGAGATCGCCGAGCAGCATCCCGAACTCGATGTCGTCCTGCTGAGCCGTCAGGTGCCCGGATCGATGATGGGCGCCAGCGCGCGGGCCCGGCTGCACGCGGGCCTCGGTCGGCTCGGTGTGCGGGTGCATGCCGGAGTCGAGATCGTCAAGGTGATGTCCGACGGTGTCGCCCTCGACGACGGCGAGGTCGTCGATGCGCAGGCCGTGCTGTGGACGACCGGTGTGCGGGTATCCCCGATCGCGGCTGCTGCCGGTCTCGAAGTCGACGACCGCGGCCGTATCGTCACCGACGAATCGCTGCGGTCGGTAACGCACCCGAACGTCTACGCGATCGGCGACGCGGCAGCGATCCGGCAGGGCTACGGCGTGATGCACGGCACCTGCCAGAGCGGCATTCCGACCGCGCTGCACGCGGCGGCCTCCATCGTGCGCGAGCTGAAAGGCAAGCAGCCCAAGAAGTTCCGCTTCGGCTACGTCCATCAGCCGGTCAGCCTGGGACGCCACGACGGCGTCATCCAGTTCACCCACGCCGACGACAGCCCCGGACGGTTCTACTTGGCCGGCCGCTTTGCGGTCGCGTACAAAGAGACGGTGAGCTCCAGCCCGTGGACCACATACCGTCTGCTCAAGGTGCTGCCCGCACTGGGAGCGGCGACCTGGCGGCGCGGCGGCCGGTCGACGCGTGACACTTCTCGCTCCCCACGTCCACGATGAACCCCGACCATCAGACGTTCGCCGATCACAGGAACCTGTTGTTCTCGATCGCCTACCGGATCCTCGGCTCCGCCGCGGACGCCGAAGACGTCGTCCAGGACGCCTGGTTCAAGTGGTCGGCGGACGACCGCTCACAGGTTTCCGACCCGAAGGCCTACCTCGCGCGCATCGTGTCGAACCTGTCGATGGAGCGGCTTCGCTCGACGCGGCACCAACGCGAAACCTACGTCGGACCGTGGCTTCCTGAGCCGATCCTCACCCAGGCCGACGCCGCCGACGACGTCGCAACCGCCGAATCGGTGTCGATGGCGATGCTCGTAGTGCTCGAGACCCTAAGCCCCTTAGAGCGGGCCGTGTTCGTGCTCAAGGAGGTCTTCGACTTCAGTTACGCCGAGATCGGTGAAGCCGTCGACAGGTCCGAATCCGCGGTGCGGCAAGCCGCCCACCGCGCTCGCGAACACGTCCAGGCGCGCCGCCCCCGGTTCGAGACCGACCGCGTCAAGAAGCGCGAAGCCACCGAGCGATTCTTCGCCGCCATCACGGGCGGCGACATCAACGAATTGATGGAACTCCTCGCGCCGGAGGTCACGCTGTGGACCGACGGCGGCGGCAAGGTCCGCCAGGCGATGCGCCCGATCATCGGCATCGACAACGTCGCACGGTGGATCGCCGGTGCGAGCCAACGTCCGTACGAAGGCGTCGAAATCGCCGACATGGCAGCCGAAGTCGTCGACATCAACGGCGGGCCGGGCATCGTGTTGACCGGCGGCGGACGCGTGATCGCAACCCTGACCGTCGACCTTGGCGCCGACGGTCGCATCGTCACCGTCCACAACGTGGCCAACCCGGACAAACTGCGCGCGGTGGCGGACGGGGTGAAGCAGATCTAGCGTGGCGTGATGACCGAATGGCACGTGCGCACCGGCAGCGCGGCGGACTTGAATCTTGTCGGCCCGCTGTGGGTGGCGGTCCATCACCGGCACGCCGAAACCATGCCGCAACTGGCGCCGTATGTCAGCGACGACGAGACCTGGCGGGTGCGACGCGGGTTGTATGAGGACTTGCTCGCCAAGCCCGACACCCTGCTGCTGCTCGCGTTCGTCGGCGAGGCGGCCGTGGGCTACGGCCTTGCCCACGTCATGCCGGTGGACGACAGCTGGATTCCGGACACCTGGGCAACTGGGCCACGGATCGGCGAGATCGAATCCCTCAGTGTGCTACCGCCATACCGTGGTGGCGGGCTGGGCTCCGAACTGCTCGGCCGACTCGAGCGGCACCTGCGTGACATCGGCGTCAAAGATCTGGTCCTGGGTGCGCTTCCCGGTAACACCGACGCCATCCGCCTCTACGAACGGCGCGGCTACCGACCGACCTGGCTCTACCTGTCCCGTCTCGACGGGCGGAACTAACATGATTCGGACGACGTCACAGGGGGAACCGGTCCATATGAACGAACTCAAGTATCTGGAACTGCACGGTGACCGCGTCGCCTATCGGGATGCGGGCAGCGGTGAGACGTTGCTGCTGATCCACGGTATGGCCGGAAGTTCAGAAACCTGGCGGGCGGTCATCCCACAGCTGGCCAAGAAGTATCGCGTGATCGCACCGGACCTGCTCGGCCACGGACAGTCGGACAAGCCTCGAGGCGACTATTCGCTTGGTGCGTTCGCGGTATGGCTGCGCGACCTGCTCGATGAACTGGGGGTCACGCGCGCGACGATCGTCGGCCAGTCGCTTGGTGGCGGGGTGGCCATGCAGTTCGTGTACCAACACCCGGACTACTGCCAACGGCTCGTGCTCATCAGCAGCGGGGGTCTAGGTCCCGATGTCGGATGGACGCTGCGGTTGCTGTCGGCGCCGGGAGCCGAATTGATCCTGCCGGTGATCGCACCAAAACCAGTCCTCAATGTCGGCAACAAGCTGCGTTCGTGGCTATCTGCGGCAGGCATTCAGTCCCCCCGCGGTGCGGAGATCTGGAGCGCATACTCGTCATTCTCAGACTCGCAGACGCGGCAAGCGTTCCTGCGCACGCTGCGCTCAGTAGTCGACTACCGCGGGCAGGCGGTCAGCGCGCTGAATCGGCTGCATCTGACGTCTGAGCTGCCGACCATGGCAATCTGGGGCGACAAAGACCAGATCATTCCGGTCGACCACGCCTACGCTGCACAGGCTGCGCGACCGGGAAGCCGGCTTGAGGTGCTCGCGGGCGTCGGCCACTTTCCGCACGTCGAGCGCCCCACTGACGTGGTCGATCTGATCGACGACTTCATCACTACGACGACCGAGATGACGAGCGAACCAGTCGATACCCGCAATACAGCACCGCAGCCACCACCAGATTGACGAAGTACGCGACGTCTGCGCCGTGCCACGCCCGCGCGACCGGACCCTCGATCAGCGACGTGTTCATGAACGGAATCGCCGCGGCGTAGGCGAGCACGAACACGATCACCGCTGCGGCCGCGTCGCGGCGCTCGGTCGGCTCCTCGGCCGGGTTGATGGTCGCGCGGCCCCGGATACGCAGCAGCCAATCGATGACCACGACCGAGACAAACGCCGGGATCCAGTAGCTCACCAACAGCAGCACATTCTGGAAGCGGCTCGCGGTGTCGGCGGCGTGTAGCCAGAGGATGAGCGGAAAGGCCAGGAGCGTCACGATCACGGCCGACACCGGCCGCCGCACCCGCACCCCGATCGTCTGCAGCGCCAGCGAGCCGCTGTAGTCGTTCATCACACCCGAGCCAATCGACGCCAGCGCGATGATGAGCAGCGCCAGCCCGCCAAGCAGACCTCCGCCCATCACCGATCGCACGCCCTCCGCCGTCTGCTCGGAGACCACATTCCCTGCCGCGATGCCGATGCCCTGAATGA
>Ga0070711_100000856_pt1 | contig 16010 bp, 12 predicted proteins | sample LARL53metaG_FD_65452 | JGI IMG/M metagenome (GOLD analysis project Ga0070711, IMG submission 65452) | Corn, switchgrass and miscanthus rhizosphere microbial communities from Kellogg Biological Station, Michigan, USA - LAR L5-3 metaG | ecosystem: Host-associated > Plants > Roots > Rhizosphere ... | reverse complement strand
GGGGGGGGGGGGGGGGGGGGGGGGGGGGGGGGGGGGGGCGCGGTGGCGATTGCGGCCGCGGGCCTAGGCATGGGACCACCGCCGGCCGGTCCAGGGCAGCTCGCTGAGCCGCCGCCCGGAATAGACCGTGCCGTCGTCCGCCTCGACTTCTAAAAGCGTCAGAGTCCCGCCCGCACACGCCACCAACTGTCCGCACGCCTGCTCCACCGGGCTCACCACGGGCCCGAGGACTTCGCCGGGCGCGACGGTGGCGCCCGCGGAGGAGGGGAGTAGCGCGGACCGCCACACTGTCCAGCGCCGCCCGTCGAGCCAGCCAAAGGCACCCGGGTACGGCCGCGTGAGCCCGCGAACGAAATTGTAGATCGCGCAGGCCTCCTGGTCCCAGTTGATCAATCCATCCGCGGGCCGGCGACGCGGCAGGACGGCGGCTCCTCCCCCGTTGGACCGGGGCTGCGGCGTCCCGACGCGCTCACCGCGGAGCAGCTGGGGCAGCGCGCGCAGAATCATGTCGCGATTCGAGGTCGCCACGCGCTCGTACAGCGTGCCGCACGTATCGTACGCGGAGATCTGGAACTCGGTCTGGTCGATGATGTCCCCGGCGTCGACGCCCTCGGCGAGCCAGATCAGCGAATTGCCCGTGACGCGCTCGCCGCGGATCAACGCCCAGTTGATCGGCGCGCTGCCCCGGTTTTTGGGGAGCAGCGACGCGTGCGCGCCGATCATCCCGAGCCGGGCGGAGGCGAGCGTCTCGGGCGAGAGAATCTGGCTCCACCCGATCACGAACACGACGTCGAGCCCCTGGAGCAGGGCGCGGGACTCCGGGTCGTTGACGCTGGTGACGAAGTGCAGCGGCACGTCGAACCGGCGGCACAGCGGGCCGTAGTCGGCCGCGCCGGACCGCGACGCCGCGACTTCGGGTTTGAGGGTGAGCACGGCGGCGACGGGCGCGCCCGATGCGAGCACCGCTTCGAGGGCGGGGATGCCTTCCATATGAAAGCCCACCCAGCCGAACTTCATCGCCGGTAGATGCGCGTCACGTCGAGCACCGCGTCGATCACGTCCGCCACGTCCTGATCGGAAAGCTTGGCCGACAGCGGGAGGCTGAGCATGCGATCGAAGTTGGCGAGCGCCACCGGGAAGCGGTCCGGCGTATAGCCGTACTTTTGCCGGTAGTAGGGGTGCATGTGGATCGGGATGAAGTGCACCGACGTCCCGATGTTGCGCGCGGTGAGCTCGTCGATGAACCGGTCGCGCGTGATCCGCAGCGCCCCGGGGACGAGCCGCAGCACGTACAGATGCCACGCGTGCTCCACGTCGGCGCGCTCCACGGGGAGCTCGAGCGCGCCGTCGTCCCGGAACGCCTCACCGTAGGCGCGCACCACCTCGCGGCGCCGCTCCTGGAACGACGCCAGCTTCCGGAGCTGGCACAGTCCCAGCGCCGCCTGGATGTCGGTCATGTTGTACTTGAATCCGGGCGCCAGCACGTCGTAGCGCCAGGTCCCGCCCTTGCCGTAACGATTCCACGCGTCGCGGCTCATGCCGTGGAGGCTCAGGACTCGCGCCCGCTCGAGGAAGTCGGGGGCGCCGGTGAGCATCCCGCCCTCGGCCGTCGTCATGTTCTTGGTCGCGTAGAAGCTGAAGGACACAGGATTCTGGCCGGAGCCGATCCAGCGGCCCTTGTAACGGGCGGGGAGCGCGTGCGCCGCGTCCTCGATCACGGTCGCGCTGACGCCACGCGCCACGTCGTGGATCGCATCCAGGTCGACCGGATGTCCCGCGTAATGCACCGGGAGGATCGCCCGCGTGCGCGGCGTGACGGCCGTCAACACGGCGGCGGGATCGATGTTGAGCGTGTCGGGCTCGACGTCCACGAGAACGGGGCGTGCGCCTACGTGCTCGATGACGTTCACGGAGGCCGTGAACGTGATCGGCGTGGTGATGACCTCGTCGCCCGGGCCCACGCCCAGCGTGGCCAGCGCGGTATGCAGCCCCGCGGTGCACGAGTTCAGCGCCAGCGCGCCCTCTGCTTCGAGGTACGCGGCGAACTCCGTCTCGAACCGCTTGGTCTTCGGGCCGGTGGTGATCCAGTCCGAGCGCAGCGTGTCGACGACTTCCTGGATCTCTTCTTCTCCGATGACCGGAGGGGCGAAGGGCAGGAATTCAGCCCGTCGGGCGGGGACGGGAGGGCGGGCGATGGACACGAGCGTGCCTCAGCCGGTCAGGCGGTAGCGGAGTTCGGGAACCCTTCCGCGCCCGACGAGCGTGCGTACGCTGGCCGGAGCGGTGCACGCGGCTCGGGCGTGGCGCGCGGCATCCGAACTGGCGCGGGGGCGGGAACAGGAGCGGGGACCGAAACGGCGGGCCGCTCCGCGATCTGCCAGGGGACGTACTCCGGAACCAGCGCGCAGATCGCCGCCATGAGGTCGTCGCGCGTCCCGTGCGCCAGGGTCGTACGGAGGCGTTCCAACCCGCGCTCCACCGCGGTGCCGTCCGCCCCATTACGCTCGATGACCCGCACCTTCTCAGTCGAGGTCGCGACGCTGCCCTCGCTCAACGCCACTAATTCCTCGGCGAGCTTCTCGCCCGGCCGGAGCCCGCTGAACGCGATCTGAATGTCGCGGTACGGCTCGAGTCCAGACAGGCGAATGAGATGCTCGGCGAGCTCGAGGATGCGCACCGGCTGGCCCATCTCGAGGATCGAAATCCGGCGTTCGGCCTCCGGCAGCGCCGCCGCCTGCAGCACGAGCTGCACCGATTCCGGGATCGTCATGAAATAGCGGGTCACCTCGGGATGCGTGACCTTCACGGGGCCGCCCGCGGAGATCTGCCGCTGGAATAAGGGCACCACGCTGCCATCCGACCCGAGCACGTTGCCGAAGCGCACCGCCCGGAAATCGGTCTTGGCGGCGCACAGCGCCGGTAGCTCCAGCACGATCCGCTCGGCGATCCGCTTGGTGGCCCCGAGCACGCTCGTGGGGTTCACCGCCTTGTCGGTCGAGATCAGCACGAACTTCTCTACGCCGTGCCGCGCGGCGCAGTCGGCCACCCGCAGCGTGCCGAAGACGTTGTTCCAGACCGCCTCCGTCGGGTTGCTCTCGAGCATGGGCACGTGCTTGTAGGCCGCGGCGTGGAACACGTAATTCGGCTGGTAGGCCTGGAAGACCTCCTCCAGGCGCTGCGGATTCGTGATGCTGCCGATGAACGGCACCACCTCGACCTCCGGGTGTGCCTTGGCCACTTCGAGCTGGGTGAAGTACAGCGCGTTCTCGGCGCGCTCGAGCAACACGAGCCGGGCGGGCCCATAGGAAGCGATCTGACGCGCCAGCTCCGAGCCGATGGATCCCGCGCCGCCCGTGACCAGGATGGACTTGCCCGCGAGGTCCCGCTTGATCGCCTCGAGGTTGAGCTGCACCGGGTCGCGCCCGAGCAGATCCTCGATCGCCACGTCGCGCAGCTGGCCGATGGTCGCGCGCTTGTTCAGGAGGTCGTCGATCGAGGGGATGATCTTGAACTCCACACTCGTCTCGCGGCAGCGCTCCACGATGCGCCGCGTCTGCGCTCCCGTGACGCCGCGGATGGCGATCACGAGCAGCTCGATGTCGTACTTCTGGGCGAGCTCCTTGAGTTTGCCCGTGTGTCCCAGGATGGGCACGCCGTGCAGGGTGCGGCCGTGCGTCTCGGGCTTGTCGTCGATGAAGCCCACCACGTTCATCCCGGCGCGGGGGTCGTGCAGCACCTGCCGCAGCAGCTGCTCGCCCGCCTCACCAGCGCCGATGATGAAGGTGCGCCGTCCGTCGTCCAGGCGCGCGCGGGCCATCTGGTTCTCGCGCAGCGCCCGAGCGGCGAAGCGGATGCCGCCCGAAAAGAAGATCATTACGACCCAGTCGAGCAGGAACACCGACCGCGGCATGCCCCGGGACAGGCCGAGCGCCGGGAGGGCCACCGCGAACAGCGCGGAGGACAGGGTGACCGCGAGCCCCAGGTCCATCATGTCCCGCAGCCCGACGTGCTTCCAGTAGCCGCGGTGCAGGCCGAACGCCTGGAACACGACCAGCCGGATGCCGAGGAGCCACCATACGGTGGCCTGGAAGTGGGCGAACTCCTCAGGCGGGATCCGGAAGTCGAAGCGCAACCCGAACGCCGTGAGGTAGGCGAGCGGGATGAGCGCGACGTGCACCAGCAGGATCAGCGTACGACGGTACAGCAGTGGTCGCGAGGGCAGGCGTAGTTGCATACGAGCGCATCAAGCAGGTCTCGTGCGCCCGGTCACAGGGGTGCAAGTCTGATGTGGGGCAACGGGTTACGGGCCCGACCGGCGCGCCCAGGGCGCCGGCCTTGATACGATCCCGTTACAACTCCGCTGGCGAACTGCGACAAGCGAGCGCGCCGGCGCGAGGCGCGCGCGCGTCAATGGACGCGGGCGGTGGCCGGTTGAAGCGCTGGCGGCGTGAGCGCGGGCGTGTGCGCCGGCAGCTCGACCTCGAAGAAGAAGCGCGTGCCCCATCCCGGCCGTGTTTCCAGCCGGAGCGTCGAGCCCTGCGCCTCCACGAGCTTGCGGCAGATGGCGAGCCCGAGGCCGGTGCCCGAGAAGCAGTAGCCGGCGCGGCCGGGGGCGCGGCGGAACGGCTGAAACAGACTGGACAACGCTTCGGGGTTCACGCCCGGACCGGTGTCCTGCACGGAGAACATCGCGCGGCCGGCCGGCCGGTCCTCGCACGCGATCTCCACGAACCCCTGCTCGGTGAACTTGATCGAGTTGGTGGTGAGGTTGAGGAGCACGCGCGACAGTGCGACGGGGTGACCGAGCCGACGATCCACTTCGGGCCCGCGGAACCGCAGCGAGAGTCCCTTCTCCTCGGCGAGCGGGCGGACGATCCCCTGGACCGACTCGAACAGCTCCGTGATCGAGAACGGAATGACCTCGCGATCGGCGAGCTCATCGCCGCCGCGGGCCAGCTCGATCGCGTCGCTCACGACTGTGGAGAGGCCGAGCGCCGCGCTGTAGATCAACCCCAGCTGGCGGTGCTGGATCGGGTTGATGTCGCCGCTTTGACCGCGCTGCAGCGTCTCGGCGAGGAACAGGATCGACGTGAGCGGCGAGCGCAGATCGTGGATCACCTCGACCAGCAGCTCGAGGCCCTGGACGCCGTTCAAGACGGACTCGAACTGGCGCGACTCGTTGCGATTGATGGTCTGACGCACCTGCTCGAGCGCGTTCAGCGTCCCAAGGATCGCGGACGGCTGGGCGGGGACCGGCGACTCGGACCAGGCGCGCAGCAGCTCGGACTGGAGCATCTCCAGCAGGTGCTGGCCGAGCCCGGCGGCGGGCCGGGGCAGGAGCTGGGAGACGTAGCCGGGGCGCTGTTGATCGAGTGCGAGGGCGAGCGCCGCGAGCAGCCCGGCGACCACCTCGTTCTCGCCGGCGGCCGGAGCCGTGCCCGCCGCGGCGGCTTCGTCCCGCCAGCGGCGGGCCACCCGCCGTGTGGCGGCCGTAATGATCGCCGACGACACCCCGGCGAGCGGGGCGTCGGACTCGGCGGGGGTGGGGGGGAGGGGCGTGGCCCCCCCGCCCAGTCCCGCCGTGCCCGGCCCCGGGACGGGCGTCGGGCCCGACCCGCTCCCGTCCAGCTTGTTACCGCGCTCCGGACTGTGCCTCACTCTTCCTCGGATCCGTTCAGCAGGTTGCGCTGCAATCCGTGACGCTCCATTAGGCGGTAAAACGTGGTACGGTCCACCTTGGCCATGCGCGCCGCCTTCGAGAGGTTCCCGCCCGCCCGCAGCACCACGCGGGTCAGGTAGCGGCGGTCGAATTTCGCGAGCAGCCGATCGCGCGCCTCGTAGTAACTCTCGTTGGGATCGACATCCTCGGCCAACGCGCCCAGCTCGGGGTCCGAGCCATGGTCGCTGATGAACGGGATGTGCTCCGGCTGCACGTCGGCCCCGGGCTCGAGCAGTACCACCGCATGCTCGATCACATTCTGCAGCTCGCGGACGTTGCCGGGCCAGGAGTGCGCGCGCAGCGCCCAGACCGCCGCCTTCGACAGCTTGGGCTGCGGCCCGTCGCGGTGCCGACTCCAATAGTACGTGAGGAAATGCTCCGCGAGTAGGGGAATGTCGTCGACGCGCTCGCGCAACGGCGGCACCGGAATCGGCACCACGCGGAGCCGGTAGTACAGGTCCTCGCGCAGCGCGCCGGAGGAGACCGCTTCCTCGGGGTCGCGGTTCGTGGCGGCGATGAAGCGTACGTTCACGACCGCGTCCGTCGTCTCGCTGCCGACCCGCCGCACGACACCGTCCTGGATCACGCGCAGCAGCTTCGCCTGGATCGGCTTCGACATCTCGATCAGCTCGTCCAGGAACATCGTCCCGCCGTTCGCGGCCTCGAGCAGGCCGGGCTTGTCGCGCACGGCGCCGGTGAACGCGCCCTTCACGTGCCCGAACATCTCCGACTCGAGCAGCGTCTCGGGCAGCGCCGCGCAGTTCACGGCCACGAGCGGCCGGCTCGAGCGCCGGCTGTTGTAGTGGATGAATTGCGCGATCAGCTCCTTGCCGCTGCCGCTCTCGCCGGTGATGAACACCGACGCGTCCGTGGCCGCCACTTTGCGCGCGAGCGCGATCGTCTCGCGGTACTTAGGCGCCGTGCCGAGGACGGTGACGCGATCGTCCAGATCGGTAGGGCCGGCGGTACCGCGCTGCTCGCGCTGCGCCCGGCTCTCGCGCGCCACCGATACCGCGTGTGCCGCACGGCCCACGAGAATCTGCAGCTGGCTTCCGGTGAACGGCTTCGGCAGGTAGTCCCAGGCGCCCGCGCGCAGCACCTCGAGGCTCGTCTCGACGCTTGGCTTCCCGGTGATGACGATCGCGATCGTCTCGGGGTTGGCGTTGAGCGCCGCCGCGAGCAGCTCGATGCCCGGCACGGGCGTCATGTAGAGATCGAGCAGGACGATGTCGAACAGGCGGCGCTGCAGCAGATCGAGCGCCTCGTCGCCCTTGCCCGTGACGGTGACGTTGTAGCCCTCGACGCCGAGCACGCTCGCGCAGCTCTCGCGCAGGGTGCGCTCGTCGTCCGCGACGAGAATATGGATGCTGGGCTTGGTGGCCGGCTCGACCGGGAGAAGTTGTGACACGTTCCGTCCGGCGACGGGCGTTCCGGATCGCGGCGTCGCCATTGACGGGTCCGACGATTTGGACATCGAACTCTCCTGCCGACAGCCGGGGTTGCGGGGGCGCCACCATGTCATACCATGAGCCGGGCAGCCCATGGCCGTCGTCCCCGACAACGACGTGCGCAAAGATAGCACCAGCTCGCACGATGCGTGAGACCGGGTCGGTGTCGCGTGAGCGCGACGTGTCAATGTTGCGTGCCTCCCGCTGGCCCCGGCCTCCAATCGGACACCAGTTTTGTCGCAGGCCCCTTACACACACGCCCGCCAGCACGCTCCGCGTGTCTGGTCCCGCGCCGCTATCCCGTCGCCCCCGAACGACTTGAGATAGCCTACACTCGGGCCGGTGGCGGTATCGAGCTTGCGGTGGGTGTGCAGAATGATGCCTGGCGAATCCATCACACGCTTCAGACCCACGCTGCCTGCCACCGCGGCACCGTTCGAAGACCCCAATCCTCCACCGGATTGGTGGCGCTACCTGGTCGCAGTCCGGCGCTTCAAGTGGCTCGTGCTCGGCGTGACGCTGGGTGCGACGCTTCTGGGCATCGCGGGAACGCTCTTCCTCCGGCCCACTTACGCTGCTCAGGCCACGCTCTGGATCCAGGTGCCGGCCCGCCAGCCGCGGGACGCTGGCCCGATCTGGCAAGCCCAGCTGCCGATCTCGACCGGATGGATGGATCTGCTCCAGTCGTACTCGGTGTTGGACGACGCGGTGCGGAGCCAGCGACTCTACCTGCACGCCAAGGTGCCGGCCGACTCCGATGTGCTCGCGACGCTTCGTATCAAGGAGCAGGTCGCGCCCGGTAAGTATCGGCTTGTCGTGATGGAAGACTCGGGCGATGCACCGCATTTCGCGCTGTACAACGCCGTGTCCAAGACTCCCGTGCAGACCGGCGTCGCCGGAGACTCGGTGGGTGCCGAGCTCGGGCTCGCCTGGGTGCCGCCGCGCGCGGCGCTCACCGGTAAACGGGAGGTCGAGTTCACGATCGACCCGCCATACGAGGCGTCCCTGGTGTTGGCCCGTAACCTCAAGGTGGCCGCTGATTTGGACGGCAACTTCCTGCGCATGGAGCTCGGGGGCCACGACCCCGCCCAGATTACCGCCACCGTCAACGCGGTGGCGGATCGGTTCGTGGCGGTTGCGGCGGGCTTGAAGCGCGACAACCTCACGGAGCTCACGCGCATCCTGGGGTCGCAGCTCGGGCAGGCCGAGGCCAACCTGCGGCAGGCCGAGGGCGATCTGAAGTCGTTCCGCGTGAGCGCGGTCACCACCGTCGCGGCCGGTGCCGGGTCGGTGACGGAGTCCACGCAGTATCCGCGCGATCCGATGTTCGCCGGCCTCGTGGACCTCAAGGTCAATCTGGACGAAGTGCGGCGGGACCGCAGCGCCATCGAGCGCCTGCTCGCGCCGTCTACCGACCCGACGGCCGAGGTGCCGGTGGACGCCCTGTCCATGGTGGGGGCGGTGCAGCGCTCGACGGAGCTGGTGCAGGCGCTGCGGGACCTCACGTCCAAGCAGGCCGAGCTGCGCGCGTTGCGCGCGCACTACACGGATGCGAACCCGCCCGTGCGGCGCCTCGCCTCCGAGGTCGACGAGCTGGCGCACAAGACGGTGCCCGCGCTCGCGGCCTCGCTCGTGTCCGAGCTTCGGGTCCGCGAGTCCGAGCTGGCGCAGCGGGTGGACGGCGCATCGTCGAGCATCCAGAAGATTCCCCCGCTCGCCGTGGAAGAGTCGCGCCTGCAGCGCGGCGTGACGCTGGCGGAGCAGGCGGTCGCCAACCTGCAGGCGCGTTACGAGGAGGCGCGTCTCGCCGAGGTGTCGAGCATGCCGGACGTTCGCCTGCTCGACCGGGCCGTCCAGCCCCAGGTGCCCGTGGGGCATATGAGCGCGATCTTGATCTTCCTGGCGTTCTGGGGTGGGCTCGGCGCGGGCGTGGTGGGCGCGGTCGTGCTCGATCACACGGATCGCAAGGTGCACTACCCCGAGCACGTCACGCGCGCCATGGGCCTGCCGATCCTCGGTGCGGTGCCGCATGTCGATTGGCGTAACGGTCATCGCGACGCGGCCGCGGCGCAGGTCATCGAGTCGTTGCGCGGCATTCGACTCAACGTCGTGCATCGACACGGCACCGCCGGCCCCGTGCGCCTCACCGTCACGAGCCCGGGCAAGAGCGACGGGAAGTCGTTCGTGGCGTCGAACCTGGCGCTCGCCTTCGCCGACGCGGGTTACCGCACGTTGCTCGTGGATGGGGATGTGCGGCGGGGTCGCCTGCACCACACATTGTCCGCCGCGCGGCGACCGGGCCTCACCGAGCTGCTCGAAGGTACGGTGCCGCGCGACGAGACGATCCAGGCCACGCGATACAAGAATCTGTCTTTCATCTCTTGTGGGCTGCGCAGCCAGGCCGGTCCCGCGCTGCTGTCCTCTGTGGCCATGGCGCGCCTGCTCGACCAGCTACGCGCGAGCTATGAGGCGATCATCGTCGATAGCCCGCCGCTCGCCGCGGGCGCGGATGGACTCGCCCTCGCAACCGTCACAGGAAGCCTCGTACTGGTCCTCCGGACAGGCGTGAGCGATCGCGAGCTGACGGAAGCGAAGCTCGGCGTTTTGAATCACCTGCCGGTGCGTGTCTTAGGGGCGGTGCTGAACGACGTGCAGCCGGGCGGGGCCTACCGGTATTACTCGTATTATCTCGAGGGCTACGAGGTCCACGACGAGCCCGCCATGGCGGACGCGCACGTGCTGCGGGGGCCGGCGGAACGCTAGGCGCTAGTAACTAGACGGCTAGACGGTTAGTAGATCCTCAGTAACGATCTCTAGCCGTCTAGCCGTCTAGCCATCTAGCCATCTAGCCCACCGGTCTACTCATAAACGGTACAATCGTCCCCGCCTGCGCGGGCTCTTGTTGCTCGGCAACCCGAAGCGCCGTGAGCGCGCGTCCCAGGAGCACGGCCGGATCGAGCGAGGTCGTGTGGAACCCGGAGCGCGCGTCGTATCCCGCGCGCAGGCGGACGCCCTGATGGTCCGCGCTCGCCGTTCCCGTGGCACCGATCCCGAGCTCCTGAAGCGGACCGACGAGCCGCTGGAACAGCTGGATCGCGCCGTCGGCGTCGGTATCGGGCGCGAGGACGGCAAACTCGCGCGGGCCCAGACGTCCGACGGCGTCCGAGTTCCGCGCCGTGGCCCGCAGGGTGCGACCGAGCGATTCCGTGAAGGCGGGGCCGTCCTGGTCGGCCGCGAGGGCGAGGCAGGCGAGCGAGCCGTCGGAGCGGTCCATGTGGGCCGCCAGCTCCCGCGCGCGACGCTCGAGGCCCCGGGCGTTGTACAAGCCGGTGCGCGCGTCGGTGAGGCCATCCGAGCGCGCCTGGTCGGCGTCGAGCTTGGCGCGCAAATGCCCTTCCAGCCGCAGCAGGAACTCCTCCGTGTCGAGCGGCACGCCCCACACCCCGTTGGCGCCGGCCCGGAGCGCGTCGAGGACGTCGGCCCGGCTGAGCGGGCCCGAGAACGTGATGAGGATTGGGGTGCTCGGCGTGATGAAGGGGTCGACGCGGAGCGCGCGGGTGAGCGTGAGGACGTCCGATTCCGGCAGGCCGCTGTCGAGGATGATCACGTCGGCGCGGGCGCGGTGCGCCCGCTCGAGGGCGTCGCGCCCGTTGAACGCCTTGAGAACCGTGTACCCGTTGGGGCGCAGGACGCTTTCGAGCGAACGCGAGACCCACTCCTGCGCGTTGGCCAGGAGCACCAACGGGGCGCGGGAGGCAGCCGCTGCATCCGTCATTCGAACCTCGAATTAGCTGTACGTCCGGGATTTGCGAAGTCGGGCGTGGTGCCCACACGTCGATCCACCGCCACGCGCATTTCCGTGCAGGACTCGTGCGCCGGCGGGACTCGCGGCAACTCCTTGATCGGGGCGTGGTTGAAGGGGTGCCTCGGGGATCCCCCGTGCGGCCGTCGCTGTGTTCCACCAACAAGCTGTAACGGACCTGCGGCGATTGATACTTACGTCGCACGGGGGCCCGCCCCGAAGCCGCGGCCCCAAACTTGAATTGCCCTCCTCCACGATGCTCTGCCGACGCTGTGACGAGATGCTCCCCGACGCGCGGCCGCCGTACGCCTCAGCCATGCGCGTCGGTGCGGTGGCCGGCGTGCTCTGCGCCCGCTGCGGCGCGGTGCTCGCTCCCGAGGACCTGACCATGCAGCTCGTGGCCAAGCTCGCACAGCTCAACCGGTTCGGCCTGGCGGGCGGGGAGGATCTGCTCCGTCCCGCGCCCCCCACTTCCAAGGACGCCTAGCGGCATGTGCGGCATCGTCGGATACGTCGGGTCACGTCAAGCGGGTCCCCTCCTGCTCGACGGCCTGCATCGGCTCGAGTACCGCGGGTACGACTCCGCCGGGGTCGCCATCCAGAACGGCGCGGGTGTGGTGGTCAACAAGCTCGCGGGACGGGTCGCGGCGCTGCGCGCCCAGCTCGACGGCGCGCCGATCGCCGGCACGAGCGGCATCGCACATACGCGCTGGGCCACGCACGGCGCCCCTACGACGCGCAATGCGCATCCCCACAGCGATTGCGACGGCGAGATCGCCCTGGTCCATAACGGCATCATCGAGAACGCGGACGCGTTGCGCGCGGCGCTCGAGGCCGAGGGCCACGACTTCGCCACCGACACCGACACGGAGACGCTGGCCCACCTGATCGAGGACGCCCAGGGCGAGACGCTCGAGGCGCGTGTGATCGCGGCGCTCACGCACGTGGAAGGCACGTACGGGTTGGCGGTGATGTCCGCCGCGGAGCCCGGCAAGGTCGTTGTTGCGCGCCAGGGCTCACCGGTGCTGCTCGGGATCGGTGACAACGAGCTGTTCGTCGCATCGGACGCGTCGGCGGTGCTCGAGCACACGCGCTCGGTGGTGTACCTGGACGACGGCGACATCGCGGTGCTCACGCCTGGCGGCTACCACGTGCTCGACCGTGACTCGCACGTGCAGCTGCGCGAGGTGGACGATGTGGCGTGGGACCTCGCCCAGATCGAGCTGGGCGGCTATCCCCACTTCATGCTCAAAGAGATCTGCGAGCAGGCGGAGACGGTCCGCTCGACCCTGCGCGGCCGGCTGATCGGGGAGCACGGCACCGCACGGCTCAACGGCCTCAACCTCACGCCCGACGATTGCCGCGCTATCCGGCGCGTGGTGATCGTGGCGTGCGGCACGTCGTGGCATTCGGGACTGGTTGGGCGCGAGCTGATCGAAGAGCTGGCGGGGGTGCCGGTGCAGGTCGAGTACGCGTCCGAGTACCGCTACCGGCGCCTCCTGGCCGAGCCCGGCACGCTGACGATCGCGATTTCGCAGTCGGGCGAGACCGCCGATACGCTCGAGGCGATGCGCGCCGCGCGGTCCGCGGGCGGCGCCGGCTCGCGCGTGGTCGGCATCGTCAACGTCGTCGGAAGCACGATCGCGCGCGAGTGCCAGGGCGGCATCTACCTGCACGCGGGGCCGGAGATCGGCGTCGCGTCCACGAAGGCGTTCACGTCCCAGATCGTGGCGCTGGCGCTGCTCGGCCTGTACCTGGGCCGCGAGCGCGGCCGGCTGGACGAGGACGCGGGCCGCGAGCTCGTGTGCCGCTTGATCCAGCTGCCGCAGCTCGTCACGCGCGCGCTCGAAATCGAGCCCCAAGTCAAGGCGCTGGCGCGCCGGTTCGCCTCGGCGCCGAACTTTCTGTATCTCGGGCGCGGCGTGAACTTCCCGGTCGCCCTCGAAGGTGCCTTGAAGCTCAAGGAGATCAGCTATATCCACGCCGAGGGCTATCCCGCGGCGGAAATGAAGCACGGTCCCATCGCGCTGATCGACGAGAACATGCCGGTGCTCTTCGTGGCGCCCAAGGACCACGTCTACGGGAAAGTCTGCTCCAACATGCAGGAAGTGCGCGCGCGTCAGGGCCGCATCATCGCGGTGACGAGCGAAGGCAACGGCGATCTGGGCGCGCTGGCGGAAGAACAGCTGCGCGTACCCGCCACGCTGCCGCTGCTCTCGCCGATCCTCACCATCATCCCCTTACAACTCCTGGCCTATCACATCGCGGTGCTGCGCGGCTGCGACGTGGACCGCCCGCGCAACCTCGCAAAAAGTGTCACGGTGGAATAATCATGCGCCTATCGTTTGGGTTCGTTGCTCTCGGTCTGGTGATGCTCGCGCTGCCGTCGCCCGGCGCGAGCCAGTCCGTCATCTCCCAGGCCGACTCCGCCGCGCGGCGGCTCATGGCCCGGCGCGACGAGCTGAACGCGCTGGCCCAGATCCTGGACAGCGTGGCCGAGGCTCCGTCCACCGGCGTCGGCGACCGCAACGCCGCGCGGCCGCTCGCCGCGCGGATCCGGGCGCGGCTCGAGGCGGGGGACTTCCAGGCGGGGGACCGCGTGGTGGTGCGCGCGCCCACGGGCGTGGGGGACACGTTCGCGACCACGAACGCGCCGGCCCGCACCGCCGGCGACCTCGGCATCGCCGATACGTTCCCGGTGCAGTTCGGCCCCGCGCTTGTGCTGCCGTCGATCGGCGAGATCCCGCTGCACGGCGTCCTGCGCAGCGAGCTCGAAGACCAGGTGACCCGCTATGTGAGCCGGCTGGTGCGTGATCCCGAAGTGCACGCGCGCGCGTTGATGCGGCTGTCGGTACAGGGGGAGGTAGCCAAGCCCGGCTATTACAGCGTCCTGCCAGAGTCCCCGCTCGCCGATCTGGTCATCGCGGCTGGGGGCTACACGACCAACGCGAAGGTCGGGGACAGTCACATCCAGCGCGGCGATGCGAAGATTCTTGAAAAGGAAAAGTTGCGCCTGTTGATGGCGCAAGGCACCACGCTCGACGCCGCGGGGATCCGTCCCGGTGACGAGCTGGTGGTGCCGAAGAAGAAGAACACTGACGTGCTAGAAGGATTCCGCCTGGCGGCGGTGCTGCTCGGGATTCCGCTAACGGTTTACGCGCTGACGCATCTGCACAACTGAGGCATAAGGGGAGCAGGCGGCGGGGAGCGGGAACCCTCCGAGACACCAGTACCGCGAGCCGAAGTCTGCTCCCTTATCAACTGCAAATGTCGAATATCGAATATCGAATATCGAAGTGAACAATTGGGACGCTCTACATTTCGACATTCTACATTCGACATTCGACATTCTACATTTCCCTACCTCTCCGCAGAGTAAAGATCGCCATCTCCGGCGGACAGAACAGCCTCGCGTCAACTAGCACCGTTCCGATGCCGCGCGACACATACAGCGGTGCGAGCGTGTCCCGGTACCACCCCGCCACGAACCGCCCACTGCCCGACGGCGTGTACGGCGTATAGAACGGCAGCCGCACCTGGCCGCCGTGCGTGTGGCCCGCGAGGATCGCGGCGGGGTGGGGGAAGCGGTCGCGCGGGATGCCGTCGACATACCCCGGGGCGTGCACGAGCCACACGCTGGGGTCGGCGGCGTCGACGTCGCGCACGGCCAGCGCCACGTCGGGCTCGCCGAGCACCGGATCGTCGATGCCGACGATCGTGAGTGCCGATGGACCCGCGCCCACGCGCGCGCTCGAGTTGTACAACAATTCGACCCCCACCTGCCCGTAGGCACGCTCCGCGGTCGCGCGATCGATGCCCGCGTCGTGCTCCCAGTTCCCCAGAGTGGCGAACGTGGCGCGGGTGCCACGCGCGTCCCGGGCCCACGCGGTGAGCGTGGCGAGGTCGGAGCGGCGGTTACAGATGTCGCCGATCAGGACGACGACGTCGGGGCGCTCACGCCCCAGCTGCTCGAGCGCGGCGGCCGCCGCCCTTGGCACGCCCTCGTGCAGGTGCACGTCCGACAGGCAGGCGATTCGCAGGTTCTCGAGCTCCGGGCCCAGCCCGGGCATGACGAGGTCGTGGCGCGACACCTGAACGGCGGTCGGCTCGATGAGGAAGCCGTCGCCGAGAGCCGCGGCGGCGAGGAGGCCGACGCCGCCCGTGATGAACGCACGCCGGGAAAGAGAAACAGGCATGCGGAAAAGTAACGGGAGCAGGGCTCCCGGTCTCTAAGACCGAATAGAATGTAGGGCTGGAATCGGCGACGGCCGTCGGGGTCTCGCAACCGCCGCATCTTGCACCGCCGCCCACAACTCGGCGATCGCGAGTGGCTTCATGAGAAACCGCTCTGTCGTATTGAATGGCGCCAGGCTCGCCGGCTGGGCCAGCGGCTCCGAGGCGATGAGGACGAAGCGGCCGCGCAGCTCGGGGTGCTGCAACAGGGCCTGGCGCCAGAGCCACAGCCCGTCCCGCTCCGGCATGTTGAGATCGGTGATCACGACATCCACGGCGACCCGGCGCAACAAGTCGAACGCTTCGAGCCCGCTCCCGGCCGTGGTGACCCGACAGCCCCGCCGCGCGAGCGAGCGGGCCAGCGCTTCGCGCAACGCGAAGCTGGCGTCCACCAATAGGACCGAGAGCATGCCTTCCTCCCGATGTGCGGGCCTCGCTGGTACCGAGCGCCGTGCAACAGTGTTCCTCCTCTCCGCTTCACGCCAGTGTGGACGTCGCGCACCAGGCGTCGGGTCAGATGTCACGCGCACGCGGATAATTGAGGCGCGGCGGGAAGTTTTCGTGTCAGAGCACGGCGCTTGCAGATCACCTGTACGGGGACAGCCTATTGGAGGAGGAGTGCCGCCGATCACCCGTCATGCTGTCGACCGCCGGCGAAGCGCTGGTCGCCGTATCACTCGCGACCGACGTCGCGAGACAGTGCCCGTCGAGGAAGAGCGCCGCAATGGCATCGACCGTCGCTCTCCCGTCCCCCGGCGGTCGGGCGAGCACCGGCGTGGGGCCGCATGACGGTGCTCCAGGTGAGTGC
>Ga0070711_100000853_pt1 | contig 16045 bp, 13 predicted proteins | sample LARL53metaG_FD_65452 | JGI IMG/M metagenome (GOLD analysis project Ga0070711, IMG submission 65452) | Corn, switchgrass and miscanthus rhizosphere microbial communities from Kellogg Biological Station, Michigan, USA - LAR L5-3 metaG | ecosystem: Host-associated > Plants > Roots > Rhizosphere ... | reverse complement strand
CTGGTAGTGATCGGAGTCTGGGCGTGGATTTTTCCGGAACTGCGAAAGGCTGATCAGATCAATTAGATCGAAAAACAGCCGAGGGCGGATGTTCCGACGTTTTACTTGCCCAGAATCACCGTCTTCGCCGAGCTCATGTTATCGAACCAATCGTATAGACGGACCACCACCACATGCTCCAGCTGCGGCGCCGCGGATTTCATGGCTGCCGGCACTTTCACGCGAAAATCGTAATTCGCGGTCTTCGAATCTGAGAGCTGACCGGCCGGTTCCAGGTATTGCCACTCGCCCGCATCCACCGAGTATTCGGCGCGCTTGATATTGGAAAAACCGTCGGCGCCGTGAAAGGCGACGTGTATTTCGTCGCCTTCCAAAGAGGCCTTGAGGTCATCAATACGCGGAGGGGTAGTGTCAACTTCGAACCGCGCACTGACCCTTGTGGAGGTCAGTGCCTGACCGGGTGAGTGCGATGGCGCATCGGAAGCCTGAACCTCAATCGTGTATCCGCCGTCCGGAAGCAATGAGGCGTCAAAAGAATAAGATTTGTCAGTGAGATTATCTTTCAGAAGCAACCAGCGAGATTCCCCATCGCCACGAAAGTAAACCGCATAAATCATCTGGTCGTCGTTGTCGTCGTGAACCGCCCACTTAACGCCGATGGAATCGCGGTCGCGCGTGCTGGCAGGCGCCGCGTCAAAACGTAAGCCACCGCTGGCGGCTGCCGTGTTGTCAGGTGGCCCAGGCGTTTTGGGCAGCGACTGGTAGCGCACGCCAACTTGCACGGTCACGTCGTCAAAATCGGGGGCGACATTTTTCGGCAGATAGTTCAGCAACACACTGTCCACGGTGGGCATGGTCGTACCCGCGTGTAGGACGGCCTTCCATTGCGCGAAGCGGGCCGGCGGCACGCTCAAGAGCGGATCTTTTTGCAGATCAACTGGCTCCCATGGACTCCAGTTGCGGTCAGGATTATCCACGTTGCCGCTGCGACCGAATAGGTCGACTTTGCCGGTACCGCGAAATTGTGCACGGCCCCAACGGGAGAAAACCTTGGCGTCAAAAACATCACTCTCATAAGTGCCTTCGGATGCAGGCACGCCTCCCAACAAGAACAACTTGCCGAGATTGCTGGTCGAAGCGTAGAGCCCGCCCCCGGGCGCTTCGGCGAACGCTGTGACCTGCGATGCACTGGCCTTTAGCAGATCGACGAACTGGTCTTCTCCCGTGATGGCGAAAATGTGACCGCGATTTCCCGTTCCCGCCAGCAACCGCCCGTTGCGGTCGAACGCCAAGGCGTATACCAAATCCTGCGACGAGTTCCAGATTCGAGCTGGGGACCCGTCGGGCGCAATGCGATAGATCTCGGACCCGCCCGTCGCACCGGCACCGGAAAACGGAATCCCACTCGACCCTCCAGAACCAGCCGACACCGCGTTCAGAATCACCATGCCTGACTGCCCTGGTCCGGCAGTGGTGGTCGTTGTGGGAAGTGGAACGGCAGAGGATGGGAAGATCGTCGGACCGCTGCCGGCTCGTTTTTCGCCGCCTCCGGCCGCATAAATGTTTCCTGCCTTGTCGATTGCGAGCGCGGTAATTTCCTTCTTTGGTGCGCTGTATAGTACAAATCCTTTGCCGTCCGGCTTGATCCGATAGACCAAACCGCTGCCATCGGAACCGGCGATTACATCACCGTCGCTATCGACGGCTAAAACGCGGATGTGGGCTTCGTCAGTTTTGAAAAAAACCGCGTGTTCTCCTTTGGGAGTGACACGGAAGATTTCCCCATGATCACCTGTGGCGACATAGAGATTCCCGGCGTTGTCGAAAACCATGTCCCAGATATATTTCGTTCCAGGATCAAAAAATACCGACGCCGAGAACTCACTCGTGGATTTAGGTTTGTCCGCTTCAACCTTTCCCTTCGCCGCCGGCGCAGGGCTCGGCGATCCACCAGTTACATGCTGGATGCGATACACCTTGCCATCTGGATTCGTGGCCGCGTACAGGACGCCGTTCTTGTCGATGGCCAACGCCTGGACTTGCAATTCCTGGGCCTCAAAAATCGTACTGGACTGCCCCTGGGGCGTGATCCGATACACGCGAGCCGGCGCGCCGGTAGCCGCAAAAAGATTTCCGCCTTGATCGGCGGCGATTGACCAGATATAGGTCGAGGGCGTGGTCGAAAGCGCCTTGACGGCAGGGGCCAATTCGAGTCCTCCGGTACTTCGAATCGCGACGCCGGACGCCGTGCCTTTACTCAACTCGTCAAACTTGGATTGCTCCCACGTGCGTGTGCCTTCGCCAACAACCAATTCGGCTGCCGCGATCAAGAACAAAAAGTAAAAGAAGAGGAAAAGAGATCGTTCACGCAGACGGATTGCCAAGTTCATACCTCATAGCCAGTCTTTAAGCGGAGATTTTAGGTTATCACGGTGGGGGGAGCGGACGTCCTCGCCCGCCTTTGGGATCGGCCTTTTAACTTAGGTTGGTCTGAATCAAATCGGGTTTGGCAAGACCCGTTTGGATCGCTTGCGTTAGGCAATCTAAAAGCAAAGCCTGGTCAAGCAGCGGGCCAAGGGGCGCCCCCACACGCTTACTTGATCGTTATGGTCAATACCTGTGCGCCCGAAACTACATAATCCAAGGGTGCGGTGGCGGCTTCATTCACCGAGGACTCGTTCTGTACGACCATTTCCTGGGTTCCGCGCATGCCGTCCATCACATTCATGATCGAAAGCGGTAGCGTAGGCATGACCTTATCTGCAACCGTCGCCTCTGGATCTGCCTCAAGCAGTGATACGAAAACGCGGTTGTTAACGTGCTGTTTGTTCAACATAGCGATGGTCGATGCCAGATCGAGCTTGCGGCCCAAAGCAGGCATGCCATGGCGAACCCGGTCAAGGGTTTCGCCGTCACTGACCAGGATGCGCAGCGGCCCTTTGGAGGTCGACGTCGGAATGTGGATGGGAATCTGTTGCAGCATCAATTCGCCGCGATAAGGTCGGAGAAGCGTTTCGATCGTAATTTCATCACCCGGACGCGCTTCAATCACGTCGGTGCGCGCTCCTTCCAGTCGAGCCCACCGGCGTTCGCGAACCAGATCAAAATCAAGCTGCACACCATGGATGTTGGGCGCATTGTAAGGATTGTCGTATATCCGGCTGAATCTCTCGCCTAGAGACATCGCTGCCATGACTGCGGCGGGCTGCCCCCCATCTGACGGGGCAAACATATTTTGTACCGAAACGTCCGGATATCCATTCACGCTAATGCGGCCATTCATCCGGTAGGTGGTGTCTTCTCCGTATTCGTTCACTCCATGGAGCGCGTTGAACACTGTCGCCATCATTGCCAACGGACTGAGATTCGCGTTGTTCAGTACCTCATAGTGGAATTGCTTGTTGCCCGCCGTACTGTGGATGTTCAGCGTGACCGGGATCATCTCCGGTTCCTTGCCAAACTCTCCCATGATTCCGGTATGACGATCCTGGACGAATGCGCCCACCGATTCGGTAGCATTCACAATTTTGAAAGCGTTGAGCGGCGAAGGCAGCGTGGCCAACACTTCGGCCTTTGTCATCGGAAGATCGACCATGCCGAACTGAAGCAGCGGATGTCCGCAAGCCAGAAGGTGCTGGGAATCCATGTAAGTGACCGTGCAGGTCGCAGCGATGTCCATGTCTCCGCGAACCAGAATGGCACTAACCGCTGAGCCCGGTTCCAGAGGTTCAGGCTGTTTTTTGTCGCTGACCGAGCCAACTCCCAGTACCGGCACAATACCCGCTTTGGCGAACTGCGGAGCAAAACGTTCCATGGCGTCCTGCGAGAATCCGCTAAACACCAGCGGCGTTTCTATCGGCTTGAGATAGTTGGCATAATCTTTGGAAACGATCGAATCGGGCGACAGCTCCCCGATGCCGGGACCTGACGTTTTGTTCGGAGCGGTGGCTCCGGTCTTGGCGCTCACGGGCATGTTCCCCGCGGTGCGGTCCATTGCGTTGATCTCCAACATTTCCGCGATGGGAGTTACGCCTGCAATCGGTTCTTTCGAAAACTCGCCAATTCGGAAAGCCAATGCACCCGCAAGTTTTCCGTTCAAATACACCGGACTGCCACTCATTCCCGCAACCACGCCAGTGTATTGCGCCTTTTCCCCCGAGAGGCGCACCAGAATGATATCGCCCTTGGGACCATTGGCATTTCTCAAAATCCCCAGCACTTCCACTCCCATGGAGTCTGGCTTGGTCCCTTGAAATACCGTAAACGCGACGCCGAGCATGCCAGCGTGGATCTCATTAACCGGGATGGTCTCGATTGATTTCGGTACTTGGGCTGGCAGCAGAAAAGAGGACGAAAAGAAGAACGCGATAATACTGAAGAAAAACGTACGTCTCATGAAGTTGACCTAAAGTTTGTAAATCCAAGCCTACGAAAAAGCTCGACAACAGGGAGTGCCGAGTATTGCTTATCTGAATCTGTTCCTTCACGATTGGATCCGAATACCGGACAGGAGAGGAACAACGCTAAAGCCAAGGCCGGAGAAACATCCCAATCGCGAAGCCTTGCGTCTATACTAGCATAAGGCTTTATCGAGGAATTTCATGTTCCCCTCTCAGCAGATCAGCAATACAAAGCTGGCGCGTTGGTCATCGCTTTCTCCGTGGCATCTGACTATCTCATTGAGCATATTGGCTTTACTTCTCACCTCTACGATGCCTGTGATGCTTGCCCAGGACCAGTCTCAGCCCTCTACCAATCGACAAAAGCAGGACGCTCCGCCGGAAGCTGGCGGCCCGCAAAATGATGTCGGGCCTTACGCGATTCCGAAGAAAAAAGAAGAACCGCCACCGCCGCCCCCTCCAGCAAAACCCAAGAAAGTCGAAGGGATGCCGGATTACTCGATTAAGGTCGATGTACCGCTCGTCAACGTCGACGTCCTGGTTACCACCAAGGATGGACAGTTCATCCCAGGCCTGAAAAAAGATAACTTCCGTGTGATGGAGGACGGCATCCAGCAATCTCTCACCAACTTTGAGATTTCGCAGGCCCCAATAACCGCCGTGCTTCTAGTTGAATTCGCTTCCACCAACTACTATTTCATGGTGGACGCGTTAAACGCCAGTTACGCGTTCGCGAACTCGCTGAAGAAAAACGACTGGGTGGCGGTGATTTCTTACGACATGAAACCGCACATTCTGGCGGACTTCACCCAGGACAAACAAGAAGTCTACGGCGCTCTGAACCAGTTACGCATGCCCGGATTCGCTGAGACGAACCTGTTCGATGCTCTCTACGACACCCTGGATCGTGTCGATCAAATCGAGGGCCGCAAGTATGTGATCCTGGTTACCACAGGCGTGGACACCTTCAGCAAGCTTAACCTCGATCAAATCACCAAGAAGATCAAAGCCACGCACGACGTAACCATTTTCCCCATCAGCGTCGGATTCGCAGTCCGCAATTATTGCGAGACTCATTCCTGCGGCTACACCCACGGCATGGGAATCCCTGTCGGCGAAATGGACTATTTGCAGGGCGATAACGAGATGAACACCTTTGCCCGCCTGACCGGAGGGCGTGCATATTTTCCGCGTTTCCAGCAGGAAATGCCCGAGATCTTTCACAGCATCACCGGCGACATTCGCAACCAGTACAACTTGTCCTATCACCCGACAAACCCTAAGCTGGACGGCACATACCGGAAGTTAAAAGTAGAAGTAGTCGCTCCCGACGGAGGGCCGCTGAAGGTGAAAGATCAGAAGGGCAAGGAAGTGAAGTACCAGGTTGTTGCCAGGGAAGGCTATACCGCCAAGCACACGGTCGAGTAGAGACTTTAATTGCGGCCCTAGTGGAGGTGAGCCACTCGATCGAAAAGAAACAACAATCCCACTCCAAGGAACACAACCAGAGCCATTTTCACTCCAGGTTCCCGGTTGACTTCGGGCATCAAATCCGACGCTGCCACATAGATCGTCACCCCAGCAGATAGAGGCAAACCGAAGCTCACCTCGTGACGAAATACCGCCATGGTTAGCACTCCCGCGAGGGTCGATGCCCCGAGCAGGATGGAAGCGCCCCAGGCGATTCGCCGGCTTTGTCCGCTAGCCAGCATCACCGATGCCACGGTGAATCCCTCTGGAATCTTGTGCAGAAAAATCGCGAGGAAGATTATCCATCCCAGCCAACTCGAAACGATAAATCCGGAAGCGATGGCAATGCCGTCGAAAAAGGTGTGAATGATCAATCCAACTAACACCGAATATCCTCGGTGGCCGTGAACAAATGCGTCCTTGTGCGTCTCTTCGCCGAAATGAAAATGAGGCGTTACAGTGTGTTCGAAGAGATGAACGATGAGGTATCCGGCCAGAACCAGAAGTGGAGCGCTTTTGCCGCGCAGCTCGAGGCTCGCCGGAAAGATCTCGACAACTGCGGTCGCCAGCATGAATCCTGCGCCCAATGCCACGAAATACTTAAGGTAGGAACGATCCCAGTGCTTTTGAACGATGATCGCGCCCCCAAAAACGTTCGCCGCGGCCGCTGTAAGTCCGAGCAGAAGGCTGAGGAGAATAGGGTGCATGCGAGCGAGGATACTATCAGTTCCCAGCCCTCATCTACGCGGCGGCCGGGATGGCGCAGAGAAGTATTTTTTAGAGACAGGGCCGGGATTGATTCCGATCAGCCACTGTGCCGGATATGCATCACATCGCCATCTTGCACGATGTAATCCTTGCCTTCGAGACGCAGCGTACCCTTACTACGGGCGTTAGCTTCTGACCCGGCTTCGAGCAGTTGATCCCAGCGGATGGTCTCGGCGCGAATGAAATGTTTCTCCAAATCCGAGTGGATGGCGCCAGCAGCTTCTACCGCGCGGGTGCGCGCGGGTATGGTCCAGGCGCGGCATTCATCTTCTCCAGCGGTGAAAAATGAAATCAGGCCCAACAGCGCGTAGGTGGTTCGAATCAAGCGGACCAGGCCACTCTCTCTCAATCCATAACTGGAAAGGAACTCGGCGGCATCCGCGTCACTCATCTCGGCAAGCTCGGCCTCTACCTTTCCGCAGATGGCGGATGCGCCTGCGTTGGAACGCGCCGCCACTTCCGTAAGATTGAATTTGGCGATTGCGTTCTCCAGATCGTCGCCCAACTCCGTGCTTTCTCCCACGTTGAGAACGTAGAGGATCGGCTTCTCACTGAGAAACATGAAACCTCGCAGGCGTTTTTTGTCTTCGGGCGTCATCTCCATTTCCCGCAGGGGCCGCTCGGTTCCGAGGTGCGCATTAGCCCGCTTCAACAGGTCAAATTCTTTCTCGAGTTCGGGGGTACGCATCTTCTTGAGATCTTTTTCCAGCCGCTCCAGACGTTTTTCAATCTGTCCCAGGTCGCTAACCATGAGATCGAAATCCACGTTCTTTATGTCGCGCAGCGGATCTACCGGACCGACGTGCGGGATCGACGGGTCCTCGAAAGCACGAACCACGTGGACCAGCGCATCCACGTTACGCAGATGCCCGATGTAGGCGCTCTCTTTCAGTGCATCCTGCCCAATCGCGCCCACATCGACGTATTCAACCGAAGCGTGAGTGAGTTTCTTGGGGCTGTAAAGCATGGCCAGCTTATCGAGCCGTTCGTCCGGAACCTTGGCGACGCCGATGTGTGCTTCGCGCGGGTTGGCATATACCTGGCCGGAAAGATGAGCCTTGGTGAGAATTCCGAAAAGCGATGTCTTGCCCACCTGAGGCAGGCCAATAATGCCAGTTTTCATAGGGATGGAAGATGTTTACGACAAACGATCAGCAAGATGATAACAGCCACTTCAGGTCAGTGAGCGCGCTGTCAGATAGGCAACCAGCAGTCCCAACAGAAGAACTCCGCCTTCCACGCGCGTTGACCACAGATGTAAAGCGTCAAATTGCAGGCGCGCGGGATCGTCTGCAGCCACCGAATCGAGACTTCCCATAGACGCCCGCAGTGTATCCATGCGTGGGATAATCCCGAGTTGTGAAAACAATGTCAGCGCCAACATGATGCATATCAGAATGTTTCGCGCGGCAAATCCGTGCGGCGTGCCTTCGCTCGATCGGCTGTAGATGAGCGAGCTAATCAGGAAAACTGTCCCCGAGGCGATTCCCATCCAATGCAAAATCCCCAAAGATCGGCCTACCACCAATCCCGCCAAATGTCGTGTCGGAAGAACTGAGAAGGCGGCTTGCGCCACCACCGGGAAAAATATCAGACCGCCGATCCAAACGATCAGCGAAAGCAACATGAGAAATCGGAGAAATGACATGACCGACTATTATGAAGGCAGATCAGAGTGAAAGCCAGGCTGGAAACCCGGGAACTGACAACTGGCAACTGATTCCGGTGAGCACGAATTCACCTCGCATTACACCGGCACACGTACACTCTCCACGATTTCCTGAACGACTTGCTCAGCTTGCTCGGACTTTCTCAGCAAAGACGAGTAGCGTCCGCTCACCGCAACGCGATGAGCAAACACAGACACGACCAGAGGTTTGAAATCTTCGGGAACGCAAAAACTTCGCCCGTCCAGGAACGCCATAGCCTGGCCAGCTCGATAAAGCATTTGTGAACCGCGTGGCGAAACTCCCAATGAAAGTTGCTCGGACGCGCGCGTCTTGCGCACGATCTCAAGTACATAACTGACCAGCGATTCATCCACTCGTACCTGAGTGACGGCGTGCTGCATTTCCAATACATCAGCTCCCGTTAGTACTGGTTCCATGATTTCCAACTGCGCCGTCCCAGCCTCCGAGCGTAGAATTTCGCGTTCGGAGTTGCCATCGGGATATCCCATCCGCAAGCGCATCAAAAAACGATCGAGCTGCGATTCCGGCAAAGGATAGGTTCCGTGGTGCTCGACCGGATTCTGGGTCGCAATTACCAGAAACGGTTGTGGCAGGGAATAAGAATGGGAATCAACAGTGACCTGGCCTTCGTTCATGGCCTCGAGCAGAGCCGACTGTGTCTTGGGAGTCGTGCGATTAATTTCGTCGGCGAGAAGGATGTTAGCAAAAATCGGCCCTTGTTTGAATTCAAACTGCTGTTCGATCGCGGAGTAGATGGAAATCCCCAGAACATCCGACGGCAACATGTCACTGGTGAATTGGACGCGCTGGAATCCGCAATCGATAGCCCGCGCCAGGGCCTGGCCGAGGGTAGTCTTGCCGACGCCAGGAACGCCTTCGATCAGCAGATGCCCGCGGGCCAGCACCGATACGAGCGCAAGCCGGATGATCTCATCCTTACCGCGAATTACCTTGCGGAGAGCGCCTTCCAGTTGCGTCGCTCGGCGGGACGCGGCAATAGCGGTTTCGCGCGACATCAGGGAAATTCTACTATGTAGATAGAGCGATCGAGCGGAGCGAGGAACGTTACGAACGTCACATCCTAGCCGTTAGCCTGCAGCCGACAACTAAACATCGACCCCGTATTGATCGGCGGTTAGCTGAAAAGCTTACTGCGTAAACTCCGCCGGCCTTCCCGTCAGCCGTTCAATGCGCTTGGCAATTGGCGGATGGGTCGAAAAGAGATTGCCGAAACTCATTCCCAACAGCGGTTGAATGATAAAAAGATGCGCTGTTGATGGAGTACCCATCATCGGGACACGACGCGAGTAGGCATCCAGTTTCGCCAGAGCGCTCGCCAGCGCATAAGGGTTCCCGGTAAAGTGAGCCCCAGTTTCGTCGGCGGCATATTCGCGTGAGCGCGATACCGCCATTTGTATCAGCATCGCAGCAATAGGAGCAAGGATCAGCATCAGCAGGGCTCCCATGCCTCCGCCGCGCCGATCGTCGCGGCTACCCAGGCCGCCGAAGTAAGCGCCGTACCGCAGCCAGGTAATCGCGCCTGCAATCGTTGCGGCGACCGAACTGATCAGAATGTCACGGTTGTTTACGTGCCCCAGCTCGTGCGCCAGAACGCCTTCCAACTCCTCGTCGTTGAGCAGATTCAAAATCCCCTGCGTCACCGCAACCGAGGCATGTTTGGGGTTGCGTCCTGTCGCAAAAGCATTGGGAGAGTCGGTCGGGATCACATAGATCTTTGGCATGGGCAGACCGATCTTCTGCGTCATCCGCTCAACGACGTTGTAAACGCGAGGCAATTCCTCCCGCGAAGCTGGCTGCGCGCGATAAGTTCGTAGTGCAATCTTGTCGGAAAAGAAATAGGCAACGAAGTTGGTGACAGCGGCGATGCCCAACGCCAGCAGCATCCCATTTTGACCACCCAGAGCACGACCGACCACCATGAGCAAAAGCGTCAGAGCGGTTAGAAGAAACGCGGTTTTGAAGGTATTCCCCATAACTTGATTATCCGCTTTATTAGATGGTCTGGCCGAAAAAGGGATGCACCCCAGAGGGAAAGGATCGGGTTGGGCACGCCTGGACGCCGCACTGGGGGGTTGCTATGGGCTTATTTGTGGTTGTTGTCCGCGCCCCAAGCACGTTTATTTCGACGCCGTGCGTTTGAGAGCTCTCTCCAACGTTTGGTCCAGGGCAGCACGGGCTCGGTCGTATTCTTCCTGCGAGATGCCTCCCTGCTTGTGTTCCACTTCCAGTTGAAACAGCTCATCCTTGAGAGCCTCCAATAACAACTCGGAACGGCTGGCAGCTGGCGGTCTTGGGATCGATGCTGGGATAGCGACATCCGCGACGCCAAAATCCGGAACCGACGCCGACTTAGAGCGATTGGTAATGTAAATCGCCCCGGCAACCAGTGCAGCCCCAAAACCGCCGAGAATATACCAGCGATATTTTTCCAGAGGATCGGGGGCATCGATCGGCGGTCCCAACCCTCCACCGGGACGGGAATCTCGCCCGGCCGCCTGACCACCATCAGCCGGACTTGGTGGACCCTGACTGTCGTCGCCGGCTTCGCCCAGCGCGCCCGTGCCCGCAATCTTGAAGGCCAGTGATTGACCTGCCTGCGTATTAGAAGCCACCTGGACCAAAGCATCCGACTGGCGTGGATCCTTCATCGACTTGAAGTCCGTGCCCGGCGCGGCCATAAACTGCATGGTCTTTGGGACCATCACCACAAAATGCTGCGCTCCATAAAGGGGCTTGGGATCGATATTGAGTTCGCCGCTATAAGGCAGGTGAAAGACAACCTGAAACTGTGTTTCGCCGGGCCGCAAAGGAAAAACAAACTTGTAGCGGTTCTTGTCTTTTTCCGGCACCGGAGCCGAGTTGATCGGCTGACCGCCCGCCGTCATCGCCATCCCCTGATCGATTTGAGCGCCATCGGGCAGAAAGAATTCGAAATTCTGGTCGCTCATCTGGGTGCGTGGCGGCTGTGAAATATTATTGACTGCGAACAGCCGGATACCCTGCAGCTCATTGCCCTGAGCCTGGAAGCGAAACACGTCAGCCGTAACGCTCACGCCTTCCACTTTCTTGGATACGTCGAAGACTTCCAACGCAACGGAAGTTACTCCGGGCGGAGCCATGCGGTGATACGTCACATCCTGATGAATGGCCCGGACCAAGTGGGGGCCGGCGTCGGGAAGTTTGAAACTGAATTGTCCGGTGGCATCTGTTTTGGTGCGCGCGGCTTCTTCCATACCCTGTGCTAGTTTGATCAAAACTACATCGTCGCCAGCGGCAGGTTTGCCGGTCGTTCCATTCTTTACGGTGCCGGTAAGAGTTTGAGCGGAGGCAATGGCGCCCAATAGAAATAGAACCGACGCCGCAACCACCTTGGGGGGAACCTTCAAACTCGAGCTCCTTTCTTGCCCGGCACTGCCGTCGCAGTGAGCTGTTCCAGGCCAGCCATTTCCGCCAGAATGCCGGCGGCTTCTCCCTCGAGCGAGGCCTTTAGCGACTGGTAGTCTTGATCAGGAAGCTTGCCTGCTTGATGCTCGAAATTTAGATCGCGCAGGTTCTCGTACACCGCCTCTTTTCGCTCTTGCAAATACGCCAGCCGGGTCTTGTCCGGTCCCATGTGCAATCTTCCAGGTAAATAAAACACATAGAACAGGGTTCCCAGACTCACCATGGCGCACGCGAGCATTGCGATTGTCATAGTTCAGTGTCCTTCCTGACTTGGTCGCGGAAGTGGTCAAGGCCTGGCTGCCCAGCCGATGCGGCCGCGCCTCCGGCGCCTCCGCCATCTCCGGGACCACGGCCTTTCCACGCAGTCACAATGAATATCGTGGTCGCCAAACCAAGCACCAGCGCCAGGAACGGCATGACCCATGCCACCCTGTTGAAACCTGTTGCAGTGGGTGCAGCCAGCACCGTCGGTCCGTATTTCTGGACGAAATCCTGTAATGCCAACTCATCGTTCTCGCCGCGGTCGAGGCTCGCAACAAGCTCGCCACGCATGCGATCGGAATACGTGCAGCCCACGTGGTTACACTCGAGCAGAATCTGGTTACATCCGCAAACACACATCAACCGGTGGCCCAAGCTGCTAAATCGAGCCGGCTCGTCTCCCGCGCCGAGAAATGCGAACACGATCGAGCAGAGGAAGAAAATCTGCAGCCCGCGCCAAAGTGGCGAATTGAATTTCGCGTCCTTCATTAGGTTCGTTTGGAAGAAAGATCACAGAGTGCGATTCCAACAGGAATCGCCGGCATTAATCTCCCGCACTTGCTGACGCGGCTTCAATCCGCGCCGGAGAAGAAACTCTCACCGGCGATGTATTCGGTATCAGGCCCAGCGCGGTGCCCCCGATCATGATCAGAACTCCCACCCATATCCACATCACCAGAGGATTCAGGTGAGCCTTGATGATCGGTCTCCCGGTCGTCTCATTTAGTCCCTCATAAGTCAAATACAGATCTTCCTTGACCGTAGAACGAATCCTGGGCAGGGTCTGCGGCTGCTGGCTTGCTTTATAAAAGCGCCGCTCCGGATACATTGTCGTAACCTGCTTGTCGCCCTTGAAAACATCGATGATGGCCCACTCGTTGCTGTAATTGGGATTGTCGTCCTGAGTGTAGGACTGGCAAACCAGCGTATATGGGCCGATGGTCATCTTATCGCCATAACCCATTTCCTTTTCTTTATCCTGATTAAACGGCGTGCCTAGGATCCCGATGATCACCACCGCAACGCCAAAGTGCACGATGTATCCGCCATAACGCCGGGTGTTGCGATGCCACAAGTGCACCATGGAGGCCAGCAGATTCTGTCCCGTATGGCGCGATATAACGCGACCACCGCGGATAAACTCCGATGTCACGGTCAGCACCACCAGCGCGGCCAGCATCGCGGCCATGAGGGCGTAGAGGTATGCCACGTCGATCCAGGGGCGCACCCCAAGCGCGATCATCAGAACGCCGACCGCAAGCGCACCCACCGCTGGCCACTTGAAATTACGCTTCAGGCTCTCCAGGGACGTTTTACGCCACGCCAACAAAGGCCCCACTGCAGTGAGCAACAACAACAGCAGCGCCACCGGGATCGCAACCTTGTTGTAAAACGGTGGGCCAACGGTGACCTTGTTGCCTTGCACATACTCCGAGATCAAGGGGAACCACGTACCCCAGAGCACGGTAAAGCAGGCTAACAAAAGCAGGAGATTGTTGAAAAGGAAACTCGACTCGCGCGAAACCAGGGATTCGAGTTTATGTTCGCTTCGTAAGTGCGACTTGTTCTTGAAAAAGAAGAAAGTGAATGCGCCCAGCGTGATCAGCAGGAACCACTTGAACCATCCCCCGATCGAGGATTGGGCGAAGGCGTGCACCGAACTGATGATGCCGCTGCGCGTGAGGAACGTTCCCAGAATGGCCAGCCAGAATGTGGCGAAGATCAGCCACATGTTCCACATCTTCAGCATACCGCGCTTTTCCTGCATCATCACGGAATGTAAAAATGCAGTTCCCGTCAGCCACGGCATGAGGGAAGCATTCTCTACCGGGTCCCATCCCCAGTAACCGCCCCAGCCAAGAACCGAATACGCCCAGTGCGCGCCGAGAAAAACGCCACAAGTCAGAAAGGCCCATGTCACCATCGTCCAACGGCGGGTGATGCGGATCCATTTCTCACCGGGATAGCGCATGATGAGCGCGCCCAGCGCGAACGCAAAAGGCACGGTGAAGCCCACGTATCCGAGATATAGCATGGGGGGGTGAATCACCATCTCGGGATATTGCAGTAGCGGATTCAACCCGGCGCCGTCCGCCGGCAGTGTGCCGGTAATCAGCGCAAAAGGATGGGCAGCGAAATTTAGCAACAGCAGAAAGAAAATCTGCACCGCAGCGATGATCACCGAAGCGTAAGCAAAGAGTTTGGTATCTGTCTTGTGTCGCAACCGCAATACCAGACCATAGGCCGCCAGCAAAAGAGACCAGAACAACAGCGAGCCTTCCTGTCCCGACCACAATGTGGCGAATTTATAGGCTGCAGGCAGATCGCGATTGCTGTGGTGATAGATGTAGGCGATTGAGAAATCGTCTTGGAAGGCCGACGTCACCAGCACAATGGCTGCGAGAAGCACTAGGGCAAAGGTGGCAATGCCGGCCCGGCGCGCGGTTTCGCCCAGTCGCTCGGAGACAGGTCCAGGTTTGGCTAATGCTAATGCTCCTGCCAGGAAGGAGTAGGCGCTTAGCGCCAACGCCAGCAAAAGCGCAAAACTGCCAATTTGAGACATGGATGACCCGAAGGACTATTTTTTCAGAAAGCGCGCACAGAGGCAACCGCCGAGTAACGCGGAAGGTCTAATTCAAGACAAACATATCAGCGTGGTTTTTACGTAGGCGCGAGCGTCCCGCACATGCAAAGCAGAAGCCCGCACGGAGAAATACGCCCGCGCTTACATTTTCGTTACTCAGAATCCTGGAATTTAGGCGCTTTGCTGCTGGTTGCCGCCAAGAACTTCCCGTTCCGCGACCAGCCAGTCTTCGTCCTGATGGCCTGGCAGATATCCCCGCTCTTCGTATAACTGGTAAGCGCGCATGCGGATTTTTTCTTCCAGGTTCTCGGTGGGCGCATTGTTCCTTACTTCGACTGGTTTCGGCGTGGGCATGGTTGTAACGTTCTTGCGAGTGGTGGCGCCATTCCCAGGGGTTTTTACGCGAGCCATAAACAAATACTCCTTACATAGGCCAAGGTTCAATTAATGAACCGAATTGATGGATGAGCCACAATGCACGTAGAACTTTCGCGCAATGCGCCCAAAAGCTAAAAAGAATTGTTGCAGAATTTGCTCTTCAATCATAAACCGAATCGGTACGAATGAGGGAGAGAAGAATCAAGAAAATATCGGTTGTCGCCAAACTATTTTGGTAATCGCTTACATCAGGAACCCTAATAAAAATCGTGCGCACTGGTCTTCGCCTGCGTGATCGATAGCGGCATAAGGCGGCGCGCCTTCACGGAGATAACGTTATCTTGATTTTGCAATATTCCTTCCACCATCAGGAACGGCTCAGTCGTCACCAACAGACGATTTTTCTGAAACAAGTCGGGCATGACAATGGCATTGGCGACTCCAGTCTCATCTTCCAGGCTGAGAAATACAAAACCCTTGGCAGTGCCAGGGCGCTGGCGCGCGATTACGCATCCTCCGATGCGGAGATACTTGCCGTTGGGAATGCCGGCCAGATCGCTGGCTTTGCGCACCCCGATCGCATCCATTCGTGCCCGGTGATAAGCCATGGGATGCGGGCCCACGGTCAAACCAGTGCCGCGAAAATCGGCAACCAGCCGCTCCTCCGGGTTCATGGGATGAAGCGGCGATTTGAAATCCGGTTCGGAAAATTCATCGAGCAGAGGCCCCGAGTGACGAACCGAGCGTTCGATTTGCCAAAGAGCATCGCGGCGATGAAAAGTTCCACCATCGGGCCTTCGTGGTGAAGGATGGATTGCATTCAGCGCTCCGATTTCCGCCAGCGTATTCAATTCATCCTTGCGCAATTCAGGGACGCGATGCACAAGATCGTGAATCGAAGTAAAGAGCACGAGATTGCGCTGCCAGATAATTGCGCGAGCAGCGTCTTCGCGTAGCCCGCGCACATAGCGAAGACCAACTCGTAATTTCGGCGCCCCACCGTTGGTAAAATTATCCGAGATTGAATC
>Ga0070711_100000849_pt1 | contig 16068 bp, 15 predicted proteins | sample LARL53metaG_FD_65452 | JGI IMG/M metagenome (GOLD analysis project Ga0070711, IMG submission 65452) | Corn, switchgrass and miscanthus rhizosphere microbial communities from Kellogg Biological Station, Michigan, USA - LAR L5-3 metaG | ecosystem: Host-associated > Plants > Roots > Rhizosphere ... | reverse complement strand
TGCTCATCGCATCCGACTCTGGTGTGCTGGCGGGCACATCGCCGCTGCGCTTCCGGCGGCCCTGGATCGGCTTGCCGCCTACGAATTCCCAGATGTAGCGATCGAACGACCCGAACTCCCGCTGCACCGCAAGAAAGGCCTTGGCGTTCGTGACGGTACTCTCGATCTTGAGCCGGTTGCGGACGATGCCGGCATCCTGCATCAGCCGCTCGACTCGCGCCGGCGTAAACCGCGCCACCTTCACCGGATCGAAGCCGGCGAACGCCTTGCGGTAGTTCTCGCGCTTGTTGAGGATCGTGGACCAGCTGAGTCCCGCTTGCGCGCCTTCGAGGGTAAGAAACTCGAAAAAGACCTGGTCGTCGTGGACCGGCGTTCCCCATTCGCGATCGTGGTAGGCAATGTCGAGCAGCGTGGACGGCCAGGAGCAGCGCTTCACCGCCCGGTGCTCCCGAACCCTCCCTGTCCCCGGTCGCTCGTCGGCAGCTCGGGCACCTCACGGAACTCCACCGGCTCGACCTTCTGCACCAGTAGCTGCGCGATACGATCGCCGCGATGGATCTCGAACGGGGCGTCGCCATGGTTGATCATGATCACCTGCAGCTCACCACGATAGTCGCTGTCGATCGTCGCTGGAGTGTTCGGAAGGGTGATGCCGTGCTTGAGTGCCAGCCCCGATCTCGGCCGCAGCTGAACCTCATAGCCGTGCGGCACCGCGATGCAGAGCCCGGTCGGCACCAGTGCCCGCGCCCCCGCCGCAATGGTGATATCCACTGCCGAGACGATGTCCATCCCCGCGGCACCGGGCGTCGCCCGCGACGGCAGCGGCAGCCCGGCGCCGTGCGGGAGACGGGTAACGAGAACCTCGATGGGATCTGGAGTCGGCAAGATTGCGGTCCTTCGACCTCGCCGGCGCGCTCGCGCCGGCTTCGCTCAGGATGACAGGCGGACCTTCTTCCTTCTTACTTCTTACTTGTTGCACTTCCTTTTCCGAGCACGCTCTCCACGTCCGTCGCCGTCATCCCGAACGCCTCGGCGACCCCCGCGTACACGATCTTGCCGTTCACGATGTTGAGCCCGAGCTTCAGCGCCCCGTCGCGACGACAGGCTTCCTGCCACCCCTGATTCGCCAGCTTGACCGCGTATGGCAACGTGGCGTTCGTGAGCGCCAGCGTCGAGGTGCGCGGCACCGCGCCCGGCATGTTGGCCACGGCGTAGTGCAGCACGCCCTCGACGAAATACGTCGGGTTCTCGTGCGTCGTCGGCTTGATCGTCTCCACGCAACCGCCCTGGTCCACGGCCACGTCGACGATCACGCAACCGTCGGGAATCGACTTGAGATCCTCACGCGTGATCAGGTGCGGCGCCTTCTTCCCCGGAATGAGCACGGCGCCGATGATCAGGTCCGCATCCTTCACCGCGTCGAGAATATTGTGCCGATTCGAGAAGACGGTGTTCACGTTCGCGGGCAGCACTTCGTCGAGATAGCGCAGGCGATCGAGCGACGTGTCGAGCACGGTGACATTGGCGCCGAGCCCCGCAGCCATTTTCGCCGAGTTGATGCCGACCACACCGCCGCCGATGATCACCACCTTGGCAGGCGGCACGCCCGGCACCCCGCCCAGCAGCACGCCGCGCCCGCCAAAGAGCTTCTCGTTGTACTTGGCCCCCTCCTGCACCGCCAGGCGTCCCGCCACTTCCGACATTGGCGTCAGCAGCGGCAGCTGTCCGTCGGGAAGCTGCACGGTCTCGTAGGCCACGGCGACTGCGCCCGACTTCACCACTGCATCGACGAGCGGCCGATCGGCGGCGAAGTGGAAGTAGGTGTACATCACCAAGCCGGGCCGCATCCGCGGCCACTCGACGGCGATCGGCTCCTTCACCTTGATGATCATGTCGGCCTGAGCCCAGGTGGCATCGGCGCTCGCGCCGATGGTGGCGCCCGCGGTGACGTACATCTGGTCGCTAAAGCCGCTCCCGAGCCCGGCGCCGGTCTCCACCATCACGGTGTGCCCTTCACCCACCAGCACGTGAACGCCCGCCGGCACCAGGCCAACACGGTTCTCGTTGGTCTTGATCTCTTTCGGAACGCCGATCTTCATCGTGAGCTCGTTTGCGCGCCGAGGGCGCGCCGTGAAGGTCTGAAATGGACCGCCATCATGTCAGCCGTCCGAGACGGACGGTGGTCATTCGCGCCGGCGAAAGAAAGGTGCCGGCCAGCGCCGCCGTCTCTTCCCCGGAAACACCATCGACCGACTGCAGGATTTCGTCGATCGACCGGTATGCCTCGTCGTTCAGCACGTGCACGGCCAGCCGGTTCATCCGGCTCACGGTGCTCTCCAGCGCCAGCGTCACGCTTCCCTTGATCTGTCCCTTGGCGTCGGCCAGTTCCTGGGCTGGAAGCCCTTCGCGCGACACGCGCCCAAGTTCCTCGTTGATCACGGCGAGCGCCCGGTCCGCGGTTGCCGGTTGCGTCCCAACGTAAATCCCGAAGACGCCCGCCGCACGATACGCCGCGTGCCAGGCGTGAATCGCGTAACAGAGGCCCAGTTCCTCGCGCACCCGCTGAAACAGGCGACTCGACATCCCGCCGCCGATCACGGCCGAGAGTATGGCCAGGCCCCAGCGACGGTCGTCGGCTGCGGAAACCGTGTCGGTTCCCAGGATGATATGCACCTGCTGCAGGTCCTGCACTTCGGCGCGCGTGATCCCGCGAATCGCCGAAGCCGCCACGACGCCCGCCAGCGGAGGGCGCGCCTCCCCGGCGAACCAGCCCTGCCCGCCGAGCAGCTCGAGCACGTGTTCGTGCTCGATGTTTCCGGCGACGGCGATGACCGAATTCCCGGCGTAATAGCCTTGCTCGTGCACGCTGCGCAAGTCGCCGGTGCCCAGCGCCCCCACACTTTCGGGCGTGCCGAGAATCGAGTAGCCGTACGGATGCTCGGGCCACATCGTCTCGTTCCACAATTCGCCCACCAGGTCATCCGGTGTATCGAGCACGCCGTTCAGCTCCTCGAGGACCACGTTGCGTTCGAGGTCGAGGTCGGCATCACGCAGCAGTGGCCGCTTGACGAGGTCGGTGAGCACATCGAGCGCCAGCGGGAGGTCGGCGTCGAGGACATGCGCCTGATAGGCGGTGTGGTCGCGGGAGGTGAAGGCGTCGAGCGAGCCGCCGCGTGATTCGAGCGACAACGCGATCTCGTGCGCCGTGCGGCGTTCCGTACCCTTGAAGACCAGGTGTTCGAGCAGGTGGGACACGCCCATCTTGGCGCGGGGCTCGTGGCCGCTGGCCGTGCGAACCCAGATCCCGGCCGCGGCCGACCGAACGCTGGCAATGCGTTCGGTGACCACGACGAGACCGTTGGTGCAGTCGGTGCGAAAGAGAGCGTCGTCGAGCTGGACGGTGCGCCCCGGCGCGTCGGTCACGGCTTCGGGAGAAGCGCTTTCCGCGACAGGCGCATCCGGCCGCGCTCGTCCACTTCCAGCAACTTGACCTGGACGATCTCACCCTTCTTGACCACATCCTCGGTTTTCTCGACCCGCTTGTGATCGAGCTCGGAGATGTGCAGCAGCCCCTCGACCCCGGGCATGATCTCCACGAACGCACCGAATGCGGTGATGCTCTTGACCGGGCCCTCGTAGATCGTGCCGACAACCGGCTCGGCGACGATCGCCATGACCATCTCGCGGGCCTTGTTGCCGGCTTCGACGCCCACGGCGGCGATGGTGATGAGGCCGGAGTCGTCGATGTTCACCTTGGCGCCCGACGCGTCCTGGATGCCGCGGATCGTCTTGCCCTTCGGTCCGATCACGTCGCCGATCTTGTCCGGCTTGATCTGGATGGTGATGATGCGCGGCGCCCACGGCGACATCTCGGCGCGGTGCGTCGGCAGCACCTTGTTCATCTCGCCCAGGATGTGCAGGCGACCGGCGCGGGCCTTGTCGAGCGCCTCCTTCATGATGTCGAGCGAGAGTCCTTCGATCTTGATGTCCATCTGGATCGACGTGATCCCCGCTTCGGTGCCCGCCACCTTGAAATCCATGTCCCCGAGATGATCCTCGGTGCCCAGGATGTCGGTGAGGATCGCGACCCGCGCCTTGTCCTTGATGAGGCCCATCGCGACGCCCGCGCACTGCGCCTTGATCGGAACGCCGGCGTCCATCAGCGCGAGCGAGCCGCCGCACACCGTCGCCATCGACGACGAGCCGTTCGACTCGAGCACCTCGGACACCAGGCGAATCGTGTAGGGGAAGTCCTCGAAGTGCGGCAACAGCGGCTGCAATGCCCGCTCGGCGAGCGCGCCGTGGCCGATCTCGCGGCGTGACACGCCACGGATCGGCTTCACTTCACCGGTCGAGTACGGCGGGAAGTTGTAGTGAAGCATGAACGACTTGGTGTGCATACCGGCCACGTTGATGCCGTCCAGCCGCTGCTCGTCGTCGGCCGTACCGAGCGTCACCACCGCCAGCGCCTGCGTCTCGCCGCGCGTGAAGAGCGCCGAACCGTGCGGCCGCGGCAGGATGTGCGCTTCCACCGTGATCGGCCGGACGGTATCGCAGTCGCGACCATCGACGCGCTCGCCCTTGGTGAGGATCTGCTCGCGCATGACGGCGTACTCGACTTCCTCGAACTCCGACGAGATCGCCTTCGCCTGGTCGGGGAAGGTCGTCGCCAGCTGGTCGAGTACTTCCTGGCGCAGGGCTGCGATGCCCTCGGCGCGGCCAGCCTTGTCCTTGGCGTTCATCGCCTTGGCCAGCGGCTTCTCGGCCGAGGCGCGGACGGCCTTGATCAGGTCGGCATCGCGGGCAGCGGGCGTCCACTTCATCTTGGGCCGGGCGTTCTTCTCGATCAGGTCCTGCTGCACCTTCACCAGCTCGCGAATGCCGACCTGTGCCACCTTGAGGGCCTCGACCACTTCGGCTTCGGAAATCTCCAGCGCGCCGCCCTCGACCATGAGGATCGACTCGGCGGACCCGGCGACGGTCATGTCGATGCTGGAGAATTCCAGCTGCTGGAAGGTGGGGTTGAGCACCCACTGATTCTCGATCTTGCCGACGCGCACCGCGGCGATCGGTCCGTTCCACGGCACTTCCGAAATCGACAGGGCGGCGGACACCGCGCTGAGCGCCGGAATGCTGCCGTCATTTTCCTGGTCGGCAGACATCACCGTGACGAAGACCTGCACTTCGTTCTTGAATCCTTCCGGAAAGAGCGGCCGGATGGACCGGTCGATCAGGCGGCAGGAAAGGATTTCGTCGTCGGTGGGACGACCTTCGCGCTTGAGGAATCCGCCGGGAATCTTGCCCGCGGCGTAATGCTTGTCGCGGTACTCCACGGTGAGCGGAAAGAACGGAAGTGAGGAGATGTTCGGGGAGACCGTGATGGCGACGAGGAGGGTGGTTTCCCCATACTGGACCAGGACGGAACCTGCGGCCTGCTTGGCGAGACGGCCGGTCTCGAGGACCAGCGGCCGTCCGGCGAACTGCGTTTCAATGCGCTGCACGATTTTCCTTCAACGTTTTTCAGCACTCGATTGGAAGGCTACTGGCTACTGGCTGCTGGCTGCTGGCTGGATCGTCGCAAGGCGTCTGACGCCACGACGATCCAACCAGCAGCTAGCAGCTGGTAGCCGACAGCCAAAAGGGCGCCCCACGGTGCTCGCGTGGGACGCCCTGCAGCATCAGCATCGGATCAATTCCGAAGGCCGAGTTCGGTGACCAGTGACCGATAGGTCGAGAGTTCGCGGCTCTTGAGATAATTCAGGAGCCGGCGCCGCGTACCGACCATCTTGAGCAACCCCTGCCGGCTGTGATGATCCTTGGGGTGGGTGCGAAAATGCTCGGTGAGGTCGTTGATTCGCGCCGTGAGCAGGGCAACCTGGACCCTGGCGGAGCCAGTGTCGGTGCCATGCTTCTGGTGCTTCTCGATGACGGGCTGCTTCTCGATCATGCCATGTCCGTGGTCAGGCTGCGACTTACACTTATATCCATTGATAGCCCCTCAACTTAGCTGCCCTCCCCGGTCCTTTCAAGGTGGGGGCGGCCCCGGCGCCTGCCCGGCATCCGCGGGAGGGCGTTTTCCGGTTCCAGGCAGGAAGCCGGTGACCGTTCCAGCGATGGCCGCGATGAGTGGAACGAGCAACATCGGGAGGGCGAAACGCTGCCCGACGGCATGCGCCATGGCGTGATTCGCCTCGGATCGAGGGGTCAGCCCAGCCGCGTGAAGCACCATGCCAAGGACGATTCCGCCCTCCAGCACGCCGATCAGCCAGAACCCGATGAACCAGAGTATGCCAATTCCGAAGCGCTTCACGGCTGCCTCTCGAGGGGCCCCAGCCAAGGTAAGTGCCCTCCGGAGCACTCGCACGAGCCCGCCGTCACGGGCGCACGGCCCGGCGGGCGCATAACGTCCCGCGCCGCCGAGGGCTACCTTTTCGCCGTGACCCGCCAACCCGGCTGCATGATCCTGCTGCTCAGCCTGGCAGCGGTGGCGTGGCAGCCGATGCATTCGCAGGTTGCCGGGGCGCCGCGCGATTCGACCTCCGCCATCATCGTCGGGCGGGAGCAGACTGCCCAGGTCCGGATCATCTACGGGTTGCCGGTCCGGACCCGGCGCGAGGTGCTTGGCGGCATCATCCCGTACAACACGCCATGGCTACCGGGCGCCGACGGGCCGACGATCTTGAACACCACCGTCGCCCTGCAGGTCGGCACACTGCGAGTGCCCGGAGGGGAATACAGTCTCTGGACCCTGCCAACCGCGGGCGGCACGACCCTTATCTTCAATCGCGGGACCACCACCACCTACGACTCGGCCGCCGACGTCGGTCGCGTGCGGCTCGCCACCGACACGCTCGCAACCCCGATCGATCGTTTCCTCATCCGCCTTCAGGCCGTGCGCAAGGGTCCCGATACAACCGGCGTCCACCTGCGTCACACCAACGCCGGCTACCCGATGGATCACGAAGTCCTGACTGTCGGCTCCGGCGTGAGCACCTCACTGATCATCATGTGGGACCGGTTCCGCTGGTCGGTCCCCGTCACTGCCGCTGACACGTTGCGGGCTGGGCACTGAGTCAAGGAACCCAAAGCCCAAAGCCGAGAGCCCAGAGCCGGCCTCGAGCCATGAGCCCAGAGGCGCCAGCATTTCCGCCCGGCTCTGCGCTTTGGGCTCTGGGCTCTGGGCTTTTTGCTGCCCTACCCCCGCCTCCGCCACAGGTAAGAAAGCTTCAGGAAAAAGTTGTCCTGCACCGGATTCAGCGCCGGGCGGCCGAGGTCGTCGGGCCGTGCGGCGACCGCACCGTAGCCGAAATAGACCACGGTTCCCGGCGTCGGCAGGTAGGAGAAAAGAAAGTTCAACTGCAGCTGGCGGTTGCTGAACGCAACCGTCGGTGCGTAGGCACCCGTGGCTGGATTCCGGATCACGATCGGCAGCCCGGTGCGCGAATCGTCGTGCAGCGAGTCGCGGGCATTGATCGAGTACTGCCCGATTACGCGCAGTTGGAACGCGCGTGACAGCTGGTAGGCCAGTGTGCCCACGGCCACATCCTGTCGCAGCACGCGCGAGCCATCGTCGGGCCGGTATACTCGGCTGTCGTTGTACGACAGGTTCAGGCGCAGCTGGTCGGTGGGCCGCACGTCACCGCTCATGATCAGCACGACGATCCGTCCCGAGGCCCACTCGGCATAGTTCTCGTCGTTGAGCCCGACGAGCGTGAAGAAGTTGAAGTCGAAATGCCGCCACGACGGCGTGTTGAACGAGAGGACGTAGTCGTTGTTGGGCAGGCGCACGCCGCCGCCGGTGAATGGTGTCACCGATCCGTCAGGCTGCCTGATCCCGTAATTCACGTAGATCGACGGATCGTAGCCGAACGTCTCGCGGAAGTACCCCGCCCCCGCGCCCCATCCGCCGTGCAGGCGCGCATTGAAGTTGAAATGCAGCTGCTTGTTGAGGATCGGTCCGGCGCGCACGAGGTCGTCGTAGTGGTAGACGCCGTTGAGCAGCACGTCGGCGGTCAACGATTCAACCGCGCGGTGCTGCCAGAGCCATGTGTAGCTGTGATCGATCCCGATATTGCCGACACCGGGCTGCGTGATGAACCCCGACCGCGTGACGAAGTCGGGAGCGATCCCGCTGGCGCCGTAGCTGGCCCGGAAGTGCTGACCGTCGCGCCGGTAGCCGATGCCCCAGAGCGGTGCGGTGTTTCCCCTTCCCGCCACGTCGTCGTGCGCCAGGGCTCCGGTGAAGGTGAACGAGTTGATCTTGTTCACCACGACCCTGCCGTCCACGTCGACGACGCGGTTGCTCTCGCCGCCATCGTGCTGCTCGGTCCAGGTCATGCCGACGCGTGAGCCCGGGCCCAGGTCGTGCGTGGCGCGCAGGATGCCGAAGACCGGATTGTCGCCCGAAAGCGACGCGTCACGGTCGTCAACGGCGGCGAGAAAGCCGACCTGGTTGTCGCCGACCTTGCCGGCCACTTTCCCGGCGAAAACCGGCTGCACGATGCGGCGCGTGTAGATGAGGTTGGCGGGGGCGTCGAACTGTTCCGTGCCGTCGAGGAAGAAGGGCCGCTTTTCCGGGTAGAACACCGACTGCCGCGGATCGAAGGAGAATTGCGTGACGTCGCTCTCGACCTGCGAGAAATCGGGATGCGCAGTGGCGTGCAGCGTGAGGTTGGGCGTCAGCCCGTAACGCACATCGCCACCGAACTGCGGATTCCCGCGAACGTACTGGAACGCCTGCCCCGGCACCGGTGGCGCACCATCGACGCGCTGCGTGACCGTGGGGACGATGTCCAGCACGTGCCCGGCGTTGAGGTTGCTGAGGGAGTCGAGCCGCCCCGATTGCGCCAGGAAACTTGACGCGCCCTGGCGCGCAGGCGTCCACGACTGTTCCTGGCCGGAGCGTTGTACCACGCGAACAAAGTTGATGCCCCACGACTGCATGCGCCCCGACTGGAAGCGAATGCTCCGGAAGGGGATCCGGATCTCGACTTCATAACCCGTCGAGGTGAGACGTCCTTTGGAATCCCAGACAAAATCCTGCGAGAGATCGGGTTGCTGACGGCGTGGCGCACCGCACGTGGGGCCGTTGCATTGCACGGACCCGTTCTCGTTGAGGGCGCCGTCCGCCTGCACGCCAAAGGGATTGACCGCGAAGAAGGTGGCCTGGCGGCCGTCGTTGAACGTGGAGAGGTAGATCTGGACGTTGTCGTCGGTGAAGATCGCATCGCGAGTGGCCAGCGTGGCGTGCACCGCCCCCGCGCTGTCCATGGCGCGCACCCCGATATAAAGCGCGGTGGCTGAGTACCAGACCAGGATCTCGGTGGAATCGGCGGCGGCAACGCCATCGACCGGCGTGAGCTGGGAAAATCCGGTCAGGATCGCGGCCGACTTCCACTGCGGCTCGTCGAGCACGCCGTCGATGGTGACCGAGCCCTCGAGGCGCGGCGGCGTCACGGCAATCTGGCCGGCGCGACCGGACCGCACTGGTGGCGGCGGCGCCGAGGCAGGAGTTTGCAATGATATCGCGAGGGCAAGCAGGAGCACGGTGAGGTTACGCGATCGGTCGGGGCGTTGTTTCGGAGTGCGTCGGTTGTTTACCGGACTATGACGTGACCGCTAGCCGCCGGCGCGCCGCGCGCTCACATCGCTGGGCGACGCCCCCGCGCTGCGATCCCGACGAAGGCAATTCCCGTGGAAAGAGCTTGGGCGAGAAGCAGCGGAGAGGCACAGGCCGTGGCTGACGTTTACTGAGATTGCGGAATCACAATATGTCGCTTGGCCACTAGATAAGCGGCAAATTACGCGGCCGAATCCATCGACCGCTCACGCGCCCGCGCGCTCAACTCCGCGTCACCACGATTGCCACCAATTCGAACGCGAGTACGAGGATGGCGACCGCGGCGATCGCGTACACCGCGCGCCTCCGCAACACATCACGCCGCCGCCGTCGAATCGGATGCCGGTGCACCGGCTCGTTGTCCTGGCCGAACGACGCAAGAATTCGCCGACGCCGGTCGCGCGTACCGCCGGACTGAGAGGTGTCGTAGGTCGAGCTGGGATCCAATTGGTCACCTTCCGTGGGGGCCCGGAGAGATGCGCGCCGTCGATCATCCGACTCGCCCGGCAATCGTGGAGACGGGCGATCGTTCGCCGGTGACACGCCGGCAGACTTTTCACCTTCATCGTCCCATCCACCGGCCCTGACAAAGCACATGGCACCATGATCACGACGTAGGGGCCAGTGACCGGCGGCTGCACCGCGGAGCGGCCGCCGACCGGTTATTCGGAAACTGGATGCCGCAAGCCGAAAAGCCCCTGGTGACTAGCCCCTGGCATTCTTCACGGCGCCTGTCCCAACCCCACCAGTTCCCCGCTCGCCAGGACATGCCCCTTCATGGCAGCGGTGAGACCGGCGTACCCCGCCGCCGAATCAGGGGGAATGGCCGCGTCGAGCGCGAAAACCTGGAAGTGATAGCGGTGCCTTGGTCCCGCCGGGGTGTGCGGTCCCATGTATGGCTGGTTCGCGCCCCGGATGTTGGGGCCGTACTGTGCTCCGGCCGGCGGGGCACTCATCGCCGGATCGAGGCTCGTTACCGTCGCCGGAACGTTGATCATCGTCCAGTGCAGAATGGGTGCGCCGCGGACCATGGCGTCACCGTCCTGCATGATGACGACATAGTCTTTCGTGGCCCTGGGTCCGGCGGTCCACGCAAGACCGGGGAAGATGTTTCCGCGATACTGCGTGTTCTCGAATGGGATGTCGCCACCGGCGGCAAAGGCCGGCGACGTGACGGTAAGCCTGGCGTTGTCGCTCGCAGGGATCGTAGCCACGGCAAGCAGTGACCGGCCAGCCTCGGTGGCAGCGGGGGCAGGGTTTTGCGCAACAATTGCCACCGGAGCGACTACGCAGAGAAAAGCGGCGCCTGCCAGCGATGTGAGGCGTGAACGCATGGTGATCTCCGACGAGGTGTTGAAAGTCGATTGCAATAAGGTGCGTGAAGCGATCAGGGGCTAGCTCCCGGTCGTCAGTAATTCTACGGTATCGGCGGTTGTAACGCTGACGTAAGGTTGCGCGCGCTATTGTCGCGATCCGCCGCGCAGGAGCAGCCGTGGTGTTGACGCTCCTCGTTGCCGTGGTCGTCGCGGCAGGCGTGTGCCTGCTGACACTTGCCAGGTTCGGGCGCCGCAGGTCCCGCCACCGGCATCGCGTCAAGCGCGGGTTTGTTCCACCGGCAGCGCTGCACCAGACGACCATGTTGCCCGACGAAGAGTCGGCTGACGACCAAACGGGGAATCCTGATGGCCAATGAATTGCTCAGCCCGATGCTCGGCCAATACATCGCCGCGGTGCTTTTTGACCTCCGCGACGATTGGCGTTACCAGGAACTCACCGATCCGCCTGTCGACGACGCTTGCGCCGCCTTTCGCGAGGCGATCGAGGCGACGTGCCTCCGCTGTCTTTCACCCGACGCCCCGCCGCGGGAGCGGGAGGCGCGCCAGCAGCTGACGCGACTTGGCGAGATGTGCGTCGGCGATTTGGCGCCATTCCGGCCCGCAATTGTGAAGGCCAGTGGCGTGTTCATGCAACTCGAGCGCGTGGGGTAGCTCAGCCGGCTATTGGCGTCATGCGGCGCCGAGCGCCCGCCCCGCGAAATACCTGGCGTGCCACGACGTGTGACCCAGCCGTCTCCTGTCCTCGGAACAGGAGGCCGGAATGAGCAGCGAATTCCTTGCTGGCGGGTGGCACTTCGATCGCGTTGTTGCCCTGGCCACGATCGGGTTGGTTTCGTTCGCGTGCGGAGGCGGCGGACACCGCGACAAGCTCAATACGCCGATGATTGCGACCGGAGATTCAACGGCACGGCTGCCGATCGCGATCGACACGAACCCCGCGTCCATCAAGCCGGAGACGGTCGCGCTGGGTGACAGCATCTTTCACGGCAAGGTGGGCGGCGGCACCTGCATGCTCTGTCATGGCGCGGATGCCAAAGGAACCCAGTTGGCGCCGGACTTGACGGACACCATCTGGTTGAACGGCGACGGCACATTCCGGTTCATCATGACCACCATCATCAACGGCGTGCCGTCGCCGAAGGCGCACCCGGAGCCGATGCTGCCGATGGGCGGCGCCTCGTTCTCCCCGGCACAGCTGGAGGCGGTGGCGGCATACGTGTATACCCGCAGCCACCCGGAAGCGATCCGATGATCCCGTCCGGCGTGGTGAGGTCGGACTAGGCCCGCGGGCGGGTTGGCTCGTACACCTGGAGAACCGGCCGCCCATTGATGGCGTCGACGGCGGCGCCGCCTGATTCGTCCGACCCGAAGCCCTTGTCGGTCCCGGGTGCGTACGCAATCCCGTCCGGAAAGCGAATGCCGTCGACGGGTGACGTGACGGTGAGCGTGCGGTCGTCAATGATCGCCACGTGGTGCGCGCCGGCCGCCGAGACGGCCGGAAGGGTGCACACCAACATCGCAATCGCGCTGGAACGCATCAGTGGGCACCCTGCCCGCGGGCCCTGGCTACCTGTTCCAGCGTGAGAAATGGCGGATTGTGAATCTGGTTGACGCACTGCGTGTCGAGCCCGCCCGTCGACCCCGCATCGATGAACTGCACGATGATCCGGTCGATGCACGCGGCGCTCGTGGCGTGGGTCCCAAATGGGATGCCCACCACAAGGCTGTTCCGCAGTTGCTCCGCGGCATGCCGTGCCGTCGGGGTCGGCGTGGCCGGATCCTCGTCGCCGGCGATCAGCAGCGTCGGCACCGTCGACCGAACCGCCGAGGTGAAGTCGCTCGCCGCCCGCGCCTTGGGCCACACGCCGCAGCGCTTCTGGTACATCCTGATGTCGTACTCGCCGAGGTACGTCCCGGCCGTGGCCGTCTTGATGTCCTGTTCGCCGATGAACGGCAGCGATTCCTGGCACACGACCGACCATGCCATCCCGCGCGCGATTTCCTGCTCGAGCGCGCGCCCGAGAAGAATGGCGAGTGCCGCATAGCCGTCCCAGTCACCCTGATAGACGCGGTCAATGACATACGGCAGCTGGCTCACGACGCCCGGCTGATAGAGCATCGGACGCAACGACGTCACGAACGCGCCGCGTGAAAGCGTGATCCGCAGCGGCTTTCCGGACGCGCTGTCGGGAAGGTCGAACTGCGCCGGCGCGCGATCCAGCCGCTTGACGATCGAGTCGAACTCGGCCTCGAGTCGCGGAAAATCCTTGTGGCAGGCGACGTCGGCCGCGCAATCCGCGAAAAGATGCCCCAGCGAGCCCTGAATCGTCTTCGCAAAGCTGAGCGGAAGCCGGTAGTCCGGCGGGACGATGCCCTCGATCGCTACCGCGCGAACGTGCGATTCGTGGCGGCGGAGGTAGTCGAGCGCCGCGAGCGAACCATACGATCCGCCGACCACATTCACGCGATCGTAGCCGAGCGCCGCGCGCACGTCATCGGCGTCGTCCGATGAGTTGGCGGTGCTGTACTGGGTGAGGTCGGCGACCTTTTCGAGTGCCGCGCGGCAACTCGTGATCTGCTCCAGTCCTTCCGGCCGCTCCAGCAGGCGGCGCACGTCGCTCGGGTCGAACGGACAGCGGAGTGGATTGCTTTTTCCAGTGCCGCGCTGGTCGATCAGCACGATGTCGCGTTCCCGCCGCAGCGCCGGGATGAACGAGGCCTGCGGAAGAGCCGTCGTCGCCGCCTGCCCCGGACCGCCTGCGAACCCGAAGACTGGATCGGCGGCGGGAGTCTTCGAGAGCGCCGGAAGAATCATCACGTTGAGCGCGATCTTCCGTCCGGTGCGGGTGGCACGGTTCTCGTAGACGTCGAATGTTCCGCAGAGCGCCTGCAGGTCATCGCGCGCGGCCACGCATGGCACCAGTGCAACGCTGCCGCGAGTGACCGGCTGCAGCGATGCGGCAGCCGCAGCACCTGGCCGGCGGAACGTCAGCGGCACCCGGGCACCGCCCTGCTGCCAGTTGCCGGCGATCTCGCCGCCATCCAGGTCACCGTCGAACGAGGCGCCGATGGTCTTCCAGTCAAAATGGATGGTGTGGCGGCCGTCGAACCCAATCGAGTCCATCGGGATGACAACGCCGCCCTGGTCCAGACTCGTCAGCGTCCCGTGCAGCGCTAGATCGGCACCCTTCCCGATGTCGACGACCACTCGGTACTGACCGGCAATGGTGCCGCGCCACTGGCCGGTGATATCCGCCTGGGCCGCCGCGGCCGTGGTCAGGATCGCGGTGAAGAGCGCGCCCAGTGCGACGGCGCGGCGACAGTTTCGTGGATTCATGTGAGGTCCCGAAGGTGATGCTGCTGGATAGTCCCGTCTGCGGCCGTGCGCGCGTATTCGACTCACCCGCAGATGACGGGCTCCCCGGGGGGCTGCCCGCGACGGCCGTCGAAGACGAGCGTGTCGGCATGGACTCCGGCCATGAACTGGATGCTCGCCATGATCTGGTCCCCGGTCACGCTACCGGAAATCAGCGCCGGCAGAACCGGAGGAAGGGGCAGCGTGTCGCGGAAACTGTTGTCGAATCCCCGCAGCTCGCCGTGAATGCTGAAGCGTCCGGAGCCATCGACGTTGACGACGCGATTGGTGCTGGCAACCGCGCCGCACGCCGTTGAGATGCTCATGCCGCCGGAGGTCGCCACAACGGAGCCGGCCGCCCCGCCCCAGGTGCCGTAGAGCGGGCGTGAGCCGAGATCGTTGATGCACGCCGTGAGTGGCAGGGCGAGAAAAAGAAAGCGAGTGTTGACTCTCATGATTGGCTCGGTCGGAATGAACGGAGCTTACCTGCGTGGACCGACGCGGGCAATGCTGGCGATTCGCGGGCGCGAGGGCAGCTCCCCGCGATGTCGATTTCCGCGCCCCCCGTTCGTCGGGTAGGTAGAGCCGGCATTCGGCGGCTGGGACCAACCTCAGAGGAGATCAACACCATGCGATTCATGTTACTGGTAATCCCCAAGGCCTACGAGGACGCCAACGCTGACTTCGTCCCGCCGGTCGACCTGGTGGCCAAGATGACGAAATTCAACAAGTCTCTGGCTGATGCCGGGGTGCTCCTGAGCCTCGACGGCCTTCACCCGCCGGCCAAGGGCGTTCGCGTGACCTTCGCCGGCGGAAGGGCCAGGGCCATCGACGGGCCGTTCACCGAGTCGAAGGAGCTGGTCGGGGGCTACTGGATCATCCAGGTCAAGTCACGCGACGAGGCCGTGGAGTGGGCGAAGCGGGCCCCAATGCTCGATGGTGACATGATCGAGGTGCGCCAGATCCAGGAGCTGTCGGACTTTCCGCCGGATGTACAGAAGGCGGCCCGGGGATGAGCAAGCAAGAATTCTTACTGCACGCTAGTCATCCTCGGTCGCCGCATCGGCGTCGAGATCCAGATGGAAATGGCGTCCTCCGAAGAGGAACGGAATCCGCACCGTGCCATCGAACGTGTACGTCGCCGTGAAGGTGAACGTCTGACCCGGCTGATCGCCCGACGTCTCGGTCATCGTCACGACCTGCGTGGCAGTACCGGACGTGGGATGGCGCCCGCCACGGACCGGCACCACGACGTCGGTGAGCGTCGTGTTGATCGTCACCGTGAACACGCGCGTCACCGTGTCGCGAACCCGGGTCCGGGAAAGCGTATCGCTACCGAAGCCGTTCCAGGTGCGCGACGCTTCCGTGCCGGCAAGTCCGGTCACGACAAAGTGGCGGTGCCGGGCGACGTCCGATTGCCACGACTCGCGGCTGGTGGTGCCGGTAACGTCCACGTCGATATGCATCGAGGCCGTCAGCAGCGAATCGAACGCAGCCTGCTGCACCCCGCCGGCGTCGAAGAAGGTGATCGAGCTATTGATCGTGAGCCCTCCGCTCACGCGCGGCGGGCAACGAAAGCGAAGCAGCTCGAGCTGGCATCCAAACGAAGGGTCGCCGTGATCGTCGTCCAGCGACACCAGGTTACCGGCGGTCGCCGCCGGCACCATCAACTGCACGTCGCTGTTCATCGCGTCGCTGGACACCATTGCCGCCTCGGCAGTGACCGCGGCACTCGGGTTTCCGGTGGTGCCGGTCGT